>Ga0123356_10001223_pt1 | contig 28503 bp, 21 predicted proteins | sample TergutEmb28metaG_2_FD_92546 | JGI IMG/M metagenome (GOLD analysis project Ga0123356, IMG submission 92546) | Embiratermes neotenicus P3 segment gut microbial communities from Petit-Saut dam, French Guiana - Emb289 P3 | ecosystem: Host-associated > Arthropoda: Insects > Digestive system > Gut ...
ATCATTAAGGATAAGAGCTTTAAAAACATATGGGAGATGATGTTTTCTATTAGTTGCTGAATACCATATATTAAATTCCCGGTAATACTCAATGGCATAATCCAGTATTGCAAAAGCCATTTTATGAATAGCCTCTTGCTCATCGTCTCCATTTTCAACTAAATCTATTTCGTTAAGTGATATTGTAATAGAACCATTATCTTCTGAAATCAATTCAGCATGAAATGTGTATTGTTCCAATAAACTCTCGATGACATTAATATCAGAAAGTAGCATGCGGTCTCTGGTTCTTTTAATAAATGCAGGTTTTTCACGTATAACTGAATCGACAACCGAACTCCATTCGTTACGAACTTGTGTTGAACTCATATCAAACATAGTTAACACATCCTTTCATGCTTATAAGATAACATATAACGTACACAATGTCAACAGTGTACACTATGTACACTATTATGTGACAGGGCATCGTTCCCTTTGCGTCACAGATAGTCCCCTGTCACACCTACAAACTAGCCAGTACCTCATCCCGCTCTGCTTCATCACCGCTTTCAATCGCCACCAGCACCTGCGCATGCCGTTCCTTATTCAGTTTATACCTTGTACATACCCAAATACCAAACGACATAAACACCAGCGGTGCAAATGCCATCAGCAGAACGATCGCCATTTGCGCGGAGTACGGCTGTTCCAAAACCATATCCACACTACTGATATCCCGCTCGATAAAACCGGCCAGACCAATAATACCCATTACAAAAGCCAGGCCTATCGCCTGGGAGATTTTATTTACGAAATTAGCAATACCCGAAAACGCTCCCGCAACACGTGCACCAAACTGCAGATGTCCGACATCGACAACATCACCGAAAATAGCATGTGGTATCAAACCCGGACCGCTGATACCAAAGCCCATCACAGCAGCTAAAACATAAAGATAAACCGGGTTTGTATCAGGCGGAACCAACAGCAACACCGGAGCGCTAATGATCCAAATTGCAGATCCGAGAATATAAACTGCGGTCTTGCTGAACTTCTTGATAATAACCATATAAACAGGCAACGCAACTATCTGCATACTGAACATAATGGCGGCACCGATCATACCAACTATATTGCTCTCACCTCTCGCAGTTGTTTCAGCACAGAAGTAAAAATCAACATAGAAGAAAAACAAAGCACTCATGATGGCCATAGTCATCTGGCAGCATAAAAACAACCACAGATACTGCCGGAAGGACTTCACTTTAAAGGGACGCAAGAAATCCTTGATAATAAACGGTTCTGCTTTCTTCGGAGCGGGAAGACCTTCCTTAGCAAACAACCCTGTGATCGCAACACATAAAGCAAAAAGAACACCGAAAGTCAAGCTCATCACGATATAACCGTCAGTACCCGGAAATGAATCGACGATAATACCGGGGATAGCAACGCAGATAATAGATGAGAAAATAGAAAAGCCGAGACGCACCGTAGTCATACGCGCACGCTCGGTGTAATCATCTGTCATTTCACTCGATAGAGAAAAATACGGGATCATGATGGTTGTCTGCACAGCCGTGAAGAAAATATACGACATCAAAACAGTCCAGAAACGTATTGTTGTATCAGGGTTGGTATAAGGATAAAACGCTAAAAATAACGATACAATGATCAACGGTGCAGAAATTAGCAACCCGCCGCGCCGCGTCCCGAACCGCACACGCATCTTATCAGATAGAAAACCCATTATCGGGTCTGTAACAGCATCAAATAACCCGACAGCCATCATTATAAAACCGGCTGTTCGAGCAGGTAAACCAACAGCCAGTGCAACATACCCGGGATAAAGAAAATTGGTGATATTAAAAGAACCGCCGCCAAAAATATCCCCTGAAGCAAAAGCCAATATCCTGCCACGCGACAGTTTGTTAGATTTTTCCATAATGCACCCCCGTAAGGCGACCATCTTATCATCATATTAATTTGAAAACAAGGAAAAGTGTGATAGAATACTCGCAATGCCTACCGGTGAGGCACGTGAAGGAGTTAAAACAATGAAAATGTTTGAAGCGGAACTGGCACTTGACAAAAAAATGAAAGCTGTCATGGAAGATTACGGACGCGAGGTCGCAACAAAGCGGCATCGTATTTTATGCAAATGCGAAACAAAAGAAGAAGCTGAGCAAATGTTCAAAAAAATTGCCCTGGTCGGGCAATGGGATATGCGTGACTGCTGTTGTGAAGTCCGTGACAAAAAGGGTATGGAGATACTGCGTGATACCGATCTGGCAGTCTGCATCGATGGCGAAAGCTTTCTAAACCACGACGAGATCCGGGATGCCTTGTTACGATAATGGTTAAAAAGCATTGCTGTTCAATGGTGGCATCAATGACGGCATCAATGACGGCTTCAAATCATCACAGTAGCATAACCAGATAGAACGCCAGTAATAGCTGCCCTGCAAAATAAACGATCCTGTTTAATGCCAGAAAAACAAATTTTTCCTTAGAGTATGCCCAAATACCAAGGAGCAGATCTGATAAGAAGAAGAACAGACCACCCAGAGACAGCATCAATATAAACAATGCAGGATTTGGAATCGTAAAATACAAAGAAATTGCCTTAGCTGCCATAAAAACAACTAAAACTGTGTATATGGTAAGCTGGGCTTTTTCCGGTCCCATTTTCCATTTACCTATAAGCTGGAAGGCAAGAAGGATGCCTATCAATACAGCAAAGAGGATAAATTCATAGATGGTTACAGCATAAATCAAATAAAACGAAACGATAAGGCAGATATGCATAAGACTGAAAAATAAGATACCTGTCCGATATTTTTTTAAATCGGTTTTGATATACTGCAGAAAAAAATCTGCAGGTACAGCGCAGACCAAACCAAGCGCAAATATATAGAAAACGTAGCTGCTCAATAAAACCGCAGCATAAACGCAAAGACCTGCAGCGAAAGCCGACAGGATCACTTTAAAAATAGTAGCAAGCCAAAACTTCTCTTGCTTTTCAAGCACACAATAATATATCAGCAGAGCCGCGTATATCATAATAATAACAATGATAGTAATCAAAGACATAAGCAGATACCTCCGTCATGTTTTTACTTATTCTATCATATGTATGCAAAAAAGACACGAAAAAAGGCATAAAAAAAGACAAAAAACACGAGGAAGATATATTTTATATCTGCCTCGTGCTTAATTACCTCACAGTACTAGTACTTGCCAAAACCACCGTCATCGCCGAAGTCATAAGAGGTATTTTCCGGTAAGTTTGGTTTCGGTGCAGGTCTGCTCGAAGAAGGCAGAGCACCGAAGCCTGACCCGCCGCCTTTTAGTTTAAACTGTGCTATCAATTTCTGCAGCATATCTGACTGCCCGCTCATTTCCTCTGAAGCAGCTGCACTTTCTTCCGCTGTTGCACTATTTTGCTGTACAACTTGCGCAACCTGGTCTATGCCGACATTGATTTGAGATATACCCTGAGACTGGTTTTCTGAGGACTCGGCGATTTCCACAACAAGCTGGTTTGACTCGTTTATTCCGCTTAAGATATCGTTAAGACTTGCAGCAGTCTCGCCGGCGATCGTTGATCCGAGCTCGGCTTTAGTCATCGAGTTTTGGATCATTTCACCGGTCTCCTTAGCGGCTTCTGCGCTCTTGGATGCAAGGTTTCTGACCTCCTCGGCAACAACTGCAAAACCTTTACCATGCACTCCTGCGCGAGCGGCTTCAACAGCAGCGTTTAATGCAAGTATATTCGTCTGGAAAGCAATATCGTCGATCGTCTTAATGATCTTGCTGATGGACTTGCTGGCGTCATTGATATCCTTGACAGCATTGATCATGTCGTCCATTTGACGTCTTCCTTTTTCGGCGTTTGCTCTGATCGTATCAGACAGCTTTGCTGTTCTGCCGGCAGTTTCAGCATTCGCTTTTGTTCTCGCCGCGATCTCGCCGATCGAAGCGGACAGCTGTTCAACAGAAGCTGCCTGTTGAGTTGAGCCTTGAGCAAGCGACTGAGCGCCATCTGCGATTTGCTTTGAGCCTGTTGAAACCTGTGAAGAAGACGACTGGATCTCAGCAAAGATATTGTTAAGATTATCGAGCATATGATTTAAGGACTTTGCGATCGTATCACTATCGGAAAGCATTTCAACCTGGACCGTCAGATCGCCGTCTGCAATGATATCGAGCTCATGAGCGCTCTCCTCAATATGTTGGATAAAGTGCAGACAGCCATCAACAACTTTTCCGATCTCGTCCTTCGACTCCGCGTAATGCTGCATCTTTTGCTTTTCATTCGGAGGAACGATAACATTACCGGTCGTACCTGCTTTGATCATGAAATCCGAAAGATCGACAAGCGGTTTGGAAATTTTGTTAACAACGAGCAGTACTATAACTACTGCTATAAGAAGACCGGCAACACCGATTATGATACCGTTACGTATCATTGCTGTTGTTGTTGCTGTTAAAGATGCTCTGGAGATGCCGACGAAGATCGTTGCAAACGGTTCTCCGTTAACATTCAACAGCGGTCTGTATATAGCTGAAAACGGTACCCCTAAAACGCTGGCTGTTCCTGTGAACTGCGTTTTTTCAGTAGTGATCCTCCGATATACTTCATCTGACATTTTTGTGCCGACAATACGCTGACCGTCCTGCATAACTGTTGTGTGGATCCTCTCATCCGCGTCAAATAATGTGATCTCAGCATTAAGAAGTTGCTTCAGTTCGTCGACAACGGAGTCCCGATCCAGCCTGATACCTGCGGAAACAACGCCTATAAGGTTTCCATCGGCATCATAAACCGGTGAACCGGTGTGACATGTGACACGCAGTGCACCGCCGGCTCCGAAAGATGTTGTTGTCATCCCTCTAAGTGCATCGGCAATGCTTCGGACTCCGGATATATCATTGCCGAAGTTAGAGGGATCAGCTGTTCTTGCCAAAGCAATACCCTCATGGTCGGCAATGGTGATATAACTTATTTGAAACTTATCTATATAGGGCGTGAGAAAACTAATGATCTCAGCAGCGTCACGACCCTGCATTATCCTGACAAAATCGGAATTCGTTGCTATTGTCAGAGCGGCAGTGTACGTGGACTGCTCGGAGTTTTTCAAGTAGTCATTCAAACTGCTTGATAACATAGAAAGCTTAGTTTCAATAGTCTCTTCGTTAAAAGTAGTGAATTCGATGCTTGTGTAAATGACAAGGATTGCGATAAGAACAGTAAGGATAAGAACGACCGGGATAAGGATTTTGTTTCTCAATGAATTAAACATAATAAAAGACACCTTCCTTAATAATATTTGGGAAATTGCCAAATGACATGTTCTCTATTCTAATAAAAAAGCGTACTCGCTTTTCCAGTGCTTTTTTTATGAGGTTATAAAGAAACGTAGTTTGTTTCGGGGTCTCATTTATAAGACCCAGTGGCGGAGGAGGAGGGATTCGAACCCCCGTGGGCTTGCACCCAAACGGTTTTCAAGACCGCCGCGTTATGACCTCTTCGCTACTCCTCCATGGTTACTTGCCCCCGGCAAATTATTGCGTAAAAATATTTAAGCATGGTTAATAAACCCCAAACTAATCAACATGTTTATAACACTTATACCACGTTTTTGCTGCATTTTTCAAAAATTAACACATATTTAACAATAGGTGCCGGTTTTTGCTGTTTAAACATGATCAAACAGCACTTATCTTCCGCCATAAGCATCGCTGTTGACAAAATTTACATGGTCATTGTAGTTTGTAAAGAAGTTATGAGTGCCATTCCTGTTCAAAGCGTAAAAGTATTCATTTGTCTCTTCCGGGAACAAGGCTGCTCTGATCGAGTGTATGCCGGGGTTTGCGATCGGTCCCGGAGGCAGTCCTTCGTGTAAATAAGTATTGAACGGGCTCTCAAACTGCGTTGAAAAAGGTCTTCCCGTTCCGGCTCTTGCATAGTCGATCGTTGCATCGATTTGAAGCATTGGGAAATTAGGACTGTGAAGGCGGTTGTATATGACCGCCGCGATTCGCGGACGCTCCTCGTCATCACCCGCTTCACGTTCAATAAGTGATGCTATTATTATGATCTCGCGTACAGTGTAACCCAATTCCCCCGACCGTTCGATATAATCCTCTGTAAACCTTCTGTTAAACTCACGCAGCATCCTCAGGATCGCTTGCTGAGGTGTGGAATCTAAAAAGAAATTATATGTATCCGGAAAAAGAAAGCCTTCAAGCCGCAACCTGTTTCCGAGTGTACTGTCATCCAGAAAATGAAAACTGAAGTCATGAGAAGTTGCCGCTTCCCATAAATCATCTGCAGGACAAACGCCTTCTTCTTCAAGTAAAGTGAAAATCTGCGCTAAAGTAAAACCCTCCGGAATCGTAACGGTTGTCTCGACACGAGTACCTGCCCGCGCTGTCATTCCCTGAACAAGAGCACGATAATCGTAGTTTTTATTAAGCACATACGTTCCTTCGGAAATCTTATCCATAGCATTGGAATAATCCGCATAGAGTTTAAACAAAGCTCTATGCCTGATCAGTCCCGCTTCATAAAGCATATCGGTGATACCTTCTAATGTAAAACCCGAAGGGACCTGCACATTGACCTGTTCATCTTCTGAGGCAAATCCCAAAACATCAACAGTCGCCATCCATGCAAGAGAAGCCAGCACGATACTGGTACATATAATAAAAACAGCTAAAAGGACTCCGCCGACAAGACCGGTCCTTTTTTCACGCCGTAAACGAATAGGCTTATCTTCGGGAACATCTATATAAGCACTTTCAAAATCAAACTTCATTTTAAAATCAGGCGAACCAATGTCCAATTCATTATCTTTGTCACTCGCCTTCACCATTTTTCCACCGGGTCTAAAAATAAATGATTGAACCCTTTTAGGTAATCTCGATTTATCGGTCCGTACCTCAGGATTTAAGATGTGATCATCTGAACTGTCTCTCGATGAAGCGCCGGATTTTCTTCTGTGCGAAGACACCAGGTGAGTTTTGCCTGATCTTTGAGGAGCCTGCCCCGAAGGAGGACGCCCCGGAGTTGATGCTCTGCCTTGTACAGGCAGCCCGTACTTATCTGTCTCTGATACTCTTGGCGAAACAGGATCCCTTTGCTGACCGGAGTTGACAGGAAATGGTCTGTCAGCAGTCGGCGCAGGAGGAAGATCACTCTCATCAACAAGCTTAAGTGCATCCTCAAGGCTTTTTATTTTATCGCGATCAATAGGCATAAATCCGCTTGTTCCCTCCGTACCCTCTGTCAGGTATGCATAATGTTGTAGATATCCTTGTTTAGATCGTGTTTATCACGTTCGACTCCATCTATTACACAACTTATCCGGTGCCAGCCGAACTGCTCTGCAGCCTGCTTACCGCTTTCAACACTGTTGCACAAATATCTCATATCGTTTTCATGGATATCGGCATTTGTTGCTGTCTCTGTTTCACGTTGTCTGAGCCGTTTTGACGCATACTCAGCTTCAATGTCCATATAGATCACTAAATCAGGTGCCGGTAAACCGATCAGATTAAACTCATAATCGTACAACCATTTAAAGAAGTGCTCACGCTCACAGGCTTCAACCTTTGCACCTTGATGAAGTGCATTGCTTGTCGTGTACCTGTCTGTCAGGATGAGTCCTCCGCTCTCATAATATTCGCGCCAGTCTTGAATGAACGATGCATATCTGTCAACAGCATAAAACGATGAAGCTGCATAAGCATTGACGGAATCAGGGTTGCTCCCGAAATCGCCGCCGAGGTACATCTTGATCAATGCTGATGATGGCTCGTTATATCGCGGAAAAACAAGACGCTTGAACTGACGGCCTTCACTTAAAAGCCGCTCACACATCATTCCGAATTGTGTAGACTTCCCGCTTCCATCGATTCCTTCAAATACAATAAGCTTACCCAATATCCCTAACTCCTGAGACGAAATTTAAATCTAAGATGTTCCGCCTGCCATGACCTGGAACTCTGATTTATCACTTTTTAACCCGTCCTGCTGCATAAGATTTTCCAGCACATTGATATCGGCTGCGATATCGATAGCATCTGACTTAAAGAGCTGATCAAGCTGCTGTTCAAATCCTGTTGAAAGTGTATCGAGAATGTCGCTGATACTCCTTTTTGTGCTCATGATATTTTCACCCTTAACACCCTGCTTCTCGAGGGTTGCGTAAGAACGCACCAGTTTTAAGGTGGTTGGAAGGTAATAACTCATAAAACGCCGTAACTGCGGTTGTTTTTCAGGATTTTCTTCAACGATCTTAAAAATTTTACCGGTCAGATCTTCCAGCCGCGAAACCTTCGCGGATATAGCTTCATCCTTTATAAAAGAATTGACCTCACGCAGCTCGGCAAGATTAGCTGCATATTGATCGACAGTCACTTCACCGGGATCGCTGACCGGTAAAAGCTCTTCCTGAAAACCTTTGATTTCCATTCGAAGCTTATGTGCGGCATCCGATGAAAGGACAAGGCAACCCAGCTCATTGTCTATGTATGCACCGTTTTCGAGATAACCACTGTTGATCATTGCCTGCAAATCACGAGTGACGACTTTTTGGGACTTACCTGCCACCTGTGCAAGATCGGATATCTGTACGATCTCACGTTCACCGATAAAAGCATTGTAGTTTTTATACCGGCTGAATCTATGTGAAACGATGTTTCGGGAAAAGAAAGAAACACCACCGCCAAGCAACCAGAGCACACCCATGACCAAATCAGAGACTTCCGTCATTCCTCCGGATAGCCACGTCACCATAGCTGCAATACCGGCAATTCCCATACCAATAGCAGCAAGCAAAAGCAATGTTGCCAATCCTCTGCCTGTCTTCTTTTCCAGGCGGCTTCTTTTTTTCTTTTTCCCGGGATCCTTCGCTTTACCATCAGAAAAAACTCCGCACTTGATAAGAAGCCAAATCCAACCTACCGGCGGCACAACAAACATAAGGATCACGATGATTATCCACGTAATAATATCACCGGTCTTATCAGTATCGTTAACATTCCCTTTGTTGTTACTCATTCCACATACCTCATCTGAAAATAACGCAAAAAGTAGTAAAACTACGTTTAAATCTTCGCTCACCCGGTCATGAACAAACAAGCTTGATCACGACACTCACTTCGCTCGATTATATCAGATTCTTGTATGATTGTGAAGTATTATGTGGTATAATACAGCTCTTACTCATTTGGAAAGGACCGATTTTTATGTCAAAAGGAATGATCATAGGAGCATCCCTCGGGAATTGCGTACATGTAGCAGGCGCAGTACATTTCTTAAACATAGCCGAAGATGAAGGATATGAAGCATTATTTCTCGGACCGGCAGTGAGTGTAGATGCAGTGCTGGAAAGCATTGAAGAAAACAAACCGGTTATGGCAGCACTGGGATACAGACTTACGCCCGAAAACGGAGCAGTCATCGTGCGTGAGCTTATAGAAAAAAGCAAAACTCTCACACATAAGCCGTTATGGGTGTTTGGAGGAACCGCACCTGTAGCGGAAAAGGTACGTGAACTCGGCTTTTTTGATGTGATTTTCGACGGAACAGACGATATTGATGACAGTATAATCTTTTTAAGGACAGGTCAATTACCTGAAAAAAGTAATGCAGAACATTATGCGGCAGATCTTGTGGGGCGTCTGGCTCAAAAGAACCCTTACCCGCTGTTAAGGCACCACTTTGGATTGCCTTCGTATGATGAAACACTCAAAGGCGTTGAAAGAATAGCGCAGTCCCGGGTTTTGGATGTGATCTCGCTTGGGATAGATCAAAATACTCAGCAATACTTTTTCCGCCCGAACGAACGTATCCCTGAAATGGACGGTGCAGGCGGAGTACCGGTATATGACGCTGAAGGATTCAAGCGTTTGAAAGAAGCATCACAATGCGGAAACTATCCGCTCATGCGCTGCTACAGCGGTACAGCCGACGTAATGCGGCTTGCCGAAGTCCTAAATGAAACAATTGCAAATGCGTGGTGTGCAGTACCCTTATGCTGGTATAATGAGCTTGACGGCAGGGGAGACAGACCGGTAGAAACGTCTATGCTCGAAGCACAGGAGCTCATAGCATTCCACGGAAAAAAAGGACCGTACGGACCGCAGGGCATCCCTGTCGAACTGAATGAACCACATCACTGGGGGCTTCGCGATGCACACGACACGATATCGGTAGCTGCCTCATATATAAGCGCTTATAACGCAAGAAAGTTCGGAGTCCGTGACTATATATCGCAATACATGTTCAACATCCCGAACTCGCTGAGTTTTTCAATGGATCTTGCGAAGGTATTAGCGCAGATCGAACTCACAGAATCACTGGCAAGCCACGATTTCCGGATCTACAGGCAAACCCGCGCCGGGCTTCCCTTCCTGAGTGGTGACGATGCAGTAGCAAAAGGACAGCTTGCAGCATCCACAGCATTGCAGATGAACGTCAAGCCGCACATTATCCACGTAGTTGGCTACAGCGAAGCGCTCCACGCAGCAACGCCGGAAGTCATCATCGAAAGCTGTAAGATAGTACGCGGAGTAGTACGCTCAACACTGACCGGCAACGCAGAAGCTCTTAACGATCCCGGAATAAAGGCGCGGCGTGACGAACTGATAAAAGAAGCAAACTACCTGCTCGGCTTTATAAAAGATGAATATTCAGACATAAGTGACGACCCGCTTGCTGATGCAGCGGTACTTTCAGACTGCATAAAACGCGGAATCCTTGATGCCCCGCATATAGTAAAAAAAGGCGAGTTCCGCGGTACGCTGCAAACAAGAGTAAAAGACGGCAAATGTGTTGCCTGGGACAATACCGGACAAAGCAGACAAGGCTCTGAAGGGCGTATAATCGACGAAAAAACAAGACTGGAAAAACTGACGGGTAAAGAAAGGCGTGTATAAAATGAGTCGAATAAAGAAAATCGCTGTTATAAGCTCCGGCAACGGCGGACAATCGATGGCGGCATATTTCTCATACCTTGGTTACAAAGTAGCGCTCTATGCAAGAGAAGCGGAACGTGTTGATATGTTTCCCGACTTTAAATTCACGATCAGTGGAGTCATAAACGCAGAAACAGAAGTGGATCTTGTAAGCTCAAATATGGAAGCGGTCATAAAAGATGCAGAACTTATCATGGTCACAACGCCCGCACAATATCACCCGATCGTAGCAAGAGCCATGGCACAGCACCTTGTTGACGGGCAGGCGGTAGTATTAAACCCCGGAAGGTCATTCGGTACTCTTGCATATTCAAAAGTATTGTCGGAATGCGGCAGCAAAGCTAAAATAATGCTCGGAGAAACCGACACCTTTACATTTACATGCCGCTGTCCTGAACTGCGAAAGCCGCAAATCTATAAAATAAAAGACGTCGTTCGTCTGGCTGCTCACGATGCCTCATATGCTACGGAACTGCTTGGTATGATGCACGAGATATTCAGTATGTACAGCCTGGCTGAAAGCATTTTATACACCGGCTTTTCAAACATCGGGATGATATTCCATCCAATGCCAATATTGATGAACATAACACGCGTAGAAGCGAAAGAGGACTTTAAATTCTACGTACAGGGAATCTCCCCGCTTGTCGCCGGCATCCTCGAGAAAATGGATCTTGAGCGTATCACTGTTGCAAATGCATACGGAGTCACAGTACCGACAGCAAAACGATGGCTGGAAGAGTGCTACGGATCGCGAGGCGAGTCATTATACGAAAAGATCCAAAACACTGATGCATATAAAACAGTACTCGCGCCTATTGACATAGACACGAGATATATTTTTGAAGACATACTGACAGGTTGTGTTCCGATAAGCAGCGCCGGAAGAGCCGCAGGAGTTCATACAGAGGTCCTTGATACGCTGATAAGATGGGCATCGATCCTGTACGGACGTGATTTCAGAGCTGAAGGACGTAACGAAAATCTGATCGATTTTAACAGCTTCCTGAAATAAATCCCAAAATGCGAAACCTTACTCCGCCTCTGCCAAATCCTAGTCCGTATCAGGCATGGGAGTTGTTATAGGCGGAGGATCATCCAGCCAAGGTATTTCTAAACGCCCGTCAACGACATATCTCGAAAAAACAAAAAATAAAATCAAAAACACGATAATTATCAATAGTACAATAGATATAAAAAGACCTATGATAACCCGCAGTACACGCCGGTTATTATATGTTTTCGGTACATATCGAGGCATTTTAAGTGCTCATCCCTTTCAGTCATCGGTGTATGTATCATATATCTTGTTAAGTACAAACACCTCACCAAAAAACGCTTTTACGGCGTTTTTAATTTATCCAGCTCAGTTAACATTTCGACCCGGCGGTGATGCTTTTCCTTGTCGCTGAATGGTGTGCAGAGGAATACCTTTACCATTTCAACAGCCAAATCAGCATCAACGACACGTCCGCCGAGGACCAGTACATTAGCATTATTATGGTTTCGTGACATCTCTGCCATATAACAATTCGTGCACAATGCAGCTCGTATCCCGAAAGTTTTATTTGCCATTATCGACATCCCGATACCGGTGCCGCAGATAAAGATCCCGTTTTCACAAACTCCGTTGGCGATCGCATTTGCTGCCGGGGCTGCGACTGTCGGATAGTCACAATAATCAGGAGTATGTGTCCCGAAATCCATATACTCCCGACCAATTGAGTCGAGATACTCCTTGATGTGTTTCATAAGCTCAAACCCGCCGTGATCACAAACTAACGCTATCATTATTACAAACTCCTCTCAACTTAAAATGGCCATGTGTTGAACCACCTTACAAAACTGCTGAAGTACCAGGCCGGCATATACAACCCTGCCAATGATGGGAAAAACATAGCAAATACTGCTCCGGTCACCGATGTGTAAGCATAGATATATTTCGGTCCGGCTCGCTTGCGATGCTCGATTATAGTATTAAAGATATGTGCGAGTGCCAGCACAAGGAACAATGTACTCGGGAAATAATGATATGTAAATACGATTCGCGTCACAGCGACCCAGGGCAGTAATTGGGTCACGTAACCTATAACTATAAACAGAGCTTTTCCGTCACGGTGCGTGAATATACGTACAGCCATAATGATCATAGCTACAAAGCCGCCCCACCATAAAACGGGATTGCCAAAAGCCCCGAACTTCGCACGCGCATCCCCAAACGCGTTATTTACATATAAAATCGGACGGATGTTTAAGATCCACTGCCACCATGTCGAAGAGAACGGGTGCACTGCATCGAGCTGGCTATGATATCGAAACATGGCTATTTGATTATTCCAGAAAACCTTGAAAAATTCAGGATCCCACAACATCCCGCCGTTAAGTGTCATCCCTCTTGCGAGTCCATATGGGATATATGTCAGATAATAAACAACTGCCGGGATAATACCAAAAAACAACACAGAGAACAATAGCGTTTTTAACAGATACAAATCAAAGCCGGGTTTTTTAGTTTTGCTGTAATGATGTGAGAGCTGAACGAGACGTATAACATAGATGATATAAAGACCGAAACCGGCATAAAAACCTATCCACTTGACCGCAAAACTAAGCCCGAAGAAAATCCCGGAGAACGCCAGCGGTGCAAGGCTTTTGCGAAACGGCGCATTAACATCTGTTGTTATATGCCGGTACATGAAGAAAAACGCAAGTAAAATAAAACAAACGGAATATGAATCGATCGTTGCGATCCGTGTTTGAACAAAACGCATAAAATCAAAGCCTAACAGTAACGCACCACACGTTGCAATAACTGTTCTGCCAAACATATTTTTTATGAAAATATACATGACAACGATCATGATTACGCCAAAAAGAGCACCAAATAAACGCCACCCCATCGGCGTCATACCGAAAGTCAAAATTGAAGCAGCAATGATTTCCTTGCCCAGCGGAGGATGGGAAGTCTCATATGGATTATGGTTCTCGATATGCTCTACAGCCGTTCTGACGAAATAGACCTCATCGAAGTACAGATTATTCAAATGAGTACGATTTTCAGTGGGAAATTGGATCTCATGCGTTACATCGATCGTGTTGGTTCCTCCAAGATTAAAAATCGCAAGAAACAAAAAAACAACTGTGATCATAACGATCGGCTCGACATCTCTTCTTTTTAAGGGATGCCTGCGCACCAGAAAAGTCAGACTTTTTTTGTTCGGCTCTTCCTGCTCTTCTCCGGGTTTATCCTTTTTTGGCTGGATGATCATTATATAATAAATAAAAAAACCTATGATGAAAAGGATAGTAAACACCGGAAAAATCCCCGGTAACAGATTGTTGAACATGTTGTTGAAAAATACCACTATCATATTACCAATACTGCTAAAAACATTCATGCTCTAACTATAGCAGAATTTATAAAAAAGTCAAAATCGTTTTCACGCAACCCTTGACAGAGGGTTTATAATATATAACAAACAGGGGGTATTTAATGATGGCGAAAGAAAAGAGTGTTGATCAAATAACTGATATGGATGTCGATTTTACGCAGTGGTTCACGGATATCGTGACAAAAGCAAAGTTGATCGACTATTCAGGAGTTAAAGGATTTTTTATACTGCGACCGTACGCGTTTGCAATATGGGAGAATATCCAATCTGTGCTTGATGGCATGTTCAAGGATTTGGGTCATGAGAATGTTGCGATGCCATTGCTTATACCTGAAAGCCTGCTTCAAAAGGAAAAAGACCATGTCGACGGGTTTGCACCCGAAGTAGCATGGGTAACACACGGCGGCTCTGAAGAGCTTGCCGAAAGACTGTGTATACGTCCGACATCTGAAGTCCTTTTCTGCGAACACTGGAAAAATGTGCTGCACTCGTGGCGTGATCTGCCTATGCTGTATAATCAATGGAACAGCGTACTGCGCTGGGAAAAATCAACACGCCCGTTTTTACGAGGCAGAGAGTTCTACTGGCAGGAAGGACACACTCTTCATGCAACAGCGGAAGAGGCGGAAGAAGAAACTCAAAATATGCTGGATGTATACGCGACATTCTGCGAGGAATACCTTGCAATGCCTGTTGTCAAAGGCAAAAAAACCGACAAGGAAAAATTCGCGGGTGCTCTGGCAACATATACGGTCGAATGCATGATGCACGATAAAAAAGCACTGCAGAGCGGGACCTCTCACTACTTTGGCGACGGATTCGCCCGGGCGTTCGAGATACAGTTCTCTGATAAAAACAACCAACTGGCATACCCGCACCAAACATCATGGGGGCTGTCGACCCGTATAATCGGCGGGATCATAATGACACACGGAGACAACAACGGACTCAACCTGCCGCCGCGTATAGCACCCGTACAGGCAATTATTATCCCGATAGCTGCGCACAAACCCGGTGTGCTTGAAAAAGCGGAAGAACTGGCTTCCCGCCTGAAAACCGCAGGTGTGCGTGTTAAAATCGACAAATCAGACCAAAGCCCCGGATGGAAATTCGCCGAAAATGAAATGAAAGGCGTCCCCATCCGCATAGAGATCGGACCAAAAGACATAGAAAACGACCAATGCGTCGCAGCCAGACGCGACACCGGCGAGAAACTGCCCATCCCGCTTACAGATGTTGAAAAGCGTATAAATGAACTGTTGGAAGAAATCCAGAAAAACCTGTTTAATAAGGCAAAAGAAAACCTCATCAGCAACACACGAAACGCAGCAACACTTGAAGAAGTCAAATCGATCTTCAACGAACACGGCGGCTTCGTCAACACGATGTGGTGCGGCAGTAATGAATGCGAAATGAAAATGAAAGAAGAAGCAGGAGTGACCTCAAGATGCATCCCCTACGAACAAACAAAAGTAGCAGACCTCTGCCCGATCTGCAAAACCCCGGCAGAATCAATGGTCGTCTGGGGAGTAGCATACTAAAATCAAATTGAGACAAAGTGCCCGCCAAGGTTGTGTTATTAATAGAACGTTTAAAACGTATATTAAAACAAATCGATAAGGCGGGCTTCCAATTGAAAGAATCAAAACTTCGATACATATCTATATTACTGATCATTATATTATTAGCATCTATTTCTGCCGGTTGCAGTAATAGCAAAAATCCGGATGCACCGGAGTTTATCTTTAAAGCCGAAATCATACTGCTCCCTGATGATATATCAGAAATACTTAATGTTGCATTTGCCAACGATGTAATTTACTTTACGGCGCAAAGACCATCAGAACCTCAATTCTCAACGATCTACTCCATGAACACAGATGGTTCAAATCTGCAGGAATTGCAGAATTATAAATCAGCAAGACCGCCGCAAGGCGCAATGGGATTCCTGCTGATCGATAAAATGTGTGTTGATGATCGAGGTGATATATGGGTTTTTGAGATAGGAAGTTTTTCCGATTTTGATTTTCCCGAAGGTTTTGATGAAACCACAGGAGATACTTGGGAACATATAGTTGAGATAGAATCGATCAGATCCCTGCGAAAGCTAAATCATAATGGAGCCGGGCTTGTATCCCTGGACGTAAGAGCATTGACCGGCAATGAAGATTTTTCACCACGGTCATTATGTTCTGACAATACCGGGAATGTTTATATAAACGGAGCTGACTCGGTTTATGTTTTAGATAGTGATGGCAATTTGCTGTTTGAAATAAACCCGGTCAATGACATTGAACGGTTAGTGAAGATGTCTGATGGTTCTGTCGCAGCTTTTGAAAGAGGGACACATGAAAGAAACCCGGTTCTTCGCGAGATAAAAACTGATGAAAAAGGGTGGGGAGCAGTTTTTCAGCTTCCTTCATACGCAGGGAATATTTACTCCGGCACAGGAGATCACCGCGTGATTTTTTCAGACTTTACCAGTCTGTACGGCTTAGAGAAAACATCAGGCGAAAGTGTCAGGATATTGAACTGGATCGACAGCGGCATATCAATAGACGGTATGTTCAATATTTTCGTTTTGTCAGATGATCATATTTTATATTCAAGAAGAAATATCAACACCTCAACAGGAATGAGGAATGTTGAGATCATTGATCTGACAAGAGTGCCGTATGACGGCAGTCAAATCAAGACTGTACTGACCCTGGCAACCTTCGGCTGGAACCACTTTTTACAAAGAGCAGTTCTTGAATTTAATAAAACGAATGAAAAATACCACATACAGATAGTAGACTATGATGATTTTTCAGTAACAGGTGACAGCTGGGCAGGATTGACCAGATTGCTCACAGAGATAATAGCCGGCAGAGTTCCTGACATAATTGACACTAACCATTTACCTGTCCATCAATTCGTGAGCAAAGGCTTACTGGAAGATCTTTACCCCTACATCGATTCGGATCCGGGATCGAGTCGCAGCGCACTGGTTGAAAGTGTTATGAAGCTTAGTGAAATAGAGGGAGGGCTTTACAGGATCTACACCGGATTTAATGTTGCATCTTTGATAGGTGATCCTTTGATCGTCGGCGAGGGTATGGGATGGAATATTGAGGAATTTTATGCAATGTTACAAGCAAATCCGCAAGCAGATATGCCATTGGGTCCGTTTATAAACAATACGAGTTTCCTTGCACATACCGTTTTTGCAATGCTTGATCGATTTGTAGATTACACAAACGGTACATGCAGCTTCGACACAGACGATTTTGTACGTCTCCTTGAAATATCCGGCACCTTTCCTTCAGAGCAAAACCATGACTACGACTATCCGGAGTTGATCAGAGCCGGGCGGCAGTTGATGATGCCATTACCGTTGTTCGGCAGCTTTAGAGAAATCCAGCTATACAAGGCAATGTTTGGCGGAGATATTGAATTTAAAGGGTTCCCGGCAAATAACGGAATTGGCAATACTGTTCATCTGCACACCACACTTGCGATGACAAGCACATGTGCTGATAAACAAGGAGCATGGGAATTTTTACGGATGCTGTTGTCAGAGGAATGGCAGCGTGATATTTATGCGGATGATTTTTGGATATATCCGTCAAACTCTGTTGTCTTCAATGAGTTGATGGAGACCGCAATGACACCGGTCATTGACACTGATGCCAGCGGCAACGAGATTGAAGTCTCGCAAAGTCACGGCTGGGGGGATCTGGTTGTAGATATATATTCTTTAACACAAGAAGAGGCAGACAAAATAACTGCCTTGATAAACACAGCATCGTTTATACGCATTTCATATGACTATAAATTGTTGGACATAATAGTAGAAAGTGCCTCGGACTTCTTCGAAGGCCGAAGCACAGCGCATGACGCAGCAAGAGTGATCCAAAGCAGAGCATCGATCTATCTCGCAGAACAAAGCTGATTACTTACAAAAACTACTTTTCAGCATTTCCAGGCAACCGGTAACTTCTTTCATAGTATCATCGACAGAAGAAAAATTACTCCAACCATACACCACGCCTTCAGTGTATTTCTCTATCAAGCCCACTACCTGCACCGGATCGACTCCGCTTTTAAACATCACGGCTTCACCCGGACCGATCTCAACCTTTGAGTGCATATCTGTAGCGATTGCTTTGAGTCTTTCGATATCTGCAGCTACTTCAGTTTCGTCTTCATTAAAAACGCTGTCTATGAATGCATTCATCGCAGGATAACGGTTCTTTATCGACAGTCTGAATCTGATGGTGACAGCAACTCTTTCAAAGAAATCCTTGTCAGCGGTATCTCTTTCATGCTGCGCTTCAGTCATGATTATTTTTCCGGTATAATAAACAAGATATGAATATAATCCTTTCTTGCTTCCAAAGTAATGGAAGACAAGAGCTTTAGAGATACCTGAAGCCGCCGCGATCTCACTGATATAGGCTTTTTTGTAACCTACCTCGCCAAACAGATTCATAGCTGCATCAACGATCCTGTTTTGTTTTTCCTGTGGCAACGATAAAAACTTTCTCATCGTGATATCTCCTTAAATAAAAATACAACTTCGAGTCTAAGCATCGACCTTTGTAATTATCCGAACAACAATGTACTGACCAAATCAGAAAACTCCGACGGATCCTCGAGCGGGACCCCTGCGGTCAACAACGCCTGACCATACAATAATTGTGCATATCTGGCGGCTTTTTCTTTATCATTTTCAAATGCATCTTTTAGCGCAGTAAATGACGGATGGCCGGCATTCAACTCAAGAACACGCTCTGCGCGCATCTCACCAAACATACCACCCTCACGTCCTTGCATCGATTTAAAATACCGCTCCATTTCAAGGCTTATCTCGCCCTGAGCGGCAAGGCATACCGGATGACTTTTTAATTTATGCGACAAACGGACAGCAGCGACCTTTCCGTCAAGAGATTCTTTTACAAAGTCCAGAACGTCTTTATTCTCGGTCTCCTGCCGTTCGATCTCTTCTTTTTCTTCATCGCTGTCTATTTCCAGGTCACCATCTATGACAGACCGGAAATCCTTTTCTTCAAACTTGCCGAGCATACGGATGACAAATTCATCGATCTCATCGGTCAAGTAAAAAATCTCGTATCCCTTATCACGAACCTGCTCCGCCTGAGGCAGCTTATCAAGCAGAGCGATGTTCTCACCACTTGCATAGTATATATATTTCTGCTCCTCGGGCATGTTTTTGACATACTCTGCTATCGGGATCAGTTTTTCAGCCTTTGATGAATAAAACATCAAAAGGTCGCTCAGCATATCCTTATTCATGCCAAACCCGTTTGCAACACCGTACTTCAGTTGAATACCAAAAGCTTTATAGAAAGTCTCATATTTTTCTATATCATTCTCCATGAGCTTTTTCAGCTCCGCTTTGACTCTTTTCTCAACATTTGTTTTTATCACCTTAAGCTGACGGTCATGCTGAAGCATTTCGCGTGAGATATTCAAAGAAAAATCCGGAGAATCTACAACGCCGCGGACAAAACGGAAATGCTCAGGCAACAGGTCACTGCAATGCTCCATGATCATTATGCCCGAAGAGTAAAGCTGTAAACCTGCTTTAAACTCGCGAGTGAAGTAATCATAAGGAGCGACTCCCGGAACAAACAGCATCGCATTATAACTGACCAACCCTTCCGCAGAAACCCGAAGTATCGCTACAGGATCTACATGGTCATGGAACTTCTCTTTATAAAACTCGGCACACTCCTCATCAGTAACATCACTCTTGGCACGCTGCCAAATAGGTATGCGACTGTTGACCACTTCGGTTTCAGTGTAATCCTCCCAGGTCTTTTTCTTCTTTCCATCCTCATCGACCTCATCGGTCTCGACCTGACGGCTCTTTGTGACATCCATGAATATCGGCCACCGTACATAATCGGAATATTTTTTAACAAGACCATGCAAGGTGTGCTCTTCAAGGAAACGATCATAACTCTCATCTTCTGTATTTTCTTTGATCTCTATGATGATATCAGTTCCGGCACCTTCATGCTCACAATCTGCAGGAGATATCGAATAACCGTCAGCACCTGACGATACCCACTTATATGCTGTATCACTGCCATAAGCACGTGAGATAACAGTTACTTTCGCAGCAACCATAAAGGCAGAGTAAAAACCCACACCGAACTGACCGATTATATTCAGGTCATTCGCAACAATATTATTGCTGTCAGATGCATCATCACGGACCTTATCCTCAGCACTCGATTCCATATCATTCTTAAATTTCAAAGAACCGCTTCTCGCGATAACACCAAGATTTGACTCAAGCTCCTCAGCATTCATACCAACACCGTTATCACTGATAGTAAGCGTTCTCGTTTCCTTATCAGCAGTAATAGTGATCATAAAATCATCTCTCGACAAACCGACCTTATCATCGGTAAGCGAAATATAACAAAGCTTATCTATCGCATCCGAAGCATTGGAAATGAGCTCACGAAGAAAAATCTCCTTATGGGTGTAAATCGAGTTGATCATCAACTCCAACAAACGTTTCGATTCTGATTTAAACTGCTTTTTTGCCATTGCCGGGAAACCCTCCTTGATATTAAATTATTCTTAAACCCTCATCTGCCTTTTACGCGCCAGGTTTATAGTACCCTCCGTCATATCACCGACCCAGTTCAGAGCCTTACCAAGACCGTTTGCAACACAAAGATCAGCATCATCTGCAGTATAAGTCGCAATACTGGTCCTGCTTGAAACGAGTTTATCAAAACCCCATAATTGACAGTTACCGCCTGTGAGGACGATACCATTTTGCGAAATGTCCGCAACAAGCTCCGGCGGAGTTGTTTCAAGAACATTGTGAACAGCCTCGACTATACGCTCGGTCACTTCCTCAAATGCTTCGAGAACATCAGTAGAGCTTATAGCAACAACACGTGGAAGACCGGTTAGAAGACAACGCCCCTTGACCTCGACAGCTACTGTTTCAGGACGCGGGAAAACGCAACCGATACTTTTCTTTAACTCCTCAGCGGTATTTTCGCCGATCAGCACATTGTGCTTTCTTTTTATGTACTTAACAAGAGAGTCATCAAATGCATCGCCGCCGGCCTTTAAGGACTCCGACTCAACAACGCCCGAAATCGACAGCACAGCAATGTCTGTCGTACCGCCGCCGATATCAATGACCATATGCCCGTCCGGCTTTGTGATATCCAGACCCGCTCCGATCGCTGCCGCCAGCGGCGCTTCCATAAGATACACCTTACGGGCGCCGGCAGCAACACCGGCGTCGATAACGGCACGCTCCTCAACCTCTGTTATACCCGAAGGAACGGAAATTATTATTCTTGGCTTAAGCATCGAAAACGATAAAGCTTTACGCACAAATTCCTTAAGCATACGTTCTGTCATATCGTAGTCGGAAATAGCACCCTCGTGCATGGGACGGATCGCGACAATGTTGCCCGGAGTTCTTCCAAGCATACGTTGCGCAGCCATTCCGACGTTAAGCAAACGCCCTGTGTTTTTGTCCATGGCAACGACTGCAGGCTCGCGCATGATCACACCCTTGCCACGCGTTGATAATAGAACCGAGGTAGTTCCCAAATCAATCCCTATATCTCTGCCAAGTATCATTTATACACTCCCGGATAAATTTTTACTCACTCGCCTCTTGCTAGCGCTGCACAAACGACACCGGATGCACCTGCTGACAGCAATACCCTTGAGCATTCATCAAGTGTCGAGCATGTTGTAACTACATCGTCTATGAGTAGAATGCGTTTTCTGTTTATAAAATCAGGATCTGTTGCTTCATAAGCTCCGCTGATGTTTAAACTGCGCTCCGCTTTATCGCCAAGCTCTGATTGAGCTTGAACATCGCGGGGCTTTCTTAAGGTTTCAACAGCTATATCATCAAGCTCTAAAGCGGTTGCCATCGCAAGCAGCATCGCCTGATCATAGCCGCGTGTGCGTTCCCTTTTACAGCTGAGAGGTACCCACGAGATCATATCATAGCTAAAATCGAAGCCTTTGTTGTTTTTGCAATCACATATGAAATCAGCTAAAAATCTGCCATATATATTTGCATAATACGATGCATCCTTGAACTTGTAGCGTAAAATTGAACGCCTGACAACACCTGTATAATACAATGGAGAGACACAAAAGTCAAAAACATCTCCATTTTGTTTACCATTATCATCGGCATAAGGCAACGATTCAGTGCACTTATCACACCAGCCTTCATCGGCTTTATCGAGCACTTTTAAGCAAAAAACACATTTAGGAGGAAACAATAAATCAAGAAATACAGAGAAAAATCCCATAACCAGTCACCCGTAAACCGTGTACAGAGTCGACCTGAGCGGTCAAACCCCGTCATTCTCCCGCCAATCTCGCCCTAAGTCCGCTATACCTTCTTTGACGCTTATCGTTTCTTACCATTTGCTCCATTACACCCGGACTTCCCACAACAACAAGCAGATTCTTTGCCCGGGTCATTGCTGTGTACAAAACACTTCTTGAGAGCAACAAGGCTGCAGCAGAAGTCATTGCCAGTATTACGGTATGATATTCACTTCCTTGTGACTTGTGCACAGTCATTGCAAACGCCGGTTCGAGCTCCGAAAGGTTGTCAAAAGTATACTTGACAAGCTTATCTTCAAAATCGACAACGACGGTCTCGCTTTCGTGGTCAATACTTACTATGACGCCAACATCACCGTTAAAAACACCTGCCCCGGTAATGATCTTATCGGGACTTTCCCAGATTATATCATAATTATTCCTGACTTGCATCACTTTGTCACCTGCGCGATAAACAAAATCACCCGATTGCTTCTCTCTTTTCAGAGCACTGCGAGGGTTTAGCCTCTCCCGAAGCAATTCATTGAGAGCGACAGTTCCCGCAGCACGCTTACGTGTCGGCGAAAGAACCTGTATTTGCGAAGGGTGAACACCCATATTTTCAGGCAATCGCTTACTGTATAATTCTGCTACCGTTTCCGCAAGCTGCTCATCGGTTTGACGGCGCATAAAAAAGAAGTCGGGATACTTTTCTGTCAAGTCCGGCATTATGCCATTATTGACATTGTGTGCACATTTGATTATACCGCTATCCTCAGCCTGCCGGAAAATCTCAGTCAATGCTACGACCGGAACTATTCCGCTTCTGATCACATCAGAAAACATATTGCCGGGACCTACAGGCGGTAATTGGTCTGCATCACCAACTAAAATAAGCCTGCACCCTTTTTTAAGTGCTTTTAACAATGAACTCATCAAAAGTATATCGATCATTGACGATTCATCAACAATGATCGCATCGGTTTTTAACAGGTTATCTTCATCGTGATCGAAGATATGCAGCCCGTCTTCATCAAGACTGGCTCCGAGCAAACGGTGGATCGTAGCAGCTTCACGTCCGCATAACTCTGAAAGACGTTTAGCAGCGCGCCCTGTCGGCGCACATAGAGCAGTTTTTAATCCGAGTGAATCAAAAAGCAGCAGAATACCGCGTACAGTCGTTGTTTTACCGGTACCGGGGCCACCCGTGAGAGCCATGACATCATTCCCGGCAGCGATCTTTAATGCCTCCAGCTGCATCCTGGCATACTTGATTTCCTGTGAACTTTCAATACTCTTGATTATCTTGTCACAATTCCCGCCTTCTGCACCCTTATCCTTATACCCTTCTCCTTTAGAACACCCTGCCATCTCCAGCAGCCGGTCCGCAGTATAACTTTCCGCGTCAAACAGATACCTCAGGTAACAACCTTCAACACCGGCAATCTGAGAAATAACTATATCACCGTATTCACACATAGCGTCCAATGCCTCGGAGACAATAGCTCCATCGACACTCAACAACGTGCTGACCGCAGGGGTCAGCTTGTTTTTAGGAATAAATGTATGACCGTTACCTAAGTTATGAGCAAGCTGATACACAAGCGCTGCAGATAACCGCTCTATACAGTCGCTGTCAAAGCCAAGGTCGATAGCTATAGCATCAGCTTCAAAAAAATCAGCCCCGTAATTCTCCGAAACGATCAAATACGGGTTATCCCGCACTGCCTCAAGTGCTTCATCACCGTAATCTTTATAAACACGTGTAGCGATCAGCGGCTTTATCTTGTACTTAGTAAAAAAGTCGATCAACAGTCTGAGACCGGCATGTCTTCGATAATCTTCCCCGATCTTACGAGCGCTTCTTAGAGAGATCCCTTTGATCACAGATAATTTGTCGGGGTCATTTTCAATAATACTGAGAGCATCGCTTCCGAAGCGGTCGACGATATCGCGCGCTTTTGCAGGCCCTACATTTTTGATTGCTCCTGATGCCAGATAACGGAAAATATCATCCGCCCCGGAAGGTGGTTTGATCTCAAACGATTCAGACTTGAACTGCTCACCATACTGCGGATGCGTCATCCATGAACCCGATAAAACCAGTCGTTCTCCGTTAGAAACCCCCGGTATACTGCCGGCAGCTGTGACAACACCATCAACAGTATCAAGGCGGAGCACAGTATAGCCATTCTCTGCATTCGTGAAAACAATGCTGCTGACCACACCTTCGATCATATCTGTTATAACATCTGCCATACAAAAACTCCGTGCCAAAATCACAAAAAATCAGTGTCAAAAATGATCGTCACCGGGCCGTCATTCACTGAGCTGACATCCATCATTGCACCGAATTCGCCGGTTTCAACAACAAATCCTGCGTTCCGGCATTCTTTTATAAAAAGCTCATAAAGAGGTATCGCAACATCAGGACGTGCTGCAGCAGTAAAACCCGGACGGCGGCTCTTACAATCGGCGTATAAAGTAAATTGTGAAATGACTAAGATACTGCCGCCGGCAGACTTAAGATCGAGGTTCATCTTACCGTCAGCATCAGCAAAAACACGTAAATTACAAACCTTTGCTGCAAGCTTTATGACTTCCGCCTCTGTATCGCCATCACGGATACCGAGAAGAACAAGAAACCCTTTATCGATTTTCCCTGCTATAACGCCGTCTATTTTAACTGACGCAGAAGAAACCCTTGTAACTACAGCTCTCATTACTCTCTCCTGTTTTATGATCGTTCGCTTGCTTCAAATGTCAAAGATCAATAGAAATTTTGGTCATCCGTCAGCCCGTCTGACATCAGTAACGCCTGAGATACTCATTAGCCTGGCCATAGCGGATACCAGCTCATCACGGTTTCTTACCTCTACAACGATTGTAATGCTGGTCATACCGTCGGTCACTGCTTTTGCATTGAAGGATGTGATTTTTACATTCAACGTGTTTAATACAGAAGCAACATCAACGACTATACCTGTCCGGTCAATGACCTGAACATCTATGGTGGTGGAGTACAGGCTGCCATCTGATTCAACCCATGTAACGCGGATCCACCTGCCGGTTTCCTCAGGATCTTTCATCGACTTTATGTAATTATGGCAATCCTGACGATGCACGGAAACACCATACCCGCGTGTGATATAACCAACCACAGCATCACCCGGGATCGGCGTACAGCAGCGGGCGAACTTCACAAGACAATTATCCAGACCCTCAACCATTACACCACGCGGATGCTTAGTAAAAGCGACCTCCTTTTTATCGGGCGCGACCGATAACGGTTCATCCTTCTTTTGTTTGGAAACCGTACGGAGCTCATCGCGAATTCTGTTTACGACTTTTTGAGCAGAGATCCCTCCATAACCGATAGCTGCATACATTTCATCAAGTGCTCCAAATGAAGCCCGTGTAAGGATTTTTGGCAGTACATCATCATGCATCGCTTCAGAAAGAGTTATATTGGCATGGCGAAGCTCAGCCTCAAAAGCAAGCTTTCCATGCATGACATTTTCATCACGTTTTTCTTTCTTGAACCATTGACGTATTTTATTCTTTGCTTCAGGGCTCTTGATTATGTCAAGCCAGTCGCGGCTCGGTCCTTTGGCGGAGTTTGATGTCAGGATCTTTACAATGTCTCCGTTGCTCAAAATGTGTGAATATGTAACAAGGCGGCCGTTGACCATTGCTCCGGACATCCTGTTTCCTACCTCTGAGTGGATATTATATGCAAAATCTATCGGGGTGGAACCAACAGGGAGATTCACTACGTCACCACGAGGGGTGAAAACAAAAACCTCGTCAGCAAACATATCGACCTTAAGTGCATGCATAAACTCCTGCGCATCGCTGTCCTGCTGCGACTCCAACAGCCGTCTGACCCAGGCGAACTTCTCTTCGTCAGCAACCTTGCCGCCCTTGCCTTCCTTGTACTTCCAATGCGCGGCAATGCCGTACTCTGCAGTCTGATGCATGTCCCACGTGCGGATTTGCACCTCAAAAGGCACACCTTCGCTGCCGATAACGTTAGTGTGCAGACCTTGATACATATTAGGCTTGGGAGTCCCGATATAATCCTTGAAACAACCCGGGATCGGACGGTATAACTCGTGGATATGCCCGAGAACATTATAGCAATCGGCTATATCATTAACGATCACACGAAAAGCATGTAAATCTAAAACCTCAGACAGAGCTTTATTTTCCCCGTACATTTTCCTGTAAATACTATACATGTGCTTAACTCGCCCCGAAACCTGACTTGAAATACCGTTTTCGATCAAACGCTCGGTCAAACGTGTTTTGACAGTATTTAAAAAAGTCTCATCTTCAATATGGCGCAGCTTTAATCCATTTGTGATTTCGATGCATGCAACAGGATCGAGATATTTGATCGACAGATCCTCAAGCTCCCACTTGAGTCTTTGCATACCGAGCCGGTGAGCTATCGGGGCGTACATCTCCATTGTTTCAAGAGCGATCTCTCTTTGCTTCTCAGCTGCCATATATTGTAAGGTGCGCATATTATGAAGCCTGTCTGCGAGCTTGATGAGGATAACACGGATATCCTGCGCCATAGCGAACAGCATTTTGCGCAGGTTATCCATTTGTTCTTCTTCGACACTTGTATATGTAACACGCGAAAGTTTTGTCAGCCCCTCAACGATACCTGCAACATCCTTGCCAAACAATTTCTCGATATCCTCATATGTTGCATCTGTATCTTCGATACAATCGTGCAGTAAAGCAGCACAAAGAGAATCCTCATCCATGCCGATTTCGGCAACGATCTCAGCTGCTGCGATCGGATGTATGATAAACTCGTTGCCATCCTTACGGAGCTGAGTTCCATGAGCTTTCCGGGCAAACTCAAAAGCAGCCCGCAGACGGTCAACATTTGCACCGGGCATATATTCAAGTATGACTGCTTCAAGATCATGGTATTGCTCGACAACACTTATCATATGTACCTACCTGCCGCTTAAACGGATATCTATCAATTGTAACTGCACACTGCTGCGCCCTCTGAACTCATTTATCTGCGGCTCAAATGCTAAATCGACATGCATTCCGGAGCTTATTTCCATATCCTCGACAGATACGGAAAAAAAGATGCAATCCAGCACAGTCCCCGATTTTTCTATTTTCAGCTTTGAATGCTTCCCGGCACCGATCGATTGTGCATACAACACCGTAGCATCGAGTATGCATAAGCAAGGTGACGGATTACCATTCCCGAAAGGCTCAAGATTTTCCAAAGCCTGTACGTTGCTTATTGTCAGAAGCTCCGGCTTCTCAACTTCAAAGTCCAGTTTTAATCCGGCTTCGGGAGATCCCTTTACTTGCTCATGATAAAACACGGTAAGCATTTGACGCAGTTTATCGATATTATCTTCCGCCACAGTTACGCCTGCAGCCATTTCATGACCGCCATAGTTCTCAAGGATATCCTCGCAAGAGCATAGAGCGTCATATAGAGCAAAAGAGCCGATGCTGCGGCATGAACCGCGTCCCATCCCATCATCATCTATACTTATGATGATAACAGGCAGTCGGTACCGTTCCGCCATCTTTGCCGCGATTATTCCTGTAACACCTTGATACCACCCGCGTTGTGCAAGTACGATCGGCTCGTCCGGCACGTTGACCGGCAACATTGCAGTTGCTTCTTCATATATTTCCTGTTCAAGATTACGGCGCTCCGTATTAAGACGGCACAGCTCTGCTGCGAGCTCTTCGGACTCTTTATGATCGTCAGACAACAGAAGATCGACAGACAATCCGGCTTGCCCCATTC
>Ga0123356_10001224_pt1 | contig 28495 bp, 26 predicted proteins | sample TergutEmb28metaG_2_FD_92546 | JGI IMG/M metagenome (GOLD analysis project Ga0123356, IMG submission 92546) | Embiratermes neotenicus P3 segment gut microbial communities from Petit-Saut dam, French Guiana - Emb289 P3 | ecosystem: Host-associated > Arthropoda: Insects > Digestive system > Gut ...
ACGAAGTGGTTTGGGTGGGCATCGGGGTCGCGCAGCGAGGGCGATAAAAAAGTGGTCGCAATGCAAACCCCTTACCGCTTCAGCTTTGCTGATTCAATAAGGGGGTTTGTCTTCAGTCTGAGAACCGTGTATCCACGGTTCTCTTTATTGCTGTTGAAGCAAGATTTTGGCATGCCCGATGCGATTCGAACGCACGACCTACAGAGTCGGAGTCTGTCACTCTATCCAGCTGAGCTACGGGCACTTATTTATTTGTGACCCGTACTATGCTCAGCTTGATGAGCTACGGGCACATATTCATTTGTTGACCCGTACTATGCTCAGCTTGATGAGCTACGGGCACTTATTTATTTGTTGACCCGTACTATGCTCAGCTTGATGAGCTACGGGCACATATTTACATTTATTATGGAATATGATACTATTCCATAGCCTTTAGGGTATGGGGTTGTGCTTAGGTATTATACGATAATGTAAGGAATATTACAATATGCTTGAAAAGCTGAAGTCCATTGAGGAAAAATTTAATACTCTTGAAAAGCGTATGCAAGACCCTGAGGTTTATTCGGACCCTGTGTTGTATGCCAAGATTGCACGTGAGCAAAAGGAGATACAGCCTATTGTTGAGGCGTACAGGCGATATGATAAAGCGCAGAGGGATATGGAAGGTGCCCGTGAGTTGCTCTCAGACCCTGATTTTAAGGAAATGGCAGAAGAAGAGTTTGAAGCTGCACAGGCAGAGATTGAAAAAATAAGCGAAGAGTTAAGATTCCTTCTGTTGCCTCGAGACCCGAATGACAGTAAAAACGTTATTATTGAAATCAGAGGTGGAGCAGGCGGCGACGAAGCGGCACTGTTTGCATATAATCTTTACCGTATGTATACAATGTATGCAGAATCGAAGAAATGGAAATCCGAGATTGCCAACCTTAACGAAACAGAGCTCGGAGGAATAAAAGAAGTCAGTTTTATAATAGAAGGTGACGGAGCATATTCGCGCTTTAAATTTGAAAGCGGAGTGCATCGTGTCCAGCGTGTACCGGAGACAGAAGCATCGGGGCGTATTCATACGAGTACAGTTACTGTTGCTGTTCTTCCGGAGATGGAGGACGTGGATTTTGAAATTAATCCTTCCGATTTAAGTGTCGACACATTCCGGGCAAGCGGAGCGGGCGGGCAGCATGTCAATAAAACAGAGTCAGCAATACGTATTACCCACATTCCAACAGGAACGGTTGTTGAATGTCAGGATGAACGAAGCCAGCATAAAAACCGTGACCGTGCGATGAAAATACTTACATCACGGCTCTATGAAGAAGAATGCCGCCGCCAGGCTGCAGAGCAGGCAGCGGAGCGTAAGGGGCAGGTCGGAACCGGAGACCGCTCGGAGCGTATCAGAACATATAACTATCCTCAAGGCCGTATGACGGACCACCGTATCGGACTTACGCTATATAAACTGGAGCAAATACTAAACGGCGCATTGGATGAAATGATTGATGCGCTTGTAATGGCGGACAGAGCGGAAAAACTTAAGGTTTCGGAAGAAAGTTAAGGCAGTTATAAGGAAATTACATAATGTATATAATCGGAATAACCGGCGGTACCGGTGCAGGTAAGTCATCGGCAATTAAAGCACTTCAAAAGCTGGGTGCAAATGCACTTGACTGCGATGCAATATATCATGATATATTACTTAATAACACAAAAATGAAAGAAGAAATTAAAGCACAGTTTCATGATGTAACAACAGATGGAGAAATAGACCGCAAAAAACTTGGCGAAATTGTTTGGAATAACCCCGATTCATTGAAAAGGTTAAACTCCATAACACATAAATATATGAATGAAGAAATAAACAGCCGAATCACTTCATTCAAAGAAAATAACACAGCACTTACAGCAATTGATGCTATTGCACTGATTGAAAGCGGTCAAGGCAAAAAATGCAACACCATCGTCGGAATAATTGCACCGCAAGAAAAACGTTTAACCCGTATAATGCAAAGAGATAGCATATCTGAAGAAAATGCACTCAAGAGAATAAATGCTCAACAATTTGAGGTATTTTTCCGTGAAAACTGTGATTATATATTAGAAAATATATATGAAACGGAAACCGAGTTTGAAAAAAAATGTACAGAGTTCTTTAAGGAGCTAATTCCATGAGCAACAGAGTTCAGCAGCAAAGAAAAATCGATGCATGGTTTAATAAGCATTCCGGTGAAATGCTCGATGACCTTGCAAAACTTATTGCGATCAATAGTGTAAGAGGAAAAGCCGAAGACTCTGCACCATACGGAACAGAGTCCAGAAAAGCTCTGGCTCTTGCTCAAGCAATGCTAAATGAACGGGGCTTTGGTGTAAATCTTTTTGAGGATAAAATGATTACAGCAGAGTTTGGTCCGAACCCTCCGCTTATGGGGATACTTGCTCATCTGGATGTTGTTGCACCCGGTGAAGGATGGGATTCAAACCCCTTTGAAATGACAATAAAGAATGGTAATATATACGGCCGCGGGGTTATGGATAACAAAGGACCTTCTGTTGCTGCCATGTACGCACTATATTGTGTCTGTGATATATGCCCTGCGCTCAAGCATGGCGTTCAATTAATTTTTGGCTCGGGTGAAGAAACCGGTTTTGATGATATAACCGAGTATCTTAAGAAAAATACTCCGCCGCCAAATGTTTTTACACCGGATGCAGAGTATCCGATTGTAAACATCGAAAAAGGCAGATTCATGCCGGTATTCGGCGCAAAGTGGGATAAAGAAACAGCACTCCCTCGTGTTATTTCGGTAACAGGCGGTAATACACCAAATACTGTTCCAAACTATTCAGAAGCTGTTATTGAAGGCTTCCCACTAGAAAAATTAAATAAACTCTGCCGGGATTTTTCTCGAAAAACGGGCTTAACTTTCAAGGTGGAAGCATTGGAATCATCAGAAACAAGACAAGAGAACCGTCTCCCTGTCTTGAAGCTGACCGCGGAGGGGACGTCTGCACATGCAAGCTTGCCGGAGCGGGGGAATAATGCACAAACAGCGTTAATAGAGCTGCTGGCTGCCATTCCGTTTGCTGATTCGGAAAGCTTTAGATGCATAAAAAGACTAAGCAAATTGTTCCCGCATGGTGATTACTGCGGAACAGCGCTTGGTATTGATATGCATGATGAAAAGACGGGCAGAATAACCGTAAACTTTGGTGTTATGAGACTTACGGAATATGAATTTTCAGGGAATTTCGACAGCCGGACCCCGGCATGTGCCGATGAAATCGACCTTTTAGAGGTCACAAAAACAACACTCGAAAATAACGGATTTAACATTACATACCATGAAATTACAGGATGTCACCATACTCCGGAGGAAACCGAGTTTGTGCAAAAATTATTAAACATCTATAAAGAATATACGGGTCAGCAAGGAAAGTGCCTTGCAATCGGCGGGTTAACATATGTACATGATATTCCGGGCGGAGTCGCATTCGGCTGTGTTGAGCACGGCGAGGATAATAAGGTACATGGTGCCAATGAATTTATCAGCATAAATCAACTCATAAACAGTGCAAAAATGTTCACGCAGGCAATTATTGACATGTGCGCCGGTTAAAATCAGATAATAAATACTTGAGAAATGGTGGTTTGGTTTGGAAAAGGAAGCTTCATCAAAATCAATGTTTGCAATAAATCTTGGAAAGCTTCGGCGTGAAAAAGGTTTAAGTCAGCGGCAGGCTGCCGCACTGCTTGGAGTTTCTCAGGCGTTATTATCACATTATGAAACAGACGCACGTGAGCCAAAGCTCGAATTTGTCTTAAAAATATGCGATTATTATTCTGTGACCGCCGATTTTATCCTTGGCAGAACAAAGGAACGTAATGACGCTGCATCCAGGCTTTCCGGGCATGTTAATGAATTAATCAACTCACTTGAAGAAGTGAAATTAAAGGAATCCGAGCTGATCGGAAAACTGAAGCAACTGACAGAGCAGAAGAAAAAGGATTAAAAATGCAAATCAAACAAGATAATATACGCAATTTTTCAATAATTGCACATATAGACCACGGAAAATCAACTCTTGCCGACAGGCTTCTGGAAAGATGCGGAGCAATTGATGCTCATGATATGGAAGAGCAGATTCTCGACAGTATGGAGCTCGAACGTGAACGGGGCATAACAATAAAGGCCCGTGCCGTAGGTTTAACCTATACAGCAAAAAGCGGCGAGAAATATACGCTGAACCTCATTGATACTCCCGGTCATGTTGATTTTAACTATGAAGTCTCCCGCTCCCTTGCCGCATGTGAGGGTGCTGTTCTTGTGGTTGACGCAGCTCAAGGAGTAGAAGCGCAAACACTTGCGAATACGTATTTGGCTCTTGACCATAATCTTGAAATTCTGCCTGTGGTAAACAAAATTGATTTGGTTAATGCCGACCCGAAACGGGTAAAAAAGGAAATTGAAGACATAATCGGTATTCCTGCCGACGAAGCTCCTGAAATTTCCGCAAAACGGGGGTTGGGTATTGATGATGTACTCGAACGTATTGTAACAGAAATACCCGCTCCGAAAGGTGCCCCCGAGGCGCCGCTCCGGGCACTGATTTTTGACAGCCAATATGACCTGTATAAGGGTGTCATCGTATATATCCGCATTATGGACGGCCGGCTTGATAAGAACGCTGAAATCAAACTGATGTCAACGGGTGCCGAGTATAAAATTGTTGAAATCGGCCATATGCGCCCAATGGGAATGGAGCCGTGCGATGTATTGTCTGCAGGTGATGTCGGATATTTAACCGCAAGCATAAAAAACGTCGGGGATACGACAGTCGGAGATACTGTTACCGATGTAGAAAGACAAGCAACACACCCGCTGCCGGGATATAAAAAGGTTCAATCCATGGTTTATTCCGGGTTATATACTGCAGACGGAGCAAAGTATCCGGATCTGAGAGATGCGCTTGAAAAACTAAAACTTAATGATGCGGCTCTCACTTATGAACCTGAGTCCTCAGCTGCTCTCGGGTTTGGTTTCCGATGCGGATTTCTTGGATTGCTGCATATGGAAATTATCGGAGAAAGACTTGAAAGAGAGTATAACCTCGACCTTATAATGACCGCTCCGAGTGTTATTTATAAAATCACAAAATCGGACGGAGAGCTTGTTTATGTTGATAACCCGCTTAACTATCCAGACCCGTCACTTATTGAGCTTGCGGAAGAGCCTTTTATTAAAGCATCTATAATATGCCCTCCGGATTTTGTCGGAAGCATCATGGAGCTTTGTCAGGACAGGCGCGGCGAGTATAAGGAAATGGTTTATCTTGAGGCGACAAGGGTAGAGCTGCATTATGAACTTCCGCTCAATGAAGTAATATATGATTTCTTTGATGCTCTAAAATCCCGAAGCCGCGGATATGCCTCGCTCGATTATGATTTTCTCGGATATCGTGCTTCCAGTCTTGTAAGGCTTGATATTCTGCTTAACGCAGAAATCGTAGATGCACTTTCGTTTATAGTTCATAAAGACAAAGCATATGCCCGAGGACGGAAAATCGTAGAAAAGCTAAAAGAAAACATTCCCCGTCAGTTATTTGAGGTGCCTGTACAGGCGGCAATCGGCGGTAAAATAATTGCAAGAGAGACAATAAGGGCATTACGCAAGGATGTTCTCGCAAAATGTTACGGCGGCGATATAACACGAAAGAAAAAATTGCTTGAAAAACAAAAAGAGGGTAAAAAACGTATGCGCAGCTTAGGCAGCGTCAATGTGCCGCAGGACGCATTTATGGCAGTGCTTAAACTGGACGAATAACAGCTGGGTATGATTCTTCGCAAGCTCAGAATGATAATGTTTGGAGAAAATATGAAACTATATAATACAATGACAATGAAAAAAGAGGAGTTTGTTCCTCTTGAAGCAGGCAAGGTAAAAATGTATACCTGCGGGCCGACGGTTTATAATTTTTTCCATGTCGGGAATGCGCGCCCGTTAATAATGTTCGATGTGCTGCGCCGTTATCTTGAATATCGGGGTTATGATGTTACATATGTTACAAATTTTACCGATATTGATGACAGAATTATCAATCGCGCAAACGAAGAGGGTATTTCCTGTGAAGAAATCACGGAGAAATATATTAATGAATATTGGATTGACGCAAACGGTCTTGGAGTAAAAAAAGCGACAGAACACCCCAAAGCAACCGAGCATGTTCCGGACATAATTTCTTTGGTTGAAAAGCTGATAGAAAAAGGATTTGCATATCAGAGCGGTAATGATGTTTATTACCGTACGGCTGCATTTTCCGGATACGGCAAGCTGTCACACCAGCCGCTTGAAGACCTGCAGGCGGGTGCACGTGTTGATGTAACGGAAATAAAAGAGAATCCTGTCGATTTTGTTCTATGGAAAGGCGCAAAACCGGGTGAACCGACCTGGGATTCGCCTTGGGGAAAAGGCCGCCCCGGCTGGCACATTGAATGCTCTGCGATGGCAAGTAAGTATCTTGGAGATACAATTGATATTCACACGGGTGGACAGGACCTTGTTTTCCCGCATCACGAAAATGAAATCGCACAGTCCGAGGGAGCAAGCGGCAAGGAGTTTGTCCGTTACTGGATGCATAATGGATTTATTGATATTGACAAGGTTAAAATGTCAAAATCCTTGGGTAATTTTTTCACGGTCCGAGAGGCTGCCGAAGCATACGGATATGAAAACATCCGCATGTTTATGCTGATGAGCCACTACAGAAGTCCTCTCAATTATTCGGGCGATACACTTATTCAGGCAAAAAACGCACTTGAAAGAATAAAAACTGCTAAAAGCAGTTTGGAGTTTATCAGTGAAAACGGTTCGGATTCATTGACAGAAAATGAAAAAACCTTTATCTCCGCACTTCCCGGATATAAAGAACGTTTTATAGAAGAAATGGATGATGATTTTAATACCGCCGATGCTGTTTCTGTTATTTTTGAATTGGTGCGGGAAAGCAACAGCATTTCATCAGCTTCTGAACCTTCAAAGGCATTTGCACACGAAACATTAAAAATGCTAAACGAGCTTGTTGATGTTCTTGGTTTATTATATGGCGATGATGAAACCGTAAAGCTTGATGCAGAAGTAGAAGCCTTGATTGAGGCAAGGCAAACAGCAAGAAATGAAAAAAACTGGGCAGAAGCTGACGCAATAAGAGATAAGCTTGCAAAAATGGGAATAACCCTTGAAGACACGCCTCAAGGGGTTATGATAAAGCAAAACTAAATAGCATCGTCGGGGTCGGCGGAAGGATTTGGTTCCTGCCTGACTGCCGTTACAATAAAACCGTCTATATTATTTCCGGAGATATCAAACTCACTGTAGATTGGTATCTTCACTTCTATTCCTTCGGAAAAATATATTTCATACAATATATCATCAAGCTCGAACTCAAAAGGCTCATCAATGCTGTAATCTCTTAGCATTTCTATATATTCTTCAAGTGCCCAGCTGTTTTGGGTTATTATTGTCGAATGAGGAAGCCCTACATATCTGTAGTGCCATGGTTCGTAATTTGTTTGTGTAATGCTTACTTTATTCTGCGGATAGCGGAGAATGAACCCGTATCTGTGAGAATTCCGTCTAAACCAGGATGTTGTGCCTGTTCCGGTAAACGTAGTCCGCACACCACCGGATATAATACCAAAATCAAGAGCAAGCCCTGTATGATGCTCACTATGACCCGGTTGTGCAGCCCAGCGCAAGGCTTCTCTGCGTCCCATGCGTGATATATATGAATTAAGGATTCTTTGTTGATTTTCCCGATTACGAAATGCGCTTATAATACTGACCGACCTGTAGCCTGTTGATGAAATGAATGCATCCATCATGTCATCGAGCGGTTCAATTATTGAACGGTGCAATCTTTCACTGTCACGTTGTACACGAAATGATGTTGTTCTTGCTTCGACAATATTAACCAAATCAAGGTCACCCGGTATGCTAAATTCGTGGTTATGATTAACAAGTAAAAGACTCCCCTGATGGATTTGCGGCTGATCCATATAAAAGATAATAAATCCGTCTTCTTCGGGATTAAAAAGCTCCTCAGGTTCGTCTTCGATTTCCTCCGGTTCATCCGGTTCATCGGGCTCATCCGGCTCATCGGGTTCAACAGGTTCCTCCGGAGCGGGAGTTTCCATAACCGGCTCTTCGGTACGGTCATATGGTGCTTTTGCAGTATTGGAAAATGCATATACAAGAGTAAATGCTGCTACCAGAAGAAGCAATAAAATGATTGATATGGGATATTTCCAGAACCTTAACCGACTACGCACGAAAAACTCCTTAAACAGGATTGAATACACATACATTAAAACAACTTCTTTTATTCTGCCGTTCTCGTAGTATACCAAGAAAACAAAACAAATGAAATACTAATAAATCGGGATATAAATTTTATCTTGCATTTTCATGGTCGCTAAAGTATACTATGCAAGCGCGGCACAGCATAAATTATCAAACCGGAGGTAACGCTATGGGCGGCATTGAAATGATTATTATGGTCGTTGTTATGATAGGTATTTTTTACTTTTTCATGATCAGACCTGAAAGCAAAAAGAAGAAAAAACTTGCAGAAATGCGCAGTTCTTTATCCAAGGGCGATACTATCACAACTATCGGCGGTATTTTCGGCAAGGTAGTTGATGTTTCCGAGGATAAAATTACATTTGAAACAGGTGAGGACAGAGTGCGCATCCAGGTTGCAAAATGGGCTGTTTCAACCGTTGGAAAAGCTACAGAGGAGCCTGCCAAGTAAATGTAAAACCCGAAGAAAATAATCCCCTGTTCAAGCTGAGCGGGGGATTTAGTTTACAGAAGCGGTACATTCTTAAAGGAAGAGCAGATATGGACGATAATAATATTAATCAGCCTGATGAACAAGATATCGGTCAAAACCCCGAACAGTCCGAAAATGAAAGCAACTCAGGTAAAACAAGAGGCTACCAAATAATATGCGCAAAGCTCGGTTTATCCATGTGCGTTTATTTTATTTGCAGACTTCTTGCAGGATGGGCTTTACTTCAATTTGCCAATATCGCCGGCTCATTAAATGAAACTTTCTTTTCTTTACTCAGCTCATTAATTTTAATTATTATAGTTTATATTATCCCTGTTATAATTACTGCACTTATTTTTAAAAGCTTTAATAATTACAAAGGAAAATACCGCAAGCTGTATAAAAAGCCAAAAAGACTTGCCCGCGCTATGGGAACATTCCCCGCATCCTTTGGTTTCGGTTACGGAATAGCGCTCCTCACTCTTCTGGTTTCATACTTAATTTCAAGATTCTCATCAGGTCATACATATATTGAAGATTTACTGCGGCCAACAGTAATAGAGCCATCATCAAATCTTGCAGGTGTTTTTGCAATGGTTTTTATGCTGGTTGTTATTGCTCCGGTGCTTGAAGAGTTCTGGGTCAGAGGGATTATGTTCGATGCATTAAAACCATTCGGGACCGGCATGGCAATAATATTAACATCAATTATATTCGGTTTAATGCATGGCAGTTTATACATGCTTTTCTACACAACCGCTTATGGCTTCGCACTCGGGTACATCAGATATGCAACAGGCTCTCTCTTTATTGTTACAATTCTTCATGCAATAATCAACTCGATAGCTGCAGGCACATTGCTGCTGTCATCACTTACAGAATTAACAAATGATGAAAACAGATTGATTAACACTATCTATATAATATATATCCTTGCTGTTTTTGCTATGATTATTATCGGAATAATCGTGTTTTTGTCAAAAATCCCCGCAATCAAACGTTTTAAAATTGAAAATTCCTGGACACAAACAGGACCGTGGCGAAAGGCCGCTCTGTTCTTTGTTTCGGCTCCCGTAATATTAATGATGATACTGGCTTTCAACGAAATATCGGGCGGTTTAATAACAAACTTATTTATAGGAGGTTAGGATGTTAACTATAAACGGACTGGTTAAAAGTTATAAGCATTTTCCTGTCTTAAAGGGCTTAAATATGAATGTTGAAAAAGGTGATGTTTATGGTTTTTTAGGAACAAACGGCTGTGGAAAAACCACAACCATGAATATTATATGTAACATTGTTCCAAAGGATGAGGGAGAAATTGATTTTAAGTCGGAGAGCATGAGAATCGGTTATCTTCCGGAATCACCTGCATTATTTGATTATATGAACGGCTTTGAATATTTGAATTTCATCGGAGCCTGCTGCGATTATGACGGGGATATCGGAAAACGCACCTCGGAAGTGCTTGAGCTGACGGGAATGTATAACGATGCGCAGCGATATATTAAAGGATACTCCAGAGGTATGATTCAGCGTATCGGAATAGCGGCTGCTTTATATGCAAGCCCGGACCTGCTTATTCTCGATGAGCCTACATCCGCACTCGACCCGGAGGGCAGAGCAGAAATCATGGACGTTATTAAAAGGCTTGCCGACACAGGCTCAACAATAATTCTTTGCACGCATATTTTAACCGATGTCGAGAGAGTTGCAAATAAGGTTGGTATTCTGCGGCAAGGGGTTATGGCTGTTGAAGGGACACTGTCCGAACTAAAGAAAAGGTTCGGTTCGGAAAATGCTCTTACGGTTCTTTCGCAAAATACACAGGAAACAGTGGAAATATTAAACGAAATAGAAGTTGTTGAAAATGCAGTAATTGAACCATATGGGGACATAACCGTCCGTGCAAAACATGCTGTAAATGAAGCCGAGTTATTCTATAAAACCGTAACAACACTGGCAAGCAGGCAAATTGTTCCCGAAGGTGTGTGGTTTAAACGATTATCTCTTGAGCAGATTTATCTGGGTGTAAACAGCGGCTACTTAATACCCTACGCACAGCAGGGAGGGTTTACATATGAATAATCAGACAAAAGCAAGCTTTAACAAAGAATTCCTTGCATTTTTCAGGACAAATGTATTAATTACCGTTGCTCTTGTTATTATCGGTCTTGCGGTTTTATCTCCTGTCATGATTGCAGGAATGGGAATGTTTATGGATGCAATGAGCGATTTATATGAAGAAATGGGAACCGATGTCAGCGGGATGACCGAGCTCCTTGGTGAGTCTGTATCACTTGGTGTGCAGTCCGCAGTAGAGAGTATTGTGGGGGTCGGATTGATTGTAATGATAATTTTACTCAATAAAGCTGCAGGCGGCGAGCAAAAGAAACGTGCTGTTATTATTCCCAAAAGCTCGGGACTCAGAAGCTTTTCATATATTCTGCCGAAGTTTATCATATATCCTTTATCGGGATTTGTTTTTTCAATTATCGCAACGCTTGCGGCATGGGCAGTTTCAATTCCTTTATTTGATAAAAATGATGTTATGTTCGCAACTGCGTTTCTTGCAGGAATTCTTTCAGGCGTAGCTGTAATGTTATATATATGTTTTCATCTTGCACTCGGAACGGCAACCGGAAAAGCAGGAATGAGTGCAGCAGTATGCATTACCGTTTCTGTCCTCCTGCCGACTGTAATGTCACAATTAAGCACCGATTATATGTATAATCCGTTTACACTCCAATACTTAGCCGCTTTAGTTCTTCAAGCGGGAAATACATCGCAGCTGCAAGCCTCCGATATTATTGTATCAATCGCTTTTGCGCTTGCAATCATGGTTGTTGCGTTTCTGGTTGCATTATTCGCACAAAATGCAAGAAGAATAGATAATTACGGGAATGAAATTGATTTGTAGAATTAAGTGATTTTCGGTATTTGACAATGTACTCAGTTCTGATAAAATACTCGCATGGAAGAGAAGAAGGAAAGAATTGAGATAATTGATGCACTGCGCGGTATTGCAGTTGTCTTGATGGTTATTCATCATGCATTATATAACATGGCTGCGTTTTTTGATGCACCATGGTGGATATACAGAAATCCTGTATTTAATGTTCTTCAGGCGTTTTTTATCGGATTATTTATTGTAATTTCCGGAGTATCATCCCGTTTTTCAAGGGATAACATAAAACGGGGTTCAATTGTCGTCGTTTTTGCAGTTTTAATTACATATATTACAATTGGATTAGAGATGCCGATATATTTCGGTATATTACATTTGCTCGGATTTCTCATGCTTTTTTATGGAGTTACGCGCAAATTATGGGATAAGCTGCCGGATAAAGCTGCGCCGTGGTTTTACATCGCACTGGTAATTGCAAGTACTCTTGCAAGGATTTATCTTTCCCCTGTTTCAGAAAGTTATGGTTTACGGGATATTTTATCTATTTTAGGATGGCGGCAGGTTGGTTTTGTCAGTTTTGATTATCAGCCGATTCTTCCATGGGTATTTATTTTTCTCTTTGGCACATGGACCGGAAAATTTATTCTGGACAAAAAATTTCCCGATTGGTTCTACACGGTTAAGGTCCCATTTTTCCCGTTTGTCGGAAGAAATGCACTGATTATATATATTCTTCACCAGCCTGTTTTAGTCGGATTGTCATATGTAATCGGGATACTGTTGTGGCCGCATATTATTTAACGTAGACTCAAGTGAATCTGTTGCATGTGTAAGATTGCTGTGATAGTATATGTTCTCGAATGAATCGGAGGCGTGAAATGATTAAAATCGCTGTACTCGGATACGGGATTGTCGGCTCGGGTGTTGTACACGTTCTTGATATCAACTCCGGGATAATTGCAAAAAACGCCGAGCAGAAAATTGAAGTTAAATACATACTGGACATAAGAGAGTTTGCCGACAGTCCATATAAGGATTTATTTGTCAGTGATTTTGAAACAATCTTAAATGACCCTGAAATCTCAGTAGTTGCTGAAGTTATCGGCGGAGTCGGTGCTGCACTGGACTTTACACGCCGCTCGCTTGAAGCGGGTAAAAGTGTTGTAACCTCAAATAAAGAGCTCGTGGCAGAACATGGAAGCCAACTGTTAAAGCTGGCAAAGGAAAAAAATGTAAACTATCTTTTTGAGGCAAGCGTCGGCGGTGGAATTCCGGTTATCAGACCGCTTACACAATGTATGAATGCCAATATCATAAACGAGATTTACGGTATATTAAACGGTACAACAAATTACATACTGACGGATATGCAAAGAAACGGGGCAGATTTTTCCGATGCACTAAAAGAAGCACAGTTAAAGGGATATGCTGAAGCCGACCCGACTGCAGATATAGAGGGGCATGACACAAACAGAAAAATTTGTATTCTATCATCACTTGCATTCGGAAGACATGTTTATCCGAGTCAGGTCCCGACAGAAGGTATAACCGGTGTAACAGCCGAGGATATAATACATGCAGATAATCTCGGATATAAAATCAAACTGCTTGGGCGTGCCCGGTCTGTCGGAGACAAAATATCTGTATATGTTGCCCCGCATCTTATCGCAAAATCTACGATGCTTGCAGATATTGATGATGTTATGAATGCAGTTATTATTCGGGGAAATGCTGTCGGTACCGTTTCTCTTTGCGGAGCAGGAGCAGGAAAATTACCGACCGCAAGTGCGGTTGTTGCCGATATAATTGATGCAGTACGGCATTTACATTCACGAAGATGGATAAGCTGGGATGAAGGAGGCGCAAACTTAATTTCCGACCCTTCATTACTTGACTCGGCTTGGTATTTAAGAACTGATGCAACAAAAGAAAAGGTAGAAAAAGAATTTGGAAGCGTAGTTTTTTCTCAAGTACCGGCTTCTCAAACAGCATTTATTACAGGTGTAATGAACGGGAAAATGATATGTGATTTACTTGAGCGCGGGATAACCGCAAAATCACAATTTCGGATTTTGGGTGATTATTAAGGAGTGGACTTTATTTGGGATTAATTGTACAAAAATTTGGCGGAAGCTCTGTTGCAGATGCGGAGGGTATAAAACGTGTTGCCTGGATTATTGCGGAAGCATATTCGGAAGGTAATAATGTAGTAGCTGTTTTATCTGCGCAAGCGGATACAACAGACGCTCTTATCGAAAAAGCAACAGAATTGAATCCAAACCCTTCAAAGCGTGAAATGGATGTTTTACTTTCGACGGGAGAGCAGGCATCAATTGCTTTGATGGCTATGGCGCTCGAAACTCTTGGGCTTCCTGTAGTTTCACTTACAGGCTGGCAGGTTGGGATGAATACCGACTCTGATTACGGAAGCGCGCGGATAAAAGGGATATCGGCAGAAAGACTAAAAGCTGAGCTCGACCGCCGCAGAATTGTTCTTGTTGCCGGATTTCAAGGCGTTAATAAATTCGACGATATTACAACCATCGGGCGGGGAGGTTCGGATACAACAGCTGTTGCACTCGCGGTAGCTCTGAATGCCGATATTTGCCGCATTTACACGGATGTGGATGGAATATACACAGGTGACCCGAATAAAATTCCCGGAGCAAGGAAGCTCGATGAAATAACCTATGATGAAATGATTGAACTTGCAACACTCGGTGCACAGGTCTTACATAACCGCTCGGTGGAAATGGCAAAGCGGTACGGGGTAAAAATGGAGGTGCTTTCGAGTCTTGAAAGAAAGCCCGGAACAATAGTTAAGGGGGTAACCAAAATGGAACATATGAAAATAAGCGGAGTAGCAAAGGATGCAGATATTGCCCGTATTGCTATTGTCGGCGTTAAGGATGAGCCGGGAGTTGCATTTAAGCTGTTCAGAGTTCTGGCAAACGCGAAAATAAACATTGACATTATTTTACAGTCAATCGGCAGAGATTCTACGAATGATATCAGCTTCACTGTTGCAAGAAGTGATATGGAAAAAGCTATCGGAATTTTAGAGGAGAACAAAGGTATTATTGATTATTCCGAAATCAGCACAAATGACAAAGTTGCAAAGGTCAGTATAGTCGGTGCGGGAATGATGTCATCACCCGGTGTTGCTGCTATGATGTTTGAAGCTCTTTATGATGCAAAAATTAACATCGCTATGATATCAACAAGTGAAATTAAAGTTTCCGTTCTTGTTGATGAAAACGACGCAGACCGCTCTGTTTCGGCAATACATACAAAATTCTTCGGAATGTGATGTTCTCTTAAAGGAGTAAGGAATATGCTTTTTGAATTCAATTTATCCACACCGCGCAAGGATTTTTACAATATTACCGCACAGGTGCGGGAGGCTGTAACTAAAAGCGGGATTAGCGACGGAATTGTAGTAGTTTTCTGTCCTCACACAACAGCGGGAATAACAATAAATGAAAATGCAGATCCGGATGTAGTCCGTGATTTACTCTTTGGCTTGGATAAAGCCTTTCCCGATTACCCCGAATTTCGTCACGATGAAGGAAACAGTACTGCACATTTAAAAGCTTCAACAATCGGAGCGAGCGAATCAATTATTGTTAATAACGGCAAATTAATGCTTGGTACATGGCAGGGCATTTATTTTTGTGAATTCGACCCGCCGAGAAACAGAAAGTTTTTTGTAAAAACATTGTCATCTCAATAAGATAATAAATGATTATTTAATAAAAATAATGCTTGACAGATTAAGCAGTGTTGCATAGAATGAAATACGATATTAAGGAATCCCTTACTACAATAAAACCGGTCGGGAGGTCAGTTATATGGCAGATAAAAAGAATGAAAATAAAATCATGGCTATGCTGGAGCGGACAGGAGTTATCCGTAAAGCAGATTCAGCTGACGGCGATGATTTTGGAACACAAAACGGTTCAGATATTAAGCCAATTTTCGATGTTCCCGAAAATACCGTAAAAGCAGCACGGCAGCCCATACCGGGAATGCCTACTCCGGTTTTCCCGTCGGAAAGTACGTCTGATCCTGCCCCGGAACAAGCCGCACCCGCTGCTGATGAATTTCCCGAATTTGATATTTCTGACGATGTTGCCGCTTCTGACTATGAAACAAATACGTATGATGAACCAACACCGGTTTCATATGAAGAAACCCTTCCGGCAGCTCCGCTTGCACCGCCTATAGCACCTGCTGCTCCTCCATATACACCCCCGGCATATGCGCCCGCAGCTCCCGAAAGAGAACCGACACCGGAAAACTATACCGACAGATTCTTAAATACCGAGGAGCTATATGACGCACTTGCACTGCGGTCAAAAAAGACAGACACTATCTATCTTATCGAAGAATACTTGCAAACACTTCCCGATTCACTTCCCGATACGTCAAGACGCGATATTGTAAATAAACTTTTATCTGCTTCGGGATTTGATTATGACTTACTCATGGGTGATGGTGTTTTACGTGTTAAAATGCTAAAAGAGTATGCCGAACGTTTTGCAAGACACACCGATGATTATATTGCAGCCCGCCAGGCAGAGCTTGATGAACTCGACCGGCAAATTCTAAGAACTCAAAGACTTATCGCAAACAGAAAAGACCTACACAAAAAGCAGTTTTTCTCAATAGAAGCAGAAGCACAGCGCCTGAAAGAGATTTTAACTTTTATTTCCGGATAATATTAATTTATACACCTAAAAGGAAACAGGGGGACAGGTACAGTGTTTCACTTAAACGTTCAGAAGTGAAACACTGTACCTGTCCCCCTGTTTCCTTCCTTTTTTATTTTTTTCATTTTTTTCTTGCATTTTGGGATTTTCAAAGTATAATACATAATACGTTAACATAACTTTTGTTATTTTAAACTTATCCAAACGCAAAGTAAATCCTTTGCGTTGTTTGTGACTGTAGGACTAAAAGGGGGTGACCGGAATTGCGTTGGCTTAAAACAAACGGCTACGAAGTGACAGAGCGCGGCAAAATTACGGTTGCCATTATTGTTGTGTTACTTTTATTCATTATTCCGGCAATAGTAATAACTGCAATTGCATGGGGCAGTCAGCAGCCGCCGGAGCTTCCTCCCCAGATAAGTAACCCGGATGAAAATGACCCGACTATTTCAGACGGACCGTTGCCGGATGGCAGTGGTTTCAACCCCGAAGACTCTGACGACCCTGACCCTTCAAGAGATGATAACGGCGAGCAAGGGTCTCATAACCCTCCCGCCGAACCAACCCCGGAGCCAACCGATGAGGACGACCCGCCCGAACCAACAGAAGACAACCCACCTGAACCAACCCCCGGACCAACTGATGAAGAAGGTACACCCGAGCCGACTCCCGAACCATCTGACTCTCCCGAGTTTGGGCCTGTTAATATAAGCCGTGCTTCAGGAACTATGTCGTTTAGATATTCGCCTGAAAATCAGGACTCTCTTGATGAGGGAACAATTAATATGCTTAGCGAGTTTATTTCTTCACCAAGAAACACTTCATATTCACAGATTTCCATAGAAATACCGAGGCTGCCCTCAAACGAAACCTCGGTCTTAAAATCTGCAATAACCGAAGCTTTTGCAGACCATGATATTGCACAAAGCAGATTGGTTTTTGCTGTGTATTCTCCGCTCAGCGGTGTCAGCTCACATGAAGTTAAGATGTCTTTTGTTCCGGTAACTACTCATAAATAACAGGCAGTAGTTTATCAAACTGCATTCCCCGCGACGCTTTTATTAAAACAGCGTCGCCTTTTTCTATTGTTTGTTGAATTTTAGTTATCAGGTCATTTAACTGCGGAAAATAATAAGCTTGCTTATTTGATTTTTTGTTTTTTTCATTGTCGGTGACTTTGACATCATCAGCATTGAAATTACCTGTGTCGGCAGATAAAAATCCTTCATAGAAAAACCGGGCTTTTTCTCCGTGGCATAGTAGTACATCTATGCCGCTTTGCGCTGCAAAGATACCGATTTCCCGATGCATCTGCTCCGAATGTTCACCGAGGCTCAGCATATCTCCAAGTATTGCAACATGCCTGCCCGGCAATGCCGAAATAGAAGTAAGCGCCGCTTTTACCGAATTCGGATTTGCATTATAACAATCATCTATAACAGTAATCTCTCTTAGATTTGAAACTCTCGACCTTCCCTCAACGGGTAAATATTTCAAAAACCCATTTTGTATTTCTTTTTCATTCATTCCAAGCAACTGCCCGACTGCAACGGCAGCAGGAGCAAGAGAGGAGATATGGCTGCCGTAAGCAGGTATTTTTATATGAAACCGGCTTTGCTCACTTTCGATATCAAGCTCTATGGATTCAATACCGTTTGATTGGATATTCAGTGCACGAATATCATTGTGTTTTTCAAGCCCGAAAGTAATTTTCCGCATTTTGGGGTCGTATCCATTTAATAGTTCGTCATCACCGTTTAAAACTGCTGTTCCTGTCGGTTTCATATATTCAAATGCTTCGGTTTTTGCTTTTAATACTCCCTGTAAATCGCCAAGCTCTTCAATATGTGCATAACCGATTTTTGTCATTACAAATATATCGGGACGGACCATCTGTGCAAGCCTGCTCATTTCACCAAAATCACTTATCCCCATTTCAATGACTGCTGCCTCGTGTTTTTCTTCCAGTGTTAATAAAGTGAGCGGAACACCAAGTTCATTGTTAAGGTTCATTTCTGTTTTCAGGACACAGTATTTTTCACTGAGCACTGCAGCGATTATTTCTTTTGCGGTGGTTTTGCCGACACTTCCCGTTATACCTATTACAGGAATGTCAAAAAGACTTCTGTAATACGCTCCGATTTGTTTAATCGCTTCGAGTGTGGAGGTTACCAGAACATAGGGTCCTTTTGCATTATTAATTTTAATTTCGGTCAGGCAGCATACAGCTCCGGATTCAAATGCACTATTAATAAAATCATGTCCGTCCGCTTTTGCTCCTTTTATGCATATAAAAAGATTACCGGGTTTTACATCACGGTTGTCTCTGACTGCACCTTTTATGGGAACGGTTTTGTCCTTATCTGTGCCTATATATTCTCCGTTTGTTATTTCTGCGATTTTTTCCGGTGTTAACTGCTTCATTTTTCACACTCCTGTAGATGATTGTACACTAAGAGTCTTTTTTCTTCAAGATTGGAAATATACCTTGACAACAGTTACTTAGCGAGTTACAATAATCCGTGCTCGTTTAAAGGAGAATGCAGATATTCTTCATAAGGTTTTGCGTGCCAAGACTATGTGGCGGCATAGCTCAGATGGCTAGAGCATGCGGTTCATACCCGCAGGGTCACTGGTTCAAATCCAGTTGCCGCTACCATAGCGAACTTCGTTCGCATTGAGAGATACAAGTATCTCCGCATAATCTCACAAGCACAACGTTTAGAGAAGCTATGCTTCTCCGCATTGTATAATAAATTGGCGTTATTTCTCAGCTAGTGCGGCCCGTTGGTCAAGCGGTTAAGACTCCGGCCTTTCACGCCGGCAACACGAGTTCGAGTCTCGTACGGGTCACCACACGTCACCAAATGACAACTCTTAAAACAAGAGTTGTTATTTACATTAACAACACAAAACGCCTAACAATACATAGTTTCACATAAGTAATATCAACAAATTTATAAATGCACCTCTTGTCAAGGTAGTGTTTTCATTCCTCTTAATGACTAATTCTATAGATAACCCCTCAATTTAATGTATCGTATGGGTTCGTATTTTGGAGTTTTTAATACGCAGGAGCAACGATTTTATAATAGCAGTGTCATAACACTATAAAACTTATATCGTAAGTATAACAATTTGGGAAAATGAAATAATTCAGGTTGAATTATCTTATAATCTGTTTTATTATATAATTATATTAAGAATTAAGGAGATAATTGCTATGTTGAAAACAATAAATGAAGAGTTTAATGAGCAATTATCATTTGAAACTATAAGTTTAGATACAGATTATCCAAAAGAAGAAAAGAACCTATATATAGAGAATGGTTTAAAAGTTATAAGCTTATTTTCAGGTGCAGGTGGATTAGATATTGGCTTTGAAAAGGCGGGATTTTCAATTGCTGTTGCAGTTGAAGCAGATTCGGCTTGTTGTGATACACTCCGGGCAAATCGTCCTGCTACTCCAGTAATAAATGAACGCATTGAGAATCTGTCTGTTGAAGAAATTCTTCATAAGGCAAATATTAAGCCATTAGAGGCAGCGTTAATTATTGGTGGCCCCCCTTGCCAAAGTTTCAGTTTGGCTGGGTTGCGTAAAGGGTTAAATGATGAGCGAGGAAAACTATTGTTTGAATATGTCCGTATCGTACGCGGTGCACTGCCTTTTGGATTTGTATTAGAGAATGTAAAAGGTTTAGTGAATTGGGATTCTGGGCGAGCATTAAGACTGTTAATAGAAGAACTTAAAAAGCCTATTAAATACAACGGTCAACAATACATATATACAATAACAGAACCTGAAGTAATGAATGCTATTGATTATGGTGTTCCACAATACAGAGAACGTATAGTAATTGTTGGAAATAGAAGAAACTTGAAATTTAAGTACCCAAGAAAGTCATCACATACATCTCCTTTATGTGTTTGGTCAGCTATCGGAAATCTTCCAGAGCCAGATGCACCATCAGAAACAGCTGTTCGAGTATCAGAAACAATTAAGAGAAGGCGAGAAAAGTATGGCTACTAAGAAAACAGAAAATCATCAAATTACAGCACACTCTCCGTCAACACTTGAAAAAATTAAAAAAGTACCTATAGGAAGTAAACTTTCGGAAATAGAAAAGACTTTTGGTTCTGCCTACAGAAGACTTGACCCAAACAAACCCTCTCCTACTGTAACACGAAGCGGTTACCGTGATTTTATTCATCCCTATGAAGACAGAATGCTAACAGTTAGAGAACTTGCGTGCATACAGACTTTCCCGATAGAATGGAAATTCAAGGGTGTTAGACTTGATTCTTATAGTTCTAAAAGAGACACAACAATGACTCAATTTGGACAGGTAGGTAATGCAGTACCGCCTAAAATGGCAGAAGCGATTGCAACAGCTATTCTTAATCAATGGTTTAGTCAGAAAGAAGAGGTGTAACTTGCCAAAAGTACCGTATGAAGTTTCAAAAGAAAGTTATCATTTAAAGTCAACATTCTTTTATAACAAGCTACATTCGCATGGATATTTTGATTTATTTATGCAAGTACAAACGCTTAATAATATCGAAGGAAGTAAATTAAACTGGTCGCAACGTGAACTTTGGAAAGTGTGCGATTCTGCATGGGATATATTGAAAAAAAAGAAAATTCCTCCAATGCTTGTATTTTTGCACCCCAAAGTTCTTCAGCTTCATCCATCATTTTTAAAATATTATCGCTCTATTGCAATGCTTCCCCAAAAAGGATTAAAAATTATATCCGGGGTAACTTCTGTCGATAATATTGAGTTAGGTAAAATAAGTCCAGGAACACTTAAAAAAGAAGTAATAGATAGTTTAACTACTTCAATTAATGAAGTGATGTCACTAGTGGTGTCATTATCTACAGACATAAATGAAACTGAAATACAAGGTATGATGTATGCTACAGCGGGAACTTATATAGATGGCTCGTGGAGGAATTCCATTGGTAACGAGGGGGAAAGAGTGATTCGGTCAATAATTTTGCGTGAATTATTATCACAAGGAGATGTATCGTCTATAACAGACAAACAAAATAAAACAATCTCAATAACCGCTTTGAAACCATCAGATATACTCGATGGCGTTGATAATATCCGCATAGTTAACTTTGTAAACGGTTTTTCAATATTATTTGGTTCAGAACCAGATATAACACTGATTGATGACAGTAGTGCAGTTGTGGGGGTGATTGAAGTTAAAGCAGGTCTCGATCCTGCAGGAGCATTAGAAAGATTAGGCGCAATGTTCAAATCATTTGATAACACGTTGGCAGAATATCCAAACGCAATAACAATACTGGTTGCATCGTGTATAACAGATGAAGTAGAGTCAAGAATTGGGGCAGCAATGTCTGTGAGACAAAGATATATTACAACTGATATAACATCAAGTGACAGCAATCAACGCAAATTTGCTAATCGAGTAAGGCGTATTTTAAAGTTAACAACGTGAAGACAGTGCATTTATTTCAATAGTGGAGAAATTAATGATAGATAAATATTGGGCTATGTATGAACAAATTGTTTTAGAGAAATACTACTACTGGCATTACAAAATAAGATCTGAACGTATTTCTCGTCTGATTAAAGGTTTTATTGCAATATGTACATGTGGAGGCATTGCTGCTTGGTTTACCTTTTCACAATGGCAAATTGTATGGGCGATAGTTATTGGACTATCACAAGTAATTGGTGCAATAGACTACCTTTTTCCTTATACTCGGCAGATTAATACTATCAATTTTTACTTACCTGATTTAAATCTTCTTATAAATCGTATTGACCATGTTTGGGATAGGGTAAATAGTGCTGTAGAAATTTCTTTAACAAACGATGAAATAAGTAATAAAATTCTTGAATTCTCAAATGAACAGATTATTCTTGAAGCAAAATTTATTGGAGATACATACTTTCCGAGGAATAAAGAGGTCGCAAAAAAGGCAGAAAAGGATAGAAATAAATATATGAATCAACGATATTATCGAGAATTTACAGATGGAAATACTATAAAAGAGGGGAATAGTTATGAGTAATGGTAAAGATAAAAAAGAGCCAATTACACAGAAACCAACAGGAACTCCAGGTAGAGTAATTCATGGAGATAATGCGCCTCCAGGAAAGACTGGTCGACCACCACCACCGCCTCCGTCAAAAAACAAAACGAAAAATAAAATTATGTAAAGTGTTTATATCAATGAGATTATCGCCAAACGCTGATATTTCTACTAACTTCAATATAAAAACTCGTTGTTGAAGCTGGTTATATATAGCTATTGAACAATTTATTGACCAGAGAAAAATAGTAGGGTAAATAATTCTAATTTCGTTGCAAATGCAAAAGACAGCATATCATCTGCTCTTGATGCCATGAAAAGGATTATATCTCAAGAAGAAAGTACACCGGAACTGTATGCAGAGATAATCGATAAAATATTACTGTACAAAATCACGCTATTAATATATACTGTAAACACATTAACACTCCGATACGTTCGGAATATGCTACTTTCAACAAAGGTCTATTTTACAGAGTGGAGTGTAAAGTAAGACAAGCAGCGTGATATTTAAACCAAGAGTTGCTATAAGGTGACACACACATCACCAAAAAACATAACCCTGTGATTTTAATAGTCACGGGGTTTCGTTACACACAGACTTGACGGAAAGGATTGGGTATTGACATGAGGGGATATGACCTTAAAAACGGTGTGGAGTTTGCTTTAGATGTGCCTGTGATTTCCGAGGGTTCTCAGCTTGTTGTTATATGTAATTCCGATGAGCTTTATTCATTGCTTGATGTTTTCGGGTGGGATAAGGATACTGTTGATGAGTGTACAAACCTTGATGAGAAAATCCGTTTTACCAATTACGACGGTTATGATTTTGTAAGTATGCTTTATGCAGAATCTGAAAATGAAGATATGACAGAGCAGGAAATTAATATTTTCTTTTCCGATAAGTATTTAACCTTGGTTCTGCCGGAGTCACCGGGAAAAACTCTTTCAAAATTAGCCGACAGTTTAATGGCCGCATGTCCTCTTGCAATGTCCCGCACTGCTCCGCTCATACATTTGTATTATCTGCTTTTTGATAATCTTGCTTCTTTTTATTCGGATACACTTGAAGAAATCGAAAGTTTTATTGAAGATCTGGCAGAGGAAATTGAAGTGCATCCGTCAAAGGACTATATTTCCGAAATTGTTTCAATCCGTAAAACTACGTATACATATAAAAAACTGCTTCGGGCAATATCATATGTCGGTGACCAGGTTTTGCTTGACGACAATAAATTCCTGGATGCTTCTCAGCTTCGGCATTTCAGGGATGTAGATACACGTCTTGCAAAATTATACGACTTTGCCGATAACTTATATGCCATGTCAAAGGATTTACTTAATCTCTATGACAGTAAAGCAAATGCTCAAATGAATGAAACGGTAAAAAAGCTTACAATTCTAACGTTATTTTTCGGTCCCCCGACAGTTATCGCAGGAGTCTACGGCATGAACTTTATTAGAATGCCCGAACTCGAATGGGAATTCGGTTATCCGATAGTACTGGGCTTTATGATTTTAGTTAGTGCTGTAATATACTATATCTTAAAACTAAAAAAATGGCTGTAAATAAAGAGATTATTGAAAAAGAATATAATATTTCCGTCACCGCCATAACTCCGGCTATTGGCGGTTTGTCGGCATCGGCATATAAATTGGAATGTAAAGAGGGAATATTTTGGTTAAAGGAGTATGATAAAACAAAAATTAACTCTGTAAAACAATTAGAAAAATTAAGCTTAAGTATGAATGCAGCTTTTTGGTTAGAAAATAACACAGGGCTAAAAGGCAGAATCAACTCCCCGATACTTACGGCACAGGGTGAAATAAAAGTTGATACTCCAAACTATACTTATTTGCTGTTTTTATATATAAACGGCGTCACACCACGGACAAAACCCCTGACGGCCGCTCAGCAGGAAGAGCTTGCGGAGATTGTCGGAGAGCTTCATCGTTATGGAGCCGGTATGCCTTTTAACTTTTCCGGTATTCAGGAAACATACGAAGTTCCTTGTGACGAATTATTAAGAATAAAACATCACGAAGTTAGTAATTCTCTTTGCATATACCAAAAGTATGATATGCTTATGCAAGCAATTGAAAAGACAAGCTGTATGGCTGCACGGTTAAAAGCTGAAAACCTGCCTTTAGTTTTATGTCACGCAGACATTCACGGTTGGAATCTTATCCAAAGCGACAGGTTAATTTTGATTGATTGGGAAAGCATCAGGTACGCTCCGGCCGAAGCGGACCTTTATACTTTTTGGGGTGACTGGTACTGGGGTGATTCCAAATGGGGAAGCTACTGGGATACGTTTTTGCCGGTTTATCAAAAAATCAAACCCGATTACGTTGTCCGTGAGGATGTTCTAAAATTCTATCAGCTGCGAAGACACATTGAAGATATAGAAGAATTCTACAAAGAATATATTTATGACGATATATCAAACGAAGAGGCCGATGAAATTAAAGCTCATTTACAAAAAGAGTGTGATTTTTTGAGTTCCTTAGTTTAAACTCTATCCCAGAAGCTGTAGCATACTATTAGGCAGAGCATTTGCCTGCGCCAGCATCGCTGTGCTTGATTGTTGAAGAATTTGATTTTGTACAAAGAGGGTCATTTCAGCCGCCATGTCTACATCTCTTATCCGGGATTCTGCAGCTTGCAGATTTTCTGCCGAATTATCAACATTTTGCATTGAATATTCGAGACGGTTCTGCTGTGCACCAATCCTCGCCCGCTCAGTACTGATGATATTTATTGCATTTGTGAGCACATCAAGTGCTGCAGATGCTTTTTCGTGTGATGATACATCAAGGCTGTACTCCATCGGGTCACCCGCAACGTTTGCTACTGTTCTGTAGCCATCTGCACCAAGTCTATTGATGTGGTCGGTATTAGGGTTTTCGTCTAAAGGACGCAATATTGAAATTCCTAAAGAGCGTGTACAAAGACGCGGTATTCCAATTTCGATTCCATCACCTTTATTTGCTCCGGCTTGAATCCATAAAGAGTTGCCCGTTGGGAGTTCAGTTGAAATACTTGGAGGGCTTCCAAATCCGAGGTCACTTGCAAGAGCACCGGGGTTAATTGAAATGCTGACTGACGGACTATCGTTTTTGCCTGTTGTTGTCAATACAAGTCTTCCCGTTTCTTCATCAACATCTAAATCAAAACCATGTGATTTAAAGATACCTGCATGCGCATCGATAAATGATTCAATTGTCGGATATGCTGCGGGTGAAAGCGGTATTGTTGATGTATTACCGTCAACAGTAATTGATACGGTTGGGAATCCGCCTGCCGGAGCAGTTGCTCCGCTATCAGCGGGCATTAAACGAATACCATCACTATTAAAAATAGCATTATTTCTAACTACATTTGTTCCGGGGAAGGGTCCGTCGTGATTTGTCCTAGTTGGATGGATAGGTTCTGTCGTCCAAGATTGACCAAAACCATTTAATGATGCTTGCTGCTCCGCGCTTGTAGGAAATCCTAATCCGGGAGGAACAGCACCTGCTTGACCAATTCCGACAGTAACACGTGGAGGTGTGGTACCCGGTTGCCCCATGACTCCGAGTAATGTATTACCGTCTCTAGGAAAATCAAATATTATTTGCCCCGTTCCAAGATAACGGATATCTTCAACGACATCACCTAGACCAAAGGAGTTAAACTCGGTTTTAAAATATTCAAGAAATCCTGTCATGTTTAATGTACCCGAAGAATTTGATTTTGCAAAATCCATAACAACATTTAATGTTCCGTTTGCCGGTGTAACAATTTGCATAGCAAATAACCCGTCAGTTGGAAATCCTGCAGAGTTTAAATCAGTTCTTAAGCCGCTTACAAAACCAAAAGATGCGGCAGGAGCATTCCATCCCGGCACACTGACCGGAGCAATAAAATCACCTCCGGCGGGAATTGTTGTCGTGTAAGGGGTTATGTTTTTTCCAAGTTCATATTCCCAGCCCGGAGCCATACTTCCGTCAAATAATAATCTGCCGTTAAAATTTGTCGTTTGAATGACTTGATTTGCTTCCGATGCAAGTTCACCGAATTCTAATTGTATCATTTCTCTGTCAAGGAGCTGGTTTGTGTCATTTGCTGCTTGTACGGCAAGCTCACGAAGCCGTTGCATTTTATCATGAATTGATTGCAGTGCACCATCTCCGACTTGTAAAAGAGATATGCCGTCTTGTATATTTAAGCTTGCACGGTTTAAGCCTCTGATTTGGGTTCTCATTTTTTCGGAAATAGCAAGACCCGCAGCATCATCTGCTGCGCGGTTTACTCTGTATCCCGAGCTGAGCTTTTCTGTATTAACACTTAAATTACGATTATTAATGCCGATTTGGCGATGCGAGTTATCAGCAATAATATTGTTTTGTAATCTCATGCTTTAGCTATACCCTCTTACGCTTGTAATGACTTTTCTTGTCATTTATTACATATCCGTCTTCTATATTAATTTTATCGTTTTATATTGAGCTGAACATTAGCTTTTTATAATGTAAATTTTGCATTAAATTTTCTGTAAAATGCATTTCTTATATTGTTATTTCCTTTTATTAAATGTATAATCGATGCTCTCTCATATTTTGAAATTTTTGAAAGGAGCCGGTGATTTGCGCTATACACTTACCAACAGAGCTATTTCCGTTCTTCTTTCTATAATTTTAATTATGGGATCAGCTTCAAGTTTAATCGTTGACTATGAAAATGATAACGGTTTAAATGATTTTAGTGATTCAAACGATATTATTAAAGATATTAATAATCAACCCGACGAACCACATTATACATCGCAAGAAAATGATAATAACGAGCATGATGAAAATGATGGTGATGGTGAAAACGAAGACCCAAATGACTATGATAAAAAATCCGAAGAAGATAATGAAAATGTTTCAAATTTAACTGATAATAATGAAAATGAAATCGAACCAAATAGTAATGATTTTGAATTGCAGGCATACGAAGAAGGTTTAGAGCAAGACGTAGAGGCGTTAAATGAAATTGTACCGTTTAACAATGATGGTCTGTATGATTTAATATTCTATCAACTTCAAGGCATTGATTTAGGTATTGTATATGGAGAAGCAACCGGAGTTTCAGGAACATTTAGTGCACAGATGACACTTGGAGCAGCACAAAGCAACCCGATTAAAATTCCTGCAGGCAGTACGGTCACAATAACTGCATGGAAAACATCAGGCTCTATTGCAGAAGATTATATTTACTGGTTTAAAGATGACGTAGAAGTTAAACGAATAAATAACATTGAAATTGATAGTTATACATTTATAATGACAGAATCAACAACAATGCGTGTTGAGTTTAGACAACCGGTCGGTTCTTTGGTTTGGTCAGCTAATCCTTCTTTTAGCATACCCGGTATATCAGGTATTGAAGTAAAAAATGCAGCAGATAACGAAAATATAATTGAAGGAGCCTCTTATCAGTTAACACAACCCATAAATGTAGCTGTATCAGCAGATTTAACGACAGGCGGAAGATTTCCGCTTTGGGTTTTAACTGCTCCGAATAATATCAGTGATGAAAAGCGTGTTTTAGGTAGCGGTGAATTTGACAATATTGAAAACCCAACGAAAAACCTTATAACCTTTCCTATGGAAGTTGGCGACTTTAGGATTGTACGACGAGAACTGGAAGGCCGTACAGTTACGTATAATGTCGATGGAACTCCGGGCGGAGGTATGTCTACAACATACACTTGGGCTGGCGGAACAGATGTCACGCTTCCGAATAATACTAATATCCCTGTAGGAGCATCAGTTACATTTACAGCACCAACTCCGACACCGGGTAATTTGTATGCATATGAATGGACCGTTACAGGACATCCTGCTTTTATACCTCCCTCTCCTGAGAGTAAAGCAAGTTCTATTACACTTGATAATGTTCAAAATAATATAAATGTATCATTAAATGTGGTTCTCGGGTATGAGGTTGAG
>Ga0123356_10001225_pt1 | contig 28487 bp, 6 predicted proteins | sample TergutEmb28metaG_2_FD_92546 | JGI IMG/M metagenome (GOLD analysis project Ga0123356, IMG submission 92546) | Embiratermes neotenicus P3 segment gut microbial communities from Petit-Saut dam, French Guiana - Emb289 P3 | ecosystem: Host-associated > Arthropoda: Insects > Digestive system > Gut ...
GGTTGGGATTCACTTTTTGTTTCAGTGGTTTGAGCATAAGCCACAAACATCGTGAAAATAAGACCGATTAAAAATAGTTGTTTTTTCATACGTATTTATTTTTTAATTTTTTACTTATTAGGTTTATTTGTAAAAGGCAGGCAACTAAGCGTTGCCTGCCTTAGAACATTATTATTTAACAATTACAAATTTAACCGCCTTAATTTCATTGGTACCTGTGGTAATTTTACCGAAGTAAGTACCTTGTGCTTTAAAGCCATCAACTTGAGTGATTCTGCTGGTAACCTTGATGTGTTGGATGTGAGCTCCTCTTGCATCGTAGATGTCGAGGGTTGCACCTTCTAACTCTTCAATAGTCATGTCGAGATCAACATTCACGGGTTCGTCAATGCGAGCCGGTACCGGATATACTTTCACAGAGGATACTGAGCTGAACGCTTGATCACAAGTAGTGAAGTCAACTCTGTGTCCGCGAACGCCATCGCAATCCACTTTGTATCCTGTTAAGTGTACGGTGTACTCTCCGTTCAAGCCCAACGGATCTTGATAGAATCCTTGAGTTGCGCCCGGAATTTCCTGACCATTCTTGTACCATTGGTAAGAAGTGAACTCATATCCGCCGTTGAAGTAGCCTTCACCGTCGCACTTGTAGTAGTTACTTACTACCAATACATCGCTGTTGTTTTCCCATCTTCTATGTATCAATGAATTTCCGTTTCTGTTGTCGAGGTAAATTACCGGAGCTAAGAATTCGCAACCATCAATAGTGAGGATGAGGTTATAAGCGTCGTAGTTCAGACCTGCCATATTCAGAGAAATCGTGTTGTTAACAATCGGAACGTTAGTCCATCTGATCGTGTTTTCGTTCTCAAGTCTAACTTGTGCTACCGTTGCCAACAGTGAGTTCACCTGAAGTTCAATCACCATATTGTCTCCCGCGCAATTTACAGCTGTGTACAGCACTTCCACATCGGTAACGATTACCATAATTTGATCGTTGGTTCCTTCTCCTACACAGGTACCGTCATCTCCGTAGAGGGTGATCGTGTAAATTGTAGTTTGTACAGGAGCCGGTAATGAAATTACAGCTTGATACTCTTCAGAACGTTGATTATCGAGGAATGTGCCGTCTGTTCCTGTTAATCTGTACAAGAACGGAGCTGTACCCTTGAAGTCAACCACTAATTCGATGTTCGATGACATGTGTCCTACACAAAGTTGTGTGTCGGATTTTTCAGTATCAAATGTAGCATCTCCGGGGGCTCCAACAATGATCACGATTGCAAAACTGCACTCGAAGTCGTCATCGTTATTGCCTACAAAGATTTCTACATTATTGATACCCACAGTACCTTCAGGAATTTCAACGGTAATAATACTGTGATTAGCTACCGGTTTGATTGGGTACTCTTGTGTAATACCTAATTCTTTGAAGATAACTGTTGCCTTTTCATATCCGAACAATGAGGTGATCTTGAATTCTACTTCAACCGATTGTTCACAAGTTTTAATAGGACTGGTAGTGAGTACTGCAATACCGGTTACTTCTACCGTAATGAACGAGTTGAGTAATCCGCTGCTGTTACATTGATATTGATTGTGTGTAACTGCGCCTGTAATCGTGTATTGTGTAGTTACAGTTGGTCTAACCTTGTGGTAATAAACGCCGTTTTCTACCATGCTTGGAGTTACTCTCACCATTGGCGGAACATTGTTGTCAATGTAAAGGTCAATGTATGGGAACAGGCTAAATTGGTTAACATCAATGTCAATTGCTAATGTTACCTCAGTATTTGCACAGGCTTTTACAATTGTTCCTTCTTCAACAAATGCTGCAGTTGGTAATGGTAATATGGCGATAGGACCAACTTGTGCAGGATCGAGCGTACAACCTGTAGCCGGAATAATCGGGCTATAATTGATCTTATAGAGGTAATTGCCTGCAAATTTCGGGTAATGGTCTCTTGGACCTCCACCTACTTGAATTTCAGGTTGACCGATCCATGATGCGCCATTATCCATGCTGTACTCCCATTGTAGCGTACCTACATTGGTTGGGTTAGTAGAGATGTCTAATAATTTTGCTTCAAGTGTAACTTTTTCACCCAAACATCTGTCATTCAGAAGAACGTTGATAGTACCCCATTCCGGACTTGCAACTACATTGAATTTAACATCATTAGACGTAGCTGTGTTACAAGTTGGGTGAGCGAAGTTAATTGCTAATGAGTAAGTGTGTGTACCTACAGTTGGGAATCCGGGAACAACCAGTGAAGAAACTCCTCCTGATCCACAGTCATAGTTATTATCACTATTCCAAGCCCAGCACCATCCACTTATTTGTTGAATAGTAGGATCGGAAATCACAGGTAGCGGATCAATTTGAACCGTAGCTTCTATACAAACATCGTATTGAGCGCCTGCGCGGGCAATAGAAACAGTAGCTTGCGGAACAACTTTAATCGGGTTAAAGTTAGCTGTAACTTCACAGCCTAACGTTTCATTAGCAGACTTAACTATTACTGAGTATTGGTGCAATTGGTCATCGGTGGTTACGCCCGGAACATGAGTAATATGGTTCAGCGGTCCACTACCAATTTCATTTCCACCCAAATACCATGTATAAGTAGTTGGAATATCAGTAACCAGTCCTTCGAAGTAAACTACCTCAGCTTCTAATGCTACCTGACCGCCTACACACATACCTTCGTAATTTTGTGAAATGCTTAACTCAGGAGCAGCAAATACTCTTACAATTTTGCTGTGTGTACCGCCGCAGGATTCGCCTGCTCCGATACGTTTAATTTCTACAGCAATGGTATTAGGCCCGAATACCAATAAGTCGTTCGTAATAACAATTGTTTCGTTATTGGATGCCGGAACCGGCGTACCGTTTATTGTCCAGTAGTAGTTGTAGTTTCCTGCTACTGCAGAGGTTACATCAGCATAAGCAGTAATGGTACCACCCATACAGATGTCGTTGTTATTTACTGCTATTTGAACTTCGTCTTGCGGTAAGATATTTACTAAATGACCCTCTGATTTGTGTGTACATTCATAGTGCTCAGCCCTTACCTTAACGAAGAAGTAGTATGGATTCACAGGATCGTTAGGTTCTAACCAGTTCGGAATTTGCATGTAAGGCGTTTGATAAGAACCTACTGTAGTCTCTTCCGGATTATTACCTTGGCGGTAAGTCAAATCGTACAGATAATTCACACCAGGTAATGCCGGAGGCGTAATTTCTGCATGTAATACTAACTCTTCTAATGCTTGGTAGCAAATTTCGTGTGTACCATAAAGTGCTACTGTTAATGTTGGATGAACTTGTACAGTAACCGGATCTGATTCGTTAGACACACAGCCATTTACAGTAAGTACTGCGGTATAACTATGGGTTTCAAAGCCGTTTGTAGCAGTAGGATTGTCGGTTATTGTTCTACCTACATTAACTGCGAACGGAACTTGAGGACCATTTTTAAACCAGGTATAACCTGCATCCGGTCCACCCACTACGGTAATAGTTACTTGATCACCGCTGCAAATCATATCATCAGAGATAGTCAATACCGGCGGCTCAGGTTTTTGAGTAACAATTACGGTAACTGTATTAGATTTTGTAGCACATTGTGTACCTTCTTGTTTAGCTACCAAGTAGTATTCGGTGGTTACCATCGGGTAGTGTTGAGCTTCAAGACTTGTTCCGTATGGTTCAGGAATAGCTGTTCCGTTAGCATACCATTGATACTTCATATTTTGAAGTTGCTCTTCCATCGTAGCTGTTAATTGAACCGGCTCGCCTGCGCAAATTGCCATTGGGTTAACATTTGCCGATACAGTAAGGAATTCAATTACATTTACATAATGAACATCGGAAGATCTTACACAACCTGAAGGAATAGCGGTTACTTCAACTTTATAACTGTAGTATCCAACGGTTAAATCGCTGATGTCTAACGTGCTTCCAGTTTCTCCAAGGATTGGATGGTTATTCAAATACCATTGGTATTCAACATTAGCAATCAAAGGATTGGTGTAAGCATACAATGTAGCATTGGCAGCATTTCCACACATTTCGGTTATACCGGCAATCTCTACTTCAACAGCTGCACCAACATTAACAGTAGCGAATAATACTACTTCCGACGGGCACTCTGTAAGTATAGTAGTAGCTACTACGCGTACTTTAAATTCGCCTGCCTGATCGAAGACCGGATTAAAGAAATGGAAGATAGCGCCCGGAACTTCTACGCCATTAATAGACCATTGGAAGGTTACTTCATCAATGCCATAATTAATAGTAGCAGGATCAATTACAAATCCGCCCGGCACTTGTTGATATTGACAAATATCATGTTCGGTCGCTGTAATATCCCAGTTGATTTCGGAAGATACATTGATCTTTAACGGTAATGAAGTAGCTGTACAACCTGAGGTGTGTGTAGCTGAGAATGTATAAATGGTTGTACGTTCAACATATTCCGTATAAATGGTTTGATTAGCATTAGGTGCAGTAATTTCATGACCGTCTGCATACCATTGATAAGTCATATTTACCGCCGGCGTAATGTGTGCCGTAAAGGTTACCAATTCATCTTTACAAATGTCGTATTTGCTTGCCGTGGTAGTAATTATAGGATCTGTATTTACATAAACCGTATGTGGATCAGATTGTACTTCGCATCCGGATACTTGATCTGTAATTATCACTACATAGATGTACGGATTGTCTCTTTGGGCCATCTCTATTTCTTGATATGGACTGTTATTATTTTCCACTGCATTTCCATCTAAATACCATTGGTAAGTTACATTTGCGCCCATAGGTTCAACGTTTGCATATAACAAGTGTGGTGTTTCGGGTTCAGCGCAAACTACGGTTAAGCCTTCTATACTCACCGATGGAGCTTCTTTCACAGTAATTGTAGCTACAAGTACTATTTCTGAAGGACATCCTGCGATAACAGAGGTAGCAGAAACTTCTATGCGCCATACTCCGGGCTCATTAAACGTATAGTTAAACAAGCTGGCATTGCCGGCGCCCGGTATTTCTACATCATTTTTATACCATGTGAAAATAGCGTCTTCATTTGCCTGAACTTCAAACGGTAGTTGTTCGCCTGCGCAAATTGTTGAATCTTTACCTACAAGAACTGTAATTGCAGGTGCAGGTATTACTACTACGGTTGCAGGGTTAGAGGTAGCTCCACATCCTGATCCGTTTTCGGTGATGGTAAATCTATAAGTGGTAGTAAGCACAGGATAATGGTAAGCGTTAGGCGCGTCGCCAATAACTTCTTCTCCATTGATTGTAGCTGCATACCATGTGTAAATCTTATTGATCTCGGGTTGCGTATTAGCTATCAACGTTACTCTTTCTCCTTCACATACTGATTCCGGATTTACTTCAATACCCACATTAGCAAATGTACCTATTTGTACATAATGTATGGGTGATAGATCCCAGCATTCTGAAACAGGATCTGTAACCTTCACCGTAAAGGCGTATTGTGCATAAGTTGCCGGATAGTCACTAATATCTAAGGTGCTATTGGTAGCGCCCTCAATAGGCTCGCCAAATAAGAACCACTCATAGTTAACCACTGCATCTTCAGGATTAATCATAGCGGTTAACAGAGCGCCTGCTGCATTTTCACAGATGAATCCGTTTCCTGCAATCACTACAGTAACCGGATTTTCTACAGTAATTGTACCTACTAAAGTACGTACTGATACACATCCTGCTATGTCAACAGTGGCTTCTACTTCATAGATGTAGGTGCCTGCTGTGGTAGCCGTCATTGTGTAACTATCACCCGTTACTCCCATAAGTTCTATGCCGTTTACAAACCATTTGTAAGTAGCAATAACCGGTTCGCCTTCGAGTTCTGTAGAAACGCTCATGGAAACTTGTACGCCGTTGCAAATAGTTTCTTCAACTTCTTCTGCAATAACTACAGGGATCGGAGTAACTACAACAGTATATACATCTTCAGATATACATCTTGAGATAGTTTGGAATACTTTCACACCAAATGTAGCTGTTTCGGTTAATGCTCCGGTTTCGTATGTGCGTTGTGTTGCACCCGGTATCGGAGTTACTACAATTTCGGTATATTCAATCACTTCGTCACCTAATGTAATGGTATAGGTTTCTTCAATATGAGTGTACCATTGATAGGTCATGTGTGTTTGATTGTAATCGGCTAAGTTTGCAGTAAGTACAACCGCGCCGCCTTCACAAACCGGATTCTCGGTAGAGGTGATGGTTACAATCGGTTTTACATGAACGGTTACTAAATGTTCATCGCTTTCAGCAGTACATCCATTTCCACGAGTTACTGTAACTTTAATATGGTACGGATTCTCTCTCGGAGCCCAAGGCTCAGCATAGAATTGGCTGAAATGATCATCTATCCACTCATTTGGACGATCTTCACCATCTACAGACCATATATATTGTAAGAGACCTACATTGGCTGAAAGTCCATCAACATAAGCTACCAAAACAATAGGATCTGTTTCACAGAAGTTTTCGTGTCCTGAAATGTGAACTATCGGTTTTTGATATACGGTAACCGTTTGTGCAAGGGCCGGATTTACTACAGACTCGCAACCTGAATTTTCATACTTCACGGTTACGTTGTAAGTATAAGTAGTTCCATCTCCATTAGGAGCTTCTAATGATTTGGTGAATGTAGGACCGGTAATACCTTGGAGTATGATACCGTTTTCTGTCCAGGTATAAACCGGAGTTATTCCCACATTATCCTCACCCGGAGTAGCTGTGAGCGTTACTTGAGCGCCAGCACAGATATACTCTTCGCTAATAGTAACTTCAGCAATGGTCGGTTTTGGAATAACGGTTAGTATATATTCTGCTGTTACTAAACATTTAATCACTTGATTATCGTCGAAAGTAGAAACTTGTTTTACTTCAACAATGTATAAGATATCTCCTATTTCGTTGATAATACCTGTATTGTAAAGTGGTTCGGTAGCGCCCGGTATCAGGTTCGCCTCATCATAAGCGCCTCTGTACCATTGGTATGTATAGTCGGTTTCGATATAGTTATTGTGGTGCGCACGCAATATTACGCTTCCGCCTTCACAAATTGGAACTACATCTTCGGTAGGTTCCGGAAGAACGGTGATAATTTGTTGCGGGTGAACATATACATCAAACTCTTGGCTCCATGCATTACATCCTAAGCCGCCTACATATTCCATTTTAAATAGATGTGCTTCGCTGCTTGCAGGTAAGTACATGCTCAATTTTTGTGCATCGCAATAATCTTCTAAATAAACTCTGGAACCATTCCAATACCAATGATAATTTTGCCAATCGCAGTTGATAAAGCCGTAGCAATCGTCTTCTTCGCAGCAGCAGTGGCCACCTTCATAACTTCCGTTAACCTTAGCTGTAAGAATTACGTTAGGTATAGCATCGAAAGGCGCTCCGTCTGGATAAATATCACAAACGTGGTGCTGTCCGGTGATCTCTACAATAGGATTGCGAATTACAAGTATGGTTCTCGCGATTTCATCAACGATTTGCGGAGGACAGTTGGGTTCGTACTCGTAAGGCATAGCAATTACATTATAGGTATAAAGCGTAGGATCGTTGTCAACTGTAGTTGGAGAAACCCAAACAGTAGATAGGTTTTCTCCCTCTATGATGAATCCATTTTGATACCATACATAGTATGCTACAAGTGCCGGATCTTCAACCACTGCGGTGAGTTGTAACTGACCGCCGTCGCAAATCCTGCCATTTTCCGGATCAGGATTCATAGTGATGGTAGTAGGAATAATCGGAGACGGGTGAACAAATACTTGATGTTGCTCAGTAGCGATACAGCCGTTGTCGTTAGATACGGTTAAGAAGAAGTTGTACGCATATTGTCTTGCCGGTAATTTAACAGTAATTGACTGCTCACCTTCCCAAACATTGGTAAAGTAACCGAGCTCGCTATATCCATTTGTAAATACTTCAACATATTTATTAACATAAGCGTTAATGATAATCTCCATGATAGTATTGATGTATGCTTCTTGGTATGCCTCTAAATAGATTCCTTTATAAGAGAAAGCATAACCATCTCTGTAAGCATCTAACTGTGCATCGTGAGATAGGAAACATGCCTGAACATAAGAGGAGATCGGGAGTAATGAACTGATATCATCCGGAAGCACATTCAAATTAAATATAGATCCGGTAATCACTTCATTCACAATTACCTCGCTGAGGAGTTGTGCCTGAATAGAACCTTGCAAGTTGCCTGCAAGCGCAGTGAGTGTACGACCTGCCATCTCAACATCAGCTAAGGCTGAGGCAGTGGCAATTCCTTCCACGTTTGCTCTGAGGTCTGTTTCAAAGAAGGTTTCTGCTTTATTAATAGCGGCGTCTTGTCCGTCAATTACAGCAGCTCCAGCTAACACAGCGTCTCCCATACCCAATTGATACATTGAGCGTAAGCTGTTTGCAGTGATCGGGAAGCATATCGGCGCTGCTCCTAAGGTAGTGGCAGAATACCATCCTTCTCTGTTTCCGGGAACAATTTGGTAATTAAAGTTATGGGCGTTGAATTCATTGTCTAACATTAAGGTAACAATTTCATCAACACTTTCTCCAAATGCTGTTAAGTACTCGTCAGGAGTTATTTCTTGGCCGTTATCGTCTAACAACATCCATCTGAAGTTGAGGTCATCGGTTGCCGGCTCACTATAGTTAGTTACAAATCCTGTGAGGGTGATTTCTGCGCTTTCGCAAATGTCGGTAGGTCCTTCAATTACAACATTAGGTTGCGGAACTACGGTTATCATTGGCGAAGCTACAGTTTCTGATACACAGCCTGGGTCAACGGTTGCTGTAGCCGTATATACATACGTCCACTCGTTTTCACCCTTTGTTATCGGGAACACAACAATTTGATAGAGCGCTGCATTCGTGAGCTGGATGCCGTTTTCATACCAGGTGTAGGTAGCGCCCGGTATCTCTTCGAGTGCGGTAACAATTACAGCGCCGCCTTCGCAAATATGGGTGTTACTTACTGTAACTTCTTCAATTACAGGTATTGGAACTACAGTTACGATAATAGCGTTAGAATTTGCTATACAGTTCGACTCAACTTGAATCGCTGTGAATGTATAGGTAGTTTGTCCAACAGGCGGTACTATTTGTAATACCGGTCCTGTTTCGTCGGTAATAACAACTCCGTCTGCATACCATTGATACTCAATATTTTGAGTTCCGTCCACATCAGCAGTTAAGATTACTTCTTCTCCGTCACAAACTTTCTTTCTGTCTGCATCAATAGCTATGGTAGCAAATTGACCCACCATTACAGTATGTGCCTCAGCTAATACCACACAGCCTGATTCGTAATCGGTAATCTCTACCAAATAAATGTACGGATACGGACTGGGTACATTGCTTACTACCTGAGTTTGCTCAGTTCCCAAATCTTGTGTTACTCCATTATGTGTAACAGTCCATTTATAGTCAACCGTTGCATTGGTAGGCTCAACTATAGCTAATAATTTTGTTGGTTCTTCGGTGTTGCAAACTAAGGATGCACCTTCAATATAAACTGTTGGCGGAGCTTTTACGATAACTGTTGCTACCCAAATAATTCCTGTTTGACAGGCAGACATTGGCGACGTTGCTTGAACATCTACATAATATACGCCCGGTTCGTTAAAGTTGTAAACTAAGCTATTCCATGTACTTCCATCTCCTTCAACTACTACAGTGTTAATACGCCATGTGAAGGTAGCAGGATATGGATAAGGTTGTTTGAGATATACATGGAACTGTACTTGTTCTTCTTGACAAATGGTTACATCTAAATATTCATACTCGATCACCGGTTTTTCAATTACCGTTATCTGAATTACATTAGATTGTGCCACGCAACCGTTATTTTTCGTTGCGGTAAAGCTAATTTCGTCAATCGTTGCAATTGTACCTGTATAGATATAGTCTGTTGCATTTTCGCCTTCAATGGCAACTCCATTCAGATACCATTGGAAAGTAGTTTCAAATACACTATATTGCTCAAGGTCATGTGCTTCAAAGAGTACTGTACCGTCAACGCAAATGGTTGTTTCCGAAGCGTGAATAGTTACAAGTGGTGCAGGATTAACTAACACCTGATGCTGTTCTGTAGTGATACAGCCATTTTCGTTAGCTACAGTTAAGAAGAAGTTATACGGATTAGGTCTTGCCGGTAAATCTTCAATAATCCATACTGGACCGGTAAATGTATTGGTTGTGTAATCAAGCAGGTCGAACTCTGTAGCAAACACGTCAGCATATACGTCAACGTAAGCTGCAATGATAGCTGCAGATACAATCTCTTTGTATGCTTCTTGATGTGCGGTTACAAATGCTTTTTTATATCCATAAGCATAGCCGTCTCTGTAGTAAGAGCTTTGGAGTGTTCCCCAAGGAATTGCGCAAGCTGCAACATAATCATCAGTATCCGGATTCGGAGCGCTTGAATTTGTCATCCGCGTATTCAGGAAGTTATTGTTGAAGAAAGAAGCGTCAATTGTCGTGTTCACAAACATGTCGGTAAGAATAGCCCGTGCCTGAACGTTACCTTGTAAGATACCGTCGGCGATAGAGATTCCCGGACCCGCCATAGCTGCGTCAGCTGTTGCTGCAAGGGTGGCAATTCCTATAATTTCGTCAAGTTTTCCTGCAAGGAAAGCGCCTGCTCTGCTAGCTGCTTCTGCCAAACCGGCTGTTTCTCCTGCGGCAGCGGCTTGCTCTACTCCCATGTTGTACATATCTTGATAACCGGTTCCAAGGCTGGTAGCGCAAGGAACAAGACCAAGGAAACCACCGTTGTGCGACGGTAAGAGAGCATTCTCTAAAGTAGTGTTCAGTGCAGGATTAATGTTGTAGCTGAAGTTGAAGCCGGGTTGATTGGTTAGCAATAACCCAAGGGTCGTTTCAAAAGCGCCTTCAAATCCTTCCAAATAATCATCCGAAAGTGCCGGTCCGCCCGTAGCGTCTAACATCGTCCAGGTGAAAATAAGGTCATCGGTAGCCGGAGGATTATAGTTGGTAACAAATCCTGTTAAAGTAACCGGCATGCCTTCGCAGATTTCGGTGGGTCCTTCAATCACCACGTTGGGTTGCGGAACCACAGTTACCGTAACCGCGTCAGAAATTTCAGAGATGCAAGCACATCTTTCACAATCTAAGAATAGAGATGCGATCGCTGCATATTCGTGCGTTCTGGTGTTTTCGCCTTCAGTTTCAGGGAAATCAATAATTTGATATAGAATTGCACCAGGTAATATGGATCCGTTTTTGAACCATGTGTAGGTAGCGCCTTCAATTTTGTTGGCAGTTAATACTACAGAACCGCCTTCGCAAATGTCGGGATCGCTTACTTCAATCCATTCAACAACCGGTTTCGGCATTACCGTTACTACTATTATATTAGATTTAGCTACGCAACCGTTGTTTTTCGTTACGGTAAAGCTAATTTCGTCGGTAGCCGGATCGGTTCCGGTGTAAATATAATCAGATGCGTTTTCACCTTCAATGGCAACTCCATTCAGGAACCATTGGAAAGTAGCTTCAAATACACTGTATTGCTCAACATCGTGTGCATATAAGAGTACTGTGCCATCAACACAAATCGTGGTTTGTGTAGAGTGGATCGTTACTTGCGGCTCTGGGTTCACCAATACTTGATGTTCTTCTGTAGCTATACAGCCATTGGCGTTAGATACAGTTAAGAAGAAGTTGTACGGATTAGGTCTTGCCGGAAGTTCTCCAACAGGCCATATAGCATGAGGCCATGTATCGGTAGTGAAACCTTTCATGTCGAATATTCCTGCAAACACGTCAGCATAGGTTTCAACATAAGCAGCAATGATAGCATCCGATACAATAGTTTTGTATGCATCCTGATATGCGGTTACATATGCTTTCTTATATCCCCATGCATAACCATCTCTGTAGTTAGTGTTTTGGAGTGTGCCCCAAGGAATAGCGCATGCTGCCTCAAAATCTGCAGGATCCGGATTCGGAGCGTTTGTATTTGTCATCCGCGTATTCAGGAAGGTATTGTTGAAGAAAGAAGCATCAATAGCCGCGTTCACAAACATGTCGGTAAGAATTGCTTGCGCTTGAACGATACCTTGTGCTATACCTTCTGCGATAGAGATTCCCGGACCTGCCATAGCTGCGTCAGCTTCGGCTGCAATGGTAGCGAGATCTATAATTTCTGCTAATTTTCCTGCAAGGAAAATGCCTGCTCTGCTGGCTGCTTCTGCCAAACCGGCTGTTTCTCCCGGTGTGTTGGCTTGCTCTACTCCCATGTCGTACATATCCTGATAACCGGTTCCAAGGCTGGTAGCGCAAGGAACAAGACCAAGGAAACCACCGTTGTGCGACGGTAATAGGCTATTATCTAAAGTAGTGTTCAGTGCGGGAACAATATTGTAACTGAAGTCGAAACCATCCTGATTGGTTAGCATTAACCCAAGGGTTGTTTCAAAAGCTCCTTCAAAGCCTTCCAAATAAGGTTCAGCAAGTACCGGTCCGCCATCAGCGTCTAACAATGTCCAGAGGAAAGTAAGGTCATCGGTTGCCGGAGGATTATAGTTGGTTACAAATCCTGTTAAAGTAACCGGCATACCTTCGCAAATTTCGGTAGGTCCTTCAATCACCACATTAGGTTGCGGAACTACGATAACACTAACCGCATCAGAGATGTCTGAAGTACAGGTACAGATCGTACATCCCATATCAAGAGATGCTGTAACTGTATAGATATAAGTTTTAGTGTTTTCACCGGAAGTAATCGGGAAAACAACTATTTGATGTTGTGCTGCATTTGCAATCGGCAAGCCGTTTTGATACCAGGTGTAGGTAGCGCCGTCAATTGCATTAGCCGTTAATACTACTGCACCGCCTTCGCAAATAGCCGTATCGCTTATGGTAACCCACTCGATAACCGGTCTTTCAAATACGGTAACTTTTATAGCATTAGAGTTAGCTTTACATTCCGATTCTTCTTGCGTAATCACAAGGCTGTAGGTGGTAGTTTTCTCAGGAGTTACATAGATAATCGGAGCGTTTTCGCCTACCGGAATTACGGTGTCTCCATCATCGGCAAGCCACTCATAAGTCATGTTGCCGGTTACCATTCCGTAAAGTTCAGCTTCTAATTTAACCATGTTATCATCTTCACAAACTCTTGTTTTGCTGGCAGTAATGCCTACGTTTGCAAATTTCTCAACCAATACTTCAAATGGGCCTGCCTGTGCTTTGCAGTTTGCAGGGCCATAAGTAACTTCAACTACATAGTTATAAGCATACGGGCTGGGTATATTGCTTACCACTTGCTCCCATTGTTGTCCTTTTGGAACTTCGTTTTCAAACCATTGGTAAGAAACTAAATTATCATCAATAGTTATCGGATCGAGGTATGCACGCAGTACGGTAGGATTCTCCGTATCGCAAACCAAGCTTGGTCCTACGATGGTTACCGAAGGCGCTTCATATACATCTATGAACACTCTGTTGGTAACAAATTCACACATATTTTCCGGATATACTAAACGAACTTCAACAAAATATTGTGCGTACAGTTGTCCCATGGTAAAGAACGGGATTTTGAGGTCTTCCAGGCTTTCGCCGGGGAGTTCAATTCCATTCACCCACCAGGAGATGGTTGGTACTCCAAACTCTTCAATGTTCGGATCTTCGCCTAATGTAAAGTGAACCATTTCACCTGAACAAATTGCGGTTCGGTCGGCGATAAGTTCTACAGAATCTAAAGCGCCTTGAACGGAAATTACAAACTCTGCAAACTCTGAAGAGCAGATAGCGTTCAACATTTGTACTTTTACATAGAATGTAGTAGCATCGCCGATGATCTCTTCATATTTGAACAATCTGTGATTTACATAAGTAATATCGAAAGGATCTGCAGTTTTATCATCATGCCACAGGTAGCGGTAAATTTGTCCGTCCCAGTTGGCAACGTTCACTTCAACTTCCACTGCACCGTTTTCGCAAATGATGTAGTCGTCAACCCAAGCCACTGTAGTGGGAAGTACCTGGAAGTAGTGTGATGAGGCTGCATTAACAATTTCGCAACCTCCGCAGGTTAAGTCTATTTGATATTCAATTTTATCAATATTGTTAGGAACGATGAAAGTATAGGTTTGCCCTGTTTCTCCGATAATATATTCCATACTTGTGAGGTCACCTTGTTTCCATTGCAGTGTATAGTCAATATTTTCGTGTACTTCCACGATAGCGGCAAGGGTGATTATATCTCCTACGCAGCCTTCGGTGGGTCCTACAATTGTTACTAATCCGCAGCCGTGAATTACATGGAAGATATGTTCTTTCACTTCTGTTTCACAGCCTGATGTATTTTGTTTAGCTCTAACGGCTATATGATAAGTTCCTATCGTTCCCAAAACGTCTGGATCATTCATTGTATAGTGTGATCCGGTAAAGCCTTCTACTTTAACTCCGTTCAAATACCATGTGTAGGTAATATCGCCGTAGCCGTCTATTACGTTAGCAATAAATACCGGCGGTTCGTTGGCGTCTTTTTGCACATAGACAGGACCTGAAAGTGTAAGGGTTCCGTCTTTAATTACGGTTACCCAGTGGCATTCTGAGAAGATGTGGCAAACGGTGTCAAACTCCCAGCAATGGCAGTTAGGATCGTCTGAGCTCGGAGTTCCTTGCCATACTTCAACGGTGTAGCAATAAGATTCCGGTCCATTTTCGTTGGTATGTAAGCCCGGGGTTGTAGTGAACTTAATTTGGTTGGTACCTAACGGCAGCATATAGATTTCGCTAATGTCGCTATGGTATAGATTATTTTCGCGCCATCTGTAGAATGTGCGAACTCCGCCCAATTGTGTGGGCTGGAAGTCGGAAATAGTGTACAAAATTTCCACACTTCCGCCATGGCATATCGTATCGTTGCCGCCACCGGTTATTTTCAGTGCGGGTTCAACTTGAATACAGCATGAAGTCTCTGAAATCGGACAGTTGTAATCTTCAGTAGTTACAAGCAACACAAATTGCATACGGGTTTCTCCCGAAGCAAGGTCAACTTTATAAGAGCCGCTCAACAAATCGTTTAAAGCAGGTATCGGTTCTGTTCTTGTAATAAGACTTGGATCGCAAGGCAACACACTAGAACCTGGAACCGGATCGCTATAGAAGTTTACAGACCATGTGTAATGTTGCACGGTAGTGCCTACCGCCCATGGCTGAAGTGTAACCGTAGCGTTAAGCGTTATCTCGCTGTTGTCGCATATATTGCATGCTACGTCAACTTCAATATTGGCTACAGGATTCGGCTGATATTTGAGGGTATAATACACCGTATCGGCACAGAAATATGTTTCATCGGTTGCGATAACAACGTAGTTTACATCAGGATCACCGAGACATAGTCCGATAAAGGAGATACTCGTAACATTAGTTCCAGCACTCACTAAATCGCCCGTTGTTTCATCTACTATATACCAATCAATAATTGTTTCATCTCTGTCTCCTGCCAACAACTCTACCTCCAAAGTTCCTGTTTCACCGCAACAAGCTTTTGAAACAACCACTTCCGCGAGCTTCGGGAGCGGATGGATCTCTACAACTGCAGTATCAGTATTCGACACGCAGCCGTTATCATCAACAACATATACCCAAACTTTGCCCACAATATCGGTGGTAACATCTAATCTATAGGTAGCGCTGTCGCCGGTGCCGCGAGGAACGAGGTTGGTATCCCAAGTAATAGGTCTGTAGGGCACAGTGCCTCCCCAAATGTCTGCTTCAATAGAAGCAATGGCATCGGCTACACAAAAGTCATATCTGTCGTCAATAGATACTCGTGGGTAGTCCACAACAGTAATTTGGCCTGCCACACTATCCGTACAGTTGGCTTCATTTGTATATATAAATTGAACTCCGAAGTATGCCGGAAGTGCAGGCGGCGGCAGAGCGATGAGCGCTCTTTGGGGATAGAACCACCAGTCGCCGTCGACATCTTGTGCAACATAATCAAGGCCCGATGGTACAGAACTATAAGAGAAATCGCCTCTGTTATACTGTTTTACTCCATCGGAGTCAATAAAATATCCATGCTCTAAAAGAATAGAGTCAATATTTGCACACACTTGGTCAGGTTCAATGCCAAGCCTTGGCAATGAGTCAATGGTTACCGGAGCCCATTCTACTAAAGATTCACATCCGTAAGCATCTGTTACCCTCACTCTCACTGTGTCTTCACCGAATTGCCAACGATATATGTTAAAGATAGAATCGGGTGTGCCTACATAGTGTGGCAACTGGAATGTTGGGGTCAGGTTACCATGAAAATCGTTCCAGTCGTAAGTAAAAGGTGCTGTACCATTCGGTATGGCTGCAACTTCAACTATAGCATCGGGACCTTGTGTACCGATTATCTGACAAATTCTAATGGGGTTGGGTTCTAAGGTAACCGTAGGTCTTTCACGCACATGTATCGTAACAAAGGTGTCGTTTTGACAATATATATCTGTAAAATGCCATGTAATTGTATAGTCGCCCGGAGTTGGGTTATTAAATGTTAAAACTCCGGTATTTTCATTAATAGTTATTCCTTGTCCTGCCGGACTAATGGTGAAAACATAGTCAATTAAATTACCAAACAGAATAGGATTGAGGCTCGGTGCAACAGGCGATGCTGTATTCACGCAGAATGTATCTGGGGGATAAGTGAGTGATGCAATCGGAAGTCTTCTGATAATTAAATCATCCGATATTGAATCGATACATCCGGTAACTCGATCTTCATATATATACCATATAGTATATAAGACATTCGGTTCTAATCCGTCAGGGTTGAAGAACTGGCCGATCAATGTAGGCGCTCCTACTCCCGGACCTTTATAAGTTCCACCTACCGGAAGCCCTCCTTTTAGTATAAATTGTGGCGTACCTACACAAATATACGGTGTTGTATCATTGTGAGTCCAATCAGGCTGATAAGATTCTAACCTAACCGGAGGAGCGTTTGCTCTAATATCAAAGCTAACATCCGGCAGCGGAAGAATGATCAGGTCTGCTGTTGCAGAGGCAGAACATTTGTTGGTATCGGTTACCACTACTGTATAAGTAGTAGTAATTGGTTCGGAGTAAGTTATTTCAACAGTTTCTGTAGTTGGAGTTTTGGGGCCAACATACTCGAATGTTATCACCGTATCGGCCGGCGTACTCCATACAAAGTCGAAAGGAGTTGCCGTGCCTGTTCCTGTTGCGGTTACCTCTATTCCAGGCAGCTCCGGATGGAAACAAACTTCCACATCGGGTATCGAAACTGATGGGGGCACTGCAACGGTAACAAATGCTCTTGCGGTATCCACACATCCGTTAATGTCTGAAATGAAGATTTCAAGCAGCGCTGCACCCGTAAATCTTGTGTCAACAATCACACTGAATCTATTTGCCAAAGCTTCGTTGTAGTTTTCCCAGCCGCCTAAGCCGCCTGCTTGAGGATCGGGAATAAACCTGAAACCGTGTTGATATGGTAAATATCCGGGCTCATCAATAGAGGTGTAAAGCGCCCAGGTTATCATTTCTAAATCATCATTTAAACACACAATCGTGTCGTTCAGCGGAGTTAATCTAGGACCTTCAAAAAGAGTTACTTTCACTGTATCTATAGATACACAATTGGTTATGGTATCTACAGCTTTAACTTCAATGATATAGAGGCCATAACCATAGGTTGCCGCATATAGAGAAGGTCTGAATGGCGTAAAATTATTTGTAGTTATATTGGCTATCATCGTCACACCATTAGGAAGCGTAGTTCTAAAAGAATATTCAATATCTTGTATAGTTTCAGGTCCAACAACAATATCAAAATCCGGTCCATTTTCACAAACCGATATATCTTCGGGTACTTCCAGCGCCGGAAGCGGACTAATGATAACATCAAATTCCATCTCACCAACACAACTGTTAGAATCAGTTACGATAATAGTAATAGTAATGGCATCGGAAATTGACACGTTAGCGAAGTTAAACTTGTAATTAAGGCTGTCGATCTGTTCTCCATTTAATGCATCTACTCCGATCCAATCAATTTCGAAAGGTGGTGTGCCATCGTTAATATCTATCGTAATCGTATAATCAATGTCATAAGCACAAGCTACTATATTGTCTAAATCTAGAATCTCCGGCGGTGTAGCATTTTCCATCCATTCTCCTGTGCATACTTTGCAGCCATTTTCATCTGTATATTCATATATAATATAACCACCGTAGGGATTCAAATTAGGATAATAATAAAATACATCTCCTCTTTGCTCAACCGGATCGCTGGCAGAGTTGATGGGATTGCGGGGCGGACTATAAGGTGCTACCAAAGTACAGCCAGGTGTAACATAACTGAAAGAGAATGAATATCGGAATGTTCCGCCTGTGAGTGCGTTTCCATTTTTATCGGTTTGAGAACCGCCGGTTAAAGGAATAGAATCTGCATTTGCACACACAACGGGCAGTTCTAAGAAAGCAAATATGGAGTCATATACCTGTATATTTATAGTAGCAGGAAGAGAAGTACATTTATGATAAAGCCATTGTCCGGCGAATGTTAGCGTACTGTCCACAACTGCATCTATAGTAACTGAAAGCGTACCGGTGAAGGGTTGGTTGGTATTTACCACATAAGTGCAGCCGCTATAGTAGCCTGGGGGAACTAAGGATAATCCGCTATCATCCCAGGTACAATCATAATTGAACGCTCCGTTTGGCGCTTTTGAGGCTTGAATAACGAGAAGGTCTTTCATACAAACGGCCGTATCGTTCGGCAATTCTACCACAGGCAACGGAAGCACTATCATCTCCAACGTATCTGAAGAGGTGCCGCACTCGCCGCCTAAAGCGCTGGAGATTGTCCAGGATACCACAGCGGTATCGCGTGCTTGCACTATAATAGTGGTAGAGGGGTCGGTTAGATCTGCAATATCAGCATTTCCGGAAATGAGTGTCCAACGTCCGGTTTCACCTGCTACATAATTAGGTAAAGTGGCTATCATTTGGAATTCAAATTCGCCGTCTTCTTCACATCTTACAACCGGAGATTGAATATTGGTGTAGGCTCTGGTTACGCCCGGAAGAACGGTGATGTACGCGGTGTCGGTATTAGAAGGACAACTCAGTTGATTAATCATATTCGTTACCTTCACTGTAATTGTTTGAATACCTGCAACGGAAGTATTTATCGGCAAAACAGTATCGTTACCGGCGGGAACAAAATCTCCACCTTCAAGTCTTTCCCATTCAAACATATTATTTCCTGAACCTCCTGTTACGGTGGGTACAACTTCATAATCCGTGTGAAGACAAATGATGTCATCCTCTATGGCTACCACAGGGGTTTGATAAATAGTGATATTACGATTTGCTGTATCTCTACATCCATTTTCATCCACCACAATAACTTGAAGAGAACCGGAAACGGTTTGCGTTACGTTTGTATTTACTATATATGTGTTCGGAACGTCTGTGGGTTGCTCTCCCTGAATCTCTGTAGGCGTCCAGATATACTGGGTTATGGTATAAGGATAAGGACGTTGAATAACCGCAGAAATTGTCAAATCATCTCCTGCACATACTTCATTAGATCCTCTAAAAGATACTACCGGTTTTTCAAAAATGATAATAAATGTTGTATCTGTAGCAACACACTCGCTTAGTGTGCCATCTTCTAAAATTTCAGCAACCTCAACTATTACCCAACCGGTTGCGCCTCTAATTGAGGAGGTATTTACCCTAAAAATATTTTCCTTTGCTGTTCCGCTAATAGTGGGGCCGGGGCCAACAATAGGACCGGTTCTCCAGGTAAATTGAAAATCTCCTGTCAAATCAATGCCGGCTGTAATCACCATCTCTGTGTTTGGACAACCTTTTAGCGTATCGGGTATGGTTACTTCGGGCTGTGCAAAAATAGTGATGTCTCCGTTTGCAGTATCTCTACATCCATTTTCATCAACGATAATAAGTTGAAGAGATCCGGAAACGGTTTGCGTTACATTTGTATTTACTATATATGTTGACGGTTCGTCTGTGGGTTGTTCTCCCTGAATGTTTTCAGGCGTCCAGATATAATTGGTTATGTTAGGAGTTGTTGTCGTATTTTGTAAAAACGATTCAACTGTCAAGTCCGCACCTGCACATACATCGTCCACTTCTATAACTACAATTGGTTTTTCAAAAATGACAATCACTGTTGTATCTGTAGCAATGCAACGGCTCAATAATTGCTCTCCTAAAGGTGCAGCAACACTAACAGCAACCCAACCATTGGTTACGGGGTTTGAGGTATTTACTGTATAAGTATCCTCATCTGCTGATCCGGCGAAACCGCTCCAGGCAAAATTATAATCTCCATCCGGAACCACTACAGCTGTGATAACCAACTCTTCGAATTGACAAACCCTTAAAGTATCGGGTATAGTTACTACAGGCTGAACATATATAGTGATGTCGTCACTTACTGTATCTCTACATCCATTTTCATCAACCACAATAAGTTGAAGAGATCCGGAAACGGTTTGCGTTACATTTGTATTTACTATATATGTTGACGGTTCGTCTTCGGGTTGTTCTCCCTGAATATTTTCAGGCGTCCAAATATATTGGGTTATGATAGGAGCTGGAACATTTTGCAAAAACGATTCAATTATCAATTCCTCACCTGCACATGCATTTCCGATTTCTATAACTACAATTGGTTTTTCAAAAATGGTAACAATTACTGTTTCTTCAGCAAAGCAAGGGCTTTGTTGATCATTCACCAATTCAACAACATGAACATTAACCCAGGCATGGGTTGTGGGAGATGAGGTATTTACTGTAAAAGTATTCCCGTCTCCTGTTCCGTCTATATCGGCGCTCTTCGTCCATGTAAATAGATAATTTGCTGCCGGTACAACGGAAGCGATAATATCCAACTCTCCGTATTGACAAACCGATACAGTATCTATTATGGTTATTACCGGCGTAAGGCGAACCAAGACATTCATGGTATCGATTCCAACGCAGTTAAATTCATCTGTAATTTTAACTGCAAGTCTTCCTGCTCCGGAAACGTCCTTATATATAATATATGTAGTAGGATCTGTTTCATCTACCTCTCCGGAGAAGCTGCCGATCTTTGTCCATTCGAAAGTATAATCTTCGGGGTCTCCAGGAGATACAGAATATACAACTGTTCCTGAGGCGTCTTCTTCAACGCAGGCGAAGAAATCTTCCAATGTGATGGTGGGATTTAAACGATTGGTCACCTCCACGGTATCCAAGGAGGGTGGGCAATTGCCATTTGTAATTCTCCACACCAAAGAGATAGTTGTTCCGGGCTGAACACCGGTAAGAATTGCGTCATGTGCATTATTACTCGGGTCGAAATTCAAGCCGGCGTAAGGGCTAATCACAACCCATACACCTGTTCCAACCTCAGGTTCTGTTGCTGCTAACTGGAAGGTTCCATTATTGCACTGACTTTGGTCGGGTCCGGCATTAGCAACAGAGGGGAGTTCGTAAATCTCTACGGTTACTGATTCTGATTCAGCTATACAGTTAGAGGGAATTCCACTTTTGTTGATAACCGTCAACTTGGTATAAAATTCGTATGTGCCGGCCGGCAATGTAAAAGTATTGGTGCTGTCGAAAGCAAAAGAGTTCGTAGAGAAGAAAGGAGAGAACATTGTTTTAATGACCTCATCATTTTGAAATAATTCAAATTTAAGCTGCACTGTATCGAGTCCCGGATTCTGGAAGTAAACTCCAATTTGCACCATTGTTTCAGTTCCTTCACAATATTCGCCACCACCTTCAATATATGGTGTTGTAGGGGTATAAACGGTAAAGTTAATTGTTTCCGAAACATTACAAGTCGGTACGGGAGTGTTATAAAAATCTCTTACGAAAAGTTCAAATTCAATTTCATTCGAACCTAATTCTAAGTCATTGAAAGTATTTGTTACAGTACTTCCCAAGACATATTCGCCTCCACTCACAGAATCACCTTGATACATCCACTTATACCATAATTTTGGATCAAAGTTATAATGACCGAGATAGCCCTGTATGCTCTCCCAGTCGGAAAGTGCTCCAATAGTAATAGATCCCATTTCACAAATCATTCCATTAATAGATGACGGAATAAGAACAATAGGTGGAGCGCCTAAAAGATAATACCTTATAGTATCAGAATAAAATGTTGTTCCTCCATACGTAAATGATGCAGCAACAAATAATGAATCTACTACAGTTCCATACATGGGTAAGTCAATATAAAAGTTCCCAAGCATAACCTCCATAAATCTCGAATCATTTTCATCTACTGTTTCCCAAGTAGCACCATCGATTTGAAAATATATCATACGATTTAGTACTGTTCCATCTGGAATTAAACCATCTCCATCTGCAGTGATCAGAAAAGAAACTCTTTGTGTTACTGGAGGGGTTGATACTCCATTCTTACAGTAAATGGCACCCACCCCGCTGGGGTAAATAGAGTTCGGTGTACCTCTCGACGGACCTCCATTCCCGTCGGGTTTTTCTTGAGCAAAAACATTAATAAGTCCTACAAAAAGTAGGAAAGTTAGAAGAAAAAGCGTAATTTTTTTCATCGTTTTAAAATTTAATTGTTACTATTTTTTTGTTTAATTATTTTTGTTTTGTTTAGTTTAACATACAATAATTCAGGCAATTAGCCCTTGCCTGGTAGGGGGTTTTATACTTCATTTTTAGTGCCATAGGCTTCGTTTTTACATACTATCCATTGACTTGCAAAAATAATTTTTTTTTAATACAAATATTTGGGTGTTATTTTTTTTATTTTTTTATCCTCATTCCATAGAACGAACGGTAAACAAACACAAGTCCAATGATTAAAAAACCCACTCCGATATAGGGAGTAAAATCGCGAGTTTCTGCTGCTTGCGCCGCCAATTTCATGGTGATGGCAATCTCTACCGCGAGGAGTCCGAAAAGGGTCGAAAACTTGATAATTGGGTTCATCGCAACAGAGGTTGTATCTTTATATGGGTCTCCAACCGTATCGCCAACCACGGAGGCGGCGTGTAGGTCGGTATTCTTCTCTTTCAAATCTACTTCCACTACTTTTTTGGCGTTATCCCATGCCCCGCCTGCGTTTGCCATGTAGATAGCCTGGAACAAGCCGAAAATGGCAATGGAGATGAGGTAAGATACAAAGAAGTTGGGGTCGAAAAAGGCAAACGCTAAGGTGAGCGAGAAGATCACAATGAAGATATTCCACATGCCTTGTTGCGCGTATTGGGTGCAAATTTTCACTACGGTTTTCGAGTCGTTGATGTCGGCTTCGGTTTTATTTAGGTTTAAATTTCGTCTGATAAACTCTACAGCGCGGTAAGCTCCGGTGGTTACGGCTTGCATGGAGGCTCCGCTGAACCAATAGATCACTGCGCCACCGGTAATAAATCCGAGCAGCACGGGGGCGTCGGTCAAGTTTAATTGCAACAAGCCAAGATTTTTCAATAGTAAAATAATGGCAAAAATCATAGTAGTGGCGCCTACTACAGCCGTTCCGATCAGCACCGGTTTTGCCGTAGCTTTGAAAGTGTTTCCGGCGCCGTCGTTTGCTTCTAAGAAATATTTTCCTTTTTCAAAATCGGGTTGGAAGCCAAACTCTTTTTCAATCTCGCCGACAATGCCGTCAATTTTTTCTATTTGCGAAAGTTCGAATACCGACTGGGCGTTGTCGGTTACCGGTCCGTAGCTGTCCACGGCGATGGTTACGGGCCCCATCCCCAAGAATCCGAAGGCAACCAAACCGAAGGCGAAGATAGAGTAGTAATCTCCGAACACTTCTAAGCCTTTTGCGGAAACCACGAAGGCGAAGAACATGAGCGTTACCATCACGGCTCCTTTCCAGAAGGCGCTGAAGTTGCCGGCAACCATACCTGAAAGGATGTTTAAAGAGGGGCCGCCTTCGCGCGATGCCGTTACTACTTCTGCCACATGTTTAGAGCGCGCACTGGTAAAGAGCTTTGTAAACTCCGGAATGATCGCAGCTGCCAGCGTTCCTAAACTGATAATGGTGGCCAATTTCCACCATAAATCGGGATTATATACTTCTGTGCCTACCTGACTGTTATTCCTTAATAATATATAACTTATTATATAGGTAACAATAATGGATACGAGAGAAGTAATCCAAACCAAAGAGGTTAATGGCGTTTCAAAGTTAAAATTGTCTGCGTTTTTATATTTGAATACGGAAATCATCTGGTTGATTTTATAAGAGAATACGGAAGTGAACACCATGAGGATCCGCATCGCAAAAATCCAAACGATTAAGAGCGCTTGCAGTTCGGGTTGGAACGGCATGGCAAGTACGAGGAATGAGATGAGCGCCACGCCGGTTACGCCGTAGGTTTCAAAACCATCTGCGGTAGGGCCCACGCTGTCGCCGGCATTGTCGCCGGTACAATCAGCAATTACGCCCGGATTTCTGGGGTCGTCTTCCCCAATTTTGAAGATCACTTTCATCAGGTCGGAGCCAATGTCAGCAATTTTAGTGAAAATCCCGCCTGCAATACGTAGTGCGCTCGCCCCCAAAGATTCGCCGATGGCAAATCCGATTAAGCAGGCGCCGGCGCTTTTGGCATCCACAAAAAGGAGAATGATGAGCATCAATATTAATTCTATAGTAATTAATAATAAGCCCACGCTCATTCCCGATTGCAGCGGGATAGAAACCACGTTCCACGGTTTTCCTTTTAAGGAAGCAAAAGAAGTTCTGCTGTTGGCAAGGGTGTTGATTTTAATCCCGAACCAGGCCACAGCGTAAGAACCGGAAATGCCGAGTACTGTCCAAAGCAATATCGTGAGCACGCCACCCAAACTTTTGTCATTCAAAAAGCCAAAATAAAAAACAATGGCAGAGCCGATAATGGCGAACAGTATCAATAAAAATCTGCCTTGTTGCAGCAGATAAGTTTTGCACGTTTCGTATATGGTAACCGAAATATTTGCCATAGATTTGTGCACCGGAAATTTTCTGATGTTAACAGCCTGGTACAAGCCAAAGATCAATCCGAGGATCACAATAATGGAGCCCCACAGTAATAGCGACCATCCTGTAATGGCGCCGTTAAAGAATGTAATACTTTTAAAATTTGGAAGCTCTAAATCCGCTTCACCGGCAAACGCGATAAAAGGTGCACATAGCACGCTGAAAAGAAGTAATGCTTTTTTCATAAGATTTTATTATTTTGGTTAATTATTATCGGTTAAATATGGACCTTTTCATTAGGCTCTGAATAAAGGGTGCAAAAATAAAATAATATGAATATCGTAGGAAAATAGCCCAAAACAAACGTGTTAATAGTTCATTTTTTAATTTTTGTGGAATTTTTCCACACCATTCCACAAAAATTCTACAATTTGTAAAACCCATATTTTTAATGTATTTTTATAACATTTTGTTTATCATCTATTTCTGAATTGTGCCGTAACTTTGGCACGCTCTTAGCATAAGATAAGAGTAAAGTAAATCATTTGTTCTTACTAACAATTAAGCATCTATGAAAAAAATTATCTTAGGCATTACAATTATCACAGCAACCATTATTAACATTCCTGCTTGTGCAGCACAAGAAAACCTTGAAAACAACGTGAATACAGAAGTCATCTCTGATGAGTTTGTGCAAGTAGATTTTGAAAACCTACCTGCTGAAATCCAAGAAACATTAGTGAAAGAATTTGCCGGCTATGACTTCAAAGCCATTTACCAACACGTTGACACAAAATTGCTCAAAGTGATCGTGGTAAAAGATGAAGAGGAAAAAACTTTTGTACTAAATGAAGAAGGAAATTTCGTAGAGTTAGTAGAAGAGTAAGCCTCTTAAATAATTAATTTCTGTCGAAAAAAGGCAACCTTGGCTGGGTTGCCTTTTTTTATTATTTTTGCTCGCATGAATCCTCTTAAAAAGAAAATTCTTATTGTTGAAGATGACCCCGCGTTTTCGCTGCTTTTGAAGACGTGGTGCCAAAGAAATGACTACGATCCTGTTGCTGTTTTTACGGTAAGCGCAGCACAACAAGAGGTATTGAAAAACTCTTTCAATTTAATATTAACGGACTTGCGACTTCCTGACAGTGATGGAATTATGTTTTTAACCTGGTTAAAAGATCAAAAAAATGAAACGCCCGTGATTATGTTGACAAGTTATGCCGATATTCAAACGGCGGTTTCTGCCATGAAGTTAGGAGCTTTCGATTTTATGGAGAAACCGTTGAATCAGGCGGTGATGAAGGAAAAGGTGGAGGCGGCGATGCGAGGGAAGAGGTGTGAGGTAGGTGGTGTGAGGTATGAGGAGGAAGGGAGAAGGGAGAAGGGAGAAAGGAGAAAAGTGGATGTAGGGGCGACCTTCATGGTCGCCCAAAGGCAAAGGCAGGAGATTGCGGGTCAAGCCCGCAATGACGGGGGGGATACTGTCAGCGGGATTTCACCGGCAGCAAAAGAAATGTACGCACACATCCGGTTGGTAGCGCCTACCGAATTTTCAGTGTTAATTTTCGGAGAAAGTGGCACCGGCAAAGAGCACGTTGCCCGATTTATTCACGAGCAAAGCAAAAGGAGTAAAGCCCCGTTTATTGCAGTGGATTGCGGCGTGTTGTCGAAAGAGCTGGCGGCGAGCGAGCTTTTTGGACACGTGAAGGGCGCGTTTACTTCGGCAATTGCAGACAAAACCGGGGTTTTTGAAGAAGCAAACGGCGGAACACTGTTTTTTGATGAAATAGGCAACCTGCCGCACGAAGTTCAGGCGCAATTGCTGCGCACGCTGCAAGAACGAAAAGTGCGTAAAGTAGGAAGTACCAAAGAAATAGCAGTAAACGTGCGGCTACTCTGCGCCACCAACGACGATTTAACAAAAGCTGTACAGGAAGGACGTTTCCGGGAAGACCTGTATCATCGTTTGCAGGAGTTTACCATCGAAGTGCCGGCACTGCGCAACAGAATAGAAGATATTGAATTGTTTAGTCATTTTTTCAGAGAACAGGCAAACCGCGAGGTTTTGAAAAAAATAGACTTTATTTCTCCGGAAGCGCTATCTATTTTAAAACAATGCCATTGGAAAGGCAATTTGCGTGAGTTGAAAAACACTATCCGGAGAGCCGTGTTGTTTGCTGCCGGCAACGCCATTTTGCCGGAGCATTTGCCCGTATTTCAAAAAGAAGCGATGCCAACCACTACCGCATTGTTTGATGAAGCCGATGAGAAGCAGCGCATTATGAACGCACTGCAAAAAAGCGGCGGAAACAAGACGATTGCCGCAAAGTTGTTGAATATTGACCGAAAAACGCTGTACAATAAAATCCATGCGTATCGCATTGCTTTGGACTAAAAAATAATTGCCTGTAAACAAGATTCTTGCTGTAAAAATTCAAAAAAAATGCACTTACCCCTTGACAAACGCATTTTCAGAATGTATATTTGCGGTGCATTATTAACTAAAATTTACTATTATGTCTAGTGTAAACAAAGTCATTCTTATTGGCCGCTTGGGCAAGGATCCCGAAGTGCGCGCCTTTGAAAACAACGTGAAAAAAGCTAGCTTTTCGTTAGCGACCTCTGAAAATCGAAAAGATAAAGAGGGAAACAGAATTGAAACCACCGAATGGCACAACATCGTTTGTTGGCGCAATTTGGCTGAACTTGCCGAACAGTTTCTTGTGAAAGGGAAAATGATCTATCTGGAAGGCAGAATCCGTACCCGAAGTTGGGAAGATCAGGGAGTAAAAAAGTACATTACCGAAATTGAGGCAAGTACGTTTATCATGCTGGGTCCTAAAGAGGAAAAGCCAACGGAAACGCAAATTCCGAATGCGCCCCCTGTTGCGGAAGCTGCACCGGATGAGGCGGAGCCGGATTTGGCGGATGATTTGCCGTTTTAGAGCACGCAAGGAGCACGCAGATGACGCGGATTAATCCGCGTCATCTGCGTGCTTTAAACTTTATGCTGTTTTTGCACTTAATCAATTCAAAAAGAAATATTATTGCAGCATTAAAGAAATATTATTATAACCTCTCTGTAAACATTGCTTAATATCTTACAAGCAATTTCGCGTTGAAATCAAATTGTACAGATGAAGCGTTTTTCTATATTAATATGGGTGCTTATTTTCTCAACACATGTTGCATATTCTTTAACGATCAAAGGCATAGTGAAAGATGCTCAAACACAAGAGGAACTGATTGGCGCTGTGGTTTGGATAAGGGAACTGAATATAGGAACTACTACAGGCTTAGACGGAAGCTTCCAACTCCAATTTAACCAATTTCCTGCTACGCTTGTGTGTTCGTATTTCGGTTATGTTGTGCAAGAAATAACGATTGAAAATTCGGAACAAACCACTTTTAATTTTTTGCTTGTACCTAATACAAAAC
>Ga0123356_10001226_pt1 | contig 28475 bp, 17 predicted proteins | sample TergutEmb28metaG_2_FD_92546 | JGI IMG/M metagenome (GOLD analysis project Ga0123356, IMG submission 92546) | Embiratermes neotenicus P3 segment gut microbial communities from Petit-Saut dam, French Guiana - Emb289 P3 | ecosystem: Host-associated > Arthropoda: Insects > Digestive system > Gut ...
TCGAATTAAAAACTACAAAATTCAAACCCGAATACATGGGACAGCTTGAATTTTACTTGGAAGCTCTTGACCGCGATGTCCGGCGCAGTAATGAGAATCCAAGCATTGGTATATTGCTTTGTCAGGGAGTGGATCGGAGCGTTGTAGAATACGCGATGAACCGCAGTTTAAGCCCTACGATGGTTGCGGAATATAAGCGGCAGCTTATTCCTAAAGAGGTGTTACAACGGTCGTTGGATGAGTTTTGTGATTTTATCCAATGATGTGTTTAAAAACAGTGTTTTTTAATGTTTGGAATTATCATACCACCCGCTCTATTATCATAATCACGCATTATCTATTTTATAAGTTAATATAATTTTGTCGTTTATACAGCTTTACCTGAAGTCTAAAGATGATGAGGATAATTGATACTGTTTATTGCTAACAAGGAAATTGTAATATGAGTAATATTATTGGTGTAGAAGAATCGAAAAATCTAATCAACGAAAATCATGCTCGCTTCATCAGTTGGATGCCACCATTTCTTGAAGTTTTAAAAGAAAAGGGAGGGGCTGCAACCACAAAAGAAGTTTTTGCCGGTATTGCAAAGCGCATGAAGCTCGGTGATGACGTTTTGTCGGAACGGCATGAAAAATCTGGGCAGTTAAAGTTTAACAATCAGGTTTATTGGGCTAAGCAATATTTAGTATGGGAAAATCTTGTTTGTGTTTCTAAACGTGGTATTTGGGCATTGACAGATAAGGGTCTAAAAACATCGTTAAATTATGATGATGCACGTGCCATATTTTTTAAGTGGGTTAAAATAAATCAAGAAAATAGAAAAAATCAGGAACAAAAAACAGACTATGAGGACTTCGATTGTGAAATAACAGCGCAAGAGGTGCCGGCGAAACGCCGTTTTTGGCTCTACTCACCAGGTTCCGTTAATAAATTTTGGTTTTGGGATGAGTTTTATTCACAGGGTATAATGGGTATCGGCTGGGACGATTTGGGAGATCTAAGTCAATATCCTGATAGAGAAACTGTACGTGCGGAAATGAACAAAGTGTATTATGACCCTTCAAAAAATCATAAAATGAGTTCTCTCGCATTATGGCAGTTTTTTCACACAATGCGAGATGGAGACATAGTTTTTGCCAAAAAAGGTTTGTATGAAATAGTCGGGCGCGGAGTTGTAGAATCTGAATACATATTTATTCCAGAACGTCAAGGATTTAAGCATATACGTAAAGTAAAATGGACACACTGCGGTACTTGGAAACATCCAGGACAGGCAGGAATAAAAACACTAACCGATATCACACAATACACCGAATATGTAGAAAAATTAGAAGCATTATTCCACAATGAAACCGATTTAATTGAAGACAATGAAGAACCTGAAATAAAATATCCAAAATATTCAAAAGATGATTTTCTTGACGAAGTGTATATCGATTCAAAATCATACAATACTATTAAAGGTCTGTTAGAACGCAAGAAAAACATCATTCTTCAAGGCGCTCCCGGCGTGGGCAAAACATTCGCCGCGCAGAGGCTTGCTTTCTCCATCATGGGCGAAGAAGACACAAGTCGCGTCAAAATAATTCAGTTCCATCAAAGTTATAGCTATGAAGATTTTGTTATGGGCCACCGTCCTGATGATAACGGACGTTTTCCTGTTGCAGAAGGCCCATTTTATAATTTTTGCAAAAAAGCCGAAGACGACGATGATAAACGTCCATACTTTTTCATAATTGACGAAATTAATCGAGGCAATCTCAGTAAGATTTTTGGCGAACTGCTTATGCTGATTGAAGCAGACAAACGCAAAGAAAAGTATGCTTTACGTTTGCTGTATAGAAATGAGAAGTTTTATATTCCCAAAAATATTCATATAATCGGCATGATGAACACTGCGGACAGAAGCCTTGCTATGATTGACTATGCGCTGCGTCGTCGGTTTGCGTTTTTCGATATGGAACCGGCATTTTCGTCTGATGGATTCAAAGCTCGTCAAGCAGCTATTAAAAATCCCAAATTTGACGCACTGATTACCGCGGTAGAATCGCTGAACAAGGCTATCGCTGAAGACGCTTCACTTGGTGTTGGTTTCCGTATCGGACACAGTTACTTTTGTACAGTTGATGAGTTTGACGATGCGCAGCTTACTTCTATTGTTGAGTATGAGTTGATACCGCTTTTGAACGAATACTGGTTTGACGAACCGTCAAAGGTGGAAGAGTGGAAAGTTCGATTGCGGAAAGCAGCAAATGGCTGATATAAAGATTAAAAACATCTACTATATGCTATCTTACGCATTTCAGACTTTACGGGAAGCAGGTTTTGACAATGTTGCGTCTGAGGATTTTGAAAACATTCACGACTTGTTTGCAGTAATACTTACTCGCGGTATTAGCGCACAAATTAAACGCGGTTTGCACCGCGATTATATCCAACATGAGGAAGCAATTGCAGGAATTAGGGGGCAAATAAGAGTTGCGGAAACTATCAAAAAGCAAACCATGCTGCAAGGGAAATTAGTCTGCTCTTATGATGAATTTTCATCTGATTCGCCGCATAATCAAGTGCTTAAAAGCGTTATACTTCTGCTGCTTCGCCACGGGAACGTGGAATCTGATAATAAAAAAGCGCTTCGTAAATTACTGCCTTACTTTGCTGATGTTACGGAAATTTCACCTGAGGCAATTCGATGGGACGCATTGAAATATCACCGCAACAACGCATCATACCGTATGCTTTTGGGTATTTGCCGTTTGACTGTAAAGGGATTGCTTCTAACCACAGAAACTGGAGCGCACAGACTGACTGTTTGGCTTCAAGATGAAGAGATGCACCGTTTGTACGAGAAGTTTGTGTTATCATACTATTTGCGGCATCATCCCGAATTTTTACCAAAATCCGCACATATTTACTGGGATACTGCCAACGATGAAAAGAGCGCTTACTTACCTGCTATGAAATCTGACATCACTATGCAAAACGGCAGCAGACGGCTGATCATTGATACAAAATATTACACAAGCGGAACGATGAAGTACGACTATCGTTATGATAGCCGGAAGATTCGCTCTGAACATCTTTATCAAATTTATTCTTATGTCAAAAATAGCGATAAAGGTTCAACTGGCAGCGTGGCAGGCGTTGTACTTTACGCAAAGACCGATGAGACTGTTACTCCAAACGAAAATATGGTTATAAGCGGCAATCGAATCAGCTTGAAGACGCTTGACCTTAACCGTGATTGGAAAGCAATAACCGATCAATTGGAAAGTCTGTGCGATTGGTTGGAGTGCGTATAAAATGAATATAATAATCTGTGAATCCGTCAAAATACAAAGGAATCACCCATGCCCCCGCCAGCCGTAAAAACCATCCGCCAACTAATCTTCTGCCAATACGCCAAAATAGTCTCCGACTCATCCGGATTCGGCAAGAAGAATTACGGCATGATAATGTCAACCTACAAAGAACGGGCAAAAAGGTATAACGACCGAAACAAGAATTACCGGAAGGCTTGTATACAGAATAATCAATTTGAGAAAAAACCTGTATACAAATCGAAAAAAATAAAAGGATGAATTTGACCTATTTTCAAAAGTGCAACGGAGTGTTGCACTTTTATAGACAGGGGTTATTACAAATTTGCCGAACTTTACCCTGATTTTCAAAAACAACAACAGTGTGTTGGCTTTTTGTCGTGGCGAAATAATCTGAATTTAATTTCAAAAATTAAAGATTAACCAATATTACTTGTATAAAGCAGTGGGGCGATTTTTTCAATTTTACTCTGTTTATGTAATGCGTAAATTTGTTTGCTCGGATACTCATTAGATGAGAAAACCTCCGGCAAATCTATTTGCGACTTTTTGGGCATTAATATCTCCTTTATTATCATTTTACATTACTTTTTGGGAGTTAACAAGCTATTTGTGTTACTTTTTGGGAGTTAAGAGGTTTTGTAGCATTGAAAAATTATGAAGACTCACAAAAATTGCAAGTTTTGATAATACGGCAAAAAAAATGTGTATGGTACGGTGCAAAATGTTAAATTTTTGATTTCCTCGTGACATTCTCGTTACTAAAAATCACGAAATGCCTGTTATTATTGACGATTATTGCAGTAGCTATTGTCTTTCGGACAGGGGTTCATCCCGTCACCACTCATTGACCCAGGGGAATTCTTCTTTCGGCATTTCGTAGGCGTAGCCTGGGACGTGAACAAGCGCCTTATAAGTCCAGTAGTTCGCCATCACCTTTTTTACGTATCCGCGGGTTTCAAGAAAACCTATATCCTCTACAAAAAGATCGTACTCCAAATTTTTATTGCGCTCTAACCACCTGACTGCGTTATGACGTCCGGCGTTGTAGCCGCAAAGCGCCAAAGCATGAGTCAGGGCGGGATCGCCTTTAAAATGGTCTAATAAACCGCGCAGATAAAATGTTCCGAAACGAATGTTTAAAGCGGGGCTGTAGAGGGAGTCTACCGTAAACCGCTCTTTTAACTTTTCCGCAATGTTACGGCCCGTATTGGGCATTATCTGCATTAGTCCAATAGCTCCCGCAGGTGAGACGATGTCCATATCAAAAATGCTCTCCTGACGAATCACCGCGCTCACAAAAAGAGGGTCAACGCCAAAGCGCGCCGCGTTTTCGCTTATGGTAGAGGAAAAAAATGGCGGGAAAAGCAGTGATTTAACCTGAACCGGAGCAGCCGCCCGGTGCTCTACAGGAATACGCCACGCCAAACGACGCGAAACCCTGAACGCAAGCGCCTGAGAGCCTGCCATTGTGTATGCTGTGGCAAGGTCATACTGCAAAACAAGATTGCCATGATAGTTACTCTCAAGATTCTCTAAGAAAAAACCCGCCTGCCGCGCAAGACCGACCGTTAGAAGCGCGGCTCCCCTTCGTAAATCTATACTGTCTTTAGCAGTGAGGCTTTTTTTTGACGATGGAGAGATAGAGTCAAGCCAGGCGCGTACATTATCCTCAGACATGCCCCCTGAGCTTAAAAGCGCGTTGGTAATCGCAAAACCGCTAATCGTATCCCCCATGAGCTGACGGGCGCGGTGAGCGTAATAGTCGGTTGGGTCAAGCCGCGAGATATTATTCCAAATTTTGTGCGCTTCCTCTGTTCTTCCGCGCGCCAGCTGGCACTTGCCCTGCCAAAATAACCCCGCCCACAGATAGCTTGACTGCGGTGATTTTTTTTCGAAATTTCTGAGCGCTACAAGGGCGCTGTCATACTTCTGCTGCCTGTAAAAACAGAGCGCATAACGCAGATGCGCTTCATCTGTCCTTCTCCCCTTTGTATTTAAAACACGGCGGTAGATTGCGGCGGCGGACGAATACTGTTTTCTCTCCTCATGACGCCATGCGCGAAGCCACAGAATCTCCTGCGTTCTTGCGTTGGAAGGGAAATGGCGTATATGAATGTTATACCATTTATCAGACTCCTCAAAATTATTAAGATTGCGGTAAGCGCGGGCAATCTGCATTATAACTTCAGATTCCGGGCCGTGGTCGGTGTGGTATTTTCTGTAGATATTTATTGCCTGCTGCCACTGCGACCTGCCAAAAGCGATTTGCGCGCTTAAAAGCGAAGCGCGTTTAGCGGTAACCGCGCGTGAGAAGTCACGGCGCTTTTGAGCTGAAGAGAGAAGCTTTTGCGCTGTTTCAAAATCACGGCATTTGCTTGACTGAAGCGCAAGCGCAAAGAGAAACTGCGTAGACAATGTAGAATCATCGGAGCGTCCCTGAAAAAAGCGGCCTATAAATTTACACGCCTCACGGCTGTCAAGCTGCGAAAAATCGCGCTCTAAAAGCGAATCCGCCTCAGCAATCAGCCCGGCGCTGAAAAGAGAGTCATACTGCGCTCCAAATTCGGCGGCGTCAAACGTGCTTTGATTAGAGACCCACTTCCTGTACTCATTAGACCATGACTGGCCGGAAGGCACATCCCCTCCCCTGTCCTCAACAACTTTTATCTTCGCAAACAGTGAACGGCGGTACTTCGCAGGCAGTCCTGAAACTCTCAGAGCTGAGGCGTAGGCAGCTATAGCAAGAACATTCTCGCCGCCGGCGGAGTGCAAATCGCCAATCTGCTCAAAAGCAAGCGGCGCAAGCGCCTGACTGTTTTTACTTACCCTATTAAGAGACTCTTCCGCATCATTAGCCTTGTTCAGCCTGACAGCGATTGTTCCAAGCTTAAAAAGCTGATGCGGGGTATCACGGTTAAGCGTATCTTTTTTAACTGCCGCAAACGCAGCTTCATGCGAACCTGCCTGCAATTCGCTGAACCCAATCCAACTCACAGGCTCAGGAAGACGCGGTGATGCAAACGCCGTCAAATATAGACCGCCAAAACATATTATGGCGGCAGTTAAAGGCCGCAAGTTCCGGTACAGCGACCTCACGATGGTTCGTGCAGTCGGTGTGCCGGGACTTGCGGCCTTTAACTGCTGTAGTAATAACAGCGGCGTAAATTTAATTAACCGTATAAAATATTTCATACTCATAACAACCTTAAACCCTTAAACAATCTTTATCAATACAAATAAATATAACATAAAACAATTCAATTGTCTGTCAATAATTCAAAAAAATAACATCTGCGGATATGAGATGATTTATATTTTATTGCAGCAGTGACCTTTTCCGCTAAAAAAATCTCTCATTGAATTGATCTCATTAAAATCTCTATATATAATGACATATACAAGGTCGAAAGGCGAATCCATAATGAAAAAGATTCACATCTCTTTTTTCACAGTTCTCCTTATGCTCCCGTTTTTTTTCTGCAACCGTGATGCCAATAACACGCAAACTGACAAATCCGCACAGCTCTCAAAAGAGCTCCCATTACCCGATACAATAACCGTAGCGTTTTATAATGTTGAAAATTTATTTGATTTTAATCTTGATGGAACTGAGTACGATGAGTACAAACCGGGAGCGTTTGGATGGACGGAAGAGGTTCAAAAGAGGAAACTTAAAAATGCAGCGTCGGTTATAGCCGCTCTTGAAAGTGATATTGTAGGGCTATGTGAGATAGAAAATTTAAACGTTCTCAAAGAGCTGCAATTGGAGCTTGACAAGCAAGATATCGTCTATCCTTATGCAACCGTAGCGGAAATGCCGGGCTCCGCCACTCTCACGGCTCTGCTTTCAAAATTTCCAATCAGGGAAAAATTTGAGTACCCTGTTGAAAAATCCCGCGCTATTCTTGAAGCGCTTGTCGGCAGAGGCGGCGACAGTCTGAGAATTTTTGTAAATCATTGGCCGTCAAAACGGCATCCCGAATCAAAACGCCTTGAAGCGGCAATGATACTGAGAAATCGAATCGATGAACTCTCTGCAACCGATGATTATCTCATACTCGGTGATTTAAACTCCAACTACAATGAGTTCGCGACATTTCATACAGAAGGTTTCAACGACACAAAAGGACAAACAGGAATAAACCACATACTTAAAACAACTAACGCAGCCGCTGCGCCGCGCTCATCCAAAACATTTATTTGTAAAGGTGAACTTGCAGCATGCGGAGACTGCCACTATAATCTCTGGCTTGATTTACCGGAAGAGAGACGAAAAAGTTACGTCTTCAGAGGCGCTCCTCAAACTATTGACCATATCCTCATACCTGCGGCGCTCATTGATACCCACGGCTTCTCTTACCTGAAAGGTTCATTTGAAGTTTTTACATGGGATGACGCGCTTATGCGTGACGGCGTCCCTTACCGCTGGCAGATGATTTATAAAGGTAAAGTAAAATATCATGCAGGACATGGCTTTTCTGACCATCTACCCATACGCGCACGTTTTATAAGAGCTTCCGCCGCAGCTGCCGACACATCTTCGTCTCATCAGCACTATTGCATAAGCATTGACCCAAACACAACAATAAAAGGGGATTTTGCCGTTACAGTTGACGGATGGATACGCGGAGACAGCCGCTTCTCTGTTTCAAGAGACGGACGTTTCGCAAAAACCGGAACTCACAGCCTGCACATCCGCGGAATTCACGAAAGCGAAAACCGCACTGCGGCCAAAGCAAAGCTTGAGACTGAAGTTACCGACAAGTACCTGACAATGAGTATGCGGGGTTCAGGAAATATCTCTCTTCGCATACGCCGTCCCGGCGAAAAATGGGTTTACTGCAATGCGCCGGATTTCACTCTGTCAAAAAGCGCGCGTTATAAAAAATGGTCGTCCGTCAATCGCTGGACAGATATAAAAATACCTCTTCCGGCAGGAACGCAAAATACGCAGGATGTGGAGATTGAGATTAGAGCAGGAAAAGGAGAGGCGGTTTCCATGTGGATTGACCAGGTACGGTTGAGATAACCTCAATACTACCACCCAGGCGCAATAAAAAATCCCCAGCGCATTCTGTGTTCAGGATGCTGAAATGGATAGGCGTAATAGATTTGCAAAATAAGCAGTCCAAGCAGATTAGTCCTTGTTGACAAACCGGCGCTTACAATCGGCGTGCGGTCGAAAGCGTCTCTTCTTGTCCAGTGAAACTCAGGCGTCTGTTCTTTTGTCCAGGCTGCGCCTGCGTCAACAAATGCCAAAATGTCGGTGGGCAGATAGGGAAAATTCAGTATACCGAACTGTTCCGTCCCAACAAGCGGCAAGCGCAGTTCAACACTTGCAACCGCGATTCTTGAACCTATGAGAGTGGTTATTTCCGGGCAATCGTTAAGGTCTGCTCCAACATAGCCGCTTCTTAACAATGAATAAAGACTATAGCCGCGCACCCAGGTTTCAAATCCAAGAAAAAGCGGTGTGAGCCGCTCTGTTTCAGAATCTCCGAAATACCTGCCGTAGTGTAAAAGCCGCCAGGCAAAAGTGAGCGGATTTCTGAAATGATAACGGCGGTAATCAGCCAGCGCGCCCATAAACGCAAGATTGCCGAAAGTGGGCTCCACTTCAAGACGGTAACGGTATCCGGCAACAGGCGCTGTGAAACCGAAATTTGAAGCGTCTCCCACAAACGCCGCATTTGTCTGAATAAGATTGAGCGAATTGGGCTCATCCACACTTGCGCTCCCGGCAGCGACAAGCCTTCCGTCTTTATATTTGGCATGTTCTGCATTGTAATCGTAACTGTATCTGATATATCCTACTCCCGTCTCCATACGTTTTGTCAATGTAAGAGGATACTCGGCAAACGTAGATATCCGGTTTTCAAACACCCGCTGTTCTATAATTTTATATATGGCGGTATCAGCCGCAGACTCATGCTGAATCCAGCCGGAGTAATACGGAATGCGGCTAAGAGCAACCCCCCAGCCGGGACGCTGGTGGCGGTTTATATACACAACCTGAGCGCCTACATCGCTGATGCCGCCATTAATCTGAGCGCTTATTCCAAGAACATGGTCGCCGAGAAGATCTGAGAATAGAAACGAAGCTCCGCCGGCCACCCCTACTCCATAACGGTCGGCTGCCATACCTGCGTATATTTGTCCTATGTAAAGGAGCCTGAAACGCGGCATATAATCGGTAACAGGAAATTCAGCTGTTTGGGGCAAGCCAAAACCCGGAGTGTTCAGGTATTTGTCAACTACCGCTTTACGTTCAATAGCCGGTTCCGAACGCAAACCTGTTACACGCTTATAATGAGAGAAGTCCTCCGAAATATAATCTGAAGAGCCGGCGGTGAAATCATTTGAAATATCATCCGAAACACCAATCGTAAACGGCTGCCCCGCAAGCTGCGAAGGGGTAAGGCCGCGAATCTCATAGCTCCTCTTATTGAAAACTGTAAACACCATCTCACCGCTCTCTTTAGAGAGGGAAATAGCTGGGGTAAGGGAGCTTAGTCCGCTGATTCCTGTGACTACATTAGTTACCCGCCGTACTTCGCCGTCTTCAAATGTATAGCGGTAGATATCGCTGACGCCGTCAGGATCAGCCACCATAAAAAGATAGCGTCCGCATGGTGAAAACTGAGGGTTAATATGACGCGCCCAATCCGCTATTGAGATTAATCTTATCTGATGGTCTTCAAGCGAAAGCAGCGCAATCTTCATAGGACCGAAAGTCAGGGAATCAAAATTTGTGAGAGGCCCCATATCGGTTACAAATGCGATAGCGGAACCGTCGGGAGAAAAAACAGGCTGAAGCGCGCTGTAGCGGCTTTCTGTAAGCTTAACGGTACTGCCGTCATTAAAGTCATACAGGAATAAATCGCCTATCCCGCCCCGGGTTCCTGCGGCCGCTATACGCCTGCCGTCAGACGACCAGCAGATACCGGTAATCTCATCTACTTCGTCAAGAGCTATTTTCTTCTTCACACGTCCATTCTCTACATCTACAATGGCTATTTCATTGCGGCCGTTTCTGAAAACCACTACTGCAATCTGCCGGCTGTCGGGCGACCAGGCGCCGGATGAGTTTATAAAACGGAGCGCGTCAAAGTGCCTGTTGTTTTGCGAAGAGAGAAGTTTACGGATAACTTTACCGCTGCGGGCGTCTGCCAGAAACAGATCAATATCAAAAATATCTTTAGTTGACATAAACGCTAAGAGATTACCGTCGGGGCTGACAGACGGGACAAGATTCATCTTATCGCCGCTGATAATTTCATGTCCGGTTTCGCTGACAGGCGTTCTGCCCTCAAGCGCCGGTTCAAAATGATTTTTTAAAGCTTGCGCCCACTTTACAGATATTGAATCCGACGAAGAGCTCAATACGCGTCTGAAAGCTGGATACCACCCGTGACGCAAAACCCCGTTAAAGAGGTTATAGACAGTTTGATCTCCATATTCACCAGCCAAAAACGCCCAGATAGCGTGGCCGAAGCGGTATGGGAAATAGTGATAAGGGTTTCTTAATTGTTCAAAAGTGGGGATATCGTCATGAAGAACCGCGTCTCTCATCCACATAGCTGTGAATCCGTCCATTGGGCCAAGCGAAAGATACTCCGACATTCCCTCTATAAACCAGAGCGGAATCTCATTAGCGCGGGAGAGCCCGCCCTCGCTCCCTCTTATCATTTCGTAGTGAAACGCATGTACAAGCTCATGGCCGAGAACATGGTCGTTTTCGGAGTTTATACCGGTTAACGGCACAACCACACGGTTCATTAATCCTTCGGTAACACCGCCTGTTGACTGAGAGATAAGTCCGCCTATCGCGTTTGTCTGCTGAAATTCGGCATGGTTGGCGTAGAGTATTATCGGTTGATTTTCAGACAACGGTTTTTCAAAAATCTCGCGCAGCCGCGCATACCACCGTTCAAGCATGAGAGCAGCTCTCCGTGCAGCCTCCTCTTGGCTTGGATAATAAAGTATCCGCAGGTTATCTGTTTTCATCTCTTTAAAGTCAAATGTCTGATACTGGACTTTATTCTGGCCGAAATACTGCGGACTAGCTTGAGCTGTTAAAAGCCATATAACCGCTAAAATTGCCGTTTTAATCTGCTTTTTTGCAATAGCTGCCATAGCGTAAATCAGCTCCAGGGATTTAGAAGTGTAATCTCATCAATCATAGGAAAACAGGCATCCGTAATAAAGGTTCAAACAGCATGCCAGAAAGGAGCGTGATTATTGTATATTTAAACCATGCGTAAATTTGACTTGTATGTGACCTCTATCCCCAATAACAACGCGAAGCTCATTATCGCCCGTCACATCGCGTCCCTTAACCATTCCATACCTATGCAAACAGCAATGAGCATGGCGGAAAAACCTCCGCTATTGCTTCTTAGCAACATGGAACTCAAAGACGCAGAGCAGCATGTAGCGCGGCTTAAAAGGTCTGGGATAGGGTTTAAGGTCGTAGAATCAAAAACCGTACCGCCGGAAGAGAGCGATATCTTCATAGACTCCGCTGCGCGAAGCAGACCGCCGGTAAGTAATGAAGAGTATGTTGATAATCAGCCGCCGGAAATAATCTCTCAAAAAATTGACGTGAGGCAAAATGAAACTTCTGCTTCTGCAAGCCTGATAGATGACAGTGAGCAAATGGTAAGCCCGCAAAAAAGTGTTGCTGCAGAAATTTCTGCGGAAACGTCTCAGCCTAAAGAAAATAAGGACAGCAAGGACGAGAAGGACAATAGTGCCGGCGATAAAAAGCAGTTTGTTGATTCGGCGGTGAATTATGAGAGAAATATTGATATGCAGGAATCAGTGAAAGTATCTCTGCGTAATGAAAGCAATAAAATTAGTGAGAGCGGCTTTGATGATAAAAAGCAATCTAATGAGTCAACAGTAAGCGCTCAGAAAAACGGCGTCACACTGGAATCTGCAAAAATATCTCAAAGCGTTGAAGCAGCTGTAAATCAGCAAAAAAATAGCGTTAAGCAGGAATCAACAAAAAATGAAGATGACAAAAGAGAATCCGGTAAAAAGCCGGTATCTGATGATGATAAAAAACAGCCTGGTGAAAAATCTGAATCAGCAAAAGATAAAAAACAATCTGACAGAAAATTATTCTCGACAAAAGAAGAGCTGAACAAATTTAAATCAGGAATCCGTATCGGCCGTTTTCAAAAGGCAGAACAAGCCGAAAAGAAAAGTTCGCGCAAGCAAACAATTATAGTTATGAGTGTTTTTATTACCATTGCAGTAGTTTTGTTTCTTCTGCCGAAGGAGAAAAACTTCGCTGTAAAATCAGCAGACGCTCCTAATCAGATGAACACGAAACAGGAAAAAACCTCAAAAAAAGAGCAAAATAAAAAAGACGGCAAAAGAAGCAAAACGCAAAAAAACGATTCGCAAAATAGCGTCTCAGGCACGTCTCAAAGTGATGCGAGAAGAGAGGTTACAACACAGCAGAGGCATCAGGCAAACGCTTACGTAGACTCCGCCAGAACTTTAGGCAGTAACCCTGAGTCAATTATAGCGTTTTACAAACTCGCCATCTCCTTTAACCCACAAAACCTCGCCGCATGGCAGGGACTTCTGCAGGCATACCGCGATTTGGGAATGGACGCCGACGCCCGCAGTACGGAAGAGCAGATGAGAAAACTTTTTGGAGAGAGGGTTGAATCCATAAATTTAGCAGTGAAACCATTCGGCGAACTGATTGACACTTATATAAACGACGGCACCTATAGAGTAGAATACAGGAGCAGTAAACGCTCAAAAGATGATATTACAAGAGACGTTTTTCTATTAACACGGGCGGTACGCACAGTCTGCTCATGTGAAAACATCTCCATCTACGCATCCACAGGAACAGGCAAAGGACTTCTTAGCCACAGCAGCCCTGGCACTTCGGTTCACTCTCTGTCGGATTTTTCAAATCAGGCGCAGATTGTCTGGCTTGAGTAAGGGAGATTTATCATGAGCCTTATGGACGTAGATTCAAAATAATAGTTATCCCAATAATAATAATTTATTTCGGCTTACGCTGAAATTTTCGTCAGGCAGTCATTTTACTTGATGTAACGCGCACGCCAACCCCAACGCCGCCTCAACAGTATCATCCATATCAAAATACCGATACTGCCCCAGCCTGCCGCCAAAAATAACCTTTGACTGTGATTTTGCGAGTTCATTATATTTGCTAAATAATGAAGTATTTTTTTCATCATTTATCGGGTAATACGGTTCATCGCCTAATTTCCACTCTGCCGGAAATTCCCGTGTAATTATCGTAGTTGGCTGGCCGCCAAACTCAAAATGCTTGTGTTCGAGAATTCGCGTGTATGGCGTTTCAGAATCGGTATAATTTACAACTGCGTTACCCTGATAATCCGAAATGTCAAGTGTTTCGTTTTCAAATCGTAAAGTTCTATAGGATAGGTTGCCAAATTTATACTCAAAAAATTCATCAATCATTCCTGTGAAAATAATTTTACCGGCGCAATCGTCAAGTGGGTTTTTGTTTGCGAAATAATCGCAATTCAGGCGAATTTCCGTCCCATCAAACATTTTCTCTATCATTCGAGTATAGCCGCCGATAGGGATACCCTGGTACTTATCGTTGAAATAATTGTTGTCGTAAGTATAGCGGACAGGAATTCGTTTTATGATGGATGCTGGCAGATCTGCGCATTTACGCCCCCATTGTTTTTCAGTGTAGCCTTTAATTAACAATTCGTAAATGTCGCGTCCTACTAAAGAAATCGCCTGTTCCTCAAGATTTTTGGGCGTTCCTTTTATCTCTTTAGCCTGTTCGGCTATGCGGTTTTTTGCCTGCTCCGGGGTAATCACATCCGGCCAAATTTTGTTGAATGTATTCATGTTAAAGGGGAGATTATATAATTTACCGTTGAAATTAGCTATTGGAGAATTGGTAAATCTGTTAAACTCGGCAAAGCGATTTACAAAATCCCATACCTCTTTATTATCGGTATGAAAAATATGCGCTCCGTAAACATGGACATTAATACCGTGTCTGTTTTCGGCATAGCAGTTCCCTGCAATATGATTTCGTTTATCAATAACTAAACATTTTTTGCCGCGTTTTGTCATTTCGCTTGCAAGACTCGCTGAAAACAGCCCTGCGCCTACAAAAAGATAATCGTACATATATTATTTCTCCATTTGTCATTTATAGATCGCACGATTAAATATTGCGCCGTACCGTCCGAAAACCTCACGGCTGTAGTGCAGTTTGAGGGCGGTACGGCGCAATATTTAATCATGTCCTCAATAAATAAAAAAAATACTTGATTCCGCAGCCGTAAAACAAATTTTACATTATGTATAAAACGTTTATTATCTCTCCGATTGAAATTATAGTATATTTATAGATTGTGAGATTACAATAAACAATTGAGGGGGACATTCTGAACAAGCCGTTATTTTCAATAATCACACCAATGTACAAAGGCGCCGCGCTGGTCGGCGAGACTATAGACTCCGTTTTACGGCAGACCGAGCAAAACTGGGAGATGATTATTGTAGACGACTGTTCGCCGGATAATGGTGAAGGGGTTGCTGTTGTCGAAAAATATTCGAAAGCTGAACCACGCATCAAGCTAATCCGATCCCCAAAAAACCGCGGTTCGTCCGGTGCGCGGAACCTTGCGATGGAGAACGCCGCAGGACAATATTACGCTTTTTTGGATTCCGATGATATTTGGGACGCCGATTATCTTGAACGAATGAAAAAACACATTGATGAAAATCAGGACGAGACAGTTGCAATCTTTTTTTGCGGTTATCGCCGCAAGGACAGTACCTGCAAGAGAGAATTGCTTCCCCCGTATAAAAGTGTTGGCAAAAAAGATTACGAAAAGATGCTCTACCATTGCCCGATTTTCCCCTCAACGGCAATTTTAGATACGCATAAGCTCAAAGAGAAAGCGCGTTTCTGCGAGGACTTGCGAAATTTGCGGGACGATTATGTTTTTTGGTTAGACATAATGAGACATGGATTAACTGCTTTTGGATATAATGATATTATGGTTGACTACCGCATGAGGGACGATTCTTTGACTGCATCCAAAAAGAATATGGTTTACCCGCAGTGGAATATTTATAGAAACGTACTTAAAATGAGCTTCCCGCAAAGTTTGTATTATCTGTTAACATGGGCGGTTAACGGAGTTCTTAAATACCGGCGAGTGAAATAAAAGTTAATAACGGTATGAAACGAAATATTCTACTCATCATACTATTGTTTTTTACACTTGCCTTCCCGCAAAGCAAACACAAGAAAAAAGATAAGGTTACATTCAGCGGGAAAGCCGAAATCGGAGTGGATTTCAGGGCTGCTGATGAACTTAGCGGCAGAATAATAAATGACAGCCGCTTAAATCAAACAGGCGCCATCGAAACCGAACTGAAGATTTTTCCTGCCGACAGCGTTGAATTGGAATTCGATTTGGAATTTGATCACCGCTTTACAGACCTAAACCTGAAAAAATTGTTTGTCCGCTACAATTTCGACAATTCAAACGCCCGTTTTGGATTTATGGAAAAAATGTTTTCATTAGAAGAGATAAAAAGGGAAAATCTATTCATAAAAAAGTCAATGCTGCATAATATTCTGGAAGATTTTTATTTGCTTAGCCGCGATTTTACAATCCAATACCGTTATAATTTTCCATCAAACACGCTCATTGGCGGATTTGCCGCAGATGGTTCGGCTAGAACATTTGTAAATTTGACGCTGCTTAACGAACACTATGAAAAAACAAGATTTGTCATTGCCGGAATGTATGAGAACTATGCGGAAAAAAATCGTAAGTTTGGTGAAAGAGAAAGCGCGTTTTTTGCTAATTTTGGGGTGGAATTCAGCAGCAGAATAACCGGTTTTGAACTGGAAGGTATTTGGGGCAAAAATGTTGAGAAATACGGTTTTATTACAAATACATCCACACCGTCTTTGGGTTATTTACCATACAACGAAAGAGAAAATATTGGTTTTTGGGGATTGAGGTTTCAAGAAAGTTTTCCAATAGAAGTTCAATGGAAACATTTGAAAAAAATAACTCCACTCTATGAAGTTTCATACTTCAATGATTCTTTTACTGTTAAAAATGCGTATTGGCAAGCACGCTCTGGGATGAATTTAAGCCTTGCTGAAAAAGACCGGCTGCAATGGCGTACAAACTGGGATATGATTATGACGGTCAATAATCAAGAATCAAGCAGTCTGCAGATAATAAGTCAACGAGTTTTAACAGCGTTTGTTGTAACTTGGTAAACGGAACGTGAAATGAAAACATTAAAATATACACTGTACGTTGCAGCAACATTTATGTTAGTTTCCTGCTCAGAAATATACAATGAGGCATCCACTCCTTTGACGGTATTTGGTTTGCCGCATGTCGCAATTGAAATGCGGGAGAGCGATTTTATCAATTTGCAAAAAGACGCATTGGTAAATGAATATGCCGCAATAACAATAGAAATAAACGGCGTTAAAAAAACAGGACGAATGCGAAGACGCGGCAGCACTTCGCGGCATTTTCCGAAACCTTCTTTTCGTCTTAAGACAAGCGACGGCGATTGGGATTATGTAGCGGCAAACGCTGATAAAAGTTATTGCAGGGAAATTCTTGCAAACATAATTTTTGGAAAAGACGATAACTTCCTTGTGCAAGAGCTAAAATTTGTCGCTTTAAGCATAAATAATATTTATCAAGGGCTTTATATCTCCCGCGAGCCTATTAACGAAAAATTTTTTGAACGGCGGAACATCGCGGTAAACTCGCTTTACAGAATCCGATGGGCTGGAGAATTCACATCCAAAGACGGACACAATTCGGCAATGGATTTTCAAAAGATTATTCCTGAAAGTTCAATTAATTACGATGACTTAAATATTTTAATCTCAGCTTTGGACGAAAACAATCCCAAGAAAATAGAACAAATTTTGCATATAGATAATGTTGCTAAATATTCGCTCATCAGTTCAGCAATAAACAACTCCGATGGAATCAGCAACAACCTTTATATTTTTAACGCAAAAAACGACAACAGATTCCAAATAATACCTTATGATTTGGATGTAACATTCAGGAACCCGTATAAATTTCACAAATTTGAAAACGGACTTTTGGAACGGGCTGAAAATATTTATTTAAAAAACCGAGAATTGGAACGAGAACAGTATATTGAGACGTATGTTAGCGGCTGGGACAATCTCTTTGGGATTTTAAACATTTTGAAAAATGAGATTTCACAAGCGTATAAGAACGATCCGTATCATCAGGGCGAAAATTTGGATGAGCATATTGAGGAGATAAAAAGGTATATTTCGGTGATGTTGAAATACTAGTATTCCCACGAAAAACTAACGCAAAAGCCTGCCCGTTATCATTTCAAAAAATCTGTTTCAACAAAAAGTCTCTCAAATTAATACCTTTTATACCGTTTTCGTCTGCTTGCCAAAATTTATCTAAAGTTACTACATATTTGGGATAGTTGTCATTTACTGAGGCAAGCGGAACACACATTAGTTTCAACATTAATTACTAATTTTATGCAGGTTACGCCTATTTTTACACCAAAACCGGAAGGTTTATAGGAGTTACTCCGATTTTTATAGTAGAATACATAAATATTTCGGGGTAGGTCAAGCAAATTCTGAAATTATACAACGCGCGCGGGAGTTCTAAAAACAAACCTGCTGCGCTATCTGACCCATCTTCGCGGCTCCGATTCCTTTCACTTTCAGCAGATCTTCTTTTTTGCTGAATTTTCCTTTTTCTTCACGATAGCGGATTATATTTGCGGCAAGAACTGGCCCTATGCCTTTTATCGTAATTAACTGCGCTTCTGCTGCGCTGTTGATATTTATACATGAGGGTTTTGATGATGACGGAGATGATGGTGCAGACGGTGGCGGTGGTGACGGTTGAGATGATGACACAGACACAATATCAGGCAAAGTATCATTGACTTGAGGCGACTGAGAATCTTCAACAGATAAAACTCTCTCACCAGTAATAAGCCCAACCTGCCCCCCGGCAAGCAGTGTGTCAAGAAGAATCCTCTCGCCATCCACACTTATAGCTATAACTTCACCAGTTTCTTTTGATGCTGATAAAATATGAGAATAAACAAAGAATACGGCGCTAAGCGCCCATAAGAGAATGGAGAGTCCGTTTGCCCATTTCACACCCCTGCCTGCATAACTTCTAAAAACGCGTCCACTACTACAGGGTCAAACTGAGAGCCGCGCTCTTCGCGCAGGATTTTGAACGCTTTCTCCCTGGACATTGCTTTACGGTAAGGACGGTCGGAAGTCATAGCATCATACGTATCTGAGACGCTAAGCATTCTTGACCCAAGCGGAATTTCATCACCTGCTAAACCAAAAGGGTAACCTTTACCGTTATAGTATTCGTGATGGTGCTGGACTAATACTACAAGCTGAGATAAAAATGGAATATTTGAAATAATTCTCGCGCCGAGTTCAGAGTGTTTTTTTATTTGGCCGTACTCTTCATCGGTAAGCTTGCCGGGTTTATTTAAAATCGACTCGCTTATACCGATTTTACCTATATCGTGGAGAAGTCCCGCGTATTTTATATGCTCAAGCTCCTGTCCGTTAATGCCCATGTGCTTGCCAAGCGCCACCGTATACTTCATTACATTTTCACTGTGTCCGTGAGTGTATACATCCTTGGTTTCCACCGCTTGGGCAAAGGCGCGGATTGTGGATAGATAGTTGTTGCGCAGGTTCTCGTAAAGCTTGACATTTTCAATAAAGATACTTGTCTGCATGGAGAGCGCGCTTATAATCTGTAAATCAAGATTTGAAAGCGGGTCATGACCCATTTTCCGCGCAAGCATCAAAACTCCCAGAAACCGGTCTTTCGTGCTGAGCGGAATTGCCATTAAACTGCGCAGATTTTCAGGAATTTTATCAATGCCCGGAGCCTGCTCCGCATGTTCATAGCCTGTAATGAGAGCTTTATTGTTACGCTGAACCCAGCTGCATATAGAAGTAAAGGGTTTTAAGCGCCAAAAATCATAATCGGAAAATACGCCTGCGGTTTTAGATATTGTAAAGCGGGAGCTGCTGTCCGACAATAAAACCGCGCCGCTGTCGGCTTTAACCATACTCAATGAAAACTCTAAAAAATTCCTGATAAGCTCAGATACGTTATCCGTTGAAGCAAGCACTTTTGTAACATCATGAAGCGAAGCAAGTTTTGAGAGGGCTACGTTCTCCTCTTCGAGACGCTTTTTGGTAAATGCGCGGGAGACTTTTTCCGCAACCTCTTCAAGATGAAACGGCTTTGTAAAGTAATCGTGAGCCCCGCACTTAAGCGCCTCTATGGCAGTATCAAGCGTTGGATGGCCGGTGGTTATAAGAACCGGGATTTTGAAATCCGACTCCTGCATCCATTTTAAAAGCTCAACGCCTGAGATACCCGGCATTTCAATATCAGAAATAACAAGGTCTACAGGCTGAGACTGCAAAATGTCCTTAGCCTGTTCGCCGCTGAAAGCCTGAGATATTTTATATCCAAGCGTACTCAAATACTTGCCGAGCAGACCGCAGAGGGTTTGCTCATCGTCAACTATTAATAATTTTCTTTTTTCCATATTTTATCCAAGTTTCACGATTCCAATTTAGCAAACTTAGCCATAAGTTTGCGTCTCACGCCGTCATTAAAAAGCACTGTAAGTTTTGTATCATCACCAAGACCGCTTATATTAACAATCTTGCCTTTTCCGTAAACCTTATGCGTTACCTGCTGACCCATGCGGTACTGTACGCTCTCTATTTGCGAGAACTCATCGTAAACAACCCGCTCAGGCATTCCCCCTGAGCGTTTGCGGACACTATCGCTGCGGTCATCGTCATTAAAATTATTCTCCCGCTCATCACGAAAAAATTCCCGTCCGCGATTGGCCGCCGGAAACGTCCCTCTGTTTTTGTAAGGAAAAGAACGCGAAGACAATGCACCGCCGTTCGTAAAAGAACCGCCATTACCAAAATAAATTGTACCATTAGTAAAAGTGTAACGCTCTGAGGGAATTTCATTCAAAAAACGGGAAGGCTCGCTTGGCTGGATATTGCCGAAACGGAAACGCTGATCCGCATACGAACACTCAAGAGCATCCATAGCGCGGGTAGCGCCTACGTAAAACAGCCTGCGCTCTTCCTCAATTTTCTCTTCATCGTCAAGATTCTGACGGGAAGGAATTATCCCATCCTCCACGCCAACTAAAAATACGCTCTTAAACTCAAGCCCCTTGGCGCAGTGAAGAGTCATAAAATTTACAGCATTGTCTTTACGGTTCCATCCGTCAATATCACTTGCCAGCGAAACCTCTTCAATAAAATCGGAGATTGTTTTGCCTTTATTCTCTTCCTGCCATGCGTTGAGAGCGTTCATCAATTCGTTTACGTTTTCTATTCGTGACGCATCTTCTTCAGAGACTGCCGCCCGTTCCTTCAGCATCTCCATGTAACCGCTTGCCTGCAAAATTTCGTTGAGGATATCTGAGGGCGGCAGTTTTCTTTCTACGGATGAATACAGAAGCTCGAAAGTTTCTCTAAGATCTGTAAACCCTTTCTGCGAACGTCCGCCGATAGTTTCACCGATACCTGAAAGTACAGCCTGAAGCATTGACAAACCTTTTTCGCGGGCTTTTGCAACAAGCGACTCTCTCGCCTTATCGCCAAGACCGCGCGCAGGTACGTTCATAATGCGCTCAAAGCTCACGTCATCCTTTACATTTACAAGAAGGCGCAAATAGGCCATGCAATCTTTTATCTCAGCCCGTTCGTAGAAACTTGTTCCGCCCACAAGTATGTATGAGATTCGTTTCTTGCGGAATGACTCTTCAAAGACGCGCGACTGCGCATTCGTCCTGAATAGTACTGCGATAGCTGTTCCCTGCATCTTTTGCAATAGCTTTTCGCATTCAGACGCGACATATTCAGCTTCCTGCCTGTCATCCCTGAAGCGGTTTACTTTTACAGGCGCGCCCTGCGCTCTGCCGGTCCAAAGCTCTTTGGGACTGCGCATCTTATTTGAAATAATTGCCGCGTTGGCAAAGCTAAGTATCGCAGTGGTTGAACGGTAATTTTCTTCTAATTTAAATATTTTTGTTTGAGGGAACTCTTTTTCAAACGATAAAATATTCTCTATCTGAGCGCCCCGCCATCCGTAAATACTCTGGTCGTCATCACCTACGGCAAAAATTTTATTGTGACTTTTGGAAAGAAGATGCACGAGAAGAAACTGAGCTCTATTCGTATCCTGATATTCGTCAACAAGTACGTATCTGAATTTGTCCTGATACTTTTCAAGGATTTCCTTATTGTTACGCATTAAATAAACGGTGTTGCTTATGAGGTCGTCAAAATCCATAGCCTGCTGTTCTTTTAGTGATTTATCATAAGCCCGGTAAAGTTTAGCAAGTTCGCGGTCTCTGAAACTGCTTGCAGTCTCTTCAAACTGCGCCGGGGTTATGCAGGATGATTTTTTGGACGATATTATTGTTTGTAAATATTTGGGCGGCATCGTCCTGTCATCAATATCAAATTCTTTTAATAACTTTTTTATTACTGACAGCTGGTCTGCGCTGTCATAAATCGTAAACGCCTGCTGATAGCCTATAGCGTTTGCATCAATTCTTAAAATTCTTGCGCACAGTGAATGAAAAGTTCCAATCCATAAACCGCTGACAGGCGCGTTGACAAACTTCTCTACCCTTTCGCGCATTTCAGCGGCGGCTTTATTTGTAAATGTAGCGGCAAAAATTTTTGAAGGATTATACCCCTGGTCAATAAGATAAGCGATTTTCGCCGTAAGCACTCTCGTTTTGCCTGTCCCCGCCCCTGCAAACACAAGTTCCGGCCCGTCAATGTACGCTACAGCATCTCTTTGAATGTTGTTTAAGACCATGCTGTCAAGCACGGAACCGCGTTTACTGTCAGTCATCCTGAGTCGCCCCGACTACCTGCTCTATTGTTGTAGTACCGTTAATCACCTTTTTGAGACCGTCGCGCCGCAAAGTATCATAGTCGCCCCGCTTCATACAATACTGTTTTATCTGCTCTGACGGTAAACGCTTTATCACCATATTATTGATGGTCTCATCCGGCGTCAAAAATTCATACAGACCCAAGCGGCCTTTATAACCGGTATTGTTGCACGTCTTGCAGCCCTTGGTTTTATAGAACTTGAGACCCGGCCGCAGCCCCAGCTTTTGTAAAAGCGCAGGGTCGGGGTCATACGGTTCCTTGCACTTGCACAGCCTTCTCACAAGACGCTGCGCCAAAATGCCGATAACAGCCGACGTCACAAGAAACGGCTCTATCCCCATGTCAAGCAAACGCGTATACGCGCTGGGAGAATCGTTCGTGTGCAGCGTGGACAACACTAAGTGACCGGTGAGCGCAGCCTGAATAGCCATCTGTGCAGTTTCAAAGTCACGCATTTCACCAATCATCACAATGTCGGGGTCAAGACGGAGAATGGAGCGCATACCTGCGGCGAATGTGAATCCGGCAGTTGGATTTATCTGACCCTGAGCCACGCCGTCAAGGTTAAATTCCACGGGGTCTTCCATTGTTACTATTTTTACATCAACGTTATTGATACGTTTCAGACCCGCATATAAAGAGGAGCTTTTACCGCTTCCAGTCGGGCCTGTCACGAGCAATATCCCGTCCGGCCTCTCAATCACCTCTTCAAATTTCTTCTGAACTTCCGGCAAAAATCCAAGCATATCAATCGTGATATTCATTGACTCCGGGTCTAAGATACGCATAACTATATTTTCGCAAACGCCGTGGCGCCGCGTCATAACAGGAAACGCGGCTACGCGCAAGTCAATCTCGCGCCCGTCGTGCCGTATTCTAAAGCGGCCGTCCTGAGGCTTGCGTTTTTCTGCGATGTCCATACCGGCCATAATTTTAAGACGCGAGGTAATCTGCGCGCGCAGCTGGAGCGGAATAGGATTTTGCTCAACAAGGTCACCGTCAATTCTATAGCGCAGCCGCGTGTAAGCGTCAAGCGGTTCAAGGTGGATATCCGACGCTTTTTTGCTTATCGCCTGGCTGACAAGAAGGTTTACAAGCTTAACAACCTGCGCGCCCTCTTCGTCGGTGAGAGTATCGGCTTCTTCCTCATGTTTTACAACGTCAAGCGCCTGGGCGTCTACCGCGCTTCCCAGAATCTGAGCCAAATCCTCATTGGCAGTGGAGAAGTTCTTCTCTATCACCGCCATTATGCTTTTTTCAGAAGCGATAACAGGCTCGATTTCCTTGCCGGTCTTAAACTTGATATGGTCTATAGTCCGCAGGTTTGTCGGGTCGGTCATAGCAACAGTAAGTATCCCGTTCTGTTCATACATCGGGATTACTTTGTGCTTGCGCGCCATCTCTTCAGGAATAAGTTTTATGAGCTCTTTGGAGAAATTAAACTGCTCCAGCACGACATGCTGAATGTCAAGCTGAGCGCTGAGTATGTCAATAAGCTTGGACTCTGTAATAAATCCAAGTTTTACAAGGCACTTACCGAGAAGCTCCTTGTTTTTTTTCTGGTCATCAAGCCCCTGGGTCAGCTGCTCCTGGGTTATAAGCCCCTGGTCGACAAGAATCTCACCAATACGTTTTTTCTGTGTGAGTTGAATTTGCTCACCAAGAATAGCAGTCAAATCTTCCTGACTGATGTATTTGAGCTGCACTAATGTAGAGCCAAGATTAGAGGCTGTACGCCGGCACTCCCGAAGCGCTGTTAAAAGCTGCATCTCATTAATGAGCTTTTGAGCTAAAAGCACCTCGCCAAGTTTTTTGTAACGCTTGTCTACAACCATAAAAACCGTCAAATCCTTGAAGAATTACGTAAAGATAAAAATACGCATATATATTTATATATTAAATATATACAACGGCACAGAAAGGAGCTAATAAATAATATAGATATTTGATGATTTTCGTGGATTTCTTTATTCCTGTTTTTTGATGTTTCCGTTGTTTTAGACTTTGATGTTTCCTATGTTTAGCCCCCTTGAGGGGGTTGGGGGTGCTAATATGGCGGGGCGTTGCGGGGTGTCCCCGCAGAGGGGGCAGCGGAAGACAATAAAATTGAACGTCTTTTTGTTCAATTTTGTTGGCTGGAGCGAGGGGGAGACTTCCCCCCTTAAAAGCTTTTGACTTTGACTTTTTAAATAGTATACCGGTCAGTATTAAAATTCATCCTCCTCGCAAAACCTATCAAATTTTCAAGCAGCTCTTTATTTTTACTTTTACCGCCTGAAGCGTACTCGCCGTAAAGGGTTTTAAGAGGCCCGTCATAAACCGGATGAAAAATATCTTCAAGTTTACTTTTGGAAACAGGTATGGAAAACTTATCCACAAAATTAAGAAGCGAGCGCAGCCTGTCGCATACGCCGATAGAAGGCTCCTGCTGAAGCATCTCAAGACCTCTTATGATAAGATTCTGAATAGTAAGCGCGCTCTGCTTTTTGTCAATTTTCATACCATAGAGTTTTTCAAGAGAATCTACCTCCTGCAAATCCGCAAACACCTCATCCTCATTACCCCACTTTCTGAGGTTATGTATCTGAGTGTTCCAGCGGTTCTGGAGCACATAAGCTACAGGGGTGCTGCAATAAGCGGGAAGCGGATAGTTAAGACGTGTGAGAACATTAAGATTCTGCTCGTTGTGCTCCATCCAGCCGCCGAACCTCTTATCGGTATCCTTTGCCATGCGGTCCTGAAAATATTCGGAGAGGTCATGACGTGAGCTGTAGAAGAGGTCTGCAAGCGTAAATTGCTTTACATCCGGGTGAGAAATCCACGCATCCGGTTTAGTAGACGCTGTGACTTTCAGCGTTTTCGCGTTTACAACCCAGCCTCTGAGCTCAGTTTCCGGGCTGTGAGCTATGAGTACCGACCAGTTGCTGTTCTCGCCTGTAATACCGCTTTCCGTATGAACATCTACCGCGTCATAATTCATGCGGCCAACCTTTTGAGACATTACGGATTTAAGCTCAAGATTGTAAACTGTTTTTTCATAAGATGAGTATTTCTTAACGGCCAAAATCTGCTGAGCCGCAGCAGTAAAAGCGAGAAGCCGCTTGTGATGAAAAAACGGCAGAATCTCTTTTTCAAAAAGAGTACGGCCGTCAGTATTTTTCAAATTACTCTTTGCTTTAGAGAGCTGTTCTAAAAATTGAAAAAGCGCGGCCTGACGTCCAATCTTAGGCAGCCCCAGCTGTAAAGCGCGGCAGGCATAGGCAAGATTTTGAACTGTTTCTATTCCGCTTATATCATTAAAAAACCACGCGCAGGAAGTATACGAGAACAGCATAAACTTTTGCGCTTCCAGAAGACGCCGTATCTCTGACGTCAACTCTTCATTAAAATTTACCTTTGGAGCGTGGCTTTTAAAAAATTCCGACGTCTTTGACAATGAAGACTCATTCATCACGCTTATATACTTGTCGCGCATTGCCCAGGGGTCATCAAAAATTGTGGCAAGCCGCGCTTCATAGTGAGAATCAATCTGAGTTTGAAGTTCATTCAGAGCGTGGCGCAGCGGAGCGCGCCACGCCTGATTCCACCCTGCCTCTCCGCCTGTACTGCATCCGCAATCCCGCGCCCACCGGCCAACCCCGTGCGCGCAGCTCCACGCTGTTCCTTCGCCGAAAGCGTTTCTGAGCGTGACCTCGTGCTGAGGCGGGTTTATTGACAAATAATAACCAAAATTTACAGGCGTGATTCCAAGCTCTTTAGCCACATTTCTAAAAAAGAACGCAAGACACATATCCCCGTACGCTTTGTGGTGGCCGAATGTCTCTCCGTCTGTGGCAATGGTAACTAACTGGTTTGCGCCGTTGTGCTTATCATAACACTCATTTATTCTATTGCCAAGTATGCGCGAATCTGTAAGGATATCGTTAAAACTAATCTCCTTGGATAACCCTTCGTCAAAAAAGAAAACGTCAAGATGCCCCTCAAGCTGTTCGCCGGACTGAGTGCGCGGAAATATCCTGTAAGGCCGGCGTGTGTCTATGCGCTCCTGGTCGTTATGCGTCCAGCTGCCGCCGTTAAGAGAGCGGAAACTCTCCGCCTGATTCGGGGAGAGAATCACATACCCTATTTTCTCTTCGATGAGACACTCTACAGTTAACATATTGATAGCTGTCTCGCCAAGCCACATCCCCTGCGGGTTTCTGCCGTACCGTTTCTTAAAAAAATACTTTGACCAGCGGATTTGCGTGAGCTGGTCACGCTTTGAAGCAAGCGGCATTATGATATGATTATACACCTGCGCAACTGCGTTTCCGTATCCGCATTTCGCCGCGCTCTCCTTATCCGCAGTTATAATTTTACGCGCGGTAACCGGATGATAACGCTCAAGCCATGAAAAAAGCGTTGGCCCGATATTAAAGCTCATATCGTTATAATTGTTGTGAATACCGACAATCATCCCGTTTGAATCAAGAAGCCGCGAATAAGCGTTAGGACGGTAACACTCGTCATAGATACGCTCATTCCAGTCGTGAAAGGGAGCCGCAGACGGCTGTTCTTCGATAATGTCAAGCCAGGGGTTTTCTCTTGGCGGCTGGTAAAAATGGCCGTGAACAACTAAAAATTTATTGCCAGTCATAGGGATTTCCGTTGGGTAAAGTTACTTTTTTGTTTGTAAGCCGCTTCTTAAGTATGTCAACGCCCTGAGCGATAATATCACCCCGGGTTGTATATATGTTCTCAAACCACATTTCAAGCTCTTCATTTATACGGGTGTAACATTTGTCCCCAATGCGCCTGTCCCCTATCTGAATCTCAATAGTGCTCTTTTCGCCGTCAATAAGCACGTTTCTCAGCCATCTTATGCTCATTTTAACTGTAATCCTTTAAATAGTGACTTTTTTAACTTTTTTGTATGATATCACTTTTTTATGGGATATCACTTTTTAAATTTACAATATCATAAGTAAAATAGCTAATGGCACAGTAAAGATGCCAAAAATCAATAAAGAGTTTGCGGTATTGCGGCAGCTAAAACACGCGTAGTTTTATCCTCTGTGTTAAACCAAAAGAGGAGTTGGCCGCGGTCAACAGTAAAGCAGTCTGAAATTTTCTCCTTGTTTGAGCAGGGGAAAATTTTTCTGTAGCGTTGAAGCGCCTCATTAATCATATTCTTTTTGAGCGTGTCCATATTTATTTTTATCGGTAGTGCGTTCAAAAAAGTTTAGTGCTTTTTATACATCCTACGATTAAATATTGTGCCTGTACCGTCCGATGACATCACGGCTGTAGTGCAGTCGAAGGGCGGTGCAGGCGCAATATTTAATCGTGTATTCAATAAAAGGAAACTTATGTAGATGAATCCAATATTTATACTGACTATGGGAGACCCTGCGGGTATAGGGCCTCAAATCGCCGTGAATGCGCTTTGTAATTTACAGAAACGTCCTTACCGTGTTGTTGTTGCTGGTGATTTTGAGGTTTTGCAAAAAGCTGCTGAGCTTAATGGCCTTTCCCCTGTTTTTAAAATTATTAAGGATATTGAGGATATTAAGGACGATAATTCCGCGGTGATAAATGTTCTTGATATGGGTGAGATTAACACTTCTGAATTTACTGTTGGTATTCCTCAGGCGCAGTGCGGGAGAGCGGCTTACCGTTATATCACAGAAGCTATCTCTATTGTGATGGATAAAAAGGCGGCCGGCGTGGTGACAAATCCAATATCTAAAGAGTCTTTATCACTTGCTGAGATTAATTATCCCGGACATACGGAAATTTTTGCTGATAAAACTAATTGCAGTGATTACTCAATGGTTTTTCTGCTTGACAATGTAGCCGTAGCTCACGTTACAACGCACGTATCATTGCGCGGTGCGGTTGAACTTGTCAAACAGGAGCGGGTCTTAAAACAGATACGTCTTCTTGACCGCTCATTAAAAAATTTAGGGATTGATCCCCCCCATATCGCCGTAGGCGGCCTTAATCCTCACGCAGGCGAAAATGGCCTTTTTGGTGATGAGGAGATTAATGAGATAATTCCGGCAATTGAACAGGCGCAAAATGAAGGAATAAACGTGAGCGGCCCTTATCCGCCCGATACA
>Ga0123356_10001227_pt1 | contig 28471 bp, 24 predicted proteins | sample TergutEmb28metaG_2_FD_92546 | JGI IMG/M metagenome (GOLD analysis project Ga0123356, IMG submission 92546) | Embiratermes neotenicus P3 segment gut microbial communities from Petit-Saut dam, French Guiana - Emb289 P3 | ecosystem: Host-associated > Arthropoda: Insects > Digestive system > Gut ...
CTAAAAAATGAAGGCGTAACTATTATCTACGTCACCCACCGGATGAACGAGGTCTTTGAGTTGTGTGACCATGTGACGATCATGCGCGGAGGCGAGACTGTAAAAGAAGGAGCAACAAGCGAGTTTACTCTTGATGATATCGTCTTCCATATGACCGGTCAGCGCCCCGAAGTCCACGACAGCAACGAACAAGCCGCCGAGGTTGACGTCGAAGGCGAACTGCTTCTGGATGTTCGCGAACATGAAGTTTACCCGAAGGTTTGGGATATCTCAATGAAGGCTTATAAAGGCGAGATAATCGGTATCGCCGGTTTGCAAGGGCAGGGGCAGTCGGAGTTCATACGCTCTTTGCTCGGTGCGGAAGAAGTGACCGGCGGGACGGTTGAATACTGCGGTGAAAAAGTCAGGTTTAAGTCCCCTGCAGAAGCCGTTCGTCACGGAGTTGGTTTTATTTCAGGCGACCGCGGCCGTGAAGCTATATTCCCCGTGCGTTCAATATATGAGAATATCGGCGCGGGTAAAATCGCAAAGGGCAGTATCGCCGCGTACCTGACTCCGAAATCTTTGAAAACATTTTCCCAAAATGCGGTCGATACTTACAATATCAAAGCAGGCGCGCTGAGAAACCCCGCAAATACACTTTCAGGCGGTAATCAGCAAAAGCTTGTTATCGCGCGCTGGATCGCGATGAACCCGAAGCTCCTGCTGCTGGACGACCCGACAAAAGGCGTTGACGTCCACTCCCGCCGCGAGATCCATAAGACTCTTCAGCAATGCGCCGCTGACGGTATGACTGTGATCGTCTCCTCCAGCGAGCATGAGGAATTGCTTGATCTGGCGGACAGGATATATGTCTTTTATGAAGGTTATGTAAGCGATATGCTCGCCGGTGAGCACAAAACCGAAGAACACCTTGTTGCCGCGATGATGGGATTAACAGAGCAGCAGGGCGGGAGAGAGGAGGTGGCGCACATTGCAGACGCTTAAAGAATCTCTTGCCGCTTTTAGTGAGGCTCCCGGGCAAATGATAAAAGATGCATTCGCGAGCATCCGCAGAAAACCTGCGTTTACTGGTTTTGTGCTTTTTATGCTCACTATCATCTTAAATGCGGCAGTCCAGGGTCCGGGCTCCTTCTTTAGTATTCGAAGTATAAATACATTATTTGCTACCAGTATACCATTCCTTTTATTGGTCATGGCACAGGGTGTCCTTCTTATTTCAGGCACTCTTGACGTCTCCTGCGGTGTGCAGCTGGCACTGGTAAACGTTGTCACGATCATGACTGTACAGGAATGGGGCGTCCCGTTTGCGCTGGGGTGCCTGATTGGGATTCTTGCCGCGATGGTCGCTTCGCTGGTCTGTTGGTTTTGCGTGTCGATACTGCGCCTGCCCGACCTTCTTGCCAGTTATGCTCTCACCTTCGCGATTCTAGGAGTTAACGTGCTTATCATGGACTCCCCGCAGGGTAAGATACCAAGAGAGATCTATCGCACTTACGATTCGGTACTTTTAGGATTTTTCCCCGTCTCTGTTTTTGCGCTGATACTGGTGATGCTTGTGTGGCTCTACATAAAGAGGACCCCCTTCGGCACTAATATATACGCTGTCGGGGCAAACCCGCAAAACGCCTTTGCCGCAGGCATCAGCCCTAAAAAGGTTCAATTCCAGGCTTTTATGTTTAAGGGATTTATAGTAGGCATAGCTGGTCTTTGCTTAACATTTATGACCGCCTCCGGAAACCCGATACAAGGCGAAGCTCTTGGTCTGCGCTCTCTTGCGGCATGTATCATAGGCGGGCTCACTTTCGGCGGATGGGGGACAATGTCATGCGCTGTTTTTGGCGGCGGGTTTCTCATACTGATCCAAAACTCGGTGTACTTCGTATTCAACATGCTCGGACGCCTTATTCCGGGTCTTATAATCTCAACATATTGGCATAATCTGCTCTCAGACGTAATCATTTTCCTCGGCCTGCTGCTGACTATCGTAACAGCAAAGGGGCAGCGCGAGGCGCTCCGTATCAGTGTCCAGAATAAGTTCACGTTTAGAAGGAGGGAAGAGCATGCAAAATAATGCCGTTTCTTCAATGCCTTTTTCTATGATGGTGCGCTCGTTCATCCGGCGAAGTCCTGCACGAATGGCTGTAATAATCGCAATTATGCTTTATGGAGCCACGGTACTGATGGTACCCACAGCGCTCAACATGGGAGCGATCTCTTCGATCATAATGCTCACGCTGCTGCTGAGCTTCGCATCGGCAGGTCAGACGATCGTGCTGATCGGCGGCGGGCTTGACTTTACTGTTGGCGCAGTTATGTCAACCTCGGCGATACTGACTGTCAATATCATGAATAATCAAGACGGGATGTTCCTTCCCGCATTTGCAGCCGTCATGCTGATGGCTGTGACCGTTGGTCTTATAAACGGTTTCTGCACGGTCAAGATCGGGCTTCCCGCGCTGATCGTCACTCTGGCGATCAGTAATGTTATCTCACGGCTGCAATATGTTTTCACGCAGGGCAGCCCAACCGGTTACGCCGGTCCGGCATTTGTCAGCACAGTAACATCGCGGATATTTACTCACATCCCCTCTCTTGCCTTGTATGCATTGATTATTTTTCCGCTCGTCTTTTATATACTCAACCGTTCGCGTTACGGCAGGCAGCTTTATCTTGTCGGCAACAATTCGATCGCGGCGGGACTGACCGGTATCAACGTAAACAGGATCAAGATTTTGTCCTATGTTGTCTCCGCCATGTTTGCCGGGTTTGCCGGTATGCTGGCGGCGGGATATATGCAAAGAGCGCAGTGCCAGATGTTCGACGATTATGCGTTTAACTCCCTTATCGCCGTCATCGTAGGTGGTACGGCGTTTTCCGGCGGAGTCGGAACATACACGGGAACCATTGCGGGTTCGCTCCTGATGGTAGTACTGACGAACATGCTTACAGCCTTATTCCTGCCGCAGCCTCTCAGAAACATTATTATGGGTATAGTCATGGTTCTTCTGCTTCTGTTCTACAATCGTAAAAAACCTGTAAGACAATAGGAGTATAGGTAATAAAATGAACAACGAAATCCGAAAAAGCAATGAAAGTGCGGCGGGGGTCATCACCACCGCCGCACTGGTCTCGATTTTTGTCTACTCCTTAGTTGTTTCTCTCGCCGGTACGATTATCAATGAAATCGTTGAGGCATTCTCGCTTGAGGGTACTGATGAAGGTCTGATGAGCAGCTTGACAAGCCTCGGCTTTATGCTTTCGCTCTTTTTTGTCATACTTGTGCAGGGGCGGGTTCAGAAGACCACTATGCTTATGGCAGCGCTGATACTGCAGGCAGCGGGACTTTTAGTCTGCGGTATCTCACCTGTGTTTATTCTATTTTGTACCGGGTGCTTGCTCATTGGGTTCAGCGGCGGGTTTATTGATACCTGCTGTAACTCCGCTATTGTGGATGTGCAAAAAAGCGAAAGCCCGAAATACCTTGGATTTCTCCACGGTTTATTCGGCGTAGGCAGCCTGTTGTCACCGTTATTGTTCATCTGGATGCTGCGCTACACGGACTGGCGCGGGATCCATCTTGTTTTAGCGGGCGTTTCGGTGCTAGTAGTGATAATCGTTTTTCTGATGGTGAACGGAAAAAATGAAAAAATCAGTTCTGCCGGGATTCGGGAGCATCTGTTCACAAAAGCCGATCTGCTTGCTTATCTAAGAGTTAAACGCAATGTCGCGCTTGCGTTCGCCGGTTTCTTCTCAACACTAACGATCACATGCGTGCTTGTGTGGATAGTGAGATATATGACTCTGCAGTTTGATTCTGCCGAGCTTGGTGCGATATCCTTTTCCGTCTACTGGGTGTGCGCGACGCTGAATCGGTTTTTATCAGCATACTTTGTCAAGCGTGCACCAGTCAAGTTTTTTATCCTCGGTACAATTTTAAGCGGAGTCTTTCTTTTCATCGGCGTCATTTCATCCAGCCCGATTTTGCTCTGTGTGATGGTAGGCGCTTTTGGTTTCTGCAGCGGACATTTTATTCCGGTGCTGGTCAGTGAATGCGCGATAGGATATGAGGGAAGAACTACTTTTACTACATCCTTTGTTATGATCGTTTTAGGCGTTGCCCGTATCGCCGCACCTTTAGTTATGGCATTTGTCGGAACGCAGATATCTTTGACCATTGGCATGATGCTTCCCGTCGCATCCGCTTTGATCGCTTCATGTTGCGGATGGTTTGTGCTCAAAGCTCAATCTCAGCCGGGTTAGACCCTTCACAGGAGGAATGTTAATTATGGCGATGACATCAAGGGAAAGAGTAATATGTACTTTAAACCATAAACAGCCGGATATGGTCCCTCTGGATTTCGGCGGCAGTCCGGTCACCGGGATCCATGCCAGTCTGGTGTTTAAGCTGCGCCGTGAGCTGGGTTTACCGGAAAAACCGATAAGAATAACCGACAGCTATCAGATGTTGGGAGAAATAGACGACGAGCTTGGCAAAGCGTTAAACATTGATGTCATCAAACCGCTGGACTATACGTCTATGTTTGGATTCAGGCTTGAGGATTGGAAACCCTGGACGATGTTCGACGGAACTCCTGTATTGGTGCCCGGTAAGTTTAATATCAAACCGGGCGAAAAAGGCGATGTATTTAACTATCCCGAAGGTGACATGACCGCAAGACCGAGCGGACATATGCCCAAGGGCGGTCTTTATTTTGACGCGATTATCCGTCAGGACGAGATAGATGACGATGACCTGAATGTTGATGACAATCTGCAGGAGTTCGGCAAATACACCGATGAGTATTTGCGTTATACAGAAATAACGATCGACGATCTTTACCGGAATACAGATAAAGCCATCGTTGCCATTCCCGGAGGCACCGCGCTTGGTGATATCGCGCTGGTGCCGGCGGTGCAGCTTAAAAATCCGAGAGGCATTCGGGATATCGAGGAGTGGTATATATCACTTGCAAGCAGAAAGGATTATATAAAAGAGCTCTTTGACCGCCAAACAGAAATAGCGCTCCGGAATCTGAAGCTTTACAAGGAAGCTGTCGGAGATAAGATCGCGGTCATATATCTCTGCGGTACAGATCTGGGCACACAGACCGGTCCGTTTTGTTCCGTTGAAACATTTGATGAGCTGTATATGCCTTACTACAAAAAAATGACAGCGTGGGTACATGATAATACGGCATGGAAAGTCTTCAAACACTGCTGCGGTTCGATCGGGTCGCTGATTCCTTCGCTGATCGAGTCAGGCATCGATATCCTCAATCCCGTTCAGTGCTCAGCAACGAACATGGATCCCGTTTTATTAAAACAAAAATACGGCGGTAAGGTCACTTTTTGGGGCGGCGGAGTTGACACGCAGAATATATTTCCGTTCGGGACGCCGGATCAGGTACGTGAACAGGTGCGGGAACGTATCGAAATATTAGCTCCCGGCGGCGGCTTTGTGTTCAACACCGTCCATAACGCTCAGGCAGACGTCCCCGTGGAGAATTTCTATGCTATGATGGAGGTCTTTAACAAGTGCAGGGTTTATCCAACATAGTAATTTATGAGAGGAGTTACCAGGATGAAAAAATGGAAAGTAGCGCTGATCGGCTGCGGAATGATCTCCGAGGAGTTCTATATTCCCGAAATGCGGCGCAATATACCTGAAGCCGAGCTTGTTGCGGTGTGCGACGTGATGCCGGAACGTGCAAAGGAGTTTTCGGAACGGTTTAACGTGCCTGCATGGTACGTTGGTATCGATGAGCTTCTTGAGAAATGCGATTTTGATATACTTATGAATATCACGTCTATATCGACGCACCACGAAATCAATATGAAAGCTCTAAGCGCCGGTAAGCATCTGTATTCGCAAAAGCCTATCGCACTCACTGTTGATGAAGCAACGCAGCAAATCGACGCCGCAAAAAAAGCAGGAGTCAAATACTCAGCGTCTCCTATACATATGATACGACCGGACATCCAATACATCAGGAAAATGATCGCCGATGATGTTATCGGTAAAGTCTCCATGGTTCGCTGTACCGTTTCCCACGGCGGTCCCGAATATTTTCAATACAGGAGCGCAGACTGCTCATGGTTTTACGAATCAGGGGCAGGAGCGCTGTATGATATGGGTGTACACGGTATCGCTATGACGACCGGTATCATGGGTCCGGCAAAAGAAGTCGGCTGTATGGCTGCCGTAACACAACCAAGGCGTATCATCCGCTCCGGAGCGTTCGACGGTAAGGAGATAAAGTCGGACAACATGCCGGACGCCTATCTTATCACGCTGGACTGGGGTAACGGTTCTATCGGTATCATAGACACCGGTTTTTTCCAGAAAGCCTCCACGGTCAATAATCTGGAGATTTACGGAACCCACGGTACGATAACAATTTTAGGGCAAATCAAAATCGGAGAAGGCGACGGCATACGCGTCTACATAGACAATCCTTCGCAGGGGTTGCGCGGCTGGGTAGACCCGATGCCGCAGGAAATGCCGCACGAGTTTTATCAATGTGAATGTCTTAAAGACCTGATCAGAGCAATCGAAGAGGATACAGAAACCGGGCTGCGCCCGGAACACGCAAGACATGTGATCGAGATCCTAAACGCGGTTCCGCAAGCAATCGAGCAAAAAGCAGTCATCCCGCTTACAACAGTATTTTAAAGGTAAAAAAGGAGTATTATCATGATTTCTGTAGGTATTTTTACAGGGTATTATCCGAATACCATTGACGAAACGATCCAAAAGATCAAAGCAGACGGGATGAGCTGTGTACAGCTTGATGTATCATTTAAGGACTGTGATTCCGCAAAAGAGTATCTCACAAAGGCTAAAGCAAACGAGATCCGCGACAAGTTCCGAGACGCCGACCTGCCGGTGATAGCCGTTTCATCCTATACGAATCTGATCCATACAGACAAAGAAAAGCGGAAGCAGAACATAGCGTATATCAAAATGATGATGGAGCGGGCACTTGACCTGGGCTGCCCCTATGTCGCGAGCGAAACCGGAACATACCACACGGAAAACGACTGGCTGTGGGATGACCGGAACGCGACCGAGGAAGCGTATCAGGAGTTTGCCGAAGTATTGTACGATATTGTAAAGTTCGGAAAAGAAGTAGGCGCAACCTTTATAATGGAAAATTATGTAAATAATGTAGCTTTTGATATCGACCGGATACAACGGCTGTTCACAGATATCAATATGCCCAACATGAAATTGATCTGCGACCCGACAAACTACTTTACTCCGGCAAACTATCATGATATCGACGGGGTATTGTACAGGATATTTAACGCTTTAGCAGATAAGATGGTGATAGCGCACGCCAAAGACATAAAACTCAGTGCAGATCATTCGGTAAAAATGGCGGACATTGACGCTGACGAATCTCATGCGTTTCGCGGCGCAGGCGGCGTCGACCTGCCGGCAGCGGGACTGGGAGAGTTGAATTATGATTTGTATTTGAAGCTTCTTGCCAGGCATCATCCCAACATCCCTCTCATAATAGAGCATCTGGACGAAGGTGATATCCCGCGCGCAAAAAAATTCGTTAACAGTGTCTTAAAGCGGCAGGGTGTATAGGCGGAGTTTTTGGGGGGCTTGTCATTATGGAAAAAAAGACTTGGCTTGATAAATATGAGATAGAATCATTCATTGGCAGGAACTCCGGGTATTATTTGGAAAAATGGGGTAATAATCGGGACAAAAAGATAAAAGGCATAAACATTGCCGCGCTCTTTTTTCCTGCCCAGTGGCTGGGATACAGAAAGCTGTACACGCTGTTCGCCTTATCGTATTTCGCCGTTGGCTTGATGTATTTCTTAAATTACGGGAATTTTCTTCTGTATGAAAATCATATTATAAACTTCCTGATCATAAAATACCCGTTTTACGCCTTCCTTCTCGTGAAGGTGCTGCTGGGAGTGTATTTTGCGGTGTTCGGAAATGGTATGTACAGAAATAACGTGCTGTTGTTTACCCAGGAGCATGCCAGATTCAGCAGTAAGGATAAGTATGTTGAACACCTTAAGAAAGTGGGAGGAACAAGTATAATAACACCGGTCATTTCCGTGCTCATTGATGCGGGGATTTTACTGTTTCTTTATTTCTCGATGTATGAAGCAATGAACTATAATGCGGAGTTTTTATCTTTCTAATACAGCTGTATATTACCGGAATCATCACAAAGCCGACGCTGCGAAATATACCGCGCCGACTGCCTGACCAAATTGTGCCACTGTGTGGTTTTCGTCGGCTTTTAGATCCTGCATGAGCGGAGTGAATGCAAGGTCATCATCTCCCGGAATAAACTTGATGTCCCGCATTTCTCTTGCGCCTTCCCGGATCAGATCAAAACACTTTACACGCTTGACAAAACGCCCGTATAAGATCCTCTGCTTTGTGCGCGGATCAAGAATAAACCCGGTCTCCCGCCATGTTGCGGCTAGGCACCTGCCGACCTCCCGCATCACCCGCTCCGCTTGAAGCACTCCGTTATCCGCAAGTTCCATGATGTGCTCAAGCAGGGCTTTTCGCATGTCATCCGGCGAAACCGGAACATAGACTCTTTTGCCCTCTTCCGCGATGAGACCTTTCTCCGACAACCCTTTACAAAGCTCCGGCGCATTTTCAGTAAAATATTTATACGCTAGACGGAAAACACTGCTCTGTCCCGAACATCGCTGCAGTGTTCCGTCTATACCGGTATTTGAATTGCGGATACTTCGTACATCAAACGCATCGTAATTTCGTGCCGGATAATTCCCTAAATCTATGATCCAGTTGTAGACCTCCAGCGGTATCTGGGGGATATCGCCGTTTTCGTTGACCCAGCCTGTACCTATCTCCGTCCCAAGCGTATGCGCGAGAACACCGTCTGCTACTGTTTCCGCTTTGTCTGTGTGAGCAAGTTCAACAGCGGCGGTGTATGCTGCAACATTTCCGTCGTTTGACATACTGAGTACTCCACCGGGTTTGCAATACCCGAGCAACATCCCGTTAAGTTCTAAAAACCGACGAAACTCCGATTCATAGTCCCGAGAAAATTCCCGCATACCTGTCGTCTTTGGCGTTTCACCACCGACTATCTTATTATGGATCACCACATCGGGGAAGTTCACTCCGATACCGTCAAGCAGAGTAGGTTCGCCGAAAAACGCTTTAGCGGTATCGAGTGCAGCGAGCATTTCTTCATCGGAATTATCCTTATTCAAAAGGGCTGCCCGTAACTTTTTGCCTCTGTCGGAATCCGGCAATGAAAGTACTGTTAGTATCACCCGTGTTATCAACAGGATCGGTTCCAGCATTTGCTCAACCGCCGTCATTTCTGCAGGGTTCCAGTCGTACTCCTTTATCGCGGCAATACGCCCGTTCACTGAACCCACAGCTTTGATATCCGTGCCGCCTATATCCAAACCGCACAGCGTTACGCTCTGTGCGGCTTCTACAGCTTTTTTATAAATCGATACAGCGTTTTGCTGAGTTTTTGCTTCGGGAGCTTTATTATCCCATTGTCCATGTGCGATCTTAAAACGAAACGGCGGGCACCCGAGCGCCGCGTTTACCCTGTCTGTGACATTGAGGCACTTTCCGTAACCGGTACGTTTATCTCGCGGCAAAGCAGTTTGAAATACATCATCCAACGAAACACAAAGCTCCTCAATGTGTGTATCTTCCGGATTTATGTACAGAGCCATAAATTTGCCGCCAAGCGTAGAAATGAGGTTATAGACATTTGCATAGAAATAATCACGGACGAACGCCTTTTCCTCCGTGCTCCCGGTTTGAGGCAGCGGAATGTTCCACCGGTGAATCTCTCCCGCGGCTGTTTCGATCATACATCCGACAGAAGTGTCCGCAGTGGAAAAAGCGTCCCTGACGTCGCAGATGAAGACGCTTTCTCCCTTTGTCGCACGTTCCAAAAAGTCCTTTATCATATCCTGTTTATCCCGCCGGGTTTAACATAAAATCGTCCATCGTACCCCAGCCGCCGTCGCATTTTATGTATACGCCGACTGTTATTTCTCCGCTTTCTGTGACTATTGCATCGATCACCGGCTGCCGCCAGTTTACCCAGCCGTCAACATCAGTATCCATGCGGTATTCCCTGCCGTCCGCTATAGCATAGATATACATCTCCGCGTTAACGGTATCGCCGCCTTGAAGGAAGATAGCGAAGGAGTAAGTGCCCGGCTTTAATCCTTTGACTGTTTGTTCGACTGTAAATTCCGCATAGGACGGATCCCAGAAATGCACAGCAATTCTCCCGCTGTACGCGTCTGTAGTTTTCTCTTGGAACCTCAGCTGCTCAGTATTACCTATGTTGTTAAAAATCCACATTGACCGGTCTTCATCTTCAAAGCTGTGGTTTTCTATATAGTTCTCTTCTTCCATTTTTACATGACAGACAACAGGTAAACCTTGCGCTGTGCCGCGTACGGGATATACTCCCACGGGGCTGTTGCTTATCCCTTCCAGATCAACCTGCTCCCATTCGACCGCTGCTTCTTCGGTGACGCCGTCATTATATGTCGCGATCACTCTATCCGGTAGATTTATAGGGTTAGTCAAACGCACGGAGATATAGGCGTCGGAAACTTCATCCAGACGCCGCTCTGTGGTGCTGCCTGTGTAGCAGTATCCGAATACTTTTAATGATTCAAGCGGATATCCGTCCGCATCAAATAAAGCTTGATTGTCGCAGGCGCTGCCTCCGAACCACACGCCGGCGTCACCGGGATCGTATTCGGTGGCGAAACTGCTCGCCCAGCCGCTGCCGTCCCGCTCCCAGAGCGCAGATCGTTCCTCCCACGTTGCCTCCGGTGAGACAGCGTGGCTGCTCACGGGTACAGGTATCCAGCCAGGCTCCCAGTAGAATACGCCAAGCGCGGCGTCACCTAAAGATGCTACGGCTTTAACCACATCCGAAATAGCGCGAGCCTGCCCCTGAACGGTCAGCGGATAATGCTTTTCAAACACCGCGCCGTGTCCGATCGTGTTGCTGTGTCCGTCAAAATCCTCATAACTGTACGCGTACGCAGTTTCCGCCACCATAACTTTTTTATTATATTGCTCAGCAACCTCTCCTAATTTCTGTGTGAGGTTTTCCAGCGTACCATGCCAGAACGGATAATATGACGACGCAAACACATCGTAATCTACGCCATTGACGTCCAACACCCCCGCCGTCTGCAGATAATTACGGCTCTCCGGATTAGTGAGGTGGATAGCTATCAATATCTCCGTATCCGTCTCTGCGCTGACATCACGTACTGCTTGTGCTCCCGCTGCCATCAAACGGCTCATACGCGGCCATCCGTATTCGCCGCAAAAGCCGGTGGTTGTTTCATTTCCTATCTGCACCATACCAACATCCGCGCCGCCATTGATGATCGCAGTCAGGCTGCTTTTAGTGTAATCGTACAAAGCCTGTTCTTTTTCATCTATTCCCATATTCTCCCAGGCTTTTGGCGCTTGCTGCTTGGACGGGTCTGCCCAGAAGTCGGAGTAATGATAGTTGACAAGAAGCTTCATTCCGTACTCCGCTGCTCGTACACCAAGCTCAAGCGCAGTATCCGCGTTACAGTTACCGCCGCCGTACCCGTTCCCATTGCTGTCAAACGGATCGTTCCACACACGCACGCGTATATAGTTCATACCCGCTTCCGCCAGCGTTTTTAACATATCCTGTTCCTTGCCGTCAAAACCGTAGAATTTAACGCCGCTTGCCTCAAGCGCGAGCAGACTTGATACATCCGCTCCTCTGATAAAATCCTCGGACAACCCTTTGACAGCGTCTACAAACAGTCCGCTCTCTACAGGTCCGCCCTGAAGCCACCATGGAACTGTCCCCTCTCCGGAAGGTTCGGCAGGATCAGAAGGTTCGGCAGTTCCTGGAGGTTCAACGGGTGCGGGGGGAGCAACCGGTGCAGAAGGCGAGCAGCCATACAGGCTTAACAGCATTATCAATGCCAGCAATTCAGTCAGTGTTCTCATCATATTACCCCTTAACAGAGCCGCCGGTGATTCCCTCAACATAGAACTTCTGCATGATCACAAACAATATAGAGATCGGGATGGAAATCAACACACCGCCTGCGCAAAAACGCCCGAAGTGCGTGTTGACCAATACGTTTTCAAGCATCCTGTACAAACCCATAGCAACTGTCCAGTCCGTCGCTATCTTGGAGGGGATCATTATCGACGCGAACATAAAGTCCATCCAGGGAGCAAGGAACGCGCTGATGACAGTGTAAACGATGATCGGCTTTGAAAGAGGGATGATTATCAGCCTGAAAACCTGCGCTTCCGTCGCTCCGTCGAGTCGCGCCGATTCGCTGAGCGTCTCCGATATAGTGTCAAAAAAGCCTTTGGCGATCAGGTATCCCAGTCCCGAGCTTCCGGAGTATATGAGCACAAGCCCGTAATGATTATTTGTAAGGTCGAACGAGCGCAGTATAAAGTACACCGCTATCATCGCCAGAAATCCCGGGAACAGTCCGAGAATAACGCCTATGCTCATCAGAGTTCTGCGCCCTCTGAAGCGCATGCGGCTCATCGCATAGCTGACCATCAATACGAAAATACTGGAAACTATGCAAGAGAATATCGCTATTTTCAGCGTGTTCATGAACCAGACAGGGAATCTGGCTACGGTATCTTCTGTGTCAAAAAGCAGCAGCTCGTAGCTTCGCGTGGAGAAAGTTTCCGGAATAAAGCTCCTTATATTGACGCCCTGAAACTCGGAAAAGGAATTTAATATCAGCCAGACTATAGGCATCAGCCAGAACAGCGCCAGAGCCAACAGGAATAAATGCCGCAATGTGAAGGATATGCCTTGTAAAATACCTGTCTTTTTCATAACTGGAACTTATCCTCCTTATTACGATTTATTATCAGATTAAACGCGATCAGCGTAAATACCGCGCAAACGACAAACACCATGATACCGATCACAGACGCCATTTTGTAATTGTACTGATCCTGCGTCAGACGGTAAAGCCAGGTGACAAGCAGATCGACCTCCCTTGCGTTAGCGCCGGACAGCGTTTGGTCAAGTGTTGTATACACACTGTCTGTCAGCAGGTAGATGACATTAAAGTTATTTATATTATGAACCACCTGTGTAACCAAAAACGGAGACATCACAAAAAGTATATACGGCATCGTTATATACACGTATTGCTTAAACGGACCGGCTCCGTCTATTCTTGCGCTCTCGTAAAGATCTTTTGGGATATTCATCAGTACGCCTGTAGCTATCAGCATCGTAAACGGTACGCCGATCCAGATGTTGATGAGAATGATCATCACCCTGGCCCATGTAGGATCTGTAAGAAACGGAATATGACCCAGATGCTCCTGAACCATACCAAGTCTGATAAGAAGTTCAGTGAGCCCGATTTCTTTGGCTATCGTATTGGCGATGCCTGTTGTTGCGAAAAAATTGCGTACCACAAGTAAAGATACAAACTGCGGTACCGCGATGGATACTATAAACATCGTACGCCAGACCCGCTTGAGTTTTGTCTTTGCGTTATTGATAAACGACGCCAGCGCTATACCGAGAAAGAAGTTTGTAAACGTTGCCGCAAAGGCCCATATCAACGTCCAGGACAGTACTATCCCAAAAGCATACCCGAAGGAGTTGGTTATGTTGTTTCCAAAAAGTGTTTTAAAGTTTTCGATCCCGACCCAAGTAAACAATGACGCGGGAGGCATATGCATCTGATCGTAATTTGTAAATGCCACTGTTATCATGACCACCAGCGGTACTATCGTAAAGAGCACGATACCGAGACACGGCAGAGACAATAGTGCAATATGAAACCGTTCGTCGCGCATTGTTTTTGCCTCTTCGATAAATGTGGGTATATTTTTACCTTCCCGCGCGCGGACCTCAAGTGCGCGAACGCTTCGTATGTTCCGCAGATAAATCAAAAATGAACCTGCCATTACAAGTATTGATATAATACCGTAAAGCAGGATTTGAAAAGAGTGGTCAAAATCATTAAACTCGTTTTTCATGGTAAGCGGATTAAATACCGACTCGAACTCCACCGTACCAAGTGTTCCGATCCTCGACAGGTAATGCGCAGCAAATGTAAAAACGAAATAAAATATGACAACTTGAAAAGCGGTCATGATCAATCCTTTTACGATTTGACGCCGGCGGAAGTATCCGGCGCCCATTACCAGTAATGAGAGCTTGACAAACGCGTCTCCCTCTATAAAATCAACAACCACTCCTTTGAAGAAATCATAGATGATCTGAAACGGGTTCTTCTTTTCGATCCGGGTCAAGGTGCCGGTCATAAACATCCGCCTCCCTTTGGTTGTAATGAATAAAGGAAGACTGCATCCGCAGTCGGGACTGCAGTCTTCCTTTTCCGGTTTTGGTTACATATTAATATTTTATCTCATTCCGTTGACTGCGTTATCGATAAGCACCTGAGGATCTGTGTTATCCGGGTTTCCTTGCGCTATAATAGCGCCGAGGGTTCCCATCGGATCCCAGTAGCTGCCGCCCGGATTAAAGAATCCCGAGTAATTTGCCTGTGCCGCCATAGCTGCAAGAGCATGATTTGCCTGCACAGCCGGGGATGCTGCCGCCTGGATGTTTGACGGACCCTGACCGACTGTTTCGAAGCGGAGTACCTGGTTCTCATAGTTAGTTATCCACTCGGCAAGCAGCATCGCATAACCGACATATTCGCTGAATGCATTGACGCCGACAAACTTGCTGCCTAAAACTCCGCCCATCTGGACCTGGCTGCCGGCAACAGTGTATGTCGGCAGTTTTGTTGCCGCATAGTTACCGCCCCACGCGCCTGCCGCGTCGCCTGACCACCACGGACCGCCGACGCCGGCTATAATGGAACCGTCATTGATGCCGGTGATGAACTCATCGCCGCCCAAAGCAATGAATCCGGGATTTTTCGCGATATCGATCATAGCCTGAACAACATCAGCACCGCCGGGACCGTTAAGGTTGGTGCCGGTACTCACCGAATCTGCCTCTAGCCATGCATCCAGTCCTTTAGCTCTAAAGAATGCGATCGTATACCATCCGCTGCCGAAATCCATCGTGATCCGCTTACCAGCTGCTGCGGCGACTTCCATCATCTTGTCAAAGCTTTGTACATCGGCTGCGCTGAAGTATGAAGAGTCATAGAACATGAAGTATCCGTTATCTGCGGTCATCGGGTAAGCGTAGAGTTTGCCGTCTACTGTGGCTGCTTCTACGGATCCGGCTGCGTTTGCTGCAATGATATCATTTGTGTTCAGCAGAACTTCCTGAAGAACGCCGGCTAAGTAGAGTTCCATAAGCTGGTCATCCGGGAAAGCAAAAACGTCTGCCGCAGCCTGAACGTCTGTGAGGATAGTATCCTTGGCTGTGCTTTCTGACTCAACGCCAAGGTTGATTGTGATGTTGGCTTCGTTTGCATGCAGAGCAATAAAAGCGTCAGCCATACTGCGCAGCATGTTTTGGTCATATTCGCCGCCCCAAAGTGTGAGGGTCACGTTCTCCAGACCGGGCTGCGGGGTGGGCGGAGGAGGCGGGGGATCCGGATCACCGGGCTGCTGCGGCGTGGGTTGGGGCGTAGGAGTTGCGGGAGTATCTTCGCCGCCGCACGCGATAACTGCCATGCACAATACAAGTGCGAGTAAAATAGCTATTACCTTTTTCATTTATTTGTCTCCTTTTAATTTAATTCACCGCGATGCCGGAATGGCATCGCGATTAAATACTTTCGTTATAATAACACAGATTTTAGGTTTTTGTATATGGTTTTTTAACAAATTTGTAATATTTTCATAAAATTCACATATCTGCTGCACCCTCTTCAAACTTCCTGCTCTCAGCTACGGCAAGTTCGTCGCAGCGGTTATTGTGCTCATTTTCAGCATGCCCTTTGACCCAGGTAAACGTAACCTTGTGAGACTCAAGAAGCGGAACCAGCCTGATCCACAGATCGGGGTTCTTCACCTCGCCGCCTTTTCTCTTCCAGCCTTTTTTCTGCCATGACTCCAGCCAACCGAGATTTATCGCGTTTGCAACATACTGTGAATCGGTATACAGCATGACCTCACACTGCTCATTAAGCGCTTCAAGCGCTGCTAATACTGCAGTCAACTCCATGCGATTGTTTGTTGTGCTTATCTCTCCGCCGCTGAGTTCCTTTTTTTTCTTTCCGTACATCAGTATGCAGCCCCAGCCTCCGGGCCCCGGATTTCCTCTGCACGCTCCATCTGTATAGATAGTTACTCTCTTCATTCTGATACCGGTTCTTCTTCGTCTTCCTCTTTTTCAGTCCGGGCGATCGATATGACCCGGGAGTCGTCAGTAGTACGCATCAGACGAACACCTTGTGTGGCTCTGCCGTATGTGCTTATATCAGTTGCTGCCATGCGGATGATCGTACCGTCATCTGAAATGATCAGAACATCGTCGTTATCGTCAACGACTTTGACATCGGCGACCTTTCCTGTTTTATCAGTGATGACTTGATTCTTCTTGCCATATCCGCCGCGGTTTTGTGTTTCGCCTTCTTCGCCGCGCAAATATTCGCTTATCTCCGTCCGCTTTCCGTAACCGTTTTCAGTCACGGTCAGCATAGAGCCGCCTTCTCTGGCTCGCGCCGCGCCCACGCAGTGATCGCCTTTTCTGAGACGTATCCCGCGTACACCGGCTGCAACCCTTCCCATAGGCCGCACATCAGTCTCATTGAAGCAGATCGCCATCCCGTTGTGTGTTGCGATCAGTATCTTTTGTGTTCCGTCTGTATCGCGGACAGATATGAGCTCGTCATCCTCGCCCAGTGTAAGCGCACGGATACCGACATTCTTTATATTCCGCAGCTCTGATTTCCTCATACGCTTGACTGTACCCTTACGCGTAACCATAACGAGATACTCATCCTCGCCGAACTCGCGCATTCGTATCATTGCCGATACCTTCTCACCCGGCATGACCGGCAGGATATTGACAATATTCGTACCTCGTGCCTGACGCCCGGACTCCGGTATCATATACCCTTTCTTCCGGTATACTCTGCCATGATTTGTGAAGAAAAGGATGTAGTCATGTGTCGAAGCAGTAAACAGCGTTTCAACATAGTCTTCCTCACGTGTTGTCATCGCGGTGATGCCTCGGCCGCCGCGCCTTTGCGCTTTATATGTGTTTGCCGGCAGTCTTTTTATATACCCTGCATGAGTCAGTGTGTAGACACATTCCTCTTCATCGATAAGGTCTTCAATATCGATCTCGTCCTCGACCGTCGCGATCTCAGTGCGCCGCTCATCGCCGTATTTATCGCGTATCTCCGTTAGTTCTTCTATCAGTACGGCGTCCAGCTTTTCCTGGTTTCCCAGCAGCATTAGAAAATAAGCGATTTTTTCCTGAAGCTCGGCATATTCCTTATCTATCTTTTCGATCTCAAGACCTTGCAGGTTTCTCAGACGCATATCCAGTATCGCCTGCGCCTGGATGTCGCTGAGCTTAAAACGCTCCATCAGTCGTTCCTTTGCGTTGTCATAGCTGGTGCGAATTATTTGGATCACTTCATCGATATTGTCACAAGCGATACGCAGTCCTTCGAGTATATGCGCTCGTTCACGGGCTTTTTTCAGGTCATACTCGGTACGACGGCGAACGATCTCGCGTTGGAAGGTTATATACTCATCAAGCACCTGCTTAAGCGACAGGATACGCGGTTGTGACTGATCGTCAACTAACGCAAGCATCACTATTGCGAACGTGGTTTGCATTTGTGTCTGCGTGTAGAGCCTGTTTAATACGACCTGGGTGTTAGCGTCCCGTTTTAACTCGATAACTATACGCATTCCGTCTCTGTCAGACTCATCGCGCATCGCTGACAGACCCTCTATACGTTTGTTTTTAACATTCTCCGCAATCGATTCCAACAGCCTTGCTTTGTTGACTTGATATGGCAGTTCCGTAACGATAATGCGTGTGCGCCCCTGTGAGAATTCTTCCAGTTCTGTCCGCGCACGGACTCTGATACGACCGCGGCCTGTGGCATAAGCCGCTCTGATCCCTGCTCTTCCCATGATTATACCCCGGGTCGGGAAATCCGGTCCGGATATGTGTTCCATCAAATCGTCAAGCTCCGCTTCCGGATTGTTCATTACGCAGATAACAGCGTTTATCACTTCAGTCAGATTATGCGGCGGGATATTAGTGGTCATTCCTACCGCGATACCGCTTGAACCGTTGACCAGCAGGTTTGGGAAACGGCTTGGCAAAACCTGCGGTTGCTTTCGTGTTTCATCATAGTTTGGTTTCCAGTTCACCGTTTCTCTATCGATATCCCGAAGCATTTCATTTGATATCCTTGACAACCGTGCCTCGGTATAACGCATTGCCGCAGGCGGGTCGCCGTCAACAGATCCGAAATTCCCATGACCGGATATGAGCATATAACGCATCGAAAAATCTTGAGCCATACGAACAAGCGCATCGTATATCGACAAGTCTCCATGCGGATGGTATCGGCCCATTATGTCCCCGACTGCTGTCGCCGCTTTACGAAACGGTTTATCGTTCGTCAGATTGCTCTCGTACATCGTATAAAGTATTCGGCGATGGATCGGCTTTAAACCGTCCCTCACATCAGGCAGAGCCCTGTCGATAATGACCGACATAGCATATGTCAGAAATGATTCCTCCATCTCTGTTTCCAGAGGCGATATTACTATTTTCTGTTGAGGGTAACTGATATCCCCGGACTTTTCCTTCTTTGGCATAATAACTTCCTTACGTATCTAAGTTAATCGCATACTTAGCATTCTTTTCTATATATTCTTTGCGCGGCTCAACTTTTTCACCCATCAAGACGGTGAAGACTTCGTCTGCCTGAATGGCGTCAGTCAGCTCGATTCGCTTAAGCACGCGGGTCTCCGGATTCATCGTTGTGTCCCATAACTCATGCGCATCCATTTCACCGAGACCCTTGTTGCGTGTAAGCTCGACTTTACCTTTGCCGTCCTCCCCGCGCATTTCAGTCATCGCGGTTTCCAGTTCATCATCACTTAACACATAACGCACGGTTTTTCCGCGTGTCAGCTTATATAGCGGCGGTTGCGCGGCATACACATACCCGCCTTCAATAAGCGGACGCATGAACCGGAAAAAGAATGTAAGCAGCAACGTTCTGATATGACTGCCGTCAACATCGGCGTCCGCCATTATGATGATCTTGTGATAGCGCAGCTTTAGCTCATCAAAATCCTCACCGATGCCCGCGCCCAGCGCTGTTATCACAGGGGTCAGCTTTTCGTTGCCGTATACCTTGTCAGCACGGGCTTTCTCAACGTTGAGCATTTTTCCCCAAAGCGGCAGTATCGCCTGAAATCTGCTGTCACGTCCGCCTTTGGCGCTTCCTCCGGCGCTGTCTCCCTCAACGATGTATATTTCAGTCAGCGCAGCGTCTGTCTCATTACAATCAGCTAGCTTCCCCGGTAGGGCCATGCCTTCCAGCGCGTTCTTTCGCCTTATGTTTTCTCTTGCCTTGCGTGCCGCCTCGCGCGCGCGTGACGCCGTTATCGCTTTGTCCAGTATCGCTCGCGCGACTGACGGATTTTCCTCAAAGAATGTTGACAATTTTTCAGACATCAGATTGTCAACAAATGTCCTTATCTCGCTGTTGCCAAGTTTTGACTTTGTCTGCCCCTCGAACTGAGCTTCCATCAGCCTGACAGAGATAACAGCTGTAATGCCTTCGCGGCAGTCCTCACCCGAGAGCTTGTCTTCGCCTTTTAGCATGTTTGTCTTTTTTCCGTAGTCATTGAGTACCCTTGTGAGCGCGGCTTTAAAACCGGTTTCATGCATACCGCCGTCCGGTGTGTTGATATTATTGGCAAAGCTCAGAAGAAACTCGTTATAGACATCACCGCAATATTGCAGCGCGATCTCGGCTGTTGATGTATCCCGCTCATCCGACAGGAAGATGACATTCTCATGAAGCGGTGTTTTGTTGCGGTTGATGTATTGGACAAACTCAATGATCCCGCCTTCGTAGCACATTGAATCTTCTGCTTTACGGCCTTCTCGTTCATCACACACCGTGATCCTGAGACCTCCGTTGAGAAAAGCCTGTTCACGCATTCTTGTGCGTAATATCTCGTAATTAAAGTCACATTCATCAAAAATATCGTCATCAGGTTTGAATGTCACTTCAGTTCCGGAGATATCCGTTTCACCGACAACAGTCAGTTCTTGGGTTATATCGCCCCGCGCGAACTTCATTTCATATATTTGTCCGTTTTTATGAACACGAACAACCAGCCATTCCGATAGTGCGTTTACGACAGACGCGCCTACACCGTGCAAACCGCCGGATACTTTATATCCTCCGCCGCCGAACTTCCCTCCCGCATGCAGGACCGTAAACACGACCTCAAGCGCGCTGTTGCCTGTCTGCTCTTGAACATCGATAGGTATCCCGCGCCCGTTATCTGTAACAGCGATTGTTCCATCGTTGCAAATCGTAACGGTGACTTCATCGCAAAAACCCGCTAATGCTTCATCTATAGCATTATCGACGATCTCATACACAAGATGATGGAGTCCCGAAGATGATGTTGACCCGATATACATACCGGGGCGCTTACGTACTGCTTCAAGCCCCTCGAGAACCTGGATTTGTGATGCGTCATATTCTTCATATGAAGAACCTAATGTATCGTTCTCCCCGTTCGTTCCTAAGTTAATTTCTTCTGACATCTATACTATCCCTTCACTCGTACCGCATTGAGCCGGTCCGCTTTAATAATGTTTGCGGTGACAGTTGCGATAAGAGTACTTTCATTTCTGTCGCGTCTTCACAAATCACAAAGGATCTTGGAAGTTCATCTGTCACGCTGATCACGCGCCCTGTTTTTTCCGCATCACTCAGAAATTTTCGCGTGATGTGAGAGCATGTTGTATTATCCAAGTCGAATACACCAATCACTGATGATTCCGGTATTATGATGTTTTGCCCGAGATGTATGTACATTTAGCTCCTTTGGATATTAGTTTTCTACAAGTAATCTTCCGTTATCGACCCGCAGCATCGCGCCGCCCGGTGCGATCACCGCACTCTCTTCGCAACAGGTGATAAACACTTGTCCGCATTTGATTTTATCGAGGATGTATCCCTTGCGGGTCGAATCAAGCTCCGACAGTACATCATCCAGCAGCAGTACGGGGTACTCGCCCCTGTCATTGTAATGTATATCTCTCTCCGCCATTTTAATTGATACCGCTGCTGTTCTCGCCTGGCCTTGTGATGCGAACTTTCGCGCTGACATACCGTCAATATCTATTTCAAGATCATCCTTATGAGCTCCTGAGAGACACATTCCCGACCTCAGCTCCGCATTACGATGCTCGCGCTGGTGTTCCAGCAGGTCTTGCAACAGCGTTTCAGCTTTTTTACCGGCTGTGTCCATCCTGCCTACGGTCTTATACCCTATGGTGAGTTTTTCCGAGCTGCCGGAGAACTCCCTGTGGATGTCAGCAGCTTTTTTCGATAAACTTTCCGAAAACGCTGATCTGTAGAATATAAGCCGCGCACTCTGCTGTGCAAGGCGCAGATCATAATCATCGAGCAGCTCGAGCAGCGACGGTTTTTCATGGTAGTCGCGTAAAATGCGTGTCTTGTGCTCGTATAGCCGGTTAAACTCCAGTAATGCAGCCAGATATCCGGGGCGCAGCTGTGACAGACAATTATCCATCAGCTTCCGTCTGACTGAAGCGCTGTCTTTTATTATATTAAGATCGTCAGGGCAAAACAGCACTGCTGCCAATCGCCCTGTCAGCTCTGTTGTTTTTTTGAGCTTGACCTCGTTAGCGTACAGTTCACGGCGACGCCCGCGAAAAATCCGGGCTTCAAGCGTCTGTTCACGTCCGCATGAAACGATGTCCGCCCGGATACATGCACTATCTTTATCTAATGTTATAAGTTCTTTATCGTTTGCCGGACGAAATGAGCGTCCGGCTGCAAGATAATAGATCGCTTCTATCAGATTTGTTTTACCCTGCGCGTTTCTTCCGGAAATTACATTTACACTGTCGCTGAATCGCGCCGTCGCATCGACATAGTTGCGGTATCCGTCGAGATATATTTTTTTTACTGTCATACTTCCGCCTGTTTTACCAATAATATAACATCTCCGCAACGGACGACATTGCCCGGCATTATCTTTTTACCTCTTGATCTACACATCTCCGCACCAACATAGACCTCACCGTTTTGTATTCTTATTTTTGCCTCTCCTCCGGTAGATGTAACAGATGCATATTTCAGGAGTGCGTCCAGTTTTATAAACTCTCCGCTTATTCGTATACTGCGAACTCCGTTTATTTTAACTTTCATACGCCTTTAATCTAACGGGAAGTATCATGTACAGGAAGTTTTTTGAATCGTCAACAGGGGATATGATACATGGTGTTACTCCGGAACTGAGTTCAAGTAATATCTCATCAGCCGGGGCAGCTTTTAATGCCTCGAGTAAAAACCTGTCGTTAAAGCCTATTTCAAGATTATCACCGTCTCCGCTCATAGTGCATTCATCACTTGCTTTGCCAAGTGCCGACGCGGAGTTTAGTTTTAGTAAGTCTTCACCGAACACACACCTCACCGGACTTTTCATTTTATCGCTTATAATCAGAGAAACACGCTCTACCGCTGCCACAAGATCACTTTTTTCTATTTTGAACCGGTACTTCGACTGTTGCGGAACAGAATTCTTATAGTTTAAGAATTCTCCTTCAAGTCTTCTGGAAATAAGGAGTGTTTCATCTATCATAAATATTATATGTTTTTGTCCAAGGACTATTGTTACTATCCCGTCTCCGTCTGATAGAATCCTCTCGACCTCGTTTAAAGCTGTCCCCGGTACGACAAAACTCAACTCAGGCACATTATTGTTTTCCAGAGGTTCTCTGCGAAGCGCCAGCCTGTAACCATCAACGGCAACGATTGTAAGTTCACCATCTCCTGTTTCAAACAATGCTCCGGTATGAATAGGACGCGACTCATTATCACTTACCGCAAAGTTGGTCTGAGATATCATTTTTCTTAATATAGTTTCACTTATTTCAATTGTATCTTTTTCTTCTACCATCGGAAGTTCCGGATAATCTGATGTTGGAGAACCTATTATCTCAAAATCACTCATCTCACTGCTTATCTCAGCAGTATACCCTGAACCTACAGAAAATGTTATGTGCTGACCCGGCATTTTTCTTATGATTTCTCCGAGCAGACGCGCATTCAGTACGATCCCGCCTGTTTTTTCAACCTCCGCAGGGACATTCGTTACGATGCCTGTTTTTAGATCATATCCGGTAATTCTTAAAAACTCATCCTCAGCTTCCAATAATAATCCTTCCAGCAACGGAACCGGACTTTTTGATGCAGCGGCGCGCGACGCTGTAAGTATAGCTGAAAGAAACTGAAGTTTTTCACATGAAAATTTCATATTTGTGCCCTTTCGTCAAAACAGTTATTTGTAATAATAATAAATATATTTATTATAGTAGTAGAACTAGTAGACAAAATAAATGTGGGAAGCTACAGAAGAGTGTTTTAATACAAGGGTATCTTATAATCTATGGATGTGGATAAAAATAAAAAAAGTTTTTTTAATGTTTTATTTGTTATTTTCCACACTAAAATAACAGTCGATGGGTGTTATTTTGTTGATAAGCCGGTTTGGAAAAATATCAATTTTTTGAGTTTATATTTGATGTGATATCTCTTATGTTTTTTGAAAAATCCTGCTCTTCGCCGATTTTTCTTTCGATTTTACGGGTTGAGGTGAGAACGGTAGAATGGTCTTTTCCATCAAAGATCAAACCGGTTTCCTTAAGAGAGAGGTTCGTAAGTTTGCGTATGAGATACATTGCTATATGTCTTGCAAGAGCTGTATCGCTGGTTCTGCTTTGTCCCTTGAGGTCTTCAGGTGTCAGCCTGTAATACTTTGCTGTTTCCTCAATGATCGTATCGGTTGTTGGGATCAGATCACGTTCGCCCTTGAACATATCTTTAAGACGTTTTTTTACAGAATCAACGGTTATATCATCATCCATAATATCGCGATACGCTACTAGCATTTTTACCGCGCCCTCTAGCTGGCGGACATTTGATGTCAGATTTTCTGCAATATAGTAGGTAACGTCCTCGGGCAGCACAACACCGAGCTTCTCAGCTTTATTCATTATTATCGCAACACGCAGAGCGTCGTCCGGCGGAGCTATATCTGCCAGCTGGCTTTGCTCAAACCTCGATTTAAGCCTGTCTTCAAGTTTTAACATTTCGTTTGGAGGTCTGTCTGACGTAAATACGATTTGTTTTCCAAGTTCATATAATGTGTTAAAGGTATTAAAGAACTCGTTTTGTGTCTCGATCCTGCCTGCGATAAACTGGATGTCGTCCACCAGAAAATAATCGGCGCTGCGATACTTATCTCTGAACTCAAAGTTTTTACCGTGCCGGATCGCCGCTACAAGCTCATTTGTCAGGTCGTCTCCCTTAACATGGACGATATTGTAAAGGGGATATCTAGTGGCTACTGAATGCCGGATGGCGTATAAAAGATGGGTCTTCCCGAGGCCTGAGTCTCCGTATATAAAAAGAGGGTTAAAAACGTCTTTCTGCCTTCCTTCGCTGACAGCCAGCGCGGCTGCGTGAGCAAGCCTGTTTGAGTTGCCTACAACGAAGTTCTCGAAAGTGTATTCGTCAACATATAGATAATCCGGCTCCTTTGGCGCTTCGGTCAATGCCTTGAGTCCGTCATCATCGAGTATTATGACGTCAAAATCGCCTGAAAATAACTCACTGAGCGCGCTTTTGATCGTTCCGATAAAACGCGTCTCTATGACTCCTTTTTTAAAATCCGAAGGAGTATGAAGAAACAGGCGATTGTCGTTTATCTCAACGGCACGGCAGTCGTCAAACCATGTGGTGATTGCTGTTTCGGTCAAGTCCGTACTTAGGATTTGAAGTACTTTATTCCATACATCGGTAGCGGAGTTCATAGTATTGATCCTTTCAAAAAACACACGATTCAACATTACGGAAATCACTAAAAATATGCAGGGAACATTATATTTTATTTTACCAATTTTACATGAAAAAAGCAAGTAAATTTGCGGTAAATCTGCGTAATTCCGCACACTCTGAGTATATATCAAAAAAGAATACGCTCCGCACCTCAAATCATGGCGCGGAGCGTTGATTATCTGTAATAAAGTAGTTTTATTCAGTAATTTTTTCTAATCTTGCATTGCGTTGAGCTTCTTTGTCAACGCGCTTTTTCTGCGCGCTGCTTTGTTTTTGTGGATGAGACCTCTTGTCGCTGCGCGATCGACAGTTTTTACCGCTGCTCTGTATGCGCTTTCTGCTGATTCACGGTCGTCTCCGGACGCCGCCGTTTCAAATTTTTTGATGTTGGTTTTCATAAGTGACTTTGCCGATTTATTCCTCGCGGCTGCTTTTTGCGCCAGCAGCGCTCTTTTTGCTGAAGATTTAATGTTAGCCATTTACCTCAGGTCGCCTCCTCAAAATCTTTATGTTTATGCGCGGAACGACATTCTACCACTTCATAGTAGAGAATGCAAGTGTTTTTTCAGAAACTATCTATATTATCTCTATTATCCTTTAATATTTCGAATGTAATGAAAAATATACTGCTGAGCTATACCCGCATAAGGTTCAAATATGCCGGGATCAAATCCCGTGCCATAATGTTGTGAAATAGCGCGTTTCATCCAAACATCGCGCGGAAAAGCATCAAGCATGTTTAGTCCGAATAATAAAACACAATCGGCAACTTTATCGCCGACGCCGCGAAGTCTTTTCAATGCAGCCCGGGCGTTTTCCGGCGTACTGTCGGATAATGCTTCCAGATCAAGAGATCCATCCGCAACAGCTCCGGCGGCATTTAAGATATATTCTGCCCGATATCCGCACCGCAAAGGAGCCAGATCTTTTTCATCAAGGCCGGAAAGTTTTTCTGCTGAGGGGAAAGAATAATAAATCTTGTTTTCAAACACTATTTTACTTCCAAATTCTCTGCATAGACTGGCAATGATTTTCTTTATCCGGGGGATGTTGTTGCATTGTGAGATAATAAATGAACAAAGCGCTTCCCATTTATCCTGCCGCAGGATGCGTATCCCTGTACCGTACCCGGTTGCGCGCCGCATAAAATCGTCGACACAAAGCTTTTCCCGTATTTCCTCATAATCACGCTCTAAATCAAAGTAACTATACCAAAACGAGTGGAAATCTTCTATTGTGCCGGTTATAAATATACTGCCGCCTTCACTGCGCAATCGCGCTACACGATCAAGTACAACACCGGTATAGACGCCGGAATCGTCTGTTTCCCATCTGAAGCATTGTCCGCATTCAAAGATCCCGGCAGGATCAAAATCGGAAACACCTGATATTTCAACTTCTCCGCCACGGTCAAAAAACTTCATACTTTATCCTTTACAATGCACTTGTATATCGGGACACTTTGTTCATAAAACTTCGACTCATAGTCTGTCATTACACCTGTGCAACCATTTTTGTGCAAATCGCGATTTATCTCCGTCAGTTTAAAACCGCATTTCTCAAATTCGCAGAGCGAAAACTCAAAAAGCGGCAGATCATCAGTTTTAAAGTGTATTTCGCCGTTACAGCGGAGCACGTTTCTGTATGCTTCCAGAAACCTTTGTCCCGTGAGACGGCGTTTTATATGTCTGTTCGCCGGCCACGGATCGCAAAAGTTGATGTAAATTCGCGAAACTTCACCGGGTACGAAGTAATCTGTGAGATTATCGGCAAGTTCGTTTATAAAAAGTACGTTTTGCAAACCTTCCCGGGCAGCGTGTTCGAGCGCGATCACAATGACATTGGCGGTTTTCTCAAGCGCTATGAAGAGTATCTCCGGCTCGCTCTTCGCCATCTCAACAGTGAAGCGTCCTTTTCCGCAGCCGAGTTCAATATGCAGTTCGTTAAATGCCGACTCTTCGAGCCAGTGCCCGCACAGATCTTCGGGCTGCGTGACCAGTAAATGTCCGCACCGCGCTATGCGTGGCTCCAGATTTGGTTTCCTTCTCATTCGCATAATTGTTGCTGTCTCACTTTTGTGGTATACTCTCGTGTAGTTTGCATGAGTATCCGTACATCCGGAGGAATGTTATGAATCAGTTTTTTGAGCAGGTTTACGCAATTGTCGGGGAAATACCGCTTGGCAGTGTCGTGTCCTACAGTCAGATCGCCCGTCTGCTCGGAAAACCCCGCGCGGCTCGGGAGGTTGGGCGGGCAATGCGATACTGTCCGGAGCAGCTTCCCTGGCAGCGGGTAGTTATGGCGGACGGCACTATCGCAGGCGGCGAATATGCCGAAGTCCGGAAAAAACGCCTGGAAGACGAAGGCATTTTATTCCTGCCCGACGGACGCGTAGATATGAAGCGTCACGGGATGATACAATAGTCACACCGCACGGCAGCATGGTCAGTATATGAGATTTATTTTTATATTGCAACACATAACTCTGAAGACTGTGCTTGAAAATAAAACCGGCGATGAATGAACAATAAGAAATGAGAGAGAAAATGAAAACCTATAAAACACTCCCCGACGGGATAGAGATCGTAGAATATGAAGATTCCATGGCGCAGGCGGTCGCCGATATGTGGAATAAAAGCGGCGAAGGCTGGGGAGGTTCGATCGACAGCGGCATATACACCGCGGAACGGGTGATCTCAAAGCGTGCGAGCGGAGCTTTCTTTAATGTCTACATCGCAATGAAAGACGGCGAAGCACTGGGATATTGCAGCTTTGACAGATATTATAAGGACGAGGATACGGCATATGTCCATCTGTTGAACGTGCGCCCCGATTATCATGGCAAAAAAATCGGGAAAGAGCTTGTCCTGATGTGTGTATACGAAACTATCGCCCGCGGAATGCCGCGCCTGGATATACACACATGGCCCGGAAACGTCAAATCGGTACCTCTTTATAAGAAATGCGGCTTTTTTCTGGAGGATCGCACAGACACCACGCATCTTTGTAACTTTATACCGACAGTTCTTTCAACGGAGGTCATTAAGGACTACTTTGAAAAGGCAAACTGGTACAGCGACTCCGCAAGAGTATTCGATATGAAACCGGATGGCGTAAAGGTCAACAAGTTTGAATTGTTTGAATATAAATGGTTAAAGGACGGGGCTTTTCTCCGCGTTGGTTTTGAAAAAAGCGGCCGCAGGATCAATCTTATCGAAACAGACGATTATATAGTTGAAATGACAGCGGAAAACCACGAGCTTGCGTATGGTCTAAACTACCCATGCAAATTCATCATCAAGAATAAGACCGGAAAAGAGCTTAATGTAGATATAACGGCAAAAGATGACGGTGTTATCAACTTCGGCGGCTCTTGGAG
>Ga0123356_10001228_pt1 | contig 28467 bp, 23 predicted proteins | sample TergutEmb28metaG_2_FD_92546 | JGI IMG/M metagenome (GOLD analysis project Ga0123356, IMG submission 92546) | Embiratermes neotenicus P3 segment gut microbial communities from Petit-Saut dam, French Guiana - Emb289 P3 | ecosystem: Host-associated > Arthropoda: Insects > Digestive system > Gut ...
TAGAGAGAAAACAGAATTTGACATGACTTACATGATAGATAAGAAAATTATACGAAAGGCTGCTTCGATGAGAGCAGCAAAGTTAAATTAAAATAGACTGGTTGATACCAGTTTATATAAAAATTGGGGGAAATCCCAGTTGACTTTTTATAGGAGAAATTATGTTATTTACAAACGGAAAAACGGATTGCAAACCGCACGAAGTTGGTTACAACGAAGGCCGGATTGATGTGCTGAACAATCACTTGCAGCGCCTCATGGATGACGGAGAAATTCAATGCGCTACTTATTGCATATCCCGCAAGGGCAGGATCTTTGCGCATGGCGGAGTCGGTAAAAAATCTTTCCGCACTAACGATAACACTCCCGTTCAGGCGGATTCAGTCCGATGGATTGCTTCCATAACCAAGGTGTTTACCGCCGTTGCAATAATGAAACTTGCCGAAGACGGATTAACACGGCTTGATGTTCCTGTGGGAGAAATCCTGCCGCAGTTCAATACCCCGCCCTATAACGGAGTTACATTGTTTCAGCTTTTAACTCATACTTCCGGAATGCATTCAGACGGCGGGTGCTTTGACAATAAATATCAAACCAATTACTGGAAATTAATCGAAGATGCATACAAACTTTGCGCAGAAGACAAGAAAAAAGAATTTGACTGGATCTCCGCTGCGTTAGGTACAATAGGAAATGGTTTTCGCATAAAACCGGACACTGAATGGGCATACTGCAGTTTTGGTTTTGTTATACTTGGAGCTGTTATAGAAAAACTGACAGGTATACATGCAAATAAATATATCGAAGATTATATCTGCAAGCCGCTTGGAATGAAGGACACTGCTTTTGATTTAACTCCTGAAATGGCAAAACGGTATATAGTAACAGATGAAGATGCAGAAAAACATTTAAATGATGTAATAAACGGCAAACCCATTGAGCCTCACTGGATTGGCGATACGCTTAACATTCCTTCAACAGGCGGCGGTTTGGATTCTACATCCTATGATGTAAACCGTTTTGGAAACATGATGCTCTTTAACGGCACACTGGACGGCGTACGCATTCTTGGCAGAAAAGCTGTAGAAAAAATGACATCTATCGCCGTGGATTATCCAAATTACTGCTGGGGCGCAAATGAGAAAAACAGATTCTACGGTGTTGGCTTTGATATGCGAAACGGTCCTGCGTTTACATTCTCGGACGGAACATATATGCATGAAGGCGCAGGCGCCTGTTCTTTATACATCGATCCAAAAGAAGAACTTGTTGCGGCATGGATTGTTCCGTTTGCAAAAGAAGGATGGTTCTCCCGGGCATTGTTCAACGTGCAAAACATTATTTGGTCAGGCATTTTATAAATATGATAAGGCAAAGAATCGATATCTGTAAGGCAGTTGCATTCGTCACCTTTAAGGAATGGGGCGCATACCGCACGCATTCCATGGTATCGATCTTTGTCGGCCCTGTTTATTTTATTGTACAGTATTTTATCTGGACTGCTGTTTACGGCAGCGCAGAAACGCTCAACGGAATTTCTTTGCATCAGATGATACGCTACTTTGGCGCAACTGCATTAATAGGCTATCTTACAATGGATTTTGCAGACTGGAACCTTGATATGCTTATAAGAACCGGAAGGTTTCTCACCTATGCGCTGCGCCCGATGAATCACAGGTTTTTTGCATTTTCACAGAAAGTCGGGCACAGGATACTTGGCTTTATTGTTGAGTTCATTCCATGTGTTTTAATTTTTACCCTGCTCTTTGGAATTGATATGCGCCCTGCCTTTGCCGGCTGGACAATTTTATCTATTGCGCTTGCGTATTTAATGAATTTCTTTGTCAACTACTGTCTTGGAATGGCATCATTCTGGATTGTACAAACAGGAGGAATAAGAGCTGTGTACGCGCTTGCGGGCAGTATATTTTCCGGCATGTTTATACCTCTTGTGTTTTTTCCAAAACCTCTGCAGGTAATACAGTTTTTTCTGCCTTTTCAATATACGGCGTATGTTCCGGCAATGGTATTTCTAGGCCAGTATTCGTTAGGCGACATACAAATTTCAATTCCGGCAATAGTAGGGATTCAGGGGATTGCCGTTCTTGCAGTATTTTTATTATCCGAACTTATGTACAAGGCTGCAATGAAACAATTTACGGCTGTAGGAGCCTAAAAGAATGAGAAGGTATTTATCAATATATGCGCAATGCGTTAAAACAGCGATGGCAAGGGCATTATCCTACCGCCTGAATTTTTTATTATCATTAATAATTACAATTGGTTACAATGCCCTGTTCCCCCTGATTTCTATATTGATTTATTCAAGCGGCGCTGGTTTTCCCGGCTGGAGTTTTTATGAAGTTTTACTGATGCAGTCTATTTTTGTACTGTCACAGGGGATTGCAAGCATAATGTTCAGTAATGTTTTATGGACAACAATGCAGCATATCCGCGAAGGAAGCTTTGAAATTGTTTTACTTAAACCGATGAACCCGCTGTTTTTTCTTGTTGCATCAAATTTTGATCCGGAGAGCGTGGGATTGATAATCGGAGGCAGCTTTTTATTTGTATTCTCCCTCTTGCAGATAGAAGTTGCTTCCATTATCGCAATCCCTCAATTTTTACTTCTTTTTGCGGCAGGTTTTGCCGTCATGGCGGGGATAAACATGATCATGGCTGCCACTTCATTTAAATGGGTCGGCAACTCGCGAATACCGGAAATATTCGACAGCGTTCTTGCCTTCGGAAAATATCCTCTTATGATATTTCCAAAAGTAATCAGGGGAATTGCGACATTTATTATTCCTGTCGGCATGATTGGTTTTTATCCGGCCAATGCCCTGCTCGGGCGGCTTGATCCTTCTGTGCTGTTTGCGGTAATTCCATGCATATTGTTCATGATTTTGGGAATATGGCTGTATCTGAATATGGTCAAGTTATACGAAGGAGTCGGCGGGTAAGCTTATGAATAATAATATAATTACAGTAAAGAACCTCGGGAAAATATACACTACCTATCAGCGGGGAAGCGGTGTAAAAGAAACATTAAAAAGTTTTTTCAAGCGCAAGAAGGTAATTGTCAAAGCTGTTGATAACATTTCTTTTTCTGTTGAGGAAGGATCCATTTGCGGAATACTCTGCCCCAACGGAGCGGGTAAATCCACTACCATTAAAATGCTCTGCGGCGCTCTTTATCCTACAACAGGCGAGATTGAATCGCTGAACTGCAGCCCTTATGCAAACAGAAAAAAATACGTGGGGAAAATAGGCGCGGTATTCGGACAGCGCTCACAGCTGGTCTGGGACATTCCGCCTGTTGACAGCTTCAATATGAACAGGGCAATTTACGGAATATCAATGCAGGATTATAAATCGCGCCTTGATGAACTTGCAGAGCTTTTTGAAATACAGGAAGTGATGCATAAGCCTACAAGGGTTTTATCGCTTGGAGAGCGCATGAAGTGCGAGTTTATCATGGCAATGCTTCACAGGCCGAAGATCGTTTTTCTTGACGAGCCGACTATCGGGCTTGATGTCATCGCAAAGGCGAGAATACGGGAGTTTATCAAAAAGATAAATAATGACGGCACGACATTTATTCTTACAACGCACGATTTGGAAGATGTCAAGCAGCTTGCCAATCATGTTATTGTTATAAATCACGGCGTTAAGGTTTTTGACGACACACTGCAGAAGCTGCAGTTAACCCTTGGAGAAAAGAAAATTGTCGAACTTACTTTGGATAAACCTTTTGACGCTGCATCCGAGGATATCAAAATTATTGAACAGAAATCCCCGCTGGAAATAACCCTGGAAATTGATACGTCAAAAATTGCCATTGGGGACTTTATGGAAAACCTCTGCGGAAGATGCAGTTTTTCCGATATTGCGATAAAAGAGCTGCCCATGGAAAAAATAATCATGCAAATCTATCAGGAAACAAACCATCAACCTGCAGATTTAAGCTAAAAAAAAGTTAAGATAAACTGTTGCCTTTGATATATCAGTTTGTTATAATTTATGTTACCGAACGGTCGTTAACAGCTTTTGCCGCTGCGCGGTGAACTTAATCAGACAAGAAAACATGACAAAAATTGAAATTATAAACGCCGCCTTTAAAGTATGGGGCCGCAATTTTTACAGAAAAACCAGCCTCTCCCAGCTTGCGGGCGAATTAAAGGTAAGTAAACCTGCCCTTTACCGCCATTTCAAGAGCAAACAGGCGCTTAACGAAGCAATGGTTGAGCATTTTCTGGATGATTTTGCAGCATCCATCCGCGCGGACTTTGAAAAAGCGCTGCAGGCAAAGGATGCGGACAAGGGCATTTCCGTAATAATTACCAGTATTGCAGATTATTTTGCGCGGAACGCATACGCCCTCATTTTCTCTCTTATGAATATTTATGAAAGAAATATTGACGGCCGTACAATTTCAGAGCGGCTTAAACTGCGGGGCGCCGACATGGCTGTGCTTACGCTTGTTGTAGAAAAAAAGTACTCGGACGACCCCACGCTGATAAGGATGATATTCGCAACTCTTACATTTTTAATGTCTCATTGCCGCAAAACAAACGAGGAAATGGAAAAGCCCATGTCTGATGAGGATATTAAAAATATAACCGGTACAATAGATAAGACCATAAAAAAAGGCCTTGGTTATTCTGCTGATAAGGCCGCTCTTGATTTTAACAAACTGGAAAATAAGGTTATTGCGGCAATGCCGGATTTTGAACCTGAGCCGTTTTTTAGAGCTGTCGCCGAAGCTGTAGCTGAAGCAGGACCCTGGGATGTTTCCATGGAGATGGTTGCCAAAAGGCTTGGATTATCCAAAAGCAGCCTTTACGGACATTTCAAAAACAAGAAAGACATGCTGCGCCGTCTCTTTGCTTCGGAGTTCAAACGCATAATCGAATTTGCCAAACAGGGAATAGAAATGTCAGGCAATACGGCGGAACAGTTATACCTTGGGATTTTTTCAATTTCTTTATACTTAAAATCAAGGCCGGAGATACTTGTTACCATGGACTGGATTCGTACGCGCAAACTGGATCTCGGCAAGCCGGACAAGCACTCCCGGATTTTCAGGCTGTTTGAAGATGTCGATATTGAACCGTTACGCGACACCACTGAAGAGGAAAAACAAAAGACATCCCACAGGATATTATTTCTGCTTATAAATATATTAACAAATCCAACCGAAAATATTCCGTCCGGTTCACAGGTGCAAAAAAATTGCATTCAGGTGTTATACAAATTTATTACATTGGGGCTTGGGGGCTTTAAACGATGATTGAAAAACATTACACTAAAATAATCAGACGCAGCGAATGCATGCTCTGTCTGACAATGCCATGCATACCAGGCGATGCTTTGCATGCCGGGAATAAATGCCGCGCGTTATGCGGGCAGAAAGAAGGAGCCGTTTTATGAACCAAAAAAATAATTTTAAAGCAGGCAAATGGCTTGCAGGAAGGTTAATTGTACCTTTCTGCCTTGCGTTGATTGTGCTGTTATCTGCAAAGCTTCAGGCACAGGAACCTCTTCGGCTAACGCCTGATCAGGCTGTTGAACTTGCAATAAAAAATAACTTAAGCCTTGAATCTTCAAGAACCAGTCTTGCGACAAGAAGACGCGCCTCGGAGCTGTCGTGGAATCAGTTTATACCAAGTATAACTGCGGCAGGAATTCTTAACAGGGATAATGAGCTTCAAAAAATTACAGGAATGCAAGCTATAGATATGGCTGAGGTCATGCTAGGTATACCAGCGGAAACAATATACGGAGTATACCCCTACTCCTTTGATGCTCCTCAATGGCGCCTTATTGGCAATATTCAAGTTTCACTTAATTTGAATCTTGCAATGTTTGAAAACATGAGCCGCCTGCGCCTTGATTATGAAACAGGCCTTTTAAGTTATGAAAAAGCCAAGGCGCAGCTTGAAAGAGACGTACGCAAAGCCTACCATAACATGCTTCTTCTGCAGGAAAACATAACTTTAATGCGCGGAAGTTTTGCAAATGTAGAGCGTCAGGTGCAAATGGCGCAGGCAAATTTCAACGCAGGTCTTGCGCCGGAACTGATATTATTGCAGGCGCGGGTTGCAAGAGAAAACATGCGCCCTGTTATTGACCAGGTGGAAAACGGATTAAGATTATCAATGGCGCAGTTTGCGATGTTCCTTGGAATGGATTTTGACACTCAATTTGAACTTATACCGGTTACAGGGGGTATCGATTTTATTCCCCTTGACGTATCACAGATGATTACGCAGGCAGCTTCAAGAAAGCCTGATATTCAGGAATTAAAACAGACAATATTAATGCTGGAAAGCGCGCGTAAAATGCAGGTTTATTCTCTTACTCCAAATTTGAATTTAAGCTGGAATACAAATCAGATTTTTATACGCGATCCTTGGAAGGATTCATGGTTCAATGGAAATTACTGGACAGATCGCGGCTCCTTTTCCATTACACTTGGTCTGCGTCTGCACAGCCTGATTCCCTTCAGCACTGATTCCCAAGGCATCAAAAACCTTGATGATCAGCTGACAACAGCCAATATCGGCCTTGCGCAGATGGTTCGCGGTACAGAGATTGAGGTTTATAACACAGTTCTTTCACTTGAAAGAACGCGGATAAACGCGCAGGCGCAGACAGAGACTGTAAGGCTTGCAGAGCAGGCATACCGCCTGACAGAAGAAGCTTACAGAGCAGGCTTGCAGGATTATTTTCAGGTTCAAAGCGCCGAGCAGTCTTTAAGGCAGGCAAGGGTTCAGCTTCTTGAACAGCAATTTAATTATTTAAACGGTTTGATAGACCTGGAATATTCCATCGGTGTTCCCTTCGGAACACTTGGAGGACGAAACATTCAGAACACACTTTCTACAGGGAGAAATTAATGAAGACAAAAATATTACTAACAATTTTAATTACAGCAATTGTATTTTACGGTTGCAGCAGGGACGATAAGGAAGCACCTGCTATGGAAGGACCTGTATTTGCCGTAAATACAATTCTGGCAGTTCAGGGACAGATCCAGGATTACATAACTTTCTCCGGGGATATCATCGCAGGATCAACTGTAGATGTGCATCCGGAAGCTGCAGGAAGAGTAACGGAAGTTTTCGTTTCTGTCGGCCAAAGAGTAAACAGAGGCGCTCAAATAGCGGCAGTTGATCCCTCTCGCCCGGGAATGACATTTCGTCACAATATTGCAACCGCTCCAATCAGCGGAACAATTGTCGCGATACCGGCGCAGGTGGGAATGACAGTAAGCCAGGCAGTTCCATTGGCGCGCATTGCAGGCGGCGGCGGGCTTGAGATACGCCTTTTTGTCGCAGAACGTTTTATTTCCAGAATGGCGCTGAACCTTCCGTGTGAAGTTACGCTGGATGCATGGCCCGGAGAAATCTTCAGAGGCAGCATCTCAGAATTATCTCCCACTGTCGATCTTGCTTCACGCACAATGGAAGTGCGCGTTAATGTAACGGATCCGCGTTCCATGTTAAAACCCGGAATGTTTGCACAGGTCAGGATAATCACAGAACGCAAAGACAATATTGTAAAAATTCCGGCATCCGCTGTTATAAACAGATTCGGAGAGCAGTATGTTTATGTAACAGAAAAAACCGGAAGCAACGCAGAAGGCGAAGATACCTATATTGTAAATAAAAGAATAATAACGCCCGGCATTTTAATTGACGGTGTAATGGAAATAACATCGGGACTTTCATCTGACGAAGAAGTTGTAGTCAGGGGACAAACGCTTCTTGATGACGGCTCAAGAGTAAACATAATAGAGCGCGTAACACCGTTAAGGACGCAGATATGAGAATGGTAAAAGGCGTTGTTGCGCGGCCTACAACTATATTGATAATATTCCTGCTGCTTATAGGGCTTGGGCTTTTTGAATGATAAATCTGCCCATAGACCTTTACCCGGAAATCACATTCCCCATGGTAGCGGTAATAACATCTTACGCCGGAGCAGGACCGGAAGAAGTTGAGCGTTCTCTTACACGCCCTCTGGAAGCGGTTCTCTCCAGTGTTTCGGGGCTTGAAAAAGTAACATCGATATCGAGTAAGGGCAGCAGTATTGTGCTTTTGCAATTTACCTACGGAACGGATCTGTCAGATGCATCGAATTCCGTACGCGATTCACTTGAAATGATAAGAAACTTCATGCCGACAGGCGCGCGCACTCCTATGATATTCAAGGCGGATCCTTCGATGTTCCCAATCATGGCGCTTATGATAACATCGGACAGACGCACCGCCGAGGAACTGCGCGAAATTGCCGAAGATGCAATAATTCCGCGCATAGAACAAACGCCGGGCATTGCAACTGCGGCAGTGGAAGGAGGCAGGGAAAAAATCATCCGCGTGGAGATTCCCCAAAGCCGCCTTGCAGCCTACGATCTTACAATAACGCAGATTCAGCAGATGATTGCGGCGCAGAATATACAGACAGCGGCAGGCACGATCACAGAAGGCGGCATGTCCTATATTCTTACAACCATGGGCGAGTTTACAACGCTTGATGATATAAAAAATACGGTTGTAAGCTACAGGGGCGGCGGTTTTATCGGAGGACAAATAGAAAGACCCCGCCAGATTTTTCTCCGCGACATTGCGGATGTATTTGAAGGCTTCCGCGATGAAACAAATGTTGTTTTAGTAGACGGACAGCCTGCAGTTACAATGTATGTTCAGAAACAAAGCGGAAAAAACTCGGTTCAGACTGCAAGAGATCTGCGTTCAAGACTTGAAAGAATTCAAAAAGAACTTCCGGACGATATACATATGACGGAAATCTTTAATACAACAGATGTTGTAGAGAACTCACTTAATCAGGTAACTTCAACTGCGTTTATGGGCGCATTCCTTGCGATATTTACGCTGTTTTTATTTCTGCGCGCAAAAAAACCTACAATAATAATCGGCATAAGCATTCCGGTATCTGTCATTATAACAATGCTGTTTATGTATTTTGCAGGCCTTACCCTCAATCTTATGACCATGGCTGGACTTATCCTTGGAATAGGAATGCTGATAGATAACTCGATTGTTATTCTTGAAAATATTTATAAATACAGGGAAAAAGGCGCAAAACTGAAAACTGCATCCATATTGGGCACTTCTGAAATGATAATTGCAATTACAGCCTCTACCATTACAACAATCTGTGTTTTTGCGCCCCTTGTTATGTTCCAGGGGCTTTTGGAAACCGCAGGAGAAATGTTTTCCGGTCTTGCTTTTACAGTTGTTATATCGCTTGCAATTTCATTATTTACCGCGATCTTTCTTGTTCCGGCCCTTTGCAGCCACTACCTTCCTATTGTTACGCGAAAACAGCTTCCGTTAAAAGGAAATCTTGCCAAAATAGATGATAAATTTGAAAGTTTTTTTGTATGGCTGGAAAATAAATATCAGGGCGCTGTAAAAAAAGTTCTTAACCATAAACTTGTTGTTATACTTACATTGCTTGCCTTGCTGATTGTAAGCATTATACTTATTCCGATAATCGGCTGGGAGTTCATGCCGCAGGAAGAAAGCGACAATGTCAGCATAACAGCTACGCTGCCGATGGGAACTCCGCTTCATGAAACCGAAGCGGTTTTAAAGCAGCTTCAGATAATTGCAGAAAGAGAAGTCCAGAAATATGACAGAATGGTGCTAAGGGCCGGCGGTGGCGGGATGATGGGTTTCGGCGGAAACTCAAGCCATTCAGGTTCTCTGCGTATTAACCTGCCCAAATATTCTGAACGGACAGAAAGCGCAAACGATATACAGGAAAAATTACGCCCCTACTTTAATCAGTTTCCCGGCGTTATGTTCAATTTCGGCGGCGGCGGCGGCATGGGCATGATGGGCGGAAGCGCGGTAGAAATAATTCTGCGCACTGACAACCTTGTTAAAGGCAAGGCCATAGGAGAGAGAATCTCTGCCCTTCTTAAGGAAAGGCTTTCCGATTATATTACAGAACCGCAGGTTGATCTGCGTGACGGACTGCCGCAATACGAAATAATTATAGACCGCGCAAAAATGTACGCTCTTGGCCTTAACACCTTCACAGTCGGCAATGAAATAAAAGCAGCGGTAGACGGCGTTACTGCAACAAGGTATAAATCCGGCGGCAAGGATTATGATGTCCTTTTGATACTTGCAGAAGCCGATCGCAATACACTGCCCGCTCTTGATCATATTTTTATTAACAGCCAGATGGCAGGAAGGGTTGCGCTTTCAAACTTTGTAAGTTACCAGGAAGGCGTTGGCCCTCTTTCCATCAACCGTGAGGATCAGAGCCGTATTATCCGCGTAACGGCAGGGGCAAAGCCCGGAGCCAGAACCAATCATCTTCAGGCAATGGTAGAAGAATTAATAAGATCGGAAATTCCGGTCGAAGACGACATATCTATTTCTTACGGCGGCGCTAATGCGGAAATGGTAAAATTATTTGTACGGTTCATCGGGATCTGCGTTGTTGCCATCTTCCTTGTGTTCGGAATTATGGCAAGCCTCTTTGAATCGTTTAAATCTCCGTTTATAATTATCCTTACAATTCCGCTGTCAGTAATCGGAATTGTAGCGATATATCTGATAACAAATACAATCTTTAACGTACTTACAGCTGTCGGCTTATTGGTATTGATCGGAATTATAACCAATAACGGTATCATCCTTGTAGATTATACCAATCTGCTTCGCAAACGCGGCTATTCGCTCAATGATGCAATAATCGAAGCGGCCCGCAGCCGTCTTCGCCCGATTTTAATGACAACTTTGACCACAGTCCTTGGTCTTGTACCCATGGCGTTCTTCCCCGGTGAAGGAACAATGATTGTTGCGCCTATCGGGAAAACCGTACTTGGCGGGCTTTCGTTCGGCACATTGATGACGCTGTTTTTGATGCCTACTGTATATGCAATTATAAACAAGCACTCGGATGTACGCGCCGCCAAAGCGCAGGAGAAGCGCGATAAAATTGCAGCAGGCGAAGGACGCGCTAAATTTAAAATGGAGGAAGTATGATTCGTCTTGAAATAATCGCCAATCGTTCTGTCGAGGAGAATATCCTCGAAGGGCTTGCCAAAGAAAATGTCGGCAAATATTACACAAAGATTCCCAACATATTGGGAGTCGGCGCCTGCGGCCCGCGCATGGGGGATGCAGTCTGGCCGGAGGAAAACTTTTCGCTGATTATCTGGTGCGAAGAAGAGGAAGCCAAAGGCATACAGCGCGCAATTGCAAAGATAAAAGAAAAATTCCCGGGAGAGGGTATAAAACTTTTCGGACTTTGCTGATATTGATTCAAAACAGGGCATGTCTTATTCGGTTTTTAATATCACAAAATGCGTTAAGGAGCTGTCCGGGAAGTAGTTCTTGGGCAGCCTTTTTTTGCTTTTAGTTTTTTTCTAAATTTATTATATTTAACAGCGATTGCAGAGCATCAATAAATGCGGGAGTTTCATTTACAATTACAGCAAAATTACGATTATTACCAGCCTGTTCCAGTTTTAAAGCATCATCAGACAATTTGTTTTCGCTAATGTTTGCCAACGCGCTTTTTATTCCATGAACAGTGATAACATATAATTCCAATTCTTCATCATTAAGATTGGGGTTAACCCTGGGGTTGACCCCTTGCAGTTTAGGAGTTAATTCGTTTAAAACATTTATAGTGTTTTTTGCATCCAGAGCGAAATATTTTTCTACTTCAGTTATCTTGTCTCTGGCGGAATTATGCTGCAGTTCTTCTTTAGCATCATACTTTTGTTTTGCAGAAAATACATTTTTATCCCGGATGAAGTGTAACAATAAAAGATCTAATTCGCGTGAATCTATTGGTTTGGAAATAAAATCGTTAAAACCGTTTGAGAGGAATACTTCTTTCTGACCATGTATGGCATTAGCTGTAAGAGCGACAATAGGATGAATGTAACCCATGTCACGTATTATTTTTACAGCATCAATGCCGTTCATCTTAGGCATCATATAATCCATAAAAATAATATCATAAAAATTGCCATTCTTTATTTTTTCAACAGCTTCTAACCCATTTCCGGCAGTTTCAATCTTTAAGCCGTAAGGCAGCATTAATCCTTTGGCAACAAATAAATTAGATTCAATATCGTCTACAATAAGCACTTTGTTATCAGGCATATATTCATGTATTATCTGTTCATTTTTTTGGAGTGACGCAGCACGAAAATTAAAATTCTGAAGGCTTTCTATAATCTCTTTTGAGCATATAATCGAATCGCATTTTTTCTGCGGAATTCGTACAGTAAATAGTGATCCTATACCTACATCACTTTCAGCGATTATTTCGCCGTCCATCAATCCAATCAGGCGTTTTGTGATGTTCATACCAAGACCTGTTCCGGTAATACCTTGATTTATATCCATATTAAAACGTTCATATTCATTAAAAAGCCTGTTTAGTTGATCTTCATTCATGCCTTGTCCTGTATCGCTGACTTTAAATATAAATATTAAATCTTCGCTGGGAGACTCCCTGGAAGCTTCGCTGGGAGACTCCCTGGAAGCTTCGCTGGGAGATTCGCTGGAGGATGCCCTGGAAGCTTCGCTGGGGGATTCAATTGAGAATGAAAATCTCACTTTTCCTCTTTCTGTATATTTAAAGGCATTTGAAATTAAATTATTAAGTATTTGTCTTATGCGTAGTTCATCACCGATTGCTTCTGCAGGTATATTCTTATCTAATTGCAGAATGAAATCAATAGGTTTGTTTTCATAACGAATACGGTTTAATTGTACAGTATCGTTGATAAAAATAGGTACATCATATTTTTTAGGAATAATTTCCAGTTTTCCGGCTTCTATTTTTGAAAAATCAAGAATATCGTTAATAATATTTGTTAATAAGCTGCCTGACTCATATATTTTTCTAAATCCTTCTTCTGCGCGGGAAACTTCGTTGCAAGATGCGCGGGAAACTTCGTTGCAAGATGCGCGGGAAACTTCGTTGCAAGATGCGCGGGAAACTTCGTTGCAAGATGCGCGGGAAACTTCGTTGCAAGAGGCTCCGCCGACAGTAATTTCGGTTGAAATATTTTTATTCTGAAGAAAAATTTCTGAAATACCCAGTATTGCGTTTATAGGGGTACGTATTTCATGGCTCATCTGGGCAAGAAAGAAACTTTTTGCGCGATTGCTCTGTTCAGCGAGATCCTTTGCGGTAATTAATTCCGTTATGTCAATCACATGCTGTAAATGAACTCTTCTGCCGTCATACCAGTTAATATAACAATCTGAACGAAGGAGAGTATTTCCGGTCTTTGGTTCATATTCTTCCCATATAATTGTTTTATCCGGATCTTTATCCAACTGCAGGCATGGACAGAAATTACATATTTCATTTAAACCTGTCCTGAAGATTTTATAACAGTATTTCCCAATCACGGTATCATCTAAATTAAAGGCTTTTTTTAAATAAGTATTTACAAAAAGTAATTCTCCGGTTTCCGGTACAGAAACATAAATACCGGCATCTATACTATTTAAAATCTTTTCCAGCGAAACAAGAGTATTATTCTTTTGTTCAGTTAACTCAAACAGTTGATTTAACAAAGTTTCCAGCATTCTTTCGCGTTCTCTTAAAGTATCCATCATTTGTTTTTTTTCTGTGATGTCACGCATTATTCCCAAAAGACCAATTGCTTTACCATCGCTGATTAAAGGTGTTTTAATTACATCAAAAAATACCTGGCAGCCATTGCGGTTATATGCAAAATCTTCAAATTTTAATAAAGTGTCACTGGCAAGAACTTTTTCATCCGATTCATTAGCCAAGTTAAGAAAATTGTCATTGTAAGTATAAACATCCTTAGCAGTTTTACCAATTATTTTGTCATCATCGAGTTCTAAAAACTTTTTATAACTATTATTGACTTTTGTAAATTTTCCGGATGCGTCTTTGCATAATATAAGGTCAGGATTAGAATTGAAAATTGCATTAAGCATTAACGCTTCATTCTTATATAATTTCTGTGTTTTTTTATTTTTACTTAATAATACTACAAGCACAATTAATAATGACATCAGGATAACGGAAAAAATAGTCATTAGCGTTAAAGTCTGATTCGAATAATATGCACGCTGATCAGCCATTATCCTTTCGTAATTAAAGGAACGGTTTATCCAATTTTTTTCTATTCTATCTGTATTAATACTTATTAACGCTTTATTTATAATTGATATTAAAATATCTTCATTGATATTAAAACCAAAGAATGATTCTACTACCGGTGAATTAAAAGATATATTAATTTTATACCCTGGTTTTTCAAGATAATGGAATAAAGTGAGAAATTGACTTTCAGTTGCCATCACAAGGTCTACTTCACCGCGTTCAAGAGCATCAAAACACCCATCATTATTATCAAAGCGTATTATTTTATCATGGTGAGGAAACATGCTAAGGAAAACTTCCTCCAGAGCGCTGTTCTTTATTACGCCGACAACATCTCTTATAACCTGGTAAGGTTCCAAAAAAGGATAATCTATTTTTGAAATAAGCGCATACTTGGTTGTGGCAAGCGGTTTTTCGGGCCACAGGAATGAGCCAATCCGGCTTTCGGTCTTAAAAAGATCGGAAACCATTGCTGCTTCACCGGAAATAAGTCTTTGAAGTATTGTATTCCACGAATCCTCCGGCCTGGAGATATTTTCAAATTCAATGCCGGTCAGTTTGGTTATTTCACTCAAAACATCAGGCGCAATCCCCTGAAAACTATTATCATTTATATTATAAAAAGAAACAGGATAGTTATGGTTTTCAAGGGAAATGGGAATCTTCGAATTGTTCTTTAATAAATTATCAAGATATTCTTTTTCGGTATCGGTTAATGATTTATAAAAATTAAATTTTGTATATTCAAGATAGCCTTTTATATAAAGATCATAAATTTTATCAATTCCGCCTGATATTATATATTTATCTACAACAGAAATTACCGGCGCCAATCCGGAATTTGCCGTAGACATGGAAACTGGAGTATATATTAACGGAAAAATATTTTTATGCGTGATTAAAGTGCCGTATATAGCCTCTGCCACATCTTCATTGATAAACATATCTATCTTTCCGGTAGTTATTTTATCATTCAAGTCATTATCGTCATATACATCTACAACCTCAAAATTCAATATGGGGTAAGCTGCGAGAACGGATTCAGCAGTGATTGTCCCTGTATAAAATCCTATTCTGCGTCCATTAAGGTCATCCAATTCAACTTTTGTGATATGGTCAAGCGTATAAACACACAGACTTCGTTCCGCGATAGGATATGTCATAAAATATTCCATTTTACGTTCGGGAGTCGGTGTTAGTTCTCCGGAAAAATCAATGATTTTAGCATCAAGCCCTTCTTTCAGCGCATCCCATGGGAGTATTTCCTGAACAAAAGGAATTCCAAATAATTCTGACAACAGATCGCTGAAAAATGTTTTAAACCCGGCTTTAGTTCCATCCGGCAGCATGAATGCTTCTGTTGTAGGCATACTCCCGTAAACTAATTGAGACCTTGATTTTTTTAATATTTCTATAGCTTCAATTTCTTCTTCCGTTATTCCAGGTATATCACGAAAGGATTTTATTGTGTTTAAAGAAAAACTCTGCGCTTCCCGGCTTAGATTCGAAATGTCTTGCGGCAGCCATCCAGTACAAGCGAAAAAGCCGGAAACAGCGCATATAAAAATTAACACTATTGTTAATTTTTTTATATTTGCTGTCATTCCGTGACCACCTTTACAAATTCTTTTTCACATAATAAAAATATATTAACCAATTCAGGATCAAAATGTTTTCCGCCGCCATCTTTTATAATTACTACCGCTTCCTCATGTGAGAATGCTTTTTTATATGGACGTTCCGATACAAGAGCATCGTAAACATCGGCTATAGCCATAATACGCCCTTGCAGGGGAATTTCCGTACCTTTCAGGCCTCGCGGATACCCTGTTCCGTCCCACTTTTCATGGTGACTGCCTGCAAATAATTTAGCGTTTTGCAAAAAGTATCCGTCACCGGAATCAGCAATTATACTATTGATTATATTTTCACCTTCCAGAGCATGAGTCTTCATTTTTTCAAATTCGTCCGCTGTCATAAAATCTGGTTTATTTAAAATAATATCCGAGATTACAATCTTCCCTATATCATGCAGCCGGGATGCAGAAGAAATCATTTCTAAATTCCAATCGCTTATCTGATCAGTATATATACCGTTTTCCAGCATTGATTTTAATAATATTTTTATATACTTTGTTGTACGTTCTATATGTCTGCCTGTCAAATTATCACGATGTTCTACCATGTTTGCTAAAACTGATGCCATGCTGTTTTGTAATTGCAGAAGTTTCTGAGTGCGAAACTCTAATTTTTCAGTCCTGTCACGGATTGTATCTTCAACATCTAAATGCAATTTTATACGATTTAGAAGAACGGGGTTGGAAAACGGTTTGGAGATAAAATCGACTACGCCCATTTCAAAACCGAGAGCTTCCGTATCTGCGTCTTTCTTGCCTGTCAGAAATATAACAGAGATTTCCGCATAACGCTTGTCAGCTTTCAGCTGCCTTAGTGTTTCAAATCCGTTTATTTTTGGCATTAATATATCTAATAAAATTAAATCCGGTATAATTTCATTAAGAAGATCGAACATTTCTGAAGCTGATAATAAGGTGTGGACATTATAATGTTCCGATAATGCGTTTTTTACAGTTATTAGATTTACATGGGTGTCATCTACAACGAATATAGTTTTCATCTTTCTATAAACCTGTAGTGTTTGGGTTTACCGTTTATTAGATAGTTAACACAATTTTTTAACAGTTTGTATTTCATAAACGGTGTTCCTTTTAATCTCATCCTGCGGATAAAAAGAGTTTTTCTGTCACAAAAAAGAAAAATCTCCTTAGCATTTTACGTCTGCCTTTTGTTATTTTCCATTTTAATTTATATTATAATACAATACTATATTTTACAATACGTAATACGAAATATTATATTAAATATACAATTTTGCTTTTACTAATACATCTATACTACATCAGAATTACACCAATACTACACCAAATAAACGTTGGAGGCGGACACTTTACACAGCATAAACCTTTATATATAATTTACTGACAATGAAAAAGGCGTTAATTTATGGAATTGGATTATCTTTTTAAAAGAGAACAAAAAATACTGGATGATGTTAATAATCATTTAAAAAACTTAAAAAGCAGTGAAAATGCAAGCCGGCAAATGTTTGAACTGCTTGCCAAAGAGTACGGCATAATATTAAAACACCTTCGCAAGGTTGTGGGAATTTCAGATAGAGCCGACGGAATTATATTAAAAGAACAGGAATTAAGGCTGGAAAAAATAAACAACCTTGAAAACCAATTGCTTCAAAATCAAATTTCTATCATGCTAAGCCAAATACAACCGCATTTTCTGTATAATTCTCTGACTGTAATCCGTTATTTATGCAGAACAGACCCGCAAATGGCTGAAGAAACAATAAATGAGTTTTCTGATTATTTACGGGGTAACTTTGAATCTCTTGCGCATTGCAAGCTGATATCTTTTGAAAAAGAATTAAGGCATGTAAAAACATACCTGGCAATAGAACAGAAACGTTTTCCAAACAGTTTAAACATTGTATATAACATTAACACTGTCAATTTTTATCTTCCTGCTCTTTCTCTCCAGCCCATTGCCGAAAATGCAGTACGCCACGGCATCGGTAAAAAAGAAGGAGGAGGGACAGTTACAATTTCAACCGGGGAATGCGAAAATTGTTTTGTAATTAAAGTTAAAGATGACGGCCCGGGGTTTGAGGAAACCAAAAAGAAAATATTTAATATAGAAAAAGAGGAAGAAGAGCGTATTCAGATAGGAATCCAAAATGTTCGCACCCGCCTTTATATCATGTGCGGCGGTTCTTTGGAAATGCAAAGTAACCCGGGAGAAGGGACATTAGCTGTCATTTCTATACCTAAAAAGATCGCTCCTTCAGACTCATTGGAAGTACCAATAGACAGAGTAATACAATGAAATATTTTTTTCTCTTTTTTGCCTTCTCTTTTATTTTATTCTCCGCATGTCAGGAAAGAGAACGAATAATACTGCCAGTTGCCGCTGATTATGAATATCCCCCAATAATTGAAATAAAGAATATTAGAGTCGGCGTTGTCACAGGACCCTATGGAGATATGTTTACCCGGGGTATAATGCCATCGCTTGAAAAACTTGGATATACAGCCGAGCTTATAAACTATGATGATTTTGCTAAACCAAATTTTGCATTAGCGCATAACGAAATTGATTTAAACATATTTCAGCACTATTCATATCTTAATACATTTAAATTTGAACATGATCTTGCAATATCGGCAATAACTGAAATCCCTACTATTTCCATGGGTATATTTTCATATAAATACAGATCAATAGACAGCTTGGCAAGAGGCATAACAGTTACCATCCCCAACGATCCAAGCAATCTGGCGCGTTCACTTGTTGTTTTGGAATCTGCCGGCATTATAACGTTGAATCCTTACATTGAAAAACCAAAAGTAACGCTTGCAGATATTATTAAGAATCCTTTAAATATCCGAATTGTACCGATTACAGCTCACGATCTGGTAGAGTCGCTTAATATTTACGATTTATCGGTAATCAACGGAAATTATGCCTTAAGCAGCGGCTTAAATTATTCGCTTGCGCTTTATAACGAAGTGTTAGCCGCAAACTATATGATAGTTGTCGCAGTAAAAACCGAAGATTTAGACAAAAGATTTGCAAGAGATATAATAGGGGCAGTCCATTCTCCGGTTTTTAGAGATATTATTACAGACCCGGAAGGAAGTTTCAAAGAATTCCAAAAACCGCGCAGTTTTTATGACATACCATTCGAAAATTGGAGAAACAAATTTTGAAAATATCGGTAAAGCTATATATTAGCTTTTTTAGTATTATCGCTGTAGCTTTCGTTGTAGGTTTTTTAGGTATTTTAGGGATGCAAAGACTGCTTGCCTCCGGGCTTTCTATGTACGAAAAGCAAATTGTCGGTATCGAATATGCCGAAAAAGCGGCAAGCGCGTTCGGGCAGCTGCGCCTTGATATAAGGCTTGTAGTAGTTAACAGCCTTCAGGATGATAAAAAAGGAGCTATTGATTTAAAGGAACAATTTGATCTTAATGTTGTTCAGTTTCTGGAAGCGATGAATAGATGCAAAGAACTTGCTGAAACAGAAGAACTGCATGTATTTTATAAGAATATAACAGAGTTATTCGAAAATAAATATCTTCCTATTGCAGAAGTTATAGCAGAAAAAAGCATAAACAGCATTCCTGATCACACAGGCTCTTTGCATCTTAATGTAATGTTCTCTCTTATTCATGACATTGCCAATCGTATAAACAATTTTTTAACAGGAATGATGGATTTAAACGCAGCAATTGCACATCAAACAAGTTTGCATAATGCAGAGATCACGCAGAGATTTATTACAATGCAGACTCTGCTTCTAATTCTTGCTTTTGTTTGTGCGTTTTTTACAGTATTCTATATCGTTCAAAGCATAATGACTCCCATAAATGAATCTGCAGATGTATTGCATAAAATTGCAGGAGGGAATTTTGAAGCAAGGGTAGCGGGTAATTATACAAATGAATTTGCAATTATTAAGGCATCAGTTAATTCTACCGCAAAAGACATTAAGACATATATAAATGTTATATCAGGCATTGAATACGCAAGTAAAATTCAAAAAAATCTGCTCCCGCCGGACAGTGTGTTTGCGCAAGTCTTTTCAGATCATTATTGCATATGGAAACCAAAGGATATTGTAGGCGGTGATATATACTGGATGAAAAACTTTGAAGAGGGAGCCGTCCTTTGCGTCTGCGATTGTACAGGGCACGGAACTCCAGGCGCTCTTTTAACCATGCTTGTCGTATCTGCATTTGACACCGCAATTATCGGCGAAAATTATAAAGACACTGCGCAGGTTATATGGGAGCTTGAAAAACGCCTGGTCGCAGATTTTAATGTAACTGCCGCAAACACTGGTCATGAAAAAGGTATAACCATAAATGACGGCTGCGACTTGGCAGTATTATATATTGCAAAAGACAGCACTGTTTCACTTTCTGCTGCAAATACAAATGTATTTATTTGTGACGGCAAAAATGTCACGCGGTTTCGGGGACAAAAATTACGGATAGGGGACGGCAAACTTAAAGGTAAAGAAGAAATAAAAACCATAACCATACCTGCAAACCCTGATAATAAATTCTATATCGCATCTGACGGACTTTATGAACAGCCGGGAGGATTTAATCAACTCCCGTTCGGGTACGAAAGATTTGAAGAAATTATTTTAGAAACTCACAATGAAAAGCAAAATGTAATATCACAAAAGATATGGCAGGCATTTGAAAAATACAGGGAAGACAGCGAAAGATGTGATGATTTTCAATTAATAACCTTCAAACCACAGGTTTGAAACCTTAGGAGAAAAAAAATGGCATTCAAACTGGAACGGGAAAAAACAAACATTACGCCTTATGTTTTGATTGACGAAGAAAAAGGGTATATGAAGTTAGAGGGAAAAAGTTATCAGGAAAATGTAATTTCATTTTTTAAGGAAATTTACGAATGGTTAAGCGGATTTTTAAAAACAGATTTCGATTGCTTTACCTTTGACTGCGAACTTGCATATTTTAACAGTTCAACTGTCAAAGTTCTTTTGAATATGCTCATGGATATGGACAACTCAAAAAATGCGAAAAATATTAAAGTCAACTGGATTACTTTTAAGGAAAATATAATCATCATTGAATGCGGTGAAGATTTTCAGGAAGATCTTGAAAATATTGCATTTAACATAGTGTATTCCAATTAGAAATTATTTAAGGAAGTTTAAAGCATGAAATTAAACATACGGTCATTCAACAAAATGCTGGATGACAATAAAATACAGGTTATTTTCAGCGGTCCTGTTTGGGCTGACGGAGTTGACAGTTTAGCTGAAATAATGCAGAAATGCCTCGAATTTGATTTATTCTCGTTTAATACATCGCAATCCGTATTTTCTATTTTTGTTGAACAAATAAATAATATTTTATTGTATTCAGCAGAAAAATATAAAAAAAGCGATGAAGAAGGAAAATTACATGAATTATCAAAGGGAATCTTTATATTGGGCGCAGAGGATTCCACATATTTTATGCAATGCGGAAATATCGTAACTTCAAAGGCAGCTGAAATTTTAAAATCGCGTATAGATCATATAAATTCTCTTGAGAAAAATGAACTGCGTCAGTTCTATAAGGAATGCCTGAAAGCTGAAAATAACAACTCCGAAAGCAAAGGCGCAGGTCTTGGCCTAATCGAAATTGCCCGCCGTTCTTCCACCCCCATTGAGTACGAATTGGAACCCCACGACAGCAAAAGTTTATATTTTACAATGTGTGTCACAGTACAACAGAAAAAGATGGAATAAATTTTGCTAATTATTCTTTGCTGTCTTTTTTTTCCAGATGTTCTGCAGTGAATTTTGCCCAGCTGTAATTGTTCATATACTCACCTGTATAAGAATTTATAGCATGCGTATCACCCTGTAAAAACCGTAAATAATCACAGTCAATTTTAGCAGCATTTACAGATATACTGTTACGTTTTTTTTCTATAACATCCATTACACCGGAATCATTTAATGCCTTTATCATTGTAGAAATAACAGTTTGTATCTGTTTTTGAAGGGATATACTGTTCTCTTTATTTTTGTATAAAACAGCCGTAATTTCTCTTGTACTGCATCCGCTTCCCTTTTTATGGACAAGATATGCAAATAATTCTTTTGCTTTCTCACGCGGAAAATGAAGCGTCTTATCATCCAAGAAAACTTCAAAATTGCCAAAACACTGAACTTTTAATTTTTTACTTTGCTTGTATTTAACAGGAAATCTTAATGTTCTAATTGCCTGCACAACCGCATTAATATTAACAGGTTTAAGCAGATAATCGCTTGCACACAAAGAAAAAGCATCCAGCGCGTACTTTTTATGACCTGTTGTAAATACAATATTTGTTTTATCGTTAATCTCTTTCAGATTTTTTGCAAGGTCAATCCCGTTCATTCCGGTCATATTAATGTCTAAAAACGCTAAATGAATATCAATGTTTTTCGCATAAGGTATAACCTCATCAGCCATACTAAAACAGGATAAATTTGTTATAGACGTTTCTTTATGTTCAATTGTTAATTGCTCAAAAGCCTTGCGGATAGTATATTCCAAATCATGAAGGGCAATTATTTCATCATCAACGGCAATTATATTCATATTTGTATTAATCATACGAACTTTGAAAGATTATTACAATATTTGAAATAAATAAATACTAATTATTTTTAATATTTACCATTTTCTACTGATTACAGCCCCTTGACTTAACATTGCGTCATTTGAATAAGACAGGACACTAACTTATTTCCTTATCCATCCTGGCTTGAAGGTTTTGCTGAATATACTTGCGGATTTTAATCCTGACTTCCGGATCTATCCGCTGGGTAAATAAAAACACATAAATTTGCTGGCCGCTGTCATCCCGTGAACCGAAGACAACAGCTTCTACCTTTAAAAGCATGGACTGCAATCTGATTTGAATATCCTTATGCAGGGCATTTTTTTTAAGCTGCGGATCCCGTTCAAAAACACATGAAATACCCACAATACTGATATCTTTTAAAACACCGTTTAAATATTCACCGCTAAACGGTATATTTATTGTTGCAGCAGTTCCGTGCTCGATTGACGCTCTTATATATTTTCTCCGGCCTTTAACATCCATCGTTTCGAGGGTTTCAATAATTTTTTGCGTAGTCTTGCTCATGTCAAGTTTCGGCGCCATATATCCGCAGGTAACGTTAAATTTGCTTATAAATTTTTTTTTGAATTCTTCATCATTATTGGATGAAAAAATCCCTATTTTAACGGTTGGAACGGCAGTCAATACGTTTGCGATCCACCTTTCCCATTCTTCAACCGGCAAATTATCATCAATATTTATATATACAATAGAATCAGGATATTTTTTTAAACTGCGCGCCAAACGCGAATGATCCTTGGCAATATAAATTTCAATTTCATGCTGCACAAGTTCGTTAATAACCTGATTCCGCACAGCCGCCGGCGGATTGAGAAAAAAAACTTTTTTACCGGTTATACATTGCTTTTCATTTTCATTTTCCATAATACTTCCGGTTATCTGACGCTAACAAGTTCCATTTCAAATATTAAAAAACTGTTGGCAGGAATTACGCCGCCTACCGCGCGATCGCCGTAAGCGAGTTCCGGCGGGATTATCACAAGACGTTTTTCTCCGACCCTCATATCCATAATCATTTCATCCCAACCCTGAATAACCCTGCCGGTTCCAGCCTGGAATTCAAGCGGCCTGCCCCTCAAACTGGAATCATCAAAAACTGTACCGTTAAGAAGCCTTCCAACATAATTCACGCTTACAGTTCTGCCGCGCACAGGCTTGTCTCCTGTTCCCTGGCTCTGGATGATATAGCGGATCCCGGAAGCTGTACGCTGTGTGTTCGGAAACTCCCTGTCAATTCTTGCTATGTCGGCCTGCCGCTGCGGCTGCGCTATATTTGTGTTTGCGCTGGAAACTTGCGCAAGCAGCCTGTCAAAATCAGCCTGATCCGCTGAAAATGCATTTGCTGCCGCTCCGTTGCGGATTATTGTAACGGAGCGAATCTGATCGCCGCGCATTGTTGTATTAACTATATTCTGCCCCTGAACAACATAACCAAAAACCGTATGCCGCCTGTCCAGGTGCGGAGTGGGCGCAATTGTTATAAAAAACTGACTGCCATTGGTGCCCGGCCCTGCATTTGCCATACTTAAGACACCGGGTCTGTCATGCCTTAATTCCGGATGAAACTCATCGGGGAACTGGTAACCAGGCCCGCCCATTCCTGTTCCCTGCGGACAGCCGCCCTGAATCATAAAATCCTGAGCATCCCCGTTTGCCCTGGAAATAACTCTGTGGAAGGTAAGCCCGTCGTAGAAACGTCTGCCTCTGTGATTATTCATTCTGCCTTCCGCAAGAGCAATAAAATTACATACTGTAAGCGGTGCACGCTGATATTCAAGACGTACTACTATATCGCCGCGGTTTGTAGTAATCCTCGCAAAAAGCCCGTCACCCAGAGTCTGGGCATCAATTGTTTCTGTAGTACTCAAAATTAAAATAACTCCAATAAAAAATAAAATTTTAATGTTCTTCATAATACGGGGATTGTAATATATAATCTGTTTTTTTTCAATATGGGGTTTTGCCCTTATATTAATGTATATTTTAAGGTTTTGTTCTTTTTATGTCCCGTCTTTAACAGTAAGATTTTTAACCCATTTTTCCTTTAGCATAAGATAACGCGCAACGAAAACTTTTATAATATCCGTAAGTTTTAATATCGCAAACATTGGAACCGGCGCAAGATTTGTAAATAAAGACAGAATAACTGAACCTGGCGCAAATATAAGCACATTGACAGAAACATCGGTATACATACCCATTGCAGTATCGCCCCCGGCGCGGGAAACCGCAAACTGAACATTCAAAAAACACCACAGCGGCAGATAGGCAAGAATTACGCAAACAAGTCCAAAGCAGTTAGCCCTTGCTTCGGCGCTGAGATTGTGAAACACAAATGGAATCAGATTCGAGATTAAAAAAACACCGGGTATAGCAAGAACAAGCCCGGCGACAACACTGCCCCACTTCAGCCACCCGGCGCGGCTGCGCGCTTCATCAAGCTGCCCTGCGCCCAAAGCTCCGCCGACAAGAATGCTTGAAGCCGTCCATAATCCGCCGAATAACAGAAAGAAAATGTTGGCTACTGTCCAGCCTGCCGCCATTCCGGCGACAACTTCCGCGCCGCCCCTTCTGTTGTACATTGCAATCATCAAAGTCTCAGATGCAACCCATGATATTTCGGAAGCAAAAATCATTGAAGACTTGCCCAATATTTCAATTATTAAATTCTTTTTTATCAGAAACAGCCTTTTAATTCCGGCAAAAAAAGGCGCTTTTACATATGATGCATAAACAAGAAACGCCGCTACTTCAAAACCGCGCGCAATAATTGTCGCATAACCTGCTCCTGTAACTTCAAGACGGGGGGCGCCGAGGTTTCCATAGATTAATATCCAATTTCCGATTGTGTTTATTAAGGCAGCAACTCCGGAAATTATAAGAGGAATTTTTGGTTTTGCGATTTCGCGGAAACTTGTAGCGATAGACAGTGAAATTGCCGTAGGGACAAAGGCCCACGACACAAGCCTTAAATAGACAGCGCCGGTATTTGAAATTTCTGTCTGTGCGGCATTGTCAACTGTAAGCAGGCTAAGCAGGTTATGAGGATAAATCCTGCAGACAAAAAAGCATATAATAGAAATACTGACTGCAAAAATTATTTTAAAACTGTATGCATTTTTCATTCCCTCAGAATCATTTGCGCCTTTAAACTGCGCTATGTAAATGCCCCCGGCCTGGCAGATTGTGTTTATTATGACAAAGAAAACAAAGGCAAGGTGGTTTGTAATATTTACGGCGGCCATACTGACATCGCCCAAACCGGCAACCATAAAGTTGTCGATAAGCGAGACCATACTCATAATAAAAGACTGAAGCATTACAGGCAGCGCAATCGCCAAAGCCTGTTTATAGAATGAAAGCGGACCCAAACGTTTTGTAATGACGCGAAGCATGATGATTTCTCCTCTTAAAAGTATTTTATCAATTTCTATACACACGTCAAGTGCTTTTAATTCAGATTTTGCATAATTGACAGCAGCGCATTTAAACAGTTACATTCAATATATGAGCGAATACATCATTAACGGCGGAGTTCCATTAAACGGAACAATTAAAGCATGCGGCAATAAAAACGCCGCGCTGCCCTGTATTGCGGCAGCCTTATTAACAGATGAACCTGTTATCCTGCGGAACATTCCGGATATTGAGGATGTGCGGGTCATGCTTGATGTTTTTACGGCTCTTGGCGGCGAAGTTAAAACGCTTGAACAGAACGTAATAATGCTGTCGTTAAAAGACATTAAGTCATCCGAAATACCGAAGGAGCAGGCGGTAAAAATAAGAGCTTCGATACTTTTTGCAGGCCCGCTTCTTGCACGGACAGGAAAGGTTGTACTTCCGCCGCCTGGAGGCGATGTTATAGGAAGACGAAGGCTTGATACGCACTTTCTTGTACTCACAGAACTTGGTTCAAAAGTTAAAATAGGCGATACTTTTACATTTAACGCAAAGTCCCTTACAGGCGCAGATATTTTTCTTGATGAAGCTTCTGTTACAGCAACAGAAAATGCAATAATGGCCGCAGTCCTTGCAAAAGGCAGAACAATTTTAACAAATGCCGCAAGTGAACCTCATGTGCAGGATCTCTGCAATATGCTTGTTTCAATGGGCGCAAAGATAGAGGGAACCGGCTCCAACATACTTACAATTGACGGAGTGGAAAAACTTTCCGGCTGCGATTTTGAAATTGGAGCCGACTTTATGGAAGCAGGTTCCTTCATCGGCCTTGCCGCTGTTACAGGCGGAGATTTACATATTCAGGGCGTAAGAGCAGCGGATATGCGCCCTGCAAAAATCGCCTTTGGAAAATTGGGCATTGTCTGGGCTCATGAGGGAACTGTTATACATGTGCCTAAAAACCAAAGCATGGAAGTGAACCACGATTTGGGCGGCATGATTCCAAAAATAGATGACGCTCCCTGGCCGGGATTCCCGCCCGACCTTTTAAGCATTGTAATTGTTGTAGCGACGCAGATAAAGGGAACAGTTTTAATCCACGAGAAAATGTATGAGTCGCGGATGTTTTTTGTTGACAAACTGATTGGCATGGGCGCGCGCATTGTGTTATGCGATCCCCACCGCGCCGTTATTTCAGGGCCGGCAAAACTGCACGGCTCAGAGTTAATCAGCCCCGATGTGCGCGCCGGAATGGCAATGCTTATAGCGACAATGTGCGCCGAAGGCAAGAGCGTTATACGTAACGTATACCAGATAGAGCGCGGATACGAGCACCTGCCGGAAAGACTTGCAGCGCTCGGCGCACGTATTGAGCGGATTGGGTAAGGCTATTTAGAAAAATGAACGTGATGTGACAGCTATGATCAAAAAAACATGACAGGAAAAATAGATCATGGGAATGTATAAGATTAAAGAGGACTGATAAATAGCTGTTTTTAGTTTTCTTGGGTAAAAATATTCATAAATCATAATGTGATATATTTGCTTCAGGAGGATATATGATCTCACTGAAACAAATGATAAATAATTATTTAACGTATTGCAAGGAGCATAAAAAACTAAGCGGAAAATCCACTAAGGCTTATGCGATTGACCTTGAGCAATTTAGGCGACAGGTTACTACAGAAACAATGCCTGTTAAAACGGATATTTCCGCATATATCGCATATCTACATAAAATGTATAAGCCAAGAACGGTTAAAAGGAAAATTGCAAGCATTCGGGCTTTTATGAATTTTCTTGATTTTGAGGAAATTATTGCTGATAATCCGATGAAAAAGATAAAAACCAAATTCCAGGAACCGCAAGTTTTACCCAGAACAATTTCTTTATCTACAATAGAAAGTATTCTGACAGTTGTGTATCAGGAAATGAAAAAGGCGCAAACTGCTTATGCGTTTAGTTCTGCTCTGCGAAATATTGCTATAATTGAATTATTATTTGCTACAGGTATTCGTGTTTCAGAGCTCTGTTCGCTGAATATCGAAAACATCGATTTACATAACGGCAATATTCGAATTATGGGAAAAGGCAAAAAAGAACGAATATTACAGCTTGGAAACCAGGAAGTAATTTCTGTTCTTCGGCGTTATACGGAAGAAAACGTTGTCCATATGAATAAATCGGAATGTTTTTTTGTTAACAGGCTTTCATCCCGAATTTCTGAGCAGTCTGTCCGTTTTTTGATTAAACGGCTCTGTGCTAAGGTAAATATTGCTCAAAAAATAACGCCGCATATGTTCAGGCACTCTTTTGCGACGCTTTTGCTGGAAGAGGACGTAGATATCCGCTATATTCAGCATATGCTCGGGCATAGTTCCATAGTAACTACGCAGATTTATACGAAAGTTGCCATGGAAAAGCAGCGGCAGATTTTAACTGATAAGCATCCGAGGAATAGGATTTCTGCTAAAATGTGATAGTTTTTGTTGACAAATTATGATAAGATAGGGATAGCTTTATATAAATACAGGATAACTATTTATTATCAGGTTGAAGCGAGTAAACTAGGAACATGGAAGAAAGTAAACTAGAAACAGTAAATAGATTTTTCATTTGTCTGTCCAGCAAAGATAGGTATGATGTTGTTGA
>Ga0123356_10001231_pt1 | contig 28442 bp, 21 predicted proteins | sample TergutEmb28metaG_2_FD_92546 | JGI IMG/M metagenome (GOLD analysis project Ga0123356, IMG submission 92546) | Embiratermes neotenicus P3 segment gut microbial communities from Petit-Saut dam, French Guiana - Emb289 P3 | ecosystem: Host-associated > Arthropoda: Insects > Digestive system > Gut ...
CGGCGGCGGCGGCGCGAGCAGTAACGTCAGCAGCGCCAGTGTCGGTGTCATGTTGCCTACTTGGTGATCGTATACACCAGGTCCCCGCTGTATTCCTGGCCGGCCTCGGTGCGGATGGTCCAGTGATCGCCGAGCGTGTAGCGCATCCTGAAGACGTTGAGCTGCTGCGTGAGGCCCACGCCGTAGCTCACGAACAGGCGCGGCGTCAGGAAGCGCCCGAGCACCAGCGAGGTCTGGTTGAGAAGCGGGTCGGTCTCGAGGGTCACGTCGGGGATGCCGACCCGCGGGCCGAGCTCGGCGGCGAGCAGCGCGCCCGCCTGTCCCAGGGCGGCGGCGCCCGCATTCTGCGCGGTCTCGAGCGAGCCGCCCGACAGAATCAGCGAGGCGATCTGCGTTTGCGGCAGCGGCGGATCCGAGAAGAACGAGATGCGCGGCCGCAGCAGCGTGCCGCGCACGTTGATGCCGGCGGTCACGCCGGGAAATACCCGCTGCGCCACCACGTCGATGCCCGGATCGGTGACCGATCCGCCGGTGAAGATGAGCCGGCCGCGCTGAATGTCCAGTTGCCGGGCCCAGGCCCGGTAGGTGCCCTGCGCCACCGAGAGCTCCCCGGTCCCGCGGGTGATGGCGTCAGATCCGCTGCGGATGGTGACGCTGCCGACGAGGCGCGCCGTGAGCCCCAGCGCGTCGACGTTCACGCGGTCGCCCAGCGACAGCGTGATGGTGCTCACCACCTGGAAGCGCTCGCTCGGATTCTCGGGCTCTGCGCCCACGATGACCTCATCGGGGGATATGCGCACCGCACCGGTCAGATCTTTCGGCTGGATCCTGGCGTACGGCACCACAACCCTGCCGGTCACCTCGATCCTGTGTCCGCTGACGTCGAAGTCGAGATCCGGAGAGGCGTCGATCTGCGCCTCGGGAAGGTCGGCCACGCGCAGATTCGTGCCCCGCAGATGGAACCTGCCGTAAGGCTGCAGCTGCCGCCACTCCAGGTGCCCGTTGGCACTCACCTGGCCCTTGCCCAGCTGAGCCGCGCCGCTGAAATCGATGCCAGTATTGGCCAGGCGTGCCTGCACCTCGAGCTGTCGCATACTGAGATTGATCTGGAAGACGTCGATCTCGCCCGCACTCAGCTTGACGGCGCCGTTGAGGGTCGGGGCACCGAGCGTGCCGGTCAACTTAACATTCGCCTCGAGGTGACCTGTCGCACGGTCGATGTCGGGCACGTACAGCGTCACGAGTCCGAACTCGTTGGTCTGTGCGTGCAGCTCCCCGCTGATGGGCATGTCCTGCCACCGCCCCTGTGTGCGCCGAATGTCGAGCCTGCCGTGGATGCTGCCGGCATCGCCCGTGCCGAGGTCGGCCTGCGCGGTGATGGCTTCCGCCGTCTCGGTCGCGATGATGGTGCCCGATCCGAGCTTGGTGTTCTCGGCCTTGTGGCTCGCGAGCTTGTGGGTTACCTCCGCATTCGCCAGTTCCGCGCGCAGCGTCCCCTGCACGGGCTTCGTTGCGCCGCCCGAGAGGTGCAGCAGCGCGCTGATCGTGCCGCGGTATTCCACCGCTGGCGTCATGCCGGCGGTGAGGGTGTTGAGCGGCAGCTGATTCGCCATCACGGTCGTCAGCCACACCGCCGGCGTCCAGTCGAACTCGGCACACATGCTGCCCGGCGCGCCCGCGAGGCACATCCATTCGAGCTGCGCGCGCTGCGCCGAGACGCTGAAGCCCACCGGCTGTTCGAGTGACAGCTGCAGCTGCTCGCTGCCGGTTATGGTGAGCGCCTCGAGCTGGCCACTGAAGCGGCCGCGCACGTAGGGGCCGGTCGCCTGCGCGTTGACGGCGAGCCCGGTCGCGGTGGCGGCCAGATGCACGGTATACGCCGTGGGCGGACCCTTCAGCGTGAGCACCAGACTATCGACGGTGCGGGCGCCGTGAGTGAGCTTGTGCAGGCGCACGTCGATGTGCGATTCCTGCGCGGTCGCGCCGGGATTGAAGTTGACCTCGGCATCGAGCGCCTCGAGCGTCACGCCCTGGTACTCGAAGTCGCCGCCGCGCGCGCTGGCAACGATGACCGGGTCGGTCAGCGTGCCGCTCACCGTGCCGGACGCCCGGAGCCGCCCGCGCATCCCCGCGGCGAGCAGACTCAGGTCCCGGGTACCGACGGCGAAGCGCACATCCACGCGGTCACTCACGGTGCCGTCGAGCGCGAGGCGCGCGGTGCCGAGTCCCACGCGCACTCTGTTGAAACCCCAGGTAGTGCCCGAATGCGTCACGGTGCCCGCGCCGCTCGCCGCCAGGCCGCGCAGCTGGCCGCCGAGCGCGCTGAAGGCGGCGCTGATGTCACTGCGCGCGTCGAAGCCGCGTCCGGAAGCGTCGAGGGTGAAGTTGAGACTCCCCGGCAGGTCCGCCCGCAGGAACGCCGGATTGATGCCGGTGGCGCGGCCCCTCACCGACCAGGTATGCGCCGCTGACCATACGACGCTGCCGCTGACGCTCGCGCGTCCGTCGAAGAGATCGATTACCGCGGGATCGAAGGTTACGCGGTCCGTGCCCAGCGTTCCGCTCGCATCCACGGTCATTTCCGGCAGCTCGGCCGCGCGCCCGCGACCTTTGACGTGCACGCTGTAGGGCAGTACGCCGGCGAGGGAGAAGGAAGCGGCGGCGCTGCGGACGGCGGGCTCGCGCCCCACCAGCGGCCAGCGGAAATTGCTCCACTCGCCTTTCAGATCGAGCCGCGGCCCGTGCTCGATCATCGCGATGGTGCCCGAGGCGCTGGCGCGGGCGCCGGAGGCCAGGTGGCGCACTTCCATGTGCCGGGCGGTGAGCACGTGATCGGCATAGCTGCCGGTGAACTGCGCCTCGAACATCCCGACGTGCAGTCCCGCGGGGTTCACGGGTCCGTGCCCGCTGAAGCCGTGTTCGTCGCCCGAGACGGCCAGATGTCCGGAGAGGATGCCGAGCGGGCTGTCCACTCCCCAGGCACGGAGATCGAATCTCTGCACTTCGGCATCTCCCAGCCAGTGCCAGCGGCTGGTCAGATCGAGCGCCTGTCCGGCAACGTCCGCGCGGAACGGGCTGACGACATGCGCGACGATGTTGAGCGTGTCGAGGTCGCCGCGGGCGCTGCCGTGCAGCGTCCAGGACGGCTGTCCTGCAGGAGTCCAGTCGAGGTTCGCCTTCAGGTCCATACCGAGCGGATCCGCCGCGCGCAGCTCGCCGATGGCGCTGACGTGCGCACCCGCCAGGCTTGCCTCGGCCTGGAAGAAGCGGATGGAGCGGTGACGGATCACCGCGGCGGCGCGAATGGCGCTCACCTCGAGGTGGAAGCCGCCGTAGACGGTGAGCGTGGCGGTGCCCACCTGCGCATCGTCGGCGCTGATCAGCAGCCAGCGCGGCAGAAACCCCGGCGGCCCGGGCGTTGGTGGCCGGGTGCGGCGCTTAACCTGGATGATGGCGGTGCGCACGCTGGCGTGCGTGGCGCGGATGGTCTGCAGCAGGAGCGGCGCGGGGGCGACCCGGCCGTCGACGCCTTCGAGCGTCAGATCCACCACCTCCTGATCGATCTCCAGGCGCTCGACGTGCAGGCCGCCGGCCACCGTGCCGCTGATACCCTCGATCGTGAGATGCACCGGCCCGAGCTGCCGTGGCAGGTGACGCACCACGAACTGTAGTCCCGAGGTGGTGTACAGCGCCGACCAGATAACCACCGGTGGCACGACGATGGCCGTGGCGACGATCAGGATGGCGAGAATGAGCAGCAGGCGGCGCATGGTTTCCCGCCTGCCGTTACAGTTTCGCCGAGAAAGTGATGTCCAGTCGCGGGCCGGCGCTGATGGAGAGCGGTTGCGCCAGGTCTACGCCCAGGGTCACGACCGGCAACAGCACACGTAGTCCCACTCCGACCGAATACTGCAGGTAGGGCGGGCAGATGGTCGTGCCCGGCTCGACTCCCGACACGCAGTCGGGCTTGCGAAAGCCGTTGAGGGCGTTGCCGAAGTCGAAGAACGTCGCCACACCGAGATTTCTCGGCAGAGTGCGGATCAATTCCACTGTACCCGTGACCAGATCCTTGCCGCCCGTCTTCAGATAGTACCCCGGCTTCGGCTGACAGGCGCCGCTCGCCGTGTGCAGGATCTGGCCCGCGGAATTCGTCGCACACACCGGCCCCTCGAGCGGCGACAGCTCGTTGAAGGCAAAGCCACGCACGCTGTTCGAGCCGCCGGCGAAGAACCGGTAGACGGCGGGCAGGTCGTTGAAGTCTGACACAAAGGTTACGCCGAACTCCCCGCGCAGCAGCAAGTGCCACTGTTCCGCCAGTCGGAACACTTTCTGAGCCTGCATGTGAATCTGCAGGAAGTCAGCCTGCGAGCCGAGCGAGCTGTGCGAGGCCTTGAGCTCGGCGAAGAACGGGTGCTCGAACAGGGCTTCGCCGAGATAGCCCTTCGGCACCCGGGCCAGATCGAGCTCCGGCACGAGCAAGGTGTCGGCGCGCGTCGAGTCGGGGTTCACGACCGTGGGCGCGCTGTTCTCGGTGGTGGTGTGAACAGCGTTCACCAGGGCCACGTACTGCCAGCTGTCCACTACCGCGGTGAAGCTCGGTCCCACCGACTGTGTGTAGGCCGTCGTGTCGGCGAGCGTTTCCTGCTGGATGGTGGCGTTCAGCGCGACAAACTCGACCGCCGGGTCGCGGACCGGGATGCGATAACGACTCTGCACGTTGTAACGCTGAATCTGCGACGCCTGCACCTGAACGACCAGGCTGTGCCCGAGGGAGTTGATGCGCCGGTCCTCATAAGTGAACGTGCCGCGGATGCCAGTGTCGGTGCCGTAGCCGCCGCCGGCCGAGTAGCGATGGCGTCTCCCCGGGTCGGCGTGAATACTGACCGGCACGGTGAGCGCCTTGCGGTCGGGTTCCCCGGGCAGCACCTCGAGATTGGCGAAGAATTGCGAGTCATCGAGCGCGAACTGGGTGCGCAGCACCTGGGTGAGATCGTAGTAGTCGCCCTCGCGATAGCGCAGATAGCGGCGCATCAGCTGATCGTTGATCGCGTGCTGCTCGATGGTGGTCACGCCGAAGCGATAGCGCTGACCCGTCTCCAACTCGAGGGCGATGTTCGCCGTGTGGTTCGGCGGGTCCACCAGCAGCTCGTTGCGTGTCAGCCTGGCATCGAGGTACCCGTAGGTCGCGGCGGTGCGCTGCAGGTCCGACTTGATGGCGTCGTAGGAGGCGTGGTTCAGGCGATCGCCGGCGCGCATCGGCAGCCGGCGCAGGATGCGCTGGAATACCCGATCGCTCTCCCCCGGCCCGGTCACGCGCACGTCCATGTGCGCGACGATCACCGGCGGCCCCGGAATGATGTTGATATCCACCCGCCACTCGCCGCGACCGAGGTCGGTGACGCGCGAGTCGACCCTTGGCTCGTAGAAGCCGAAGGGACGCAGCGCCGTCGCTACCTCGCGCTCCACACGGTTGTGCAGGCGTTCGACCGTGTCGGCGTTGAGCTCGACGCCGCCTCTGCGGTAGCGCTCGAAGCTCAGGAAAGCGAGCACGTTGGCGCGCAGCTCGTCATTGACGCCCTGCACCTGCACGTTGACGCCGGCCGCGCGCACCAGCCCCCAGACGAGCAGGCACAACAGGAGCCACGGGGCCCGCCTGCGCGATCGACGAGCCCGCCGCAGGAAGCTGTGCTGCGCCATCTCACCGTGCGATCCGACGAAAGTGTCAGAATTCTAGAGCCTTGCGGGCGGTGCTGCTCGGGCCTCGACGTCTCGCACCTTCAAGGCCACTCGCCGGGAGCCAGCTCGAATTCGGTTTCACCGGTGCTTTCGCCGCAGGCGTCGAAGCGGCGCTCGGCGATAAACAGCCGCCCGTCGGGCTGCAGAAGCACGACGGTCGAGCAGCGCGTGCCGTACTGCGGGTGCAGCACGAACGGTGCCGACAGTACCCGTGCCCACTCCGGCGGCAGTCCGCCGGTGTGCTCCGACCCCGCCGACGCTGCCGACTCCGGCGATCCCGTCGGCTGCGCCGGCGTGCGATCGGCCAGCAACGCAAACAGTTCGCTCGCCGACGTCGGCTGTCCCTGGCGCAGCCACGACTCGAAGCCTCCCCGCACCCGCTGCAGCTTCGGCCACGGAGTATCGAGCAACTCGTTCGAAAGCCCGTAGACGCCTGCTGCCAGGGGGCGCGCAAACGGTGTGATGCGGTTCGACCCGTACCACAGCGAATCCGCGTCGCTGAGCAGCAGGTTGAAACCGGAGTAGCCGGGCGCACGTGGCTCGAGCGCCGCAAGGAACTCCCCGGCCCGCGTACGCGCGGCCGGAACGGTCGCGCTCAGGTAGCTCGGGATCAGGTCGCCGCGCGATGGCGCCCCAGGCTGCGGGCGCTGCAGCTCGCGGAAGTTGGTAACCACACCGAAGCGCCGCTCGCGATCGACGGCGAGCCAGGTGCCCTGGGCGCGCAGGTCGCGCCCGCCGATCAGCGCGGCGGGCGGCGGCCACTTCGCCAGCGGCGCTGCCGGGCGCTCGTGATACTCATCGCGGTTGGCCGCCACCACCAGGCGGTAGCGCGGGTGCGCCTGCCAGGCGATCATCAGCAGGCACATGGTGCTAACCGTCGCCTTGCAGCCAGCCTTCGATCAGCCGCCAGGATATGGATTGGGAAGGAGGCGCCAGCACCTCGCCGCAGCGCACCTGCTCGCGGGTGAACCAGCGCGCGTCCTGGAGCTCGTCGCCGAGGCGCACCGCGGCCCCCGCGGCCGCGTGCGCGCGGAAGCCCAGCATGATCGATGAGGGGAACGGCCAAGGCTGCGATGAGTGATAGCGTGCCTGCGTGACGGCGACCCCGGTCTCTTCGGCCACCTCCCGGGCAACGGCATCCTCCAGACTCTCGCCCGGCTCGACGAACCCGGCAATAGTGGAGTAGCGCCGCGCCGGCCAGCTCGCCTGCCGCCCGAGCAGCGCCCGCTCTCCGTCGCTCACCAGCACGATGATGGCCGGGTCGATGCGGGGAAAGTACTGCTGGGTGCACGCGGGGTTCGAGCAGCTGAGACAGTGGCCGGCATGGGTCGGGATCGTGAGCGCGCCGCACACGCCACAATGACGATGCCGCGTGTGCCACACCGCCAGTGCGCGTGCGTAGGCGAGCAGGCCGGCTTCCTCCGCCGTCAGCACCGCGGCGAGCGGCCGCAGCTCTTCCAGGCTCGTGCCCGGCGGGAGCTCGAGCGCCGCGCCCGCCGGCAGCTCGGCGAGTATGCAGCGTGCGCCGCGAAACCAGCCGAGCAGCGCGAGGTTCGCCGGGTCCGTCGCGGCGAGCAACGGCGCGCCATTGGCGAGGAACGCCACATGGGGCTCGGCACCTCCGTGCATGAGCTGGGCGGTGCCCTGGCCGATCACGTACAACGTCGCCGGGTCGGCGCGCGCAGCGGTCAGCCACTCCGGATCCTCGCGCTCTTCCGCGCGCCGCTCGATGTAGGGGCCCGCAAAGTAATTCGGCCGCTCGTGATCCATCCGCCATCCGCCCGCCGCAGGTGTTGGCGGGGGGTTCTAGCCGGCCCCCGGCGAACTGGCGCTCTTGCGCGCCCGCGGCCGCCACTCACGGCATCATGCCGCGGCGTGTTTTCAGCAGCGTGACTGCATTGCGGCGGCACAGTGGTGGCAGCGTGCGGCACGCAGCGGCAGGCGCTCGGTCACCACGAGGGTGCCGCAGTCGCTGCAGCCGCCGAGGCGCAACTGATCGCCACGTGCAAGTGCGTTGACGAGAAACACCGCGTGCTCGAACGAGATCTGTGCTGCAGACACCGACAGGCGGAACGCCTCGAACGCCTGACACAGAAGGTTACCGCGCGTCAGGCCGGGCAGGACGTTGCCGGCAGCGTCCGTGGCGGCCGCCGCGCCCGCCCGCGGCGGGGTCGTCGCCGGCAACAGGCCGAGCAGGGACAGCATGCTCGCCAGCGCCACGGTCTCCTGCTGCAGCCGCAGCGAGCGGGTGAAGTAGGCGATCTGGTGCGGTGACTTGCCGCGATGGCGCGGCGACGGGCGCCGCGCGTGGCCCATGTAGGAGCGATAGAGCTTGCGGATGCGGTCGTCGGACAGACCGGTCCAGGCGCGGATGGTCTGCGTGCGCGCCTCGTGATGCAGGAAGCGCAGTGCCAGCTCCAGGGACGCGCGCTCGCGGGTATAGCGGTCGTCGGAAATGCGCATGTTTTCCTCCGCATGGCAGCCGTAGCCAATTTTGCTGATAATTCAGCAAAACTCAACACGGCAAATTTGGTTGAAAATCACCAAATCTGAAAGTGGCATCCGGCGCGGCCTCCGCTACGATGGCGGCCTCCCGGCTTAGCTCGTGGGGGGAGTGTCATGCTGTTGCGGTACGAGACGGAGGACGGCGCCGGCGGCGCTGACGCGGGTGCGGCGGCCGTGTGGCTGCGGCCCGAGGCGCTGGCGACGCTCCTCGAGCTGAACGAGTTGAGTCTCGCGCTGCTGGCCGAGCAGGCGGCCGTACGCGGCGCCTCGGCCAGCCCGCTGCTGCGGCAGGTGGGGGAGCTGTGGCGGTCGCTCGATGGAGCGGCCCGCCGGCGAGCCGCCGCCTGCCCATACCTGCTGGTCGATGCCGGATTTGCCGACCCGCCGCGCTGGCGTCCGCCGCCCGCACCGCAGGTGGACGATGCCGGGCACGGCGACTACGCCGCGTTCTTCACCGTGCCGGCGGCGGCGGAAGTGGCGCGCCTGGTGTTCACCTACGCGTGGCATCTGGCGTGCTCCCACGCCACCGCGGCACGAGTCCTGCTGGGCATGCCCGCCGCGAGCGCCGGGCTCATCGGCCACTACACTCTGCGCCAGATCCAGACCCTGGCGGAGCGTCATCCCGAGTGGCTGCGGCCGCGCTGGCCGGCACGCGTCGAGGTCTGGCGCGAGCTGCTGCAGGCCGCCGCGGGCGGTGAAGCGCTGGCGCTCGAGCGCGCGCGGCTGCGCGGGCTGACGCTGCTGGCGGCGGAGGTACGGTTCTCCGCGGCTAGCTTTCCCGCGCGACCAGGTACTTCACCAGCTCGATGAAGCGGGCGGTGTTCGCCTGCCAGTCCTCGCGCGTCACGCGGTACTTGCCATTCACGATGATCGTGGGCGTTCCCCCTACGTGCATGGCGCTGATCTGCGCGTCGGCGGCGCGCATCCTGCTGTCGACAGCGAAGGAGTTGGCCATGGCGAGGAACTGCTGCGGGCTCACGCCGGCGACGCGCGCATAGAAGGCCGCGACCCGCTCGATCGAGGGTTGCGGGCTCTTCAGCCGATGGGTGCCGTAGTCGGTGGTGGCGAGCTCGCCAGTCTGCCACACCGCATCGAACATCGCCTGATGCGTGCGTTCGGCTATGCCTAGAAACTGCGCGGCAAAGAAAGCGCGCTGGAACACGGGCCAGTCCTCCGCCGTGTTGTTGAAGGAGGCGGGCAGAAACACCAGCTGCGCGTTCGGCGGCAGGCTGTGGCGCAGCTTCTCGACCACCGGCTGGAAGACGTTGCAGACCGGACAGCCGTAGGAGAACACCTCCATCACCTCGACCTTGCCCTTCGGTACTGTGGTCTGCTGCGCCGGGGACACGAGCACGTAATCGCTGCCCTCGGTGAAGGTGGCCGTGCGTCCGGCCTGAGGCAGGGCCAGGAGCAGAAGGGCGAACAGGCAGGCGGCAGAGCGGGTCATGTGGATCTCCGGGGTAAGTGAAGCAGCCGGGCGCGGCGCGCCCCGTCAGTAAATTGCGATCTCGCGGCGGCCGCGTGCGTCACGCGCGCCGCGGAACATGCCCTCCGTGCTGAAATCCATGACCAGCCGGCCGTCCCGGTCGACCGCAATCAGGCCGCCGCTGCCGCCGAGCCCGCGCAGGATCGTGTGCAGCACTTCATGCACCGCCTGCTGCAGGGTGAAGCCCCGGTATTCGACCGCGGCGCACACGTGGTAGGCGGCGACCGCACGGATGAAGTATTCGCCGTGGCCGGTAGCCGACACCGCGCACACGCCGTTCTTGGCGTAGGTGCCGGCGCCGACGATCGGCGAGTCGCCGACGCGGCCGGGGCGCTTGTTGGTCATGCCGCCGGTGGAGGTGGCCGCCGCGAGGTTTCCCTCCGCATCGCGCGCCACCGCCCCCACCGTGCCCGGTGCGGGCGGCGGCACCAGATCCGAGACGCGCTCGCCGCGCTGCTCGGACTCGAGCTGCTCCTGGCGCTCGGCGGTACGGAAGTAGTGATTCGGCACCAGCGCGAGTCGTTCCTCGAGCGCGAACTCCTCGGCACCCGCGCCCACCAGCAGCACGTGGCGCGATTTCTCCATCACCCGCCGCGCCAGCTCAACCGGATTCCTGACGTGGCGCACCGAGGCCACGGCACCGGCGCGCATCTGCCGGCCGTCCATGATCGCGGCGTCGAGCTCCACGGCGCCCTCACGGGTGAGCGCGGCGCCGCGGCCGGCGTTGAACAGCGGGTCGTCTTCCAGCAGGCGCACCGCGGTGGACACGGCATCCAGGCTGCTGCCGCCGCGCTCGAGCACTGCGCAGCCGCCCTCGAGCGCCGCCTCCAGCCCTGCGCGGTAACGCGCCGCGCGCTCGGCCGACAGGCGCTCGCGCGGCACCGCGCCGGCGCCGCCGTGGATGGCGATGGCGTACACAGGCGTCCCTGCTAGTCCTCGCGGTACATGGCGATCGCGCGCCGCCCGCGCGAGTCGCGCGCTCCGCGGAACATGCCGACGCTGTTGAAATCCATGACGATGTTGCCGGCGGGATCGAGCGCGATGACGCCGCCCTCGCCGCCAGTGCGCTGCAGCTTCACGTGGATCACCTCGTGCACCGCATCCGCGAGGCTCATGTGGCGGTACATGACCAGCGCGCAGATGTCGTACGCGACCAGCTGGCGGAGGTAGTACTCGCCCTGGCCGGTGCCGGACACCGCGCACGACTCGTTGCTGGCGTAGGTGCCAGCGCCGATGATGGGCGAGTCGCCCACGCGGCCGAGGCGCTTGTTCGTGAGACCGCCGGTCGAGGTGGCGGCCGCGAGAGTGCCCTCGCGGTCCAGGGCGACGGCGCCGACCGTGCCCATGCCGGGCGCCTGCGCGGCGGCGCGCGTGGTCCGTGGCTGCGGTTGCGGCTTCTCCGCCTGCAGCGCCTCCGCCAGCTCGCGCTCGCGGCGCTCGGTGCGAAAGTAGCTGCGCGGCACCAGCACCACGCCCTGCTCGAGTGCGAAGTCTTCAGCGCCCCTGCCGACCAGCAGCACGTGCGGGCTCTTTTCCATGACCAGCCGTGCCAGCTCGATCGGATTCTTCACGTGGAACACACTCGCCACGGCACCCGCCCGCGGGCCGCGGCCGTCCATGATGGCGGCGTCCAGCTCGGCGTCGCCTTCGTGGTTGAGCACTGCGCCCTTGCCGGCGTTGAACTGCGGATCGTCCTCCATAGTGCGCACCGCCGCCGTCACCGCATCGAGACTGCTGCCGCCGCGCTCGAGGATGGCGTAACCGGCATCGAGCGCCGCCCCCAGGCCAGCCCGGTAGGAAGCCGCCTGCGCCGGGGTCATCTTCGAGGGCTCGATCACACCGGCACCGCCGTGGATGACGATGGCGATCGGCCGCGTGTCGGCGAGCGCCGGGGCGGGGACAGCGGCCGGACTGACCAGCACGATCAGGCAAAGCAATGCGGACAGCTTCGGGCGCGACATGCCTTCCTCGCAGCGGCTATGATCGAAGCGCTTCCGCGCGCGCGCGCCTGCGGAAGCGTCCCCCGACATATGACGGCAGATGATAGATGATACCGGCGACGCCGCAGCGGATCCGCAGCCTCCTGGTAGCCAATCGCGGCGAGATCGCCATCCGCGTCATGCGCGCGGCGAGCGAGCTCGGCCTGCGTACCGTCGCGGTGTACTCGCAGGAGGATCGCTTCTCGCTCCATCGGACCAAGGCGGACGAGGCGTACCTGGTCGGACGCGGCAAGGGTCCCGTCGAGGCCTACCTCGACATCGCCGGCATCTTGAGGATTGCGCGTGAGGCGCGCGTCGAGGCGATCCACCCGGGCTACGGCTTTCTCGCGGAGAACCCGCAGTTTGCGCGCGCCTGCGCCACGGATGGCGTGCTGTTCATCGGCCCCGAGCCCGAGACCATGGCTGTGCTCGGCAACAAGGTTGCGGCGCGCGAGCTGGCGGTGTCGGCCGGTGTGCCGGTGATGCCGGCCACCGGGCCGCTGCCCCGCGACCCGGCGGAGTGTGCGCGCCTCGCCCGGGACATCGGCTACCCGCTGATCGTGAAAGCGAGCTGGGGCGGCGGCGGGCGCGGCACGCGCGTGGTAGCGGACGAAGCGCAGCTCGCGGAGCTGCTGCCGGTCTGTCGTCGCGAGGCCCAGACCGCCTTCGGGAACGACGAGGTGTACCTCGAGAAGCTGGTGCAGCGGGCGCGGCACGTCGAGGTGCAGATACTCGGCGACCGGCACGGCAACCTGGTGCACCTGTTCGAGCGCGACTGCACCGTGCAGCGCCGCCATCAGAAGGTGGTGGAGCGCGCCCCCGCCGTCTTCCTCAGCGAGGCGCAGCGCACGGAACTTTGCGCGGCGGCGCTCGCCATCGGCCGCGCCTCGCGCTACGTGAACGCGGGCACGGTGGAGTTCCTGCAGGACGCCGCCAGCGGCCGGTTCTACTTCATCGAGGTGAACCCCCGCATCCAGGTCGAGCACACCGTCACGGAATGCGTGACCGGCATCGACCTGGTGAAGGCGCAGATCCGCATCGCAGAAGGGGCGCGCATCGGCACGCCCGAGAGCGGCGTGCCCCCGCAGTCCGGGATCCGCATCAACGCCCACGCGCTGCAGTGCCGCATCACCACCGAGGACCCGGAAAACGACTTCATCCCCGACTACGGCAAGATCGCCGCCTACCGCAGCCCCGCGGGTTTCGGCATCCGCCTCGACGCCGGCACCGCCTACACCGGGGCGATCATCACCCGCTCGTATGACTCGCTGCTGGTCAAGGTCACCGCCTGGTCGCCGACTCCGCAGGAGACCATCGCCCGCATGCACCGCGCGCTGTGGGAATTCCGCATCCGCGGCGTGGTCACGAACCTGCGCTTCCTGGACCAGCTGATCACCCATCCGCGCTTCGCAGCGGGCGACTACAGCACGCGCTTCATCGACGAGACGCCGGAGCTCTTCAACTGGCCACGCAAGCGCGACCGCGCCACGCGCATCCTTAGCTACCTCGGTGCGACCATCGTCAATGGCAATCCGGAAGTGCGGGGCCGCCCGCGGCCGGCGCACCTGACCCTGCCGCGGCTGCCGCCGGGGCCGCTGCCACCGGCGCCGCCGGGCACCCGGCAGAAGCTCGACGAGCTGGGCGCTGAAGGGTTCGCCCGCTGGATGCTCCACCAGGAGCGCGTGCTCCTGACCGACACGACCATGCGCGATGCGCACCAGTCGCTGCTCGCCACGCGTGTGCGCACCCTCGACATGACGGCCATCGCGCCCTACTACGCGAGCCTCCTGCCTGCACTGTTCTCGGTGGAGTGCTGGGGCGGGGCGACCTTCGACGTGGCAATGCGCTTTCTGCGCGAGGACCCGTGGCAGCGCCTGAGCGCGTTGCGCGAGCTCATGCCGAACCTCCTGCTGCAGATGCTGCTGCGCGGCGCGAACGCGGTCGGCTACACCAGCTATCCGGACAACGTGGTGCGCTTTTTCGTGGCGCGCGCCGCCGCCTGCGGCATCGATGTGTTCCGCATCTTCGACTCGCTCAACTGGGTCGAGAACATGCGCGTCTCCATCGACGCAGTGCGCGCGGCCGGCAAGCTGTGCGAGGCGTCGATCTGCTACACCGGCAACCTCAGCGACCCGCGGGAAAGGAAATACACCCTCGACTACTACGTGAAGCTCGCCCGCGAGCTCAAAGCCGCCGGCACTCACGTGCTCGGCATCAAGGACATGGCGGGGCTGGTGCGCCCGCGCGCCGCGTACGAGCTGGTGAAGGCGCTGAAGGAGGAGACGGGTCTGCCGGTGCACTTCCACACCCATGACACCAGCGGCATTGCCGCAGCCAGCGTGTTGGCGGCGATTGAGGCAGGGGCGGACGCGGTCGACGGCGCCATCGATGCGATGAGCGGGCTCACCTCGCAACCGAATCTCGGCTCGCTGGTCGAGGCGCTGCGCTTCGGGCCGCGCGATGCCGGTATCGATCCGGACAAGTTGCGGCTGATCTCGGCCTATTGGGAGCAGGTGCGCCGCCAGTACGCCGCGTTCGAGAGCGACATCCGCGCCGGCGCCTCCGAGGTGTACGTGCACGGCATGCCCGGCGGGCAGTACACCAATCTGCGCGAACAGGCACGCGCGCTCGGCATCGACGAGGCGCGCTGGCCGGAGCTCGCCCGCACGTACGCCGAGGTCAACGACATGTTCGGCGACATTATCAAGGTTACCCCGACGTCCAAGGTCGTCGGCGACCTGGCCCTGGCCATGGCAACCGCCGGGATCAGCCGCGAGCAGGTGCTCGATCCCGACACCGAGGTGGCGTTCCCCGAATCGGTGGTGCAACTTTTCCGCGGTGAGCTCGGCCAGCCGTACGGCGGGTTTCCGCCGGGACTGCAGCGCAAGGTGCTCAAGGGCGCGCAGCCTCTCAGCGGCCGTGCCGGTGCCGCCCTGCCGCCGGCGGATCTCGCCGCCGAGCGCGAGCGGCTGCAGCAGAGGTTGCCGCGCCCGGTGACCGATGAGGACCTTGCCTCCAGCCTCATGTACCCGCGCGTGTGGGCGGACTATGCGCGCGAGCGGTCGCTGTACGGCGATCCGGGCATCCTGCCGACGCCGGTTTTCTTCTACGGCATGGAGCCCGGACAGGAGATCAGCGTCGATCTGGAACGCGGCAAGACCCTCATCGTGCGCTACGTCGCCGTGAGCGAACCGCACGAGGACGGCACGCGCACGGTGTTCTTCGAGCTGAACGGCCAGCCGCGCTCGGTGCGCGTGCCGGACAGGAGCCAGGTGGCCAAACAGCCGCCGCCGCGCAAAGCCGAGGCGGGAAATCCGCGCCAGGTCGGCGCGCCGATGCCGGGCGTCGTCGTGACGGTCGCCGCCGCCGCGGGCGCGAAGATTGCGCGCGGCGACGTGTTGGTGACGCTCGAGGCGATGAAAATGGAGACCGCCGTGCGTGCCGAGAGCGACGGCGAGGTGACCGAAGTGCTGGCGCGCCCGGGGCAGGCGGTGGACGCCAAGGATCTGCTGGTGGTGCTGCGCTGAATGTGTCGGCGCATGGCGTCATCCGTCGATGCCAAACACCCTTGTTGTATGCTTGCCCCTCCCTGTCAGTACTGCGGCGGAGGCGTGTGGATGCGCGAGCGGCTTGGGCGTAGGCGGCGACTGCCCCGGGGCGCGAGCCTGGTGTGCGTGGCGCTGCTCGGTGCGTCGCTCGGCGCCGCGCGGGCGGACGACCTGATCGGTCCCTATGTCGGCGCGGCGGTGGGCAAGGCGTCGCTCGATGTCTCGACGCCGCTCGTCAAAAACTTCGGCTCCGACCATGCGGCGTTCAAGCTCATCGTCGGCTGGCGTCCGATCTCCGAGATCGCCGTGGAGCTCGAGTATCTCGACCTGGGCGGCCCGAGCGGCGCGTCCACGTCCCCGCATTCCAACGTCACGCTCGCGACCAGCGCCAGCCTGAGAGGCTTGGGGGCTTTCGGCCTGCTCTATCTGCCGACGCCGATCGTCGATTTCTACCTGAAGGGCGGTTTCTCCCTCATGCGCACCAACGCTGACACGACCGTCAGCTGCATCAGCGGGGCCGTGTGTCCGCCGGTCACCCAGCCTCCTCCCGCCAACCGCACCGACTTCGGTCTTGCCGGCGGCGGCGGCGTGATGTACCGGATCCGCACGCTCGAGCTGCGCGCCGAGTACGAGCGCTTCACGGCCGGCAGCGGCAACCCGTATTTCGTGTCATTCGGCGCCACCTGGACGTTCTGAGGGCGCGCGCCCGCCGGCGCGCTGGCGGCGTCCAGGGGCGCATGCGCGTGAAGCCGCACCGCGGTCGGCGGCGCGTGCTCAGACGGTGTCCTTGAGCGCGATCGACGGATCGGCGAGCTTGTCGACGTTCGGCCGCACATGGGCGGCGATCAGCTTGCGCGCCGCCATCTGGTCCTTGGGGGCGTTGATGCTGTCGATGGCGATCAGCTCGCCGCCGCGCAGATAGCAGACGCTGAAGCTGCGTGCCGCGGGCGAGCCGCGCGTGACCGTCGTGTCGTAACCGTGGGCGACGCCGACGATGATGAGCTTCAGGTCGAACTGGTCGGACCAGAACCACGGCAGCTTGTCGTGCGGTGTCGGCGTGCCCAGCAGGTTGATCGCGACCGTCGTGCCCTGCTCGAAGGCGTTGTCGACCGATTCCAGGCGCAGGTGCCGCCCGTACTGGCGGTTGAGGTGACTGGCGCAGTCGCCGGCCGCGTAGATCACCTCGTCCGAGGTACGGCAGTGCGCATCGGTCACGACCCCGTTCTCGCACTCCAGGCCGGCCGCGCGCGCCAGCTCGTCGGCGGGCGCCACGCCGACGCCGATGAGGACGACGTCCGCCGGGTAGTCGCCGCCGCCCTCGGTGATCACGGCGCGCACGCGGCCGGTGCGGGCATCGCCGTGCAGCGCCCGCACCTGCTCGTTGCAGAGGATGCGCACGCCGTGACGCGCGTGTTCGGCCTCGTAGAACGCGGAAACCTGCGGGCAGGTCACGCGATTCATCACCCGGTCGGCCATCTCGAGCACCGTCACCTCCCGGCCCAGCTCGCGTAACGTCGCCGCCACCTCGAGCCCGATGTAACCGCCGCCCACGATGAGCAGCCGGGCGCCCGGGGCGCACTCCGCGCGGATGCGGTCGGCATCCGCGATGGTGCGCAGCGTGTACACCCCCGCCAGCTCGCCGCCTGGGATCGAGAGCTTCCGCGGACGGCTGCCGGTGGCGAGCACGAGCGCGTCGTAGGGCAGCATCACGCCGTCGTCGAGACGCACCTGCCGCTCGCGGCGTGCGACGTCGGTGACACGCCGCCCGAGGTGCGCGGTGACGCCGTGATCGGCGTAATACTGTGCCGGGCGGATGAGCAGCCGTTCGCGCTCGAGGCTGCCGGCGAGGTACTTCTTGGAAAGCGGGGGACGCTGGTAGGGGAACCAGGGCTCATCGCCCACCACGGTGAGCTTTCCCGTGAAGCCCCGGCGGCGCAGCGTGTCGACGGTCTGCACGGCGGCCTGGCCGCCCCCCGCGATCACGATCTGTTGGTACATCCGCCGCAAGCATAGCCCAAGGGGGCAGCCGCCGTGGCCCGCACCAGAGGGAAGCATCCGCGGCCGCCGGCCGCTCCACGATGGTGCAAAGTACCGTGTCGCGCCCTATTCCACTGCATGGCATGAAAACTGCAAAATCCCACGCGCTGCCTTTTCCTCGCAGACGGAGTGCCGCCCATGAAACTAGTCACCGCGATCATCAAGCCCTTCAAGCTCGACGACGTGCGCGCGGCGCTGTCGGACATCGGCGTCTCGGGCATGACGGTTACCGAAGTGAAGGGCTTCGGGCGGCAACGGGGACACACGGAGCTGTATCGCGGGGCGGAATACGTGGTGGATTTCGTACCCAAGACGCGCATCGAGGTCGCGGTGCGCGGCGATCTGGTCGATCAGGTCATCGAGGCGATCATGAAGTCGGCCAAGACCGGCAAGGTCGGCGACGGCAAGATCTTCATTACCGACATCGAGCGGGTGATCCGCATCCGCACCGGCGAGACCGACGATGCCGCACTGTAGTCGATGAGAAAGGTCTCGCCAGCGGATATGCTTAGCCGCATGCCTGCAGCGATCCGGTTTCACGAGAACGGCGGACCTGAGGTCCTGCGCCTCGAGGAGGTCGCCCTGGCCAAGCCGGCCGCGAACGAGGTGCAGGTCCGCCATACGGCGATCGGCGTCAACTACATCGACGTCTACGATCGCACCGGTCTGTACCCGGTGAGCCTGCCGAGCGGACTGGGACGCGAGGCGGCCGGGGTGATCCTGGCGCTTGGCCGCGGCGTACGCGGCTTTCGTGTCGGGGAACGCATCGCCTACGTCCATTCGACCCCCGGCGCCTACAGCGAGGTACGCAACGTGCCCGCCGAGCGCGTGGTGAAGATCCCCCGCAGCATCTCCGACGAGCAGGCGGCGGCGCTCATGCTGAAGGGGCTCACGGCGCAGTTCCTCATCCGCCGAACCCACAAGGTGGCGCGCGGGGACACGCTGCTGGTGCACGCCGCCGCCGGCGGCGTCGGGCTCATCCTATGTCAGTGGGCCAAGGCGCTCGGCGCGACGGTCATCGGCGTGGTCGGGAGCGAGGCCAAGGCGGAGCTGGCTAAAAAGCACGGCTGCAGGCACGTGCTCATCTCCGGACGCGACGAACTGGTCGCGAGCGTGAAGAGGCTTACCCGGGATGCGGGCGTGGCGGCAGTCTACGATGCTGTCGGCAAGGACACGTTCATGGATTCGCTCGACTGCATCCGGCGGCTCGGGATCATGGTGACCTTCGGCAATGCCTCGGGGCCGCCGCCGGCCATCAGTCCGCTCGAGCTCACCAAGCGCGGCTCGCTGTTCCTGACTCGTCCCACGCTCTTCAACTACATCGCCTCGCGCCAGGAGCTCGACGCCGCGGCGCGCGAGCTGTTCGCCGCCGTGCGCGCGAAGAAGGTGCGCGTGGTCATCGGCCAGAAGTATCCCCTGAGCCGCGCCGCGGACGCTCACCGCGATCTGGAAGGGCGGCGCACGACGGGCTCGACGGTGCTGGTGCCGTAACCGTACGCCGCGCCCGGGCCGGGGCACACATAGTCCTCTAGCGCGATGGTGAGTCACCTGGCTAAGTGTCCCTGGGAACGGCTAGCCGTTCGACTAACCATCCGCTGAAGGGAATCTCGCTCTCGCCTGTCCCGCCCCGCCAGGACCTCGGCGGCGGAGAACCGCTCACGCGCTGGCCGGGGCCGGCCGGGCCCGCACCGGCCGGGCACTGCGGCTGATTCCGAGCGCACCGCTTCGGACCACCTCGAGGAGCTCTGCGCGGCGGCCGAGATCGGCGACGAAGGCGGTGACCTCCGCCTCGCTAGCGGTCAGTTCGACGATGAAGCCGTCGATGGCCGGGTCGAGCACGCGTCCGCCGCTGCGCGCCACCTGGCCACGCAGGGTGTCGGTGTGCCCGGGCTCGACGCGCAGCCTCAGCAGCACGAGCTCGCGCTCCAGGTGCTCGCCGCGGGTCATGTCCAGCACGTTGACCACGTCCACCAGCTTATTGAGCTGGTTGGCGATCTGCTGGATGACCAGGTCCGAGCCCTTCGTGACCAGCGTCAGGCGCGAGACCGTGGGGTCATCCGTGGGTGCCACCGACAACGATTCGATGTTGTAGCCGCGCGTGGAGAACAGTCCCGCGACGCGCGTCAGCGCGCCGGCTTCGTTCTGCAGAAGGATGGCGATGATATGACGCATGGAATGTAGTGCCCTGGAAGCCGCGAAAAAATGACCTGGGGAAACCAGAATAAGGGATAGGGGCGAGTTTGCACCACGGACCCAAGCTGCTACGCTTCCGGGTGTTTTGCCTTTTTTACACGCAATTAAGGGTTCTACGGACCCAGCTCGTGCATGAGTGACACAGTGATCCAGCCACGCCCGACCGGGCACCCCATCGCCGGACAGCGCATGAGCGGCGCCCGCATGATCATGCAGGTGCTTGCGGACGAGGGCGTGACCGCGATTTTTGGTTACAGCGGGGGAGCCATCCTCCCCACCTACGATGCGGTGTTCCTGTACAACGAGCAGTGCGCGCGCCTCAGGCAGGCGCAGATCCCGCTCATCGTCCCAGCTAACGAGCAGGGCGCTGGCTTCATGGCCGCGGGCTACGCCCGGGCCACAGGGCGCGTGGGGGTATGCCTGGTCACCTCGGGTCCCGGTGCGACGAACACTGTCACGCCGGTGCGCGATTGCATGGCGGATTCGATACCGATTGTCGTGATTTGCGGCCAGGTCTCCCGGGCGGCTATCGGCACCGACGCCTTCCAGGAGGCACCCGTGCCCACCATGATGGGGGCTGTCGCCAAGCACATTTTCCTGGTCACGGACCCGACCCGGCTGGAGAGCACCCTGCGGACAGCGTTCGAGATCGCCCGCAGCGGCCGTCCGGGCCCCGTGGTGGTGGACATCCCCAAGGACGTGCAGACCTGGGAGGGCGTCTTCCGTGGGGAGGGGCTGCTGCCGATCCCGGGCTTCCGCCGTCGCACGCGCGAGCTCGAGCAGGCCGCCCTCGAGCCGCAGTCCGCGGCGCGCTTCTTCACCATGCTCGGCGAGGCCAGCCGCCCGCTCATCTATGCCGGGGGCGGCGTGATCAACGGCAACGCCGCACCGGCCCTCACCGAGTTCGCGACCGCCTTCGGGCTGCCGGTGGTGACCACGCTCATGGGAATCGGCTCGCTCGACACGACGAGCCCCTTGTCCATGAGGATGCTCGGCATGCATGGCGCGGCGTTCGCCAACTACGCCGTGGATGATTGCGACTTCCTGATCGCGGTCGGCTCGCGCTTCGACGACCGCGTCGCCGGGGTGCCGGAGAAGTTCGCGAAGAACGCAACACGTATCGCGCACCTGGACGTCGACCGCGCCGAGGTCAACAAGGTGAAGCGCGTGCACTGGAGCCACGTCGGTCTCGTCGCCCCGGCCTTGCAGACGCTGACCGCACACGGACGGCAGGCGGGCTTCGCGCGCGATTTTACCCCCTGGCAGGCGCTGCTGGCGGAGCTCAAGCGCCTCTATGCCATGAACTACGACCGTGCGAGTCCGCTGATCCAGCCGTACTACGTGATCGAGGAGATCAACCGTCTAACCCGCGGCGAGGCCATCATCACGACCGGCGTCGGTCAGCACCAGATGTGGGCCGCGCAGTACTGCGACTTCACCCAGCCCCGGCTGTGGCTCACCTCCGGCAGCATGGGCACGATGGGCTTCGGCCTCCCGGCCGCCATCGGCGCGCAGATCGCGCAGCCGAAGCGCCTGGTGATCGACATCGACGGCGACTCCAGCATCCGCATGAACATCGGCGAGCTGGAGACGGTGACGACTTACGACCTGCCGGTCAAGGTCGTGGTGCTCAACAACTTCGGCGACGGCATGGTGAAGCAGTGGCAGAAGCTGTTCTTCAAGGGACGCCTGTCGGCGAGCGACCGCTCGCTGCACAAGAAGGACTTCGTGAAGGCCGCGCAGGCTGACGGATTCCGCTACGCCGTGCGCCTCGAGCGCAAACAGGACGTACCGCGCGTGGTCGCGGAGTTTCTCGGCTTCTCAGGCCCGGCATTCCTCGAAGTGATGATCGACCCGGACGCCGGCGTATACCCGATGGTCGGTCCCGGGCAGAGCTACGAGGACATGATCACCGGCGAATTCATCCCCTCGCGTCACAAAGTCGACATCAAGTCGCCGGGTCCCTCGGCAATGTTCTGAGCGACCCCCGAGGTTCATCACGGGTTCAGGGGTAAGGCCTTATGAAGTACCTCCACACCATGGTCCGCGTCAGCGACATCGACGCGTCGCTGCGCTTCTACTGCGACGCGCTCGGCCTCACGGAGCTTTCGCGGCGCGATCACCCGCAGGGACGCTACACGCTGGTGTTCCTGGCCGCGCCGGGGGACGAGAACGCACAGGTGGAACTCACCCACAACTGGGATCCGGAGACCTACGCCGGCGGGCGCAACTTCGGCCATCTGGCCTATGCCGTGCAGGACATCTACGCCACCTGCCAGCGCCTGGCCGAGCACGGCGTGACCATCCTGCGGCCGCCACGCGACGGCCGCATGGCGTTTGTGCGCTCACCGGACAACATCTCGATCGAGCTGCTGCAGCAGGGCGCTGCACTCGCGCCCGCCGAGCCCTGGAAGTCCATGCCCAACACCGGCAGCTGGTAGCCGCGCGGTGCGCATGAAGACGATCGGAAGCCTGCTGATCGCGGCGGTGTTCGCCACGCTGACCTTTGCCGTGTGGGCATTGCTCAACCGTCCCACCGCCGAGCCGCCGTGGCCGACGCGTATCCAGGGGTTTGCGTTCTCGCCGTTCCGCGCCGGCGAGGACCCGACCCACGGGGAGATGCCGACCGATGCGGAAATCGACGCGGACCTGACGCTGCTCGAGGGCAAGGTCAACGCGGTGCGCACCTACAGCGTCGAGAAGACCCTGGCGCACATCCCGGAGCTTGCCGAGAAACACGACATGAACGTCGCCCTCGGCGCCTGGCTCGACAGCCACCGCGACCTGAACGAGCAGCAGCTGCAGACCGCGATCGATCTGGCGAGCGTCCATCAGAACGTGGTGCGCGTCATCGTGGGCAACGAGGTGCTGTTCCGCGGCGACCTGTCGCTCGGGGAGCTCGAGAAATATCTCGATCGCGCTCGTGAGGCCATTGGCCAGCCGGTCGGCACCGCCGAGACCTGGCACACCTGGCTCGCTTACCCGGAGCTTGCCGCACACGTGGACTTCATCGGCGTGCACCTGCTGCCCTACTGGGAGGGGGTCGACGTCGAGCACGCCGTCGACTATTCGCTCGCGCAGTTGAAGCGCCTGCAGCAGGCCTATCCCCACAAGCCGATCGTCATCGCCGAGATCGGCTGGCCAAGCCGCGGCCGCACCCGCGAGTCAGCGGTCGCCTCCGACGCCAACGAGGCGCTGTTCCTGCGCCGCTTCCTGTACCGCGCACGCAAGGAGCAGATCACCTACTACGTGATGGAGGCGTTCGATCAGCCCTGGAAGGCCTATCTGGAGGGGGCGGTCGGCTCCTACTGGGGCGTCTACGACGTCAACCGGCGGCCGAAGTTCGCCTTCACCGCCCCCATCGTGCGCATCCCCGAGTGGCACATACTCGCCGCCGTGTCGATCGGGGTGTCCTTGCTGATGCTGGGGCTGCTGTACCTCAACAGCGCGGCGCTCCGCAACCGCGGCCGCAGCTTCCTTGCCGTCGTGGTCTACGCCGCCGCCACCATCGCGGTGTGGGTGATCTATGACTTCACGCAACAGTACATGACCGTCACCAGTGTCGTTTCCGGCGTGCTGCTGCTGCTCGGCATGCTCGCGGTGTTGCTGGTGATGCTCGCCGAGGCGCATGAGTGGGCGGAGGCGCATTGGGTCGAGTACCGGCGCCGGCTGGGCGTGCCGATCCGCAAGAGCAGCGCGCTCCCGCCGAAGGTGTCGATCCACGTGCCGGCCTACAACGAGCCGCCGGCGATGCTCATCGAGACGCTCGATGCGCTCGCCCGCCTCGACTACCCCGACTACGAAGTACTGGTGATCGACAACAACACCCGCGATGAGAGCGTCTGGCGCCCGGTGCAGGCCCATTGCGCGCGGCTGGGGCCGCGCTTTCGCTTCTTCCACGTGGCGCCGCTCGCCGGCTTCAAGGCCGGCGCCCTCAACTTTGCCCTCGATCACACTGCGCCCGACGCGCAGATCGTCGCCGTCATCGACAGCGACTACCTGGTCGATGCGCGCTGGCTGCGCGACCTGACGCCGCACTTCCAGGACCCGCGCATCGCGATCGTGCAGGCGCCGCAGGACTACCGCGATGCGGGCGAAAGCGCCTTCAAGGCCATGTGCTACGCCGAGTACCGCGGCTTTTTCCACATCGGCATGATCACGCGCAACGAGCGCAACGCCATCATCCAGCACGGCACCATGACCATGGTGCGCCGAGGGCAGCTGGACAGCTGCCGCTGGGCCGAGTGGTGTATCACCGAGGACGCGGAGCTCGGCCTGCGCATTTTCGAGGCGGGCTTCGATGCGAGGTACGTGCCCGAGAGCTACGGCCGCGGCTTGATGCCCGACACCTTCATCGACTTCAAGAAGCAGCGCTTCCGCTGGGCGTACGGCGCGATGCAGATCCTCAAGGCCCACGCCCGCGCGCTGTTCACGGAAGGGGGCCCACTGTCCTCCGGTCAGCGCTACCACTTCGTCGCCGGCTGGCTGCCGTGGGTCGCGGACGGCTGCAACCTGCTGTTCAACCTCGCCGCCCTCGGCTGGTCGGCCGCCATGGTCTGGGCACCGGGCAGGGTCGATGCGCCGCTGGTGCTGTATTCGGTGCTGCCGCTGTCGCTCTTTACCTTCAAGCTTGCCAAGCTCGTGCATCTGTACCGCGTGCGCGTCGGCGCGAACCTGCGCCAGACGCTCGCGGCGGCCGTGGCCGGTCTCGCGCTCACGCACACCATCGGCCGCGCCGCCGTGAAGGGGCTGATCACCAATCACGAGCCCTTCTTCCGCACCCCGAAGCAGGGCCGCACGAGCGGTCTGTGGCACGCGCTCGCCGCCGCGCGCGAGGAGACGCTCATGATGATCGGTCTCATGCTGGCGGCGTGGGCCGTTTCCTACACCGCGCTGCCTCAGAACGCAGGCCCCGACCATTTAGCGTGGGTGGTCGTACTGCTGATCCAGTCCATCCCCTACGCCTCCTCGCTGGTGGTGTCGCTGATCAGCGCGTTCCGGCTGCCGGCGCGGCTGCTCGGCACGACCTATCGCACCGTGACCGGCGCCGGCGGCGTTCCGGAGGCCGACCCGGCAGGCTGAAATCAAGTGCGCCAGCGGAGGCTGCGGGCAATCGCCATCATGATTGCGGCGGTCGCCGCGTTCTCGTTCATTTCGGTGGCGGCATCGTCATTGCCAGCGGGCTGCACGTGATATGGCACGAGCGGACTCGCATAGCCAACGGGCCCGCGCGGGGGCAGAATGTTGCGCCGATCGTCGACAGTTGATGATGTCGCTCGCAAACAAGAGGAAAACTCACCATGAGCAACGCCGATGTCCTGGGACGATTCATCTGGCACGAGTTGTTGACGACTGACACCGCCGCCGCCGCGTCCTTCTACTCCAAGGTCCTGCCCTGGAGGACTGCTCCCTCCAGCGTGCCGGGCTACACCATCTGGATGGCCGGACAGACCCAGATCGGCGGGCTGACGGCGCTGCCGGCGGACGGTGGCGCCACGCCGCCCAACTGGCTGATCTACGTGGGCACGCCCAATGTCGATACCACCTGCTCGCAGGCGCAGGGCCTGGGGGCAAAGGTGGTCAAGGCACCCGCGGACATTCCGAACGTCGGCCGTTATGCGGTGTTGTCGGACCCACAGGGCGCGGCGTTTGCCGTCTTCACGCCCGGCAGCGGGTCACCCCCGCCGGGTCCGCAGCCGGCGCAGGGCGGGTTCTCCTGGCATGAGCTGGCGACCACAGACGTGGCCGCCGCGCTGCGCTTCTATGGCACGTTGTTCGGCTGGACCAAGGGCCCCCCGCACGACATGGGCGCTGCGGGCGTCTATCAGATCTTCGAGCACGGTGGCAGTCAGGTTGGCGGCATCGCCAGTGTCCAGGGCCCGTCCACTCCAACCTCGTGGCTGAGCTATGTGCACGTCGCCGATTGCAGCCGCGCGGTGGCTGCTGCCAAAGGCGGCGGCGGCCGGCTGCTGCACGGGCCGATGGAGGTTCCCGGGGGCAGCTGGATCGCGCTGATGATCGATCCGCAGGGTGGAGCGTTTGCCGTGCAGGAGGCGCCGCGGGCGACCAGCCAGGCGAAACCCGCGGCAGCCGTCAAGCCAGCGGCCGCACCGAAACCCGCAGCCGCGCCGAAGGCCGCAGCGGCCGCACGGAAGCCCCCGGCAGCCGCGCCGAAACCGGCTCCCAAGCCGGCCGCGCCGCCGGCCAAGGCAGTGGTGAAATCCGCCGCGCCGGCTAAGCCGGCCCCGAAGAAAGCTGTAAAAAAGGCGCTAAAGAAGGCGAAGAAGGCGGCGAAGAAGAAAACGGCCCGAAAGCCTGCCAAGGCGGCTCGCAAGCCAGCGCGCACGGGCGCGCGCCGCGGCACCCGCCGGGCGGCGAAGAAGCGTGGCACGGCCCGGCGCACCCGCGGCCGCCGGCGCTGATCGCGAACCGAGCGCCACCGTGCGCCGTGAGGTGGCGCGCGGTGGCCGGGGCGCTTTGGCTTCAGACCCGGACGAGAGGACGGCCGAAGTTTCCGCCCTGCATCGAAAGCAGCAGGTGGGCCGGGGCGTTGGCGAGCCCCTCTACGACGTGGTCCTTGGAGGCGATGTGGCCGGCGCCGTACCAGGCGATTGCCTCGCGCAGAAATTCGCTCCGCCGGTGCTCGAAGTCACGCAGATCCATACGCAGCACCCGCTGCGTGCCCTCTCCGGGAGCGTAGCCGCCGTGGGCGAGCAGCGTCTGCGGATCCGCCGGCATCACGCTGTTCTGGACGATGCGGCCCCCGGCCGCCAGGTGTCCACCGAGCAGGATGCGCTCGAGCAGCTCGCCACCGACGTTGTCGAAGTAGACGTCCACCCCGTGCGGCGCCAGCTGCTGCAGCCGCGTGTCGACGTTCTCGGAGGAGTAGTTGATGCAGGCTGACAGGCGCGCGTGGCGCATCACCCAGTCGCACTTCTCACGAGTGCCCGCAATGCCGATGGCGCGTGCGCCCTTGAGCATCGCAATCTGTCCGGCCATCGCGCCGGAGGCATTGGCTGCGGCGGAGACCAGCACCGTTTCCCCGGGCCGCAGGTGCGCGAGACTCAGCAGACCGAAGTACGCGGCCATGCCGGGGGCTCCCAGGACTCCAAGGGCTGTCGAGGCAGGGGTCTGCCCGGGATGCAGCAGCCGGGCGTGATGGCCGTCGGACACGCAGAGTTGCTGCAATCCGCACTCGAGCACGACCATGCTGCCGACGCTGAAAACGTCGTGGCGCGACTCGATGACCTGGCCGACGCCGCGCGCTGGCACGACATCGCCGGGTCGGGGGAGGTCCCGGGTGACCAAGTCCGAAGCGCAGCGGAAGGGGTCGAGCGCCAGCCACAGCGTCCGGGCCAGGAACGATCCGTTCGTGAGAGGGGGCCCTTCGGCCTCCACCAGCTCGAGATCGCTGGCGTGGGACACGGGGCGCTTGATGCGGATCTGCAGGTTGCGCATGGCTAGCGCGCAACCGTGTCGGCCGCGCTGGCGCTTGCGGTTTTGGCCAGTCCGCAACCCGCCAACGGCGCCAGCGGCGCGTTCGGTGCCCGCACTCGTCCCATTTCCTTCAATTTACGCGCCCCGACCGCTGGCGCAAGAGCAGCGGAGATCATGGCACTATGTTACCCATGCCCATGGCAACCCAGATGCGCCTTCCGGCTGAAGGCCTGGCGCGCGTGCGCCGCGGCTACTTCGAATGCCGCTATGGACAGCTGCACGTCCACAACGTCATGCCCCCGGGCGGCGGTTTCGAAGAGGATATGCCGCTCATGTGCGTGCATGATCCGGCAGGGTCGGGGCGTACGTTCACGTCCTTCCTCGCGGTGGCCGGTCAGGACCGCTCGGTGTATGCGCCGGACCTGCCCGGGTTTGGCGAATCCGACGGCCCCGCGAGCCCGCCGGCGATCGCCGACTACGCCGCGGCGCTCGGTGACTTTCTCGACAGCGTGCGCCTGCGCCAGGTAGCGGTGCTCGGACTGCGCGGCGGCGCGCTGCTTGCCACCGAACTCGCCCTCATGCGCCCGCTGCAGGTGAGCCGTGTCGTCATGGTGTCGGTACCGCTGTTGACGGAGACGGAGCGGACGGCTCCCACCCAGGCGGCGCCCCCGGCCGGATCGGACGGCGCATTTCGCCCCGCGCACTGGCTCAGGTGGGCGCAGGAGGCCGCGGCGCGCTATCCGCTGCGTGAGCGGCTGCCGAAGCTGACCCAGCCTCTGCTGGTGCTGCATCCTCGCGATGACCTGTGGGGACCGACGGTGCGGGTGCGCGAGGCGCTGCCGACGGCCCGCTTCACCGATCTGGAACAATCGGCGACCGAGGTGTTTGCTTACGCACCACAGCGGGTCGCCGACGCCGTGCGGGAGTTCCTGCGATGAATACGCGTCCGATGTCGCCGCCGCCTGCGTCATCAAACGACGAGTCAGATCTCGACAACACCGCCGAGCTGCCCGTGCTCGACCCCGCGGCGGCTGCCGCGGCCGCGGACGAGCCGCACACGCCCACCGACACGTGGGCCTCGCCACCGGCGGCGCGCACGGCTGTGCCGCCGGCTGTGGACGGCGACGCGGTGCGCCAGCTCGAGGCCAACTTGCAGTCCATGTCGGCCGCGCTGCAGTCGACGACCACCCGGTTGCACGAGACTCAGGAGCTGCTGGCGAGCCGGGGCGAGCGGCTGACAGAGCTCGAGCGCGTGCGCGACGAGACGCGCGCGGCGCTCGCCGCCGCGGAGCAGCGCGCCGCGAACCTCCAACAGCACAACGCAGCGCTCAGCGCCGAGCTGGCGCAGCGCCAGGAGGCCGATGCGCTGCAGGCGGCCCAGCTGGAGGAGGCAGGCCGGGCCCACGCGGCTGCCGAACGGCGGGCCGCCGCCGCCGGCGCAGAGCTCGCCACGGCGCGCGCCCAGGCGAACGAGGCCAGCGAGCGCGTCGCGCAGCTGCAAAGCCGCCTCGAGCAGTACGA
>Ga0123356_10001232_pt1 | contig 28423 bp, 23 predicted proteins | sample TergutEmb28metaG_2_FD_92546 | JGI IMG/M metagenome (GOLD analysis project Ga0123356, IMG submission 92546) | Embiratermes neotenicus P3 segment gut microbial communities from Petit-Saut dam, French Guiana - Emb289 P3 | ecosystem: Host-associated > Arthropoda: Insects > Digestive system > Gut ...
CACCGTGATATCCGTCCTCAGGAAACTCATATCCTTCCTCTCCGAGACATAGCTGCATATAACGTGCGTCAATAGACTTGCCGAAAAGGTCGACTTGATTACCTGCATCATTAAGCAGGAATTCGCGCCATACATCATATCCCGCCTTTTCCAAAACAGAAGCTAATATATCTCCCAGTGCGCCGCCTCGTGCATTTCCTATCGTCATAGGTCCGGTAGGATTTGCCGATACGTATTCAACCATTACCCGTTTGCCTTTTCCTATATCACTTGCACCATAATCACAGCCCGCAGCTTCAACTGCATTAAGAACATCACTGAACCATTTTTCCGATACAACAAAATTGATAAATCCCGGTCCGGCGATCGAAACAGAATTGAAATAGCTTCCTTCAAGTGAGATGTGTTCTGTGATCACTTCAGCGATCTTTCGAGGAGGCAGCTTTAATTCCTTTGCTGCGGATAAAGCGTGAGTTGCAGCGTAATCACCATGTGCTGTCTCTCGGGGGATCTCAATGGAACCTGAAAGCAGCGCGCCATCAGGTAATACTCCCGCTGCACGCGCCTTTTTTACAGATTCATTTATGAGGTCGTCGATTTGATTCTTTGCGTCTTCTACAAGATTCACTGAGGTAAGCTCCTTATGCTGATCTTAAACAGATTCTGGCTGACCGATACATTGTCTACTTCTATATCGTATCTGATCTCGAGGTTTCCTCCGTTTTCGCTCATATTTTTTGTAATACTGTGTGTATCGATACCAAGCATCACCGAACCAAACGGAGTGTCATACAGGAAATGCTGTTTCTGATTTTCGGAAAAAATCATATCCCCGCTCAATCCGTCACCCCGTTTCAATACGACACGATCCGGCTCTACATTGAATATGGTAAGCTGACCTTCATGCCCTGTCAGCATACTTTCCACGTAACTGAATGTAGAAACTCCATCATGTTGAAAATACTCGCCGTCCGTCATCAGCTCAAATGCTTCCTCATCATTTGCAGCGAATACCGGTAATCCTTTTATTGATATAAATACTTTTTTCATGTCATTCATGTTCTGAAATGTGCCTCCCTGCTCAATTTCCCCTGCTACTCCAATGTTACTTGTTCAACCATTCCTTTTACGTCTGATTCGAGATATCTCGATGCTACGTTTGAGAATCCTTCTATACTGTCTGTAACAAAGTATCTTATACTTCCTTCAGTCTCGCTTTCGCTCAACATTTTGCGATGTTCAAGGTCCTTTTCAACCTGCTTTGCTGTCTCTGAACCCGAATCGATAAGCGTAACATCCGGACCCATGATTTTTGATATCACATCCCGCAGAAGCGGATAATGTGTACATCCGAGGATCAGTGTATCAACATCTGATTCGCGCAAAGGTTCGAGGTATCGCTCGGCGATACTTAGAGCCGCTTCATCTACTGCACCGATCCAACCCTCTTCGACCAGCGGTACAAATAACGGGCATTGCTCTGAGATCACAGTTAATTCAGGATCGAGATCCTTAAGCGCTTTCTCGTACGCATTGCTTCGGATCGTTGCTGCTGTTCCTATAACACCGATCTTGCCGTTTTTTGTTTGTTCGGCAGCTGCTCTGACCGGAGCTCCGACGACTTCAAATACCGGTATTTCATACTCATTTTCTAATGTTGAAAAAGCAACCGAACAAACCGTATTGCATGCTATAACCATTGCTTTTATATCAAAATCCGCAAGAAATGCTGCATCTTGATGTGCGTACTTGATTATAGTTTCCTTCGAGCGCGGACCGTAGGGTACCCTTCCTGTGTCTCCAAGGTATATTATATTCTCATTCGGCAATAACTCGGCAAGTTTCTTGACAACGGTCAATCCGCCAAGCCCCGAGTCAAAGACTCCAATCGGTCGTTTGTCCATCCGGTATCCTTATCTTGTGGTTTTTTACTGCCATTTTGTATACCATATTTCACGTCAAGGCATAATACGATATTATTGCAAATTATTCAAGTAAATAATTGTAAATTTCATACCGGAGTTTACGAATTCCATACCGGAGTTTACGAATTTAACTCCGAGTATATAAATGTAACAATTTTGCGAACTTTCAGTTTTTTCACGATATTATGCTATAATCGTGTTGTTACCCTTTGCACGCTCCTGTTAACTTACGTACCAAGTAAATCTCATTATCCATTGGCTGTTGCGATTTTAGGATAACGAAAGGAATGTTGCTTCTTATGTATGTGCGAATGAGCTTGGGAGATAAATTGAGAGTACTGCGCAGAAAATCAAGAAAGACGATGAGCGAAAAAGGCAAAACACTGAATGTAACAATGAATACTGTACATCGATGGGAAATCGATTCCGCTGTGCCGAGAAAAACAATGCTTAAAAAAATGGCAGACTATTATGGTGTGCCTGTATGCTGGTTGCTTTCGGAAACAAGTTCAGCCTCACTTTCCAATGAAGCAGAGCAGAATTTATTGAAGATGTTCAGAGATATGCCCGATAATTGTAAATACAAGGTAATTAGTTTTGTTGAACGAATGTATGCCGAATCGGAAGAAAATTGATAAAAACACCGGAAAACTCATAATTTATCTTGCCTACCGGTAGCAAATTCTATAATATGTACTCAGTACCAACCATGTACTGAGTACATTTCTCATGTAAGGAGGGTTGATATGCTGGAAGGTATTTTTGAAACGCCTGCATATATGCAAAACAGAGAATTATCATGGCTCAAGTTCAACGAACGTGTCCTGTTGGAAGCCAACCGGACAGAAATGCCTTTACTTGAAAGACTTAAATTCATCTCGATATTTACAAGTAACCTGGATGAATTCTTTATGATCCGCGTCGGTTCACTTAATGACTCCATGCTTCTTGGCAGTGAGCTAAGTGATAATAAAACCGGCATGTCCGCCAAGGAGCAACTGGACGAGATCTACCGTGTGATCGCACCGCTGTACGTGCTTGTCGAGCATGCATTTTCCTCAGTGATGCAAGGTTTATCAAAGCATGGTTTTGAGATCGTAAAAATGCAGGATATTGCCGGCAGCGAGCTTAAAACACTAAAAAATCACTTTGTTCATAATGTAATGCCTCTTCTGTCACCGTCCATAATAGATACAAAGCACCCGTTCCCTCATATCCAAAATCTGCAGCTGCATATCGCGGTCACACTGGAAAAAAAGAAGGGTACGACTTTTGGACTTATAGCAGTTCCTTCAGAGCTTGAAAGATTGATCCCGCTGGATCGTAAAGGCTGGCGTTTTGTCCTGCTCGAAGATCTCATACTGCATTTCGCAAGCCTTGCATTTGGGTCATACAAGGTAACAGAAAGCTGCATACTATCAGTTACCAGAAATGCTGATGTCGGTACTGAAGAGGAACTGCTCGACGAAGATATCGATTTCCGGCAGCACATAAAGTCATTACTCAAGAAACGACAGCGTCTTGCGCCGGTACGCCTGGAGGTATCAAAATCAATAAGCTCTTTGTTATTGAATTTTCTCAGTGAAAAACTGTACCTTGAACCAACGCAGATATTTTTCACAACTGCTCCTATGGATTATTCCTTCACGTTTTCACTTGGCCGCTATTTTGAAAAAGAAGCCTATGACCGTTTGATCTGGCCTCCCCACATTCCCGCAAATCCAATTCCTCAGTTTAAGAGAAATAATATGATGGATCTGGTTTGTAAAAAAGATATGCTGTTCTCTTTCCCCTTCGAAAGTATTTCACCGTTTCTGTCCTTGATACGACAGGCTGCAGAAAATCCGTCTGTATTGTCGATAAAAATAACTGTTTACCGTCTTGATGCACAATCAAAGCTGGCTGAGTATCTTATTCTTGCAGCAGAAAACGGCAAGGAAGTTATTGTTCTTATGGAACTGCGGGCCCGCTTTGATGAAAGCAATAATATCGAATGGGCAAGCCGCTTTGAAGAAGCAGGCTGTCGGGTGATATACGGTCTGGTAGGTTATAAATGCCATTCGAAGGTATGTCTTATAACAAGCAGAGTGTCCGGAAAGCTGCATTATATCACTCAGGTCGGAACAGGCAATTACAACGAAAAAACCGCGAAGCTATATACAGATATTTCTTTAATAACCGCCAGTCAGGAAATCGGGCGCGATGCTGCTTCTTTCTTTAATAATATGCTGATCGGTAACCTCGAAGGCGATTACTCATATCTTTGGGTCGCACCGAACGGTTTTAAAAGCAATGTTCTTGAAGCAATTGAAATTCAACGACAAAAAGCACTCAACGGCAAGCGCGGTAAAATAGTTATCAAATGCAACTCTTTAACTGATAGAGAGATAATGGAAAAACTTGTTGAAGCAGGTGATTGCGGAGTTGATATATCTATGAACATCCGTGGTATTTGTTGTCTGGTCCCTCAGCTTCCTGGAGTGACTGACAATATCTCTGTTTTCAGCATTGTCGGTAAATTTCTTGAACATACACGTATTTTCTGTTTCGGTGAAGGAAATGACGCTGATATATATATATCCTCCGGTGACTTCATGACACGCAACACAGAAAGACGCGTAGAAGTCGCTTGTCCTATTCTGGATCCCGATTTAAAGGACAGGATTTTATGGATGCTGGATGTCATGTTCAACGATGACACAAATGCCTGGGATCTGTTCTCCGACGGCAGATACATTTTACGCAAGCCGGTCGATCCGGAAAATCCAAAGAGCTCTCAAGAGATTTTCACATCTGAAGCACAAAATCGTGCAATGCTAATGGCTGCTGAAAAACCGGTAATAAAAAAATCTGACCCCGGAGCATTCTCTTTCCGTAAGATCAAAAAGTCTATCAGTTCGCTATTCCACCGTAATTCCTAAGTATTTCAGTATTCCTTACTTTCCTTACTCTTATTATATACTGATCTGAATCGCTATAAACGCAATTATTCCAACACTTTACAGAGCAAAGAACTACATATTCCCCAAAAAAACATTCTCCAAATACTTCTTGGCAATCTTATATAAATCAATCATTTTTTCCGGTGATGTGGGCTCATCACCGGAATATTTGTAGCGTGGGAAGAACCGCGACAAGTGATATGGGATGCTTTTGTCAAGCTCAGATAACCATTTTACAATATTTTCAACTTCATCTTCATTTTCATTTGGGATAACAAGAGTTGTTACCTCAACATGACAAACTTTTTTTGCCGCTTCAATAAATTCAAGAACAGGTAGTAGCGATCCGCCGACCTTATTATAGGTTCGCTCGCTATATCCTTTAATATCAATATTCATGGCATCAATGTGCGGTAATAACTCCATTAGTGGTGCATTATTTATAAAGCCATTTGTGACTAATATGTTCATCAGACCAGCTTTTCTAATCATTAAAGCACAGTCTTTTACAAACTCGTACCCTATAAGTGGTTCGTTGTAAGTAAAGGCAACTCCAATATTACCGTCAGCTACAGCCATCACAGCTACCTCTGTAAGGAGCTCCGGAGTAAACTTCTCGATTTTTACGTTTTTGTATTCTATAGAGATACCGGAATTTTGGCAGAACTGACATTTAAAATTACACCCGAAACTCCCGACAGATACTATCTTTTTTCCGGGGTGGAACATATATAAAGGCTTCTTTTCAATAGGATCAAGAGCGATCGATGTAACACAGCCATAGCTTCCGGCATATAGAACACTGTTTTTATTCGTGCGTGCACCGCATAAGCCGGTCTTTCCGGGCTGGATCAGACATAGGTGCGGGCATAACATACATTTTGCAGCATCCTTATCATACTGTTCCCAGTATTCAGCGATCCGTTCTCCTGCCATTACAACGTTCTGTGCATTATCCTCCATGCCTTACAACCTCAAACCTTTCAAGTGTAACTCTCTCATCGTTGCGGATCCCGGCTTTACTTTTAGCGATTCTGATTTGATCATCAACTGTATCTACACCATCCAGATTTGGAAGCAGTAATCCTCTTTTAAAGCCACTCGATACGATGACTCCGTATCTTTTTACATCAAGCTGCTCAGGACCGGTTATCGGCTCAGGATCGGCTAAAACATCAACCTTATATTCCAGATAAGGAAGTTCATTAGCTGCTACCGGATCAAAACGATCATCAGACAGACCTGCCGATACTGCGTTTTGGATTATCTCATGTGCAATACTTTGAGTAGTTGGTGCTATTGTGCCAATACAACCCCTTAATCTCCCGTTTTTGTGAATTGAAACAAACACTCCTGCACGTGTTTTTGATAGCTCGTCCGGCAATCCATTGGGAACAGGCAGTTTTTCTCCTGCCGTTATTACGTGTTCCAGCGACCGCCTTGCGAGTTCTTGATATGCGTCTTCTGAGTTCTTCTTCCTTTCTGACGCTTCCCGGGCAAACTCAACATACTGCTCAAGTATACTTTTACTGTCATTTTTACCGGTCGGAGTGAACGAGGCAACTGCATATCCTACACCAAACGGGCCTTCATATGATAAAAGCTTTGCCTCAACACTTTGATTATCCAAACATCCTGCAAGGATCATAAGAGAATTGTACCCGCATTCTGCTGCACGGTCTCTTAAGCTATCGGGGATCTTAAGCAGAGATAAAAAATCACCTGAGGCAAGAATCTTTACGATCATCGCGTCAAATTCTGGTCCTTCCTTAGCAAAACCATATGGTCCTTCGTTCTCCAGCTTATGCGATAAGTCGGAAGATGCTATTAAAACAGTCTTTCTGCCTGTATTCTCTGCAGCTATTGCTATTATCTGACCCAACATATAATGCTCTGACGGTGCCATACCGGATTGCGATATTCGAATAGAGCGGTAATCAGTGTATCTTTGATTGATAAACCACATAGGAACCGTAACTCCATGATCCAAGGAAGCATCTCTTTCGCCTTTTGTTCCCGCAGCTATATCATTTAAAGCAGCAGTATCAGAGATTTTAGTAACAAGTTCCACATCATACCGAGTCTCAAACCTCACTTGCGGTGCTCCGAATCTGCCTAGATCTCCAAATGCATTCCTGCCCGGGGATATATGGAAATAATCAGAATAAACTGTACTGTGCGGGGTGATATAAATAATAGTTTCCGGTGCAATTGCAGCGATTTCAACTGCTACATCATCCATCGCTTTTAGTGTGTCCTTTATTTCCTTACTTTCCTTCCCTCGTCCGACAGCCGGCACAGCAAGAGGCGGATGCGGCAGCGTATACGCTTTTATAATAGGCATATTTACTTATTCCTTTATTTGAATTTTTTGTTTTCATTTTACTTTATGTACATTGATTTATCAAGGCAGTAATTAAAATGATCACATAATGTATTACTGTGTTAAAGTCAATATTTATTTTAGCAGGCTAATGCCAATATTTACTTGACTTTAAGCGCTTGTTTGTTTACTATCATTTTAAGGGATATGACAAAACCTTTAGGAGGGAAGTTCTGTGGAAGTTGCAAAAGTGACCAGTAAAGGTCAAATAACCATTCCGATTTCAATTCGTCGCAGGTTGGAGATCAATGAAGGCGATAAAGTTTTGTTTATTTATAAACCTGAAGGCGTTATGATGGTAAATCCGAACACGATGCAAGGCGGTTACACAGGTGATGTCGTAGAAGCAGCCGAAACAGAAATGGGCGCAGAAGCTGTTGCTGCTATGAAGCAAAGGGAAGCAGCCAAAAGCACACAGAAGAAAGAAACTCCGGTATCTGCAGCTCCACCGGCTGACGCTCCTCAGACAGTAAACGAAGCGGTACAGGAGCAGTTGCCCGCAGAAAAACCGCAACAGCGTGAAGCGCGCAGACCGGTACCCCCGCCTGTCGAAGAGCCGCCACCGGAAGATAAGCACATCGGCGGATTCAACTTAAGCACTTTATTAGACGACATTCGCTCAATAGGTTCTAATATATAGTAAATACCAAAAACACAAGGTCGGGGCAAGCACCCGACCTTGTTGTTGTTCCCGGACCGATGTATGATCCGGTATATAGTACTATGCTGCAGGTCTTAAGTACGCTCCCGAATTGATCAGCGAGGTCATGTGCTTTTTTATCAGCGGGTAAGGTGCAGAACCGAAGTTGAGTATGAAGCGATGAAACTCCATCAACTCAAAAGAGTCGCCAAGGGTCGTTTGTGCTTCATTATACAACTCGATCATCTCAATATAACCAAGTGAGTAATTTAATGCGTTCAAAGGAAGTCCGGTGACTCTGTTGTAGATACTATCCACTGTATCCTTCTGACTGATCCCGAATTCATCAAGGAAACTTGCAACATCATCATAGCTCCAGCCTGTAACATTTACACCAAAATCTATGTTGGATGTTAAAAGCATATCAAAGAAGCGAAGGTTCCACATCAGAACAGCTTCTTCATATTTTAATCCTGCATAGAAATAGCTCATCATCTCCGCATATGTTGCCCAGCCTTCCGAATAACCGGTATTTGAAAGGGCTGTGCGGATCGGATGCGGCGACTGCTGCAGAAAATATACAGTTTGATACATATGGCCGGGATAACTTTCATGAGCCAATACTGTGAAGAGAAACAGGTCATCATCGATAGATGAGGGGTTCACATATACAACATTCTCATTAAAACGGTCAATTGCCGGTGCAAGATAAAATGCAGGACTCATATGTTCCTGTAAGCTTTCATGCACTTCCAGCACAACAAGTTGTGTGCTCCTTATTGCAGGAAAATCACCGGCTATCTGCTTTTGCAATAATGAGATATAACTTTTCGGATCACCTTCGGCGATCCGCCCCAGTTCACCATTTACGAAAGCGTCGAACAGCTTATGCTCGCCATGTAATAAATCCAGGATAGTGTACCAGGTTGCGCTCATCCACTCAGAAAGCATGTTCTCAATTTCCTGTGCAGATCTGTCAGTTCCGACTCTGAGACGTAAAAGTGTGTGCGCAAACTCTTTTCCGCCCGGCAAATCAGCAAGCCCTCCCTGCCTGGCACCTACTCCGCGTAACGCCTTCATTTCGTTTAAAAGTGTTTCATATGCACTCAGGACATTATTTAAAACCAGATCCTTGTTTCTTTGCTTATATCGATCGCGCTGTTCGTTGCTCAACCCCGGGTAATTGTCGATCTTATAATCAAATACACTTATAAGAAGATTATTTTCCCGATCCTTTATAAAGCTTTCTATTTGCTCTATAACATTATCAACATTATATTCACTAAGAAAAAATCCGCGTCTTGAGCGCTCTCGCTCAAATTCTATCATATCGTTAAAATAGCGTTGAGTATCTCCCATCAGATCAAGGTAACGTTCAATATCTTCAGCTGTATAGAAATTGAATTCAGCAAAAAGCACCGGCAGCTGTACCTGGATGCCGATCATTGGTCTTATGTAGCCGGTGTAATATGAAAAATCCTCTTCACTTTCCAGTATCTTGAATAAATCAACGTTACGCCTTAATATCTCGTATATGACTTGTTGATCCATACGAAGCGATCTTTGATCGAAATCGTCTAAACGATCTGACAACTCCTGTGTTTCCTGCCTGTTGCGGGCAATCGTCTCCGGTGATGATACTTCCCCGAATGTATTTTCAGGTCTTTCAATACCCATTCTATAGGGGTCGGCAAGGAAATAGTTCATTGTGAGAGCATCATTTGTGATCCAGTCTTCAAATAATTCGTCTAAAAGAGCATCAAAGGCGTCATCATCATCGTTGTTATTGATATTTCCTTCCGGTGGTTTTTGATTATCAGGGCTTGGATCTCCATTATTAAAATCAAAACAACCACTCAGGATCCCTGTACAGAGCGATAATAGGACAATTATAGCAATGATGCGTAATAAGATATTTTTGTTTACCATATCAACCAATTCTTTCGTAGTACGCTCTATCACCGTCCGAGTCGATAAGTGTAAGCCTATTATCGTCTATTTCAAAGGTAAAATCATGAGTACCTGTCCAGTAACCGAGAACTATCAACTTCCCGTCACTATTGATATACCAGGTTCCGTGTTCATTATGTTCAGATTCATACACTTCAAATGTGCCATCGTCGTTTTCGGTAAAACCGATAAAATCCGCCTCACCAAAGAACCATATGAATCTTCCGTGATCTCTTGCCCAAACACCAACTAATCTACTGTCGATCACTGCATCGGAAGGAGGAGTCGGATCCGGAAGGACCGGAAGAAACTGGGCCGGAGGCTGCATTTGATCTTGAGGCGGATCAGTCCACATGCCGCCATTATTCCGGGGATCGTCGGGATTGTCGTCAAACACGCCTCTAATAGACAGTGCTATCACAACAGATATAATGATCAGGGCTACTCCGCCGAGTATCAACCCGACAATAAGACCTGTCTTGCTGTTTTTTTGAGCTCCTTGCATTGATGCATATGGAGGCGGCGGCTGGTAGTATTGCTGCTGCTGTTGTTGCGGATGCTGGTACTGCGGATGTTGTTGGTATTGTTGTTGTGGATGTTGCTGGTATTGTTGTTGCGGATGTTGTTGGTACTGTTGCTGTGGATGTTGCTGGAACTGTTGCTGCGGATGTTGTTGATACTGTTGCTGCGGATGTTGTTGATACTGTTGCTGCGGATGTTGCTGGTATTGTTGTTGCGGATGTTGGTACTGCGGGTGTTGCTGAGGTTGCTGGTACTGTTGCTGCGGATTTTGGTACTGCGGGTGTTGCTGAGGTTGCTCGTATTGATGCGGAGAAAACACACTTTGTGTATAATCACCCGGTTGCGGATCAACCCCGACAGACTCTTTCTCGACACGAGTGCCGCAATTAGTACAAAACGACGCATCGCTTCTCATCTCGCTACCACAATTTTTACATACCATAATAAAAATCCTTTATCACATCGTTTCAATCAAGCCGTAGTCTCCCTGTTTGCGACGGTATACAATAGAGAAGACGTCTTCTTTGCTTTGGTTTTTGAATACGAAGAATTCATGTTCCAACAGGTTCATTTGGAGTACAGCTTCCTCGGGAGTCATGGGTTTGACGGGGAACATTTTTGTGCGGACTATTTTAAACTCGTGCTGCTCATCTTCATCTTGATCATCCGGCATTACTGCAGGCTCTTCTTCCCTTTCAAGAGAACCTGTCCGGAGTCTTTTCCCGAGGCGGGTCTTATTTTTTCTTATCTGGCGTTCTATTGCAGCAACGGCAGAATCTATTGACGCAAACATATCATTGGTCGTATCGGTCACTCGATAGTACATACCGTTATTATTTATGGTTACCTCGGCTATATAACGACCTCTTTCTGTTGCAAAAGTCACAAAAGCTTCAGACTCAGTTTTAAAAAAGCGATCAAGCTTTCCGATTTTTCTTTCGGCATACTCACGCAGTTCGTCTGTTACCTGGATCTTTTTGTCTGTAAAGTTGAATTTCATTGTCATAACTCCTCTTATTTATTAGAACTTTTATAACGTTAAATCTTACGCTTTTTAACTTTTATTTTAGCTGTTATTTTTTTGATCTCTTCAACAGGTGGTGCTTGCGGCGGTTCCTCGATCGGTTCAACAGGCATTACAGGCGGCGGTTCCTCGATCGGTTCAACCGGCATTACCGGCGGTGGTTCCTCGATCGGTTCAACAGGCATTACAGGCGGCGGTTCCTCGATCGGTTCAACAGGCATTACCGGCGGCGGTTCTTCAACCGGTACTACAGGCATTACCGGCGGCGGTTCTTCAACCGGTACTACAGGCAACGGTACTTCTGCCGGTGCCTCAGGCATCACAACAGGTGCTGCCGGCTCACGATAATCTATAAAGCTGCTGTCTGTTATGCTTTCCTCTTTGATTTGACCGATCTCTTTTATTGCCGCTATATGATCATCAAGAGCCGAGAAATCTTGTGCTGGTTCTGTGACGATCGGGTTTCCTCTAAGATCCAACTCACCTGTAAAATCAACCGTTGCTTCTGTGACCGGTGTTCCCCGAAGATCCGATATCCCGCTTAAGTCATATTCTTCCGGAGCTGCCGGTGTTCCCCGCAAATCCGGTATTTCATTCAAATCTGTTTCGATCTTTTCTTCAACCGGTTGCTCTGTCACAGCATGTAATACCCCGGTATTGTCATAATTATTATTGCTGCTGACCGGGTTTTCTTCACCTCGTAATTTTCTAAGCTCTTCCGCCAGAGCGCGTGCTTCTTTTTCTGCTTTTTCTTTCGCTGCGATAGCTTCATTTCGTTCTTCTGCGATCTTTGCTATATACTTGATGACATCGTTTCTGTTAAAGCCACCGAAAAATCTTTTTCTAAAGAATTCTTTTTCGCCTACCATGTTAAATTTCCTCCTCTTCTTCATCCGGTTCGTCATCTTCTTCGTTGTTACCGCCTGTGACACCGTTACCCAGCAAATCCTCTAAGGTCAGCGGACCCTCGCACCTGACGGTGTTTTCCCTGTCCCATGCATACATCATTTCTTCAAAGTCTGTGTCTGATTTTAGGAATGCTGATTCTATTCCATTTACCACACACATGGAAACATCGATATGATAAAAATCGCCGTTCAGAGCAACAATATTCCATGCATGCACCATTCCGTCCAAATGCCCCAGTATGACCCGGCAATCAAATCCCAATTCGTCGGCAAGTGCTTTAAATGCCATGGCAAAACCTTCACCAACCGCATTTCCTCTTATCAGCGCACCCCAGGCTGTTGCAGCGAAGTTCTGTACTCCATGTGCATGTATCGTTCTGGCTGCAGCTTCATCATAGGATGTTGATTCAATGAGATTATTTACAAGAGTAATAAGAGTTTCAGAATCAGTGCTTCCAATCGCACGCTCTGCATTTAGCTGGATACTCATTGTGAGGACACTGCCGTATTGCTGCAACATCCTTGGATTCTCTGTGTTTCCAAACTGGATCTCATATATTCTGTCCAATCCTTCCTCCGGGAAGGTTTCAACCGTGACCATTGGCAGCATAACGATCAGATGTGGATTTTGGTAGTACGTGTCTCTTACAAGCTCTGTTATGACCTCTTCGTTGAGCTGAAGTCTTGAGCGAAAAACAATTACTTCTGAATATTCGCTCATAAATCTCAACAGATTGGTCCGTACGGATTGTTCTGTGGACACAACGATGATCGAGTCCAGTTGTTCTTTAGTTCTCTTGTACTCTATTTCAATATCGATTTCATAGTGTGTAACGATTCTTGTTGCATTTGCATTGATATTGGCGACTATATAGGCTCCTACCGGATGTTCATAAAGTATTTCGTTTCGTAAAAATCTAAGATCTTCATTGATCTCAACTATATCACGGTGGTAGTACAGCAGGTGGATGCCTGTTTCATAAGCCATTATAGCTCTTATTACGACTATCAGTAATTCATCATAATCAGCTACCGTTATCTGGTCGACCGGCGGTCTTTCATAAGGCGTAAACAAATGCCTTCTGATATCCACTTTTTCATCCTCAAGGAAATTAACGCAGCCGGTCAACATCAAAACTGATAAGAAAATTACCGCAACCGTCCTAAACATACGAAATCCCATGGTACATTTTAAATTATACTTCCTCATAACTTATAATACCATTTTATTATAGATAATTAAAGTAGCAATATTTAATTATCCTGTGTGATCTGGATTTATATAATCCGGATCACGCTATAGATAATAAAAGCAGTAATATTTAAATATCTATCGCCAGTTGTTCTTCTCCTTTATCCTCCGGCTTTAGGAGTGCGCCTGCCCCGGGGATCGTTCTGACCCTGTAACGTGACGGTTCCTGTATGTGGGTGTTTTCGAGGAACGCAGCCTGTTGTACAGATCTATTCTTTCTCAGTGACATGACCTGCACTCCCTGTGTGTTGCGTGTTGTTTTCGGTGCCATTAGTGATGAACTGAATATAACTGTGCGCCCGTCACTTGAGAATACCGCTAATTCTTTATCCTCATATAGAGGCAAAACAGTACATACCGGACTTTTATCCGAATATGCGCCTGTCAGTTTTTTCCGGTTGAGTTTTGTAGCATATCCCGATAACTCGACGCGTGCTGCTTTTCCGTTTTGGAAGAAGAAAAGGATGTGTCCTTTATAGTCTGTCGGGTCGATCATATATATTACATTCTCACCTTCGTCCATTTCAAGGACTGTCGGCAGATATGTGCCAAGGTTTGACGCTTTGGTATCATCAAAATCACGCACTCGCGCTTTATATACCTGTTGTTTATCTGTGAATATCAGCAGTTCGTTTTTATTTTGTGACTCAAAGCTTAAAAACTCTCCATCTGATTCTTTATATTTATGCTCCCCGCCCATCCGGAGTGACAGAGGTGTGATTTTTTTGAAATATCCTTCACGGGACATGAATATATTTACCGGATAATCTTCAATATGCTCCTCTGTGTCGTACTCTTCGATTTCGTCTTCATAAACTATCTGTGTGCGGCGTTCTTCGCCGTACTTGCTGCTTACATCCTTAAGTTCTTTTATTATTATCGAATTTATACGGCGGTTTGATTTCAGTGTGTCTTCGAGGTCCCGGATCTCTTTTTCCAACTGACCTGTTTCATCGGTGCGCTTTAGTATGTACTCACGGTTGATGTTTCTCAGTCTGATCTCCGCTACATATTCCGCTTGCTTTTCGTCTATCCCGAATCCGATCATCAGGTTCGGTACAACTTCGATTTCTTCTTCTGTTGCACGGATTATTGCTATTGCTTTGTCGATATCCAGAAGTATTTTTTGCAAGCCGCGCAGAAGGTGCAGCTTTTCCTGTTTTTTCTTCATTTCACAGTATACTCTGCGCTTAACACAACCGGAACGCCAGGCTGTCCACTCTTCAAGGATCTCGCGGACACCCATTACACGCGGTACGCCGGCTATCAGGATGTTGAAGTTACACGAAAAGCTATCCATCAACGGGGTACGTTTGAAGAGTTTTGCCATCAGTTTATCAGGCTCGACTCCACGTTTGAGTTCGATGGTCAGCTTTAGACCGGACAGGTCTGTTTCATCGCGCATGTCCGAGATTTCTTTAAGTTTGTTTCCTTTAACAAGCTCTGCGACTTTGTCGATTATTTGTTCTGCCGTGGTCGAATATGGTATCTCGGTGATTTCGATAAGGTTTCCATCCTTGACGTAATGCCATTTTGCCCTTACTTTTACGCTGCCCCGTCCTGTGTTGTAGATCGATTCAAGCTCTGTCGAGTTATATATCAACTCACCGCCTGTAGGAAAGTCGGGAGCTTTTAATGTTTGTGTCAGGTCGCATTCGCGGTCGCCGATGTATTCTATTGTTGCGCGGCATACCTCATCAAGGTTGAAGCCGCAAATGTTACTCGCCATTCCGACTGCGATCCCGGTGTTGGCGCTGACAAGTACGTTCGGGAATGAAGTGGGCAACAGTACCGGCTCCAGCATTGTACTGTCATAGTTGTCTGTGAAATCAACGGTATCTTTGTCTATGTCCCTGAATATTTCGCTGCAGATCGGTGATAGTTTTGCTTCGGTATAACGTGATGCGGCAAATGCCATGTCCCTGGAATATGTTTTTCCGAAGTTTCCTTTGGAGTCAATAAACGGTGTCAGAAGTGCTCCGTATCCTTTTGACAATCTTACCAGAGTTTCATATATCGCCGAATCACCATGCGGGTTCAAGCGCATCGTTTGTCCGACTATGTTAGCAGACTTTGTACGCGCTCCGGTCATAAGACCCATCTTGTACATGGTATATAGAAGCTTCCTGTGCGATGGTTTAAACCCGTCTATCTCAGGGATAGCACGGGACATGATGACACTCATTGCATACGGCATGAAGTTCAACTCAAGCGTGTCGGTGATAGGCTGCTCAAGCACCTCGGCCCGCAGCCCCTTTACATTTGGATTTATGGGTATTTTACCTGATGTTTCTTGCTTTTTCTTTGGCATATAGACCTCTGCATTATTATTTCTGCATTCTTAATTTTTTATTTAACTAACATCTGCCAAGTCAACATATTTATGTCCATGCTCTGCAATGAAGTCTTTTCTGCCTGCCAGATTATTTCCCTGGAACAAATCAAACGCTTCGGCGGTGGCTTCGGGGTCTGTGGGCATTACTTTTATCAGTCTTCTTGTTTCGGGGTTCATTGTTGTCAGCCACATCATTTCGGGGTCGTTTTCTCCGAGTCCTTTTGAGCGGCTTATTGTATGTTTTGCTCCGTTTAGTCCTGATATGATCCCGGTTTTTTCCGCTTCGGAATATGCGAAGTATGTTTTTCCTTTGCTTTCTATCTCGTAAAGCGGTGATTCTGCAATGTAGACATAGCCTTCCTCTATCAGGGTGGGGACGAGTCTGTAGAGCATTGTCAGTATCAATGTGCGGATCTGGTAGCCGTCGTAGTCTGCGTCGGTGCAGATTATTACGCGGTTCCAGCGCAACCCGTCAATGTCAAACTCGTGCAATTCCTTGGATTTTTTGCATTGGATCTCAACTCCGCATCCGAGGACTTTGATTATATCTGTGATTATTTCGTTTGCAAAGATTTTTCCGTAATCTGCTTTTAAGCAATTCAGGATTTTACCGCGGACGGGGATCACCCCTTGAAACTCTGCGTCACGGCTGAGCTTGCAAGCTCCGAGAGCGCTGTCTCCCTCGACGATGTATATCTCTCTTTTTTCAACATCTTTTGTGCGGCAGTCGACGAATTTTTGTATACGGCTTGATATGTCCAGTCCGCCGGAGAGCTTCTTTTTTATGTTGAGGCGTGTTTTTTCCGCTGTTTCGCGGCTGCGTTTATTTATGAGCACCTGTTCTGCGATCTTTTCCGCTTCCGCTTTATTTTCAATGAAGTATACTTCCAGCTGACTGCGCAGAAATTCTGTTGTTGCCTCTTGAATGAACTTATTGGTTATTGATTTTTTTGTTTGATTTTCGAATGATGTTTCAGTTGAAAAACAGTTTGTTACGAGTACCAGACAGTCCTGCACATCGGTGAATGTTATCTTGTTTTCATTGCCTTTGTACTTGTTCGTTTTTCTCAGGTATGCATCGATTTCCGCGACGAATGCGCTGCGTGCGGCTTTTTCCGGTGAACCTCCGTACTCCAGCCATGATGAGTTGTGATAATACTCTGTTAAATTGACTCTGCTTGAGAAGCAAAAAGCTGCTGAGAGTTTGACTTTGTAATCGTTCATGTCTGCTCTGTCACGTCCGCGTCTTTCTGCTTCTATAAATACCGGTTGTGTCAGGCTGTCGTCTCCGACTATTTCTTTTATATAATCCAGAATTCCGTTTTCGTAATAAAACTCGGTCGTTTCGAACCTGCCTCCGACCTGGTTTTTGAATTTGAATGTTACCCCGGCATTTACAACTGCCTGGCGTTTCATCACGTCTGTAAAGTATTCTACAGGTACTGCGATATCTGTAAATACCTCAAGGTCGGGCTTCCATTTGAAAATCGTTCCGGTGCGTTTTCCCGTATATTCCTCCTGCTCCAGTTTACCTACTATTTCACCTTTTTGGAATTGCAAATGGTATCTTTTTCCGTCACGAAAAACTGTTACATCCATAAATTCCGAGGAATACTGTGTTGCGCACGCACCGAGTCCGTTGAGTCCCAGTGAAAATTCGTAATTAAAACCTTCGTTGTTGCGGTACTTTGCTCCTGCATAGAGTTCACAAAACACCAGTTCCCAGTTGTACATTTTTTCTGTCGGGTTCCAGTCAACAGGGCAGCCGCGGCCGAAATCCTCGACTTCAAATGAATTGTCTTCATAGCGTGTGACGGTTATTTGCTTACCGTAACCCTCACGGGCTTCGTCGATCGCATTTGACAATATTTCAAAAATAGCGTGCTGACATCCTTCGATCCCATCCGAACCGAAGATGACTCCCGGGCGTTTTCTCACCCTGTCCGCGCCTTTTAGTGCGCTGATGCTATCATTGCCGTAGTCTCCGTTACGAGGTTTTTGTTTCATTTCCTTACCTACTCCCTGTACATCTTGGGTAAACATATCGTGGAATACACATTATATAGTAGATATTCCAATAAATCAACACTTTCGGAAATAATAATAAGGGATTTTCTTTGTTAACGACCGAAGATTTTTCCGGTTACTTTTCCGATAATTTTTGACTTGCATGTTTTGTTGTTATGTTGATATAATTGTTTGATCGATTTCATTGAAGGGGGTGGTGTGCTTGGCGCGTATACTTATTGTCGGTGCCGGTGTATCCGGGTGTGCGGCTGCATATACACTTGCTTCCGGTGGTGTGGATGTTATTTTAATTGAAAAAGCCGGCCGTATAGGCGGACGCGTTCGCACTTACGGCTGTAAGGCTGTGGAAAAATGCCGGAACTGCGGTGTTTGTCTGACCGCCGGCATGTGGGATAAGGTGATGAGCCATCCAAATATACAAATATACACTTGGTCTGACATTTTAGATGTCAAAGGCAGACCGGGTGATTTCAGCGTGAATATATTAAACGTAAATGACCGATCAGAGCAGCAGCTTGACGGTGTTGATGCGATCCTCATCAGCACAGGCTTTGACAGTCTCCCTGACGTATTTCCTGCACACCTGCATATAGAGAGCACTAAAGGATTGATGACCGGAACAGCATTAGAAGAGCTGATGCTTGATCGCACGCGCACATCTTTGTTTGATGAAGAGCCGAAAAGTGTTGCCTTTATCCAATGCCTCGGATCACGCGACAAAAACGAAGGCGGCCTCTACTGCTCCCGCGTCTGCTGCTCATATTCTACACGCGCCGCAAAAATGATACGCAGCTACTACCCCGAATGTGAAATCGTGTTCTTCTACATGGAATTGCAAAACGTGGAATCCGGCGATTTTTATGCCGGTCTGCGCGAGCTTGGTGTTGAGTTTATCAACTGCCGACCGTCAAAGATCGGGGAAACCGGGATTGAATATGATGATTCGTCTGAGGGGGTCAAACAAAAAGATTTTGATCTTGTCATCCTATCTGATGGTATCCGCGCAAGCATTGATAACAGCAGGCTTGCAGAGATCTGCAGGCTTCGTCAGGATAAAGACGGTTTCCTGCAATCTGTGGGGGTCGATCCGGGAATCTATGTCTGCGGCTGTGCAAGAGCACCGATGAAAATAGATGAAGCTTACACTGACGCTGTAACGGTTGCATGTAAAATCTTAAATTGTGAGGCAAATACCCGATGACTGTATTGATCATAGGAGAAAACAAGCATAATAGCTATGTCCGTGAGTATTTTACTCAAAAAGGCATGGATGTTTTTGATGTTTCCGATGTTTGCACGATACGTTCTGTGACCGGTGAAGTTGGTAATTTCCGGGTAGATGTTAGAGAAGATGATAACGGGATCAATAGTTATTGCGATATCGGTTTTTTGATCCTAACAGAGCAGCCAACATCAAAACCGGTCGAAATCGATGGTTTGCCATCATTTCCACTCTACAGTGAAAAAAAGTTTGACGTCCCGGCAAGTACCGCCGTCTTGGATCCTGCCGTATTTCTGCTCGACTATGTTTGTGAGTCACCAATGTCAGCAACCATATCGGCATTAAATGATGCTCTTATATTCGCCCGAAAAAAGCGTAATGTTTTTTATCTTTCAAAATTTATCCGCACAGCCGGACGAGGCATCGAAACACTTTACAGAGAGGCACGTGAAGCGGGTGTTACTTTCATAAAGTATGAAGATATTGAGATATCTGCCGATTTGGACAAAGATGAATTTACCTTTTCCCTGTCACACGACGAGCCGGTTAAATTAACTGCAAAAACTGTTTATACCGACGGTGGTCGCGATGTTGGTGAGCGCTTTGCGTATGCTGTTGATAAGCTTAATCTGACTGCCGATAAATATGGTTATTTAACTATTGACACATACTTTTTGACACCTGCTCTAACCAGTCGCCGGGGAGTCTTCCATCTCACGCGCGACCTTGTTGCAGAACGGCTTGACGAAGGGTTGGATCATATTTATTCGGTGATGATGAGCGGTGTAAAAAACGACAATAAAGGTGTTCCTCTCACTGATATCCCATCTCATGGTATAGCTGTGATCGATGGTAAAAAATGCGTTTTCTGCTACAACTGTTACCGCGCCTGTCCTCATGCTGCACTCGAACCTGATTCCTTTGAAAGCCGTATGCAATGTCTATCTGCCGCTTGTACAGGTTGTGGTACATGTGCCGGACTATGCCCTGCAAATGCTATCACGCTTGAAAAGGAAACGGCATCAAAATGCAAAGAGATCCAAAAAACTCTTATCGTAAGCTGTGAAAACTCAGGTGGTGCGCTCCTTGAAGATGTTGAAGGCATCAACATTCTAACTGTGCCATGTGGTGGCTTGATCAGTGTCGGTCAGCTTTCTGAAAATTTGTATTCTTACGGGAAAATAATGGCTGTGGTCTGCCCGGACGATGCATGCCGCCACTTCGACGGAAATAAGCGCGCCTGTGCTCAGGTGAAGCGGTTGCAGGATATGCTGGAATCAGCAAGGTTATCTGCAGATAAATTGAAAATCGTACAAGCATCACAAGCGATGCCAAAAATCACAAAAGAAGAACTTATTTCTTTTATTAATATTCGTTAGTACTTTCAGAGTAAGTACTTTCTGGGAGGAACTGCATGATTATTGCTGAGCAAAAAGATATAACTGAAATAATCCGCTCTGTTGAAGGCTTCAATCGGGTGGTTGTTGCAGGGTGCGGTGTTTGTGTAACGGTCTGTATGTCAGGCGGTGAGAAGGAAGCTGCCGGCATAGCAAATCTTCTCAAGCTCTCTGCTAAAGAAGCCGGGCGTGATGTCGATGTTTCTGAAACAACCCCGTTCAGACAATGTGATATGGAGTTTCTTGAAACTCACGAGATCGATCTTGAACACGCAGACTGCATTCTCTCGTTGGCATGCGGTGCGGGCGTCCAGTTCATGGCAGAGAAATTCCCGGACAAAGTCGTTGTTCCGGGATTAAATACCACATTTATCGGCGTTAACCGCGACCTTGGCTACTGGACTGAAATGTGCCAGGGCTGCGGGAATTGTATATTGGAAAAAACCGGGGGTATTTGCCCTGTTGCGCGTTGTTCAAAGAGCCATTTCAACGGTCCGTGCGGTGGTTCGGGAAATGGGAAATGTGAGATCGATGAGCAGGTCGAATGCGGCTGGCAGTTGATTTATGAACGTATGAAACGCATTGATCAGCTTGATAAACTGACCGGACTTGAAGATATAAGAGACTGGTCCACAAGCAGAGACGGCGGTCCCCGCACCATGCGCCGCAATGACTTGGATTTTTAGGACATAGCACCGCGTGTCGATCTGTGTTCCGGGCAAAGCTAGATCCAATTTCTTAACTCTGCGCTCTGTAATTTGTCACAGATATAACCTTGTCTTAAAAGCTTCTGCGGGACATACTCGTCATACCTTTCGTATGACGGGTTTTCTTTTTCACCGACCAGACTGTCAAGATCCGGTGCTTCTGTGTTAAAAAATGCAGAAATATATCTGACCAGTTCGTAGCCGTCGCCTTTTCCGATGTTCAATCTGATGTAAAACCAATCCCCGTATTCTATTTCTGTCAGATCAAATTTATTTACACATCTTGATTTTATAAAACGCCGCAGTGTCCAGTTCGATTTCGAACCGAGCCACGGAAATAAGCACCATGTCGTATCGCCCAGATGCAGCACCGGTTCAGTCAGCATGCCGGATGATTTTGCTGTCGTACGTGCTTGCAGCAGCCGTTCTGCAGCTCCCGGCATCAGATAACGGTACTCTTTGTCGTCCAGCAATATTTCGCGGATTTTTTGCACGATCCTTGTATGGATCTCCCTGTAGGAACCCGGCCACGGGAAGGCTCTGCATCCTTCGATTTTTTCGACGATCAATTGCTTTCTGTTTGAAATCACTTCGGTCACTATCCACGTAAAGCCGGCAAGAGTAAAAACGTACCCTACGGGAGTTTCACTCGTCAGGGTCCCGATAACAGCATTTCCGTTCATTACTTTATATTCGTCATAATCTTTGAATGTTGCAAGAAATTTATACGAGTTAACGATTTTTTCTCCTTCAACTCCTACTATCAGCGTTCCTTCATCAGTTTTTTGGATCATGTGACTTTTTTGCATATGGTGAAGGAGCTTATCATAATCCTCGCTATCGATGTGCACAAAAGGTGAAAGACTCAAAATGTGTTTTTTCAGCTTATCCGGAGGAAATTCATATGATGCTGCAAGGGAACACAGCGTTTGATGGAATAAAAGAGAAAACGGCATTTTCTTGATAACGGGCGGTTCTATCCACTGATCATCAACATACAGCTGGATCACAGCGATCGATTTTAGTAAATCCCACGGGATCGTGTGAGGCAGTAAAGCATTCGGGCTGACTTCGTCCTCATTGATGACAAGCATCATTTCCGGCATATTGCTGCGCCTTCCGGAACGTCCGAGCCGCTGCAGAAAGGATGAAACCGAGTTCGGTGCACCGAGATGGATTACCCGCTCGAGGTCGCCTATATCTATTCCAAGCTCCATTGTGACTGTAGCGCATGTTGCCGTTTGTTTTTCGCTGTCTTTCATATCGGCTTCTGTTTCCTCGCGGAGCTGCTTTGAGATACTGCCGTGATGGATACAGAATATATCTTCCTCACGCTTTTCCTTGGCGATCATCCGTAATATTGCAGTCAAGTACTCTGCCTCTTCGCGTGTGTTCAGGAATATCAGTGATTTATGCTTACGTCTGGCACAGTCATAGACAAATCTGTTGGCTTCATCGGAGAAAAGAAAGTAGGAATACTTATCTCCGTAATTTTCATACATTTTATTCTCTTCGACTGTGTGCGTTTTGGAATCTTCAGTAAAAAAGTGTTCACACGCCAGTTTAAACTTCGTCTTTTCATCATTGATAAAAATGATCCCGGTATCTCTGCCGGTTCCTTCACCAAGCCACTGTGCAGATGCCTGCGGGTCACCCACCGTTGCGGACAACCCGATGCGCCTCGGGTTTTTACCGGTGATGCGCGCCATCCGTTCGAGTATGCAGCGAACCTGGTTGCCGCGGTCTGTCCCGGTCATGAAGTGTATCTCGTCTATTATCACAAATTGCAAGTCACGGAACATTGTATATATCCTGTTATGATGATTGAGCATCAACCCTTCCAATGATTCGGGTGTTATTTGTAATATACCCCGCGGGTTTTTAAAAGCCTGCTTTTTATGAGAGGCGGAAACGTCGCCGTGCCAATGGAAAACAGGCGTGTTTGACTCATTAAGGATCATACCGATACGCTGGAACTGGTCATTGATAAGTGTTTTTAAGGGTGCCAGGTATATCGCACCAAAGCTTTCTGTTTGATTGGATTCCAAAATCGACAGAACCGGAAAAAAAGCAGCTTCGGTTTTGCCCGACGCTGTTTTTGCGCAGATCAGTACATTGTTATCTGCAAAAAGGATCGCTTTTGCCGCTTCAACCTGTACAGACCGAAGCTCCTGCCAATTGTTCGCGTAAATAAAATCCTGAATAAACGGAGCATAGTGGTTAAAAACATCAGTTTCAGCGTTTTTTTGAATCTCCAAGATCGTATCTCTTTTTTTAGTTAAGTATAGCATACAGAAATCAAAAATGACAATGCAAAAACAGAATTCGAAGATATGAGGAGCTGTTTCGGGTGACCTTAAAAAATTCTTAAGAATTTATCTTGTACTTCTTAATATTTTAACACACTATTTCTTAAGTCCTCTTTGTTAGATTGCTAATGTAAAATTCTACTTATGCAAGGAGATCAAAATGAAAAGGACTATCGTATTATTTATAATCGCATTGATCGCAGTACTCATCATTCCGGTATTACTGACCGGATGCGGAAATGATCCCGGGAATGGATTTGAGCCGCCGGAGTTCGTTTATCAGCCGGAAGTGATCCCGTTTCCTTTACCGGAGGGTGAAGTATGGATAGATCATTTCACTATGCAGGGGGATTCAGTCTATTTCGTTGCTATGGGCGAGTGGAATGAGGGTGATACATTCACTTCATATTCTATTTACAGGATGGATCTGGACGGAACAAATACCAGGGCTTTACCAAATTATGACGTGACCAAAGAATACCCGGCTGATGCTGAAAATGGAAGTGTACAAATCTATTCCATTGCCATTGACAGATCCGGGAATATTTGGATCGCAGAGCGCGGCGAATTTTTCAACATGCGCGAAGGTGAAGATGAAGATCATTGGGAAAGATGGGTCGACCGCACGATCGTTAAGGAATTCACGCGTGTGAGAAAGCTTGATGATACAGGTGCGGAATTGCTGTCAGTCGATATCAGCCATGTATCCAAATTTAACGATTGGTTCTATATATCTGCATTTGCTGTAGATAGTGAAGACAATATCTACATAGGTACAGATTCAACGATACACGTGTTTGACAGTAACGGTGGGGCAAGGTTTTCATTAGATGTCCAATGGGTAGAACGTCTTGTGAATCTGCAGGATGGCTCTGTTGCACATTCCGGTTGGGGCGGAAAAGGCAGAGAGCTTTTAAAAATAGATGTTGCAGGGAAAAAATTCGTTGAAACTATATCTTTACCGGACAATGCGCATAATGTTTATCAGGGCAATGACGAATACTCATTGATTTTTTCTGACAATATCGGTTTATATGGAATCGAAGAATCTTCAGGAGAATCAGTTATGCTGCTTGATTGGATAGAAAGCGATATGTCACAAGACGGATTGAGAAGCATAACGATTTTACCGGATGGACGTTTGCTGGTGATCAGTCAGACATGGGGTGCTGACAGACAAATCAATGAAATCATATACCTCACAAAAACCCCGTATTCCGAGCTTCCCGAAAGAACGATTCTTACACTCGCCACTTTTTATCTTGACGGGAACATTAGAAGTGAGGTCGTAAAGTTCAACAGAGCAAGCACCACTCATCGTATACGGGTCACCGATTACTCGGAGTTCAATACCGAAGATGACTGGCAGGCAGGACTCACACGGTTATCGACCGAGATAATCACAGGCAACGTCCCCGATCTGTTGGATGTTCGGAATCTGCCGTTTACCCAATATGCTGCAAAAGACTTGCTGCTGGATTTGTACACCTTGATCGATTCGGATTCGGACTTTGACCGAAGCGACTTTATAGAGAGTGCGTTCCGCGCAGCTGAAATAAACGGTGATCTCTACCTGGTATTCCCAAGCTTTTCCATCATCACAATGATCGGTCATCCTTCAGTGGTCGGCAGTTCTCCCGGGTGGACTATGGAAGAATTTGTTGCAATGCTCGCCTCACATCCAAATGCCGACTATCCCTTGGGTCAGGGATTGACCAGTCTGAACTTCTTGCAAGCCTTGTTCATGTTCAACATGAATGATTATGTTGACTGGGACGCCGGAACAACACGCTTTGACAGCAGTGATTTTATTGCACTATTGGAATATGCTAAAACATTCCCTGATGAATATATTTGGGACACCGATTATATCCCGACACATGAACTTATCATGTCGGGACGGCAGGTAGTATATGCCACAAGTTTCTGGAGTATTGACGATTATCAAATGAGCCGTGCAATGTTTGGCGGCGATATCGTATATAAAGGTCTGCCGACTGAAAACAGGAACGGAAATTCACTTTCCCCCGGTACTGCCTTTGCGATAACAAGCAAATGCAAAGATGTCGATGGCGCATGGTCATTCATACGCACTTTTCTTATAGAAGACTGGCAAAAAGATAATATCTGGTACGGCTTGCCGACAAACAGACATGTTTTTGATAAATTGATCCACGATGCATTGACCGTAGAAAGAGGCGGTTCTGCTTCTATTGATGGATTCCTTGTAGAAATGGAAAAAATCACACAAGCTGATGTCGATCAGATAATGTCCCTGGTAAATTCTGTCTCCGGCACAGTCGGACAGGATGATACCTTATGGACGATCATAAGTGAAAGCGCAGCCGACTTCTTCAGCGGCCGATCCTCCGTGCAGGACGCAGTAAGAGTGATACAAAACCGCGCATCGATATACGTTGCAGAGCAGAGTTAGGCTGGAAAACGAAAAAGCAGAGGGACGGCACTCCGGTAGCATACCGCGATGATGTCGTCCCTTGTTTTTAGTGAAATGCTGTGATATATTATTATCGGATTTTTGGTACTTTCATGCATGGTACGAGGGTATGACTTTGACAGAAACTAAATCAAATTTACAACAAGTCCTTGAAGCAGGGCATTTTTCGGTGACGAGCGAGATCGGTCCTCCGATGAGTGCCAATGCTGATTTTGTGCGTCACCTTGCAAGGGATATCGTCGGGTTGGTAGATGCGGCTAATGTGACCGATTGCCAGGCTGCCATTGTCCGCATGTCCAGTTTTGCGGCTTCATGTTTGGCACTGCAGGAAGGTGTAGAGCCGATATTGCAGATGACTTGCAGAGATCGGAATCGTATAGCTATCCAGAGCGACTTACTCGGAGCGTCTGCACTTGGGATCAAAAACCTGCTTATACTATCCGGTGATCATCAACGTGTCGGCAATCATCCGCAATCAAAGAATGTTTTTGATGTTGACTCGATCCAACTGTTAAAAGCGATGCGTGATCACATGGAAAACGGCGTTTTTATCAGTGGTGCAAAGAGCAAAATGCCTGCACGATTTTTCCTCGGCTCAACAGCAAACCCGTTTGCCGATCCGGAAGAAATGCAGCTGATCCGTTTAGAGAAAAAGATAAACGCAGGAGCAAAATTTATACAAACCCAGGCTATCTATAATATCGACAGGTTCAACAGCTGGATGGAAAAAGTAAGAGAGCGCGGGTTACATGAGAGAGCATATATTCTAGCCGGTATTGTCGTTAATAAAAGTCAAAAATCAATTGAAGTCACAGCTACAGTCCCCGGCATGGACATCCCTGATGTTCTGATCGAACGTATGAGGAATGCCGATGATAAAAAGGCTGAAGGCTTAGCTATCGGGCTGGAACTGATCGGCGAGATACGAAAAGTAGAAGGCATCAGCGGCTTGCATGTAATGGCGATCGGCTGGGACGAGATAGTACCTGAATTACTCGAAAAAGCAGGATTTTTACCGAGACCTGTGCTATAAAGGAGAGCATCGAATATGCCTGATAATAATTTTAAAATCATTGTAGCAGCTCATCCGGGTGGTGAGCATGTGTTGGATTGTTTTTTGTGCGGTACTTGTACTGCCGGTTGTCCTGTCAGCGAGATAGATGACAGCTTTAATCCGCGTAAGATCATGCGGCAAGTCCTGTATGGTAAAAAAGATGAGACATTGTCTGACGGCGAAATATGGAAATGTTACCAGTGCCACACCTGCGTCGCTCATTGTCCTCAGGATGTTCGTTTTGCTGATATTGTGCGTGTTTTACGTGAAATAGCTGTTTCTGAAGGGATCTATGATGAAAATTTTTCAGACATGGTAAAGGAAATCGATATTAAAGCAAGAAGACAAAGACTTGAACAAATCAACGGTCTGCTTGCTGACAGATGAAAATGGCAATTTCTTATTTTATTAAGGAGACTCACAATGACACCTGAGCTGACACCCGGATCGATGCCTGAATCGATGCCTGAATTGACGCCGGAGCAAGAGGACTTTATGCATGGAAAAGTTAATGAAGCTGTTTGCAATTCTATGTCATGGCTGCTAAAAATCATGGCGGAGCAATACGGCGAAGTTGCTTATCAGGTTTTTGTAAAAGCAAGAGGCAAAGAGATCCTCCGGCATATGGGCAAAAGAGCACAGAAGCTTGGGAGCAACACTATCGAAGCGTTTATCAAGGATCAATGGGAAGTACTCCCGGAACAAGGTTATGATTATACCATGGAGAAAAAGGAAACGGGTTTCCTTATGAACGTGACGAAATGCCCGCTGTATGAACTGGCGAAGCGTCATGGGATCACCGAGCAAATGTTTTACCTGTGCTGTGAAGGAGATCAGTTTGCTCCTGAGGGTTTTAATCCCGATATCGGGTTTAAGAGGACAAAAACACTCATGCAGGGCGATGATTGCTGTAATCATTTTTATTACTACAAGATCGGAGAATAAATGAAGAAGCCTGTAATGGTTGTTGGTGGCGGAATAGCGGGGATCCAGGCATCTACTGACTTGGCGGAGATGGGTATCCCTGTATTTCTCGTGGAAAATTCTCCGAGCATCGGCGGACGCATGGGGCAGCTTGATAAAACTTTCCCGACCAATGACTGCTCGGCGTGTATTCTCGCGCCAAAAGTTACGGACTGCTTTAGTCATCCTCTGGTCAAAACACTTACTTTGAGCGATTTGCTCGAGGTTAGAGGAGAAGCTCCAAATTTCACAGCTGTTGTTAAACGGCGCGCCCGTTTCGTAGATGAGGATGTTTGTAAAGGATGCAGCGATTGCGAAGAGGTCTGCCCTGTTCTGGTCAAAAGCGAATATGACATGGGGTTGGGAAAACGCCATGCTATTTATAAACCTTTTGCACAGGCTGTTCC
>Ga0123356_10001233_pt1 | contig 28405 bp, 33 predicted proteins | sample TergutEmb28metaG_2_FD_92546 | JGI IMG/M metagenome (GOLD analysis project Ga0123356, IMG submission 92546) | Embiratermes neotenicus P3 segment gut microbial communities from Petit-Saut dam, French Guiana - Emb289 P3 | ecosystem: Host-associated > Arthropoda: Insects > Digestive system > Gut ...
AGACTTTGCTCACTTTGACGACTACTTGGAAGCAGCAAAAACTCGATCTCCACGATACTATGACGCAAAAACTAGTCGAAGCATGGACAAAACAAAGAAACTAAAACAAGCTAAACACATACTTCCTTTTGTACTGATCTTCTTTTTTATAAGCGGATCATTTGTAACGACGTTTAGTCCTGTTTCTGCCTCAGAGTTGGTTGAGAATTCTTGGAATACAAAAACTCCCATGAACCATGCAAGGTTTGGCTTTAGTGTTACTGTTGTAGATGAACAAATTTATGCTATTGGCGGCCTTTACTACACCTTCGGCAATTTTTCAATAGGTGAAAATCCTTCGGTTCAGTACGCACGTTTTCTTGGAACTAATGAACGGTATGATCCTAAAACTGACACATGGATCACTTTAGCACCTATGCCTACGCCTAGAGGATTTTGTGCTGTTGCTACTTATCAAGGTAAGATTTACTGCATAAGTGGAGTAAACTATGAAGTAGGAGCTAAAGCGGATGTAGTTGAGGTTTATGATCCAGTTACTAACAGTTGGAGCACTAAAGCTCCTCCGCCATTTGGTGATGGTCTCATCCAGGCTCTTGTAGTGGATGATAAAATTTTTGTTATCTATAGCAACTTGTGGATGTTTATGTATGATCCAATCAAGGATTCTTGGATTGAAAAAAACCTTATGCCATGTACGGGTTTTGCAGTTTTTACTGTTATGAATGATAAAATAATGGGGATAGTTAAACCCGTTGACAAACAAAATCAGATGAAAGCTATGAGTTATGATCCAAAAACTGATGGGTGGGCTGAAGAAAAAAGGGAAGTTATGCTTGAATATCCCAGTGGTCCTGGTGCGGCTGGAGCGACAACGGGTGTTTATGCACCTATGCGTGTCTATGTTTTTGGTGGTATAAACTTGTCAGGTAACCCTGAATCAGGTGCGACCCCCTTTACTTGGGTTTATGATCCGATAAAATGTACTTGGTCAATTGCCAAAGCCTCGCCTGAATCTGTTTCAGATTTACAAGTCGCTGTGGTTGATGATCTATTGTATGTGTTTGGAAGTACAAATCAGCAATATGTACCAATTGGATACAGTGCCATTGGTTCACCAATTGAACCGGTTGCACCTTCCATTTTTTCTCCTTTTATTGTAGCTATGGTTGCTCTAGCAGCGGTTATTGTAGTTCTAAGTTTCTTCTTATATTTCAAAAAGAGAACAAAAATAATACTGCCAAACAAGACCAACCATAACAACAACACAAAGTAAAAAACCCTGATATTGTTGCTTGGTGCAGGGGGTTAGGTTCACGGGGTTGTTCACAGGATCGAACTATATTTTTGAGTTAATTTTTCACACATTTTATGATGTGCTATTGATTGGTTTATGGATTTACTTGTAAACATTATCGTGGTGCTCATACCTTCGAATGGTAACAACCATTTTTACCTCATCAATATCATAGACCATAACAAACGAGCCTATACATGTACTCGACGCATATGTTGCATGGGGTTCTTTAAGGGTTTGAACTGATGGGGATTTTCTAGAATTTCACTAACCTTTCTGGTTAGTGTTTCAAATTGTGTGACATCTTTCTTTTGTAGTTTCTTGAAAATCTTGTCTACTTTCTCTACTATTTCTAAGGAGTACACGTGATCAATGGGAATATCTTTTTGTGAAGTCGTTGACTTTTATGGTTTTTTCGTTTTTAGAAGCTTTTAGGCTTTCGATAAATTCTGGTTTTAGCTCCGGTTCTAAGAGGTTCTCTTCAAATTGTTGTGCCATTAGGTTTATTGCCTGACTTTTGTCTTTGAGGCCGTGTTTGGCTTTAATTATGTTAAGTACTCTATTTGTCCTCTCATCAATTTCTATTATGGCCTTAACCATATTAACACCATATTAATGTGGTGTTAATCTGAAATTATGTGTCTCGGCCATTTTTGTGTTATTCGTTGGGCCGATTGTACCTCTTTCCAAAACTCGAACACTGTTGTGAGTTTTTGTTGGTAAACAGATTTTAACACAAAGAAAATGAGTTTCAATCAGTATTTTTATCAACAATACTTACTGATTTTGTTCATGTGTTCTTTTTTTGGAAAATTTTCATCATTTAAATTACCAAAACGATTGTTGGTGCAGGGGGTGGGATTCGAACCCACGAACCTCTGCAGGATAGGCTCCTGAAGCCTACGCCGTTGACCTGGCTTGGCGACCCCTGCACATGATAGGTTACTATTCCATTGCTTTTACAAATAAATACATTGCCGACCAAAAAAGTGGTGCTTGCTTTCTGTTACGCTCTTCGGGTTCTGATGGTTGCATTGTTTTTTCTTTTTTGGTGTGGTCTGACTTTTTAATGGTTGTTTGCAACGCAATAGATTTAGTCCTTGTTTTTATTTTTCTGGTTGTGTTTTCTTTATGGCTGGTTTTTGAAGGTATGGTTTGTCTTAAGTTGGGTTTTGGTGAGTCTTTTTTGTTTGTCTGTGTTGGCTGATTGTTTTGTTTTAATTGGTACAAATATGTTTTATTTTGTGCTAGCTTTGTCACAAAATTTAAATCGGTCCAGTGCTAAATAGTTCTATGCAGATCGATGATGCAATGCATTGAAGCATTGAAGCATGTGATTAAAACAGCTGTAAAATCGGAATGCAATTAACTCTGCTCCAATGGGCTGGACATGCATTTGCGGTGCCTGGCTGTGTGGCAATAATAGGTCCAACAGCAAATGGGTGCCTGCTTGTGGTCTGTCAGAGGGTCGAGTCAACAATAAACTTGGATCACTCTGTAAAACTGGTGGGAATCAATCGGCGAGGCCGTCTATATTCCACTTTTTTTAGAATCGCACTTATACATTTAGTTCTTATCTTTGTAAGCGTGTCTGTCTGGGTTGTTCATGGTTTTTGGGCTAAAGGTTTAAGTGTATCTTCAATGTTTATTGTGAAAAAGGATGTAAAACAATGCCAACTCACGGTTCACTCTCAAAAGCCGGGAAAGTAAGGAATCAAACTCCTAAAATTGAGGCTCATGAACGGACTTCTCCAAGCCCCAAAAACCGTAGCAGACGCAACTATGAAAAGCGTGTTGTTCTGCAACGGAAACCTGGGCAAAACTGGATGTAAGCTTTAAATCACTTTTATTTCTTTTAACAGTTCTTTAGGTGTACTTGGGTTTTTAATCAAGTAAATTTTATAGTGTAAACCGGTGTAGTTATCTACTCTTAGTATTAACAATATTTGGGTTATCTAAATCTTGACAAACATAGTTGCGCTTCGCGAAATCATCGAAACACTTCTTGTGATGTCATCTCCTACCCGAGAAGATGTTAACCGTCTAAAAATCAAAATTGCAGGCAAACATCACCTAGAAAAGGTTCCCTCCAGTGCCGATTTGATAAGTCAGCTCACACCCAAAGAAACCCAACAACTCCTGCCGCTTCTAAAACGAAAAACTACGCGAACCATAAGCGGCGTCACAGTCGTCGCTGTTATGACTAAACCCTACCCATGCCCCCAGCCTGAACCATGCGCTTACTGCCCCGGAGGACCCACTCTAGGTTCACCCCAAAGTTACACAGGTCATGAACCAGCCGCAATGCGCGGCACCCAAAACAGTTTTGACCCCTACAGTCAAGTCACAAGCCGCATTGAACAATTAACCCAAATTGGACACAAAGTCGACAAAATCGAGCTCGTTATTATGGGCGGAACCTTCCCTGCTACACCTTTAGAGTACCAAACTTGGTTTATCCAACGATGCCTAGACGGAATCGTGGGCAAACCCTCCATTAATCTCAAAGAAGCCAAAGACAACGCAGAAATCAGTCCAACCCGCAACGTTGGCATAACCGTTGAAACCCGCCCCGACTGGGCAAAACAACCCCACATCGATAACATGCTCGACATGGGTGTAACCCGAATCGAGTTAGGCGTGCAAAACCCAAACGATAAAATTTACCAGTTAGTAGGCCGAACGCACACAACTGCTGATGTGATTGAAGCCACCCGCATAGCTAAAGACGCAGGTCTCAAAATCGTCTACCATCTGATGCCCGGAATGCCCGGTAGCAATCAAAAAAAAGACCTAGATACCTTCCAGCGCATCTTTGCTGACCCAACATTTAAGCCTGATATGATAAAAATTTACCCCTGCCTAGCCATCGAGGGCACTAAAGCCAACCAATGGTACCAAAACGGCACATACAACCCCTACACCACTGAACAAGCCGCAGAGGTAATCGCTGAACTCAAAAAATTTATTCCCAAATGGGTACGAGTGATGCGAGTGCAACGGGATATTCCTGCAGGACTTATTTTAGCAGGGGTAAAAAAAAGTAACCTCAGAGAACTCGCCCAACAAAAACTCGCCGAACAAGGTTTGCACTGCCAATGTATCCGTTGCCGTGAAGTGGGGCATCGATTGCAGGTTAACCACATTAAGCCTGACATAGAAAACATCAAAATCCTAACCCAACAATATGCCGCCTCAGAAGGCACCGAGATCTTCATCTCAGCAGAAGACCCCAAAAACAACATATTGCTGGGCTATTTACGGTTGCGTATTCCTTCCTCAAATGCCCATCGATCAGAAATCACAAAGATAACCTCCGCCATAGTTCGTGAACTGCATGTCTATGGTCCTCTTGTTCCCGTTGGTAGTCGTCCTGATGGAGAATGGCAACATAGAGGCTATGGAAAAGTGCTATTGGCCGAAGCCGAACACATTGCAAGGGTCGAGTTTGGGCGGGAAAAGCTTTTAGTTATTAGTGCGCTAGGAACAAGGCGATACTACATGCGCTTGGGTTATGAGCGTGATGGAGTTTATGTTTCAAAGAGGTTAAAGACGAATGAGTGAACTAGAAGGTTCAGGTTATAGGGGCAAAGCACTTGAGTTGCTCAAACAAGCAGGTTGCAGTGTCGGGGACATCTTAAGACTTACACGCAAGGACAAAACATACGAGGGTATTTTGATTCCCCGCTCCGGTGATGGCACCGCTATCATCATAAAGATGCAAAGCGGTTACAACATAGGCATCGAAGCCACAGATGACCTCTCAGTGGAAAAAACCGGTAAAGGCACTAAACCAACATTTGCCTCGCCTCCACTTCCCAAACAAAACCCCCTGTTGCCCCATGTTGTCATCATGAGTACCGGCGGAACCATAGCTAGTCGTGTTGACTACCGTACCGGTGCCGTTCGATCCGCCATGTCTGCAAACGACCTTTATGGGGTGGTGCCCGAACTCGCCGATATCTCCCAAGTGGACACCGAAATCGCCTTTAGCATCTACAGCGAGAATCTCCGCCAACAAGACTGGTCTGAACTTGCAAATAAAGTTGCCCAGTGCATCCAAAAAGGCATAGACGGTGTCGTTATCGCCCATGGCACTGACACTATGGCATACACATCAGCCGCCCTCAGCTTTGCCTTGCAAAACCTGCCGGTACCCGTTATCCTTGTCGGTGCCCAGCGGTCCTCGGACCGTCCCAGCAGTGATGCGGCAACCAATCTCATTGGCGCCGTCAAAGCCGCAGGAGAAGCCCCATTTGCAGAGGTAGGGTTAGCAATGCATGATACTATCTCCGATGCCGCTATAGCAGTGTATCGAGGTACAAAGGTGCGTAAATGCCACACGAGCCGTCGAGATACCTTCCAATCCATAAACGATTTTCCCCTCGCCAAGGTGCAGAACCTCCAACTTACCCTGCCCTCAAACAACTACCGCAAACGCGACCCCAAACGCCAGCTCGTCTTGAAACCTAATTTCAGCGAAAAAGTGGCACTAATTAAATTCTATCCCGGCCTTGATCCCGCGGTCATTGACTTTTATGTCGAACGCGGTATGCGCGGCATTCTCTTGGAGGGCTCAGGATTGGGACATGTGAGCAAATTCTGTTTTGAGAGCATCAAACGTGCCACAGCCAAGGGCATAGTGGTCGCGATGGCTTCCCAGTGTATCTGGGGACGTGTCAATATGAACGTTTACGATACTGGCCGAGACTTACTTGGCTTGGGTGTAGTTTCGCTTGAGGATATGTTCCCTGAAACGGGCCTAGTTAAGCTAATGTGGGCTTTAGGGCAGACTGAAGATCCCCAACAAGCCACAGACCTGCTAAAAACTAACATTGCAGGCGAATACTCAACCCGTACATTACCCAAGGAAGAAAAACTATACTATAGAGGCGAACCCTAAATGTCTAAAGCACCCCTTGATTACAGTAAAATCGGCTTAAAAGTCGGCTTAGAAATCCACCAACAGCTAAACGTTAACAGCAAACTTTTCTGCAGTTGCTCCCCTGAACTATTCAAGGATGAACCAGACATCACTTTCTTGCGTCGTCTGCGCCCCACCCAAAGTGAACTTGGCCAGGTTGACCCTGCCGCCTACTTTGAGTTCCAAAAGGGTGGCAAAGTCCTCTACGAAGCTAACCACAAAAGCAGTTGTCTTGTCGAGATGGACGAAGAACCGCCACACCCCATCAACATGGATGCCGTTGAGGTTGTGTTAACTGCTTCCCTTATGATGAACATGCAACCCGTGGACGAAGTCCATGTCATGCGCAAAACAGTCATCGACGGCTCAAACACCACCGGTTTCCAACGCACAACCATCATCGCCCTAGACGGCTGGATAGTTGTCGGCGGTAAAACCATACCCATGCAGGCTGCAAGTCTCGAAGAAGACGCCGCCCGAAAAACAGCCACACATGATGTGGATAAAACCACCTGCTACCGTATCGACCGGTTGGGTATTCCCCTAATTGAGGTTGCCACCGCTCCTGTGATTTATTCACCCAAAGAAGCACAGGAAGTCGCATTTGCCATCGGCAGAATCCTACGCGATACCGGTCGAGTCATGCGCGGATTGGGCACCATCCGCCAAGACCTCAATGTATCACTACCAAACGGCGCCCTGATCGAAATTAAAGGTGTACAGACCCTTGATTTGATCTCCACAGTTGTAGAATATGAGGTACAACGCCAACTTGGATTGATTGGCATAAAAGAGGAACTTGCCAAACGTAACATAACCCCTGATTCTCTCAAACCCGAACTCGTTGATGTCACCTGCATCTTTGAGGCTACTAAGAGCAAAATCCTACGCAAAGCCCTCGACAAAAACCACCCCGTACTAGCCGTTAAACTCTCAGGATTTGCAGGATTAACCGGACGCGAGCTGATGCCTAACTTCCGCTTTGGAACCGAACTCAGTGACCGTGCCAAATTCTGGGGCCGCGTCGGCGGCATATTCCACACCGACGAAGTACTAACAACCTATGGCATAACCCCCCAAGAAACTGAACTGCTCCAAAAAACCATGCAGGCAAGCAAAGACGACGCAGTAGTCTTTGTAGCCGACACAATCCAAAACAGCCAAGACGCCCTCAAAGCGGTGGTGAATCGAGCTCAGGAAGCCTGTTTTGGCATTCCCCAAGAAACACGCACAGCCAAAGACGACGCCACCACCCGCTACATGCGCCCCCGCCCCGGCGCCGCTCGTATGTACCCCGAAACCGACATCCCCCCTCAACCCATAATTCCTGAGTTAGTGCAGAACATACAAGCACATCTGCCTGAACCCTCAGACAAAAAAGTCCAACGCCTCATCAAACAATACACCTTAAACGAAAAACTCGCCAAACAAATCATCGACTCAGAATACCTTCCCATCTTTGAAGAAACCGCCCAAACAAGCGGCGTATCGGCCGCCACAATTGCGGCATTTCTAACCGAGACCATAAAAGCACTCCAACGAGACGGTATACACACAACACAAGTTACCGACCCGCAAATAAACAACATCTTTAAGATCATCGGATCTGGTGAACTCGCCAAAGAAGCCCTTCCCGATGTGTTTAGTTGGTTGGCTAAAAATGAAGACAAAACCGTTCAAGACGCAATAGACGCCTTAGGGCTCAAGATGTTCACAGAAACTGAACTTACCACTATTATTGATCGTATAGTTGTTGCCAACAAAGCGCAGGTTGAAAAGCTGGGCAAAAACGCGTCTGGTATGCTTATGGGCGTTGTGATGAAGGAGGTTCGTGGAAAAGCCAGCCCCGACTTGGTGTCTAAACTTTTAAAGAAACTTTTGGCTGGCTCTTAGTCATCAGTAGATTATCGGGCTAAAGAGCCCGAGAGGATTTCTTCTAAATGCGTTAATGCCGTTGCAATCTCTTTTCCCTTGCCTGTGAGACTATATTCAACTCTGGGCGGACGTCCTTCAATCATTTTTCTATCAGCTATGCCATGCTTCTCAATGATTTTAAGCACATTTGAAAAGGCTTGTCTGCTTATAACAAAGCCTTGTTTGTAAAGTTCGTAATACCCAGCTTTTTCCATTTTTTTGAGGTACAGTATGATTTCAATGACCCCTTTTCCAAACATGATGTGCGCTTTGTTCCGCAAACAAACCCTCTACTAATTTAGCGCTTGCCTATCAAAAGGATAACACATCATAAATAGTACTATGTACTAAAAAGATTAACATCCATCTTAGCTGCAAGCAGGAGATCAAAATAATCAACAATAAAGCAAATAGACAAACTAAGCAAACAACTGTTTACATCAACGTAACCTGCATGAAACCAGACAAACGGCGCTCAATATTCCTAGATTGTATGAACAAAAATGGCTTCATTACTTTCATCAAGCATACCCAAAATACCCAAACCTACTTCATCTTCATTTACCAAAAAGTCTCTTAAATCATAAATAACCCCTTGAATGTTATAACCGTTCTTTCAAGTGGTGCTCTTATAAGCTGGTGTCTTCTGATTGGCTTTAGATATCTCTTGTTTTAAGGATACCAGTTTCCGAAGGCATACAGTTCTGGGGCGATATAAATAGCTGTTGATATATACACAACTTGACAATCTGTCTTGGAGTTATCTGTAGAAATCTGTTCTTACAGTTGGTTGATGTCGGCGCTTTGCCGTAAATCCTAAAAACCGGTTACGCATATACCGTAGAGGAGGTATGGTAGTGAAACGCATCGAAGCACACATAAAGACTCCCTTTGGTGAAGTTGTAATCGAGGGTGACTCCCCACAAGAAATCATAGACATGATGGGTAGCATTCCTGAAAATTTTGTCGAAACGCTCTCAGATTTTGTATCTAACCGTCTAACCCAATCAGGTGCACAGCTAAGAGGTATTATCGAACTCACCACAGAAGGGCCCGTCATTGTGACAAGAGAAAGCCTAACCCACTACGAATCAGTCGGTTTAATTCTCTATGCCTCCGATGACCGGCGTAACACTGCTGCACAGGTGCAGAAACTTTTGGAATCCAGCGGCATAAAAGTGATGGTTCCCGCGCGTCTAAATGAAATGACTAAACGCGGACAAGTCTTCAAACCTGACCCCAACAAACCGGACTATAAACTTACCATACAAGGTGAGAAATGGGTTGAGGATGAGATTATCGCAAAGTTGAGAGGACGAATGGTTTAGCTAGAACAAGTTGGTGCTTGTTCCCCAAATGCATATTACCTGCTTTGAGGATAATCTTCTGAGGAGGAGAGTGGCAAATGGATTTGGTGCCTTTCTTTGCGGCTGCTGTTTACGCGGTATTAGATGGTCTTGGGTTCGCTGGCTTGTTAACAATTTTGATAATTCTAGTTATTATCGGGTTAGTTATCGTTGTCATGGTCAAATTTTTCCTAATACTTATTCCCGCTATACTTGTGGCTGTAGTAGTGTATTTTCTAACTAGCGGTGATTTATTCTGGACCGGTATAGCGTTTCTAGTTGTTGCTTTGTTGTCCTTGCTGAGAAAAATATAGTCTCATCTCTTTCTTTTATTTTCACGTCATGATTTATTATAGTGTGGTGTTCATAGTGCGTTTGTGTATCAACTTGTTTAAAGCGAAACCTGCAACCTAACATAACCAAATCGTGATTAGTTTCTGGTTTAGGTGATTTATTGGTTTGTTTGGTTTGCAAAGGAACTTATCCACAGCCAGATGTTTAGCTAGCTGAACCAGAAGAGAGCATAGTTCAAATCGGTATGGTAGACGTTTAAAAAGACACCCGGCTATGCCTTGTGTTAAAAATGAAATCAAGTGGAATAATTCTATAAAAGTTGTCAAATATTGCCTCTATCGGGGTTCTATTTTCATAAGGCTTTTATATTTGGAGAGGCGTTCTTGAGATATCAATAGGAATGGACAGGTAATCCCTAATGTCGATGATGGAACCAAGTAAAAAACCTCTAAATGTTCTTATAAAACAGTTGCAGGGCAACATTGAAGTTGTTCTCAAAAATGGTTATGAATATAAGGGAAAAATGATTAAATGTGATGGACATATGAATTTGCTCTTGGAAGGTGCAACGGAGTGCAAAGAAGACCAGCTTATGACTAACTATGGTAACGTGCTCCTCCGCGGGAACAACATACTCTATATTGTGCTAAACGCGAATTTGCACTAAAGGAGTAGTTTCTTGAACTAAAGGGGTAGTTTCTTAGCTTCCCCAATTACATATTTGTAGGTTTCAGCTACAGTTAGTTCTACATTGAATTTACGGTTAAAAAACGTCAACACATTTTTCAGGTCTCGCTCGAGTAATTCTGTTGCGTTTTTATGATCAGTTTTAATTGCCTGTGGCCAATCGATAATCAAAATGTGTCCGTCAGGTCGCAGGATAAGGTTGTATTCGCTGAGGTCTGCGTGGATTATATGAGCATTAAGGTAGGCTTTTTTGATGTTTTGTAGAATTTCTTGTAGAACCTTGGGTGCTTCGCCGATGTCTTTGTAGCGTGAGAGTTCGCCGCCCTCAATCATACCCATCGCGATAACATGGCGGTTCTGGCTAAGCGGTTGGGGTACAGAAACATCGTTCTCATACACCAGTTTCATGGTTTGAAACTCGCGTTCTGCTGCTAAATGTGATTGGAATAACCAGGATGAGTGTTCACGGATGTAGCTTCGTTTACGTCGTGTCTGTCGGAAACTAATCCGTCCTAATCTGTGGAATTTGACGGCTATACGCTTTTCAGAAGGGCTCAGTGCATCGTAGACGTCAGCTTCTTTACCCACGCCCACTGTTTGTCCAAATGAAGTGATGATTTCAGCCTTTACTAGCGCGTTTATCGCTAAGCAGTCGTAACCTGCGTAGTTTAAGGTGTAGCCAAGGTATGCACCGTGAGTTCTGTAGATTAGGTTTAGTTTGTCAAGTTTATCTAGTGTGTATGTGACACGTTCGAGCGGAACTTTAGTGTATTTGTGGATCTGCTCGATGGGAACGAATTCTCGTTTTGCCATTGCGGCTTCGATTATCTGGAGGATTCTGAAGTCTTCGCGTTCTAGTTTCCGAAACACCTGCACAGCAATCTCAGCGCTTGACATATCTAATTATTAGACCTTTGGACATGCTTAATAAACATGTGTAAGTTGCGGTAATTGCTAATGGTGGTTTTGTGTATTATTGGTTTTCTGTATGGTTGGTCTCTTGGTTTTTCGAGTCGTTGGTTAAACGCTGGTTAGTGAGTGTGTGACTCTTTGTGCAGTATTTGTTGGTTAAATTTGCAAAAGTAAATGGTTTATAGATCGATAAAGGATGACATAAAGTCAATCATGAATGTTATGTAAAATGTTTATGCATAGGGTTTATATGTTTTGTTTATATTTTTAAAATAGTGGAAATCTGCCTAACTATGAGTGCTCAAATCTAAAAGCAACTCAGCATAAAGGAGATAGCCTACGATGTATAGTGAGCGTATAGTTACATACTTGGGTGATGCTAACAAAACTATCGAAAACCTGATGCTCGATAGATATGCAAACGTATGCGCCTCTTTAGATCTATATCCAAATCATCAAAAATATGGCTTAGCCGAGGATACATTGATCCAAGTTAGCCGATTCATTGTGTGCCTATCTATATGGATGAAAAATAAGGTGGAAAAATGATCTATAAATTTGGAGTAGCCCAAGAGCTTGCCCCCATTCCGGGTATTAAACAGTTTTGGGGTGTTGCGTTTCGTAACACGGAATCAAATAGATCTCAATTTTATCTCACAGTTTCTCCTCTCTCTATTACTCTCTCTGTCGATCCTACAGATGAGGGAAAAAAGTTGATAATCTACTTCACTCGGGTACTTGGCGAGCCGGAGCTTATATATCGTGATAAAAAAACTCAGGATTACATTGATGATTATACCGCTAAATGGTATACAATTGAAAATAGCGAAGTAACAACCCAACGGCTTCAACATCTTATGCATGGTCTTGAGCCAGAAGATCTTTGAGTGCTTGTTGTTAAACATATGGTATCTATGATGGCTCTCAGACTTAGGTCCTAACGGCATACCCATTGCCAAACTAGTAATGGGGTTCCATTGAAGACTGTAATTTCAGTGCCTGATGGTTAAATGTATTTGTTTGTCGCCCAATTTATAGAAAAATATCCGTAATATAGAAAAGGATAGAAAATTTTGAGTGTGTAATATTTTCTAATAAATGGGCTTAATAGCCCCTTTATTTCTGAGCTTTTTTAGCATTTATCTTTTCAAGAAGCAGTTTTGCACACTCAATTTGATTTGGGATGTTACCTGATTCATCTTGTACGCGCCAGATATCGGGTGTAATTTCGTCTACGATGTATGGTTTTCGGTTTTCATCAAATCCAAATTCAACTTTAAAATCTATTAAAGTTAACCCAAATTCTTTTAATTCCTTCCGTAAAACATCGCCTACTTTAACTAGAAGGGTCAACATTTTGTTATATTCGTTTTCTTTTAGTAGCCCTTTCATGAGGCACAGTCTTTCGCTGATAAGCGGGTCTCCCTGTTCATCGTCTTTGAGTGTGACTTCGAGATACGGCGGGTTAAAAGGTATGCCCTTTTCGAGCGTAAATCTGCGGCACATACTGCCCGCGGTGAAGTAACGCAATACGAATTCAAGTGCTGGAACTGTGACATGACGCACTTTCATTAGGCTTTGTTCAAGTTCTGTATCCAGATAATGTGTCGAAATGCCATTTTTTTCCATTATCTCAAAAAAATATTTGGATATGATCAACCCAATTTTTCCTTTACCTGAAACGCTACCGCCTACCGTGTTAGCGCCCGGATCAAAAATACCATTTTCGCCAGTGGCGTCATCTTTGAAAAGTAAGAAATAATCTCCGGTTATTTCGTCTGCTAAAACTTTTTTTGTTTTGCCTTCGTAGACCGTTTTCATTTTCATTAAGCTCCTTTGTTAAAAGTGCTGATTGCAGTCCTATGAGAATGTCGTTTATATAGATAGTGTTTGTTTGAAATTATTTGAGTCGTCAGTTGTAGGTGAGTATGTTGAGTATGTCAACGCACAATGATTCCTCCTAATTAGATGTCGCTTATTGTATTGGGTACTTTTTCTATATGGTGATGTTGGGTTGCTCTATTGGTGCTGGTTTTGATTGTGCGCTTTGCTAATCGTATGTAGCTTTTTTCTTTCTCTATTTTTGGATTAAATATGTTAAATGTGTAGTATTGTTTGTGATTTTAGATTTTAAGCTTGAGATTTTAAGGGGAAAACTTGAGCTTTTAGAGGGGATTTTAGGTGTTCCTTATATGGGAGAAATCCCACTAATGGACTATATAACCAAATGCGTGAATCCCAGTGAAATAGTAAATGCCTGGGCTAAATATGGCGGTAAACCAAGAAAGTGTTTCAAAAGTCCTCTCCGTACTTTCACATCCATTGCGAAGAGACATACTCCTCCATTTAAGTAACAACGGTGAGGCATCATTCACAGATTTGCTAAACTTCCTCAAAGTTGACACAGGTAAACTCAGTTTTCACCTCCGAGCGCTGGCTCCATTCATTGAGCAGACTCAGAGTGGTAAATACAAACTCAGCCGCGCAGGAGAAAGTGCTGTACGTGTCATCCACGATGTGGAAGGCTGGGCAGAAGTTGCCGATGTACAGGGCAAAGCAAGTTCAAGCTCACTTCCGCTGGCTTCATTCCAAAAACGTATGTTTGCCTTCATCATAGACACCAGCTTAATTTTTGCAATAACGCTGGTCATCCTACTTATCTCAAGCGTAGTCGTTCTTGATATAGCGACCTTCCTAACAAACAGCATCAGCACAGTACTCTTTATCACTATTGGGTTATTCTGGTTATACTCAACACTACTCGAAGGTTTCAATGGACAAAGCCTTGGCAAACGCATCATTGGACTAAAAGTCGTTCGTACAGATGGCAAAAAAATGAGCTATGACCATGCCGCCGTTCGCAACTTTGGTAAAGTCCTCCCGCTTTTGCCCTTTGATTTACTGTTTGGATGGCGCATAAAAGACAACACGTTTTTACGATACTTTGACAAATTCGCAGGAACCACTGTCATCAACTTGCGAGCCTAACTTTTAAACCCTTTTTTACGTAAAATCTTATCTGTCTCTAAGCCGTAGCTTTCTGTGTGGACCTCTATGAGCGAGAATGAATTACACGTTTCCAAGATCAAAAACGGCACCGTTATTGATCATATATGTGGTGGTTATGCGCTTGATGTCATTAGAATTTTGGGCATAACCGGAAAAGAGCCGCGGGTCATGACCCTCGCGGTTAACGTACCCAGTAAACATTTCGGTGTCAAGGACATAGTAAAAATCGAAGATAAACTGCTCAGCCCCCAAGAGGTCAACCGCATCGCACTAGTTGCTCCCCATGCTTCAATAAACCTTATTCGAAACTATACCGTGGTAGAGAAACGTGAAGTCCAATTACCCAAAGTTATCGAAGGCATAGTTAAATGTATCAACCCCAGCTGCGTAAGTAACAGCGGAGAACCCGTTCTTTCCAAATTCCAAGTTAAAAACAACGACCCACTTCTGCTTAAGTGTCACTACTGCGGTGTAACCATCGAGCCGCCAGATATTTTAAACCAGCTCTAAGTTAACCGTTCTTTAGCCAACAAAAACAGCTCCTCAAAATTCTGTTTTGCTAACAACTTGCCTTCTTTGTTAATAGCTGGACATTCTAAGGTGTAGTTAAATACATGCATATCCCTATCAGGGTTGAACCGTAATTCGAATGGATAAAACCGACATATAAGAGGTCTGGATTCATAGATGCTGCATCGGTTGTCTTTGAGAAAAAAACATCTACCCTTTGGTTTCTCCATTTCATACACATAGAGATCACTATCTATGACTTCTATACTAAAGTTCTCAATCAACAGATGCGTCTTTGCTGAGATATTTTTGGCTTCGCTTGCCAAGAGCAGAATGCGCCGTTTTTTCTGAGGCGTATCGCCGCAACACAATCCGCAACCATTACATGCAAAACAAACATTGGCAGGATAGGTGAAGTCCACATGACTCACACACAATCTAGCGGCAATTAACCCTTTATGGGGGTTGTTTGGCACGGTGCCCTTCACCATACTGGAAAGGCCGGCCTAGGTTTTTAGCGAGTTTTTTAGCAAACACTTCATCCATATTCATATTTGGACAGGCAAGACGGCTGGTATCAAGGATATAGAAGATCACATCTATGAGTTCCTCTGCAATTTTTTCTTCACCCAAGCCCTTCTTCCATGAGTCACTGGCTTCACCAAGTTCAATGAAGGCAAACAACAACTTTTTTGGGATATCCTCGGGTTTATTGTAGAATCCTTTAGCTATAACTAAGGCTTCAATTTCTTTTTTCATCTCTTCTAGATGCAACTCTGTAACTCCTGCTGCACATTCTATGCCTGCTTGTATAAAGACATATTTAAAAACCTAGCAAAAATAAACACGGGTCGCATGCGGTGTTTTCTGGGCACAAAATTAGCCTCAAACTATCCCTTATCTACTCTACATATCATATTGATGCGGGTCTGTCGGTTATGTATTAAACCCGCATCCCCAAAACCCTTGCCATCATGCAACAATGCTAATACGCATCAAACATGTTAACAATACTTCCCCTGTAACGTTACCTTTAATATTCCAAATTTTTATCCCATAGGTTGCCAAAGGTGAATTATTCATGGTTAGAGCATTAAGCGTAAACCAACTAGCTTGGCAGAAAGCCCAAAAGTTTCTCAACAACCCCGAATTATATGGTGTAATCATCTCAAAATCCAGTACAGGAGCCACTATAATCGACGCCGGTGTCAAGGCATCTGGCGGATTTGCTGCAGGTAAACTCTTAACCGAGCTCTGTTTAGGCGGCGCTGCAAAAGTCCAATTAGACCTAAAAAACTATGGCGACATAACTTTTCCCTCCATAACTGTTACCTCTGACCACCCAGCAGTTGCCATGCTGGGCAGCCAGTTTGCAGGCTGGCGCATAAAAGACGGTGACAACATAGCCATCGGCTCAGGGCCTGTTCGAGCAATCGCCTTAAAACCCAAAGAAACCTATGAGGAAATCGCATACACAGACCAAAGCGATAAAGCCGTTATCGTTCTTGAGAGCAACGTATTACCCTCCGATGTGCTTGTAGAAAAAGTCTGCAAAGCCAGCAACATCGAAGCACCAAACTTGATGATAGCTGTTGCTCCAACCGCCAGCGTCGCAGGCCTAACACAAGTAGCAGGTAGAGTTGTCGAAGTAGGTATTCACAAACTACATACACTTGGATTAGACCCCAAAGTCATCCGATACGCAACCGGATATGCCCCCATTCCCCCCGTTGGGCCCGACTTTGAAGTTGCCATGGCAAGAACTAATGACGTTATCCTATATGGTGGAACCGTCTACTTAACCGTCGACTACGATGACGAAATCAAACTACAGCAACTAGTCAACGACGCTCCCTCACTTAACTCAAAAGATTATGGCAAACCCTTTCTGCAGATTTTCCTAGATGCCGACAAAGACTTCTACAAAATCGACGGCGGCCTATTTGCCCCCGCGCTGCTCATGATAAACAACGCCAAAACCGGCAAGACATTTAAAGCTGGAAAAATAAACCCCCAAGTTTTAGCCCAAGCTCTGGGCTTCTAACTTTTTATTTTTCCTGTCCCAATCGTTTTTGGGATGTTTAGATGCAGTACTTTTTGGATTCGTTGGCCAATTATCCAGCTGGTAGGTATGGTATAGAGTGCCAGTGTTGCGTTAAATAAAGCGGCTAGGGGCAGGAAAGCGTTTGTGGCTGTTTGATCAAATGCATAGCCTATAGGTGGTGTTTGGGGTAGTGCAAAGTAGAGTATAACTGTCATGAATGCAACACGGGTTAAGGCGCCTAGACCTGTTGCAGTTAAGAGCCATTTGATGCTGGTATGGCTGTTGGTTTGAGGGGTTTTGTAGCCGGTTACTTTTTTACTGATGGTTATGGCGGCATATATGCCAATCTGCATGAATAGGGTGGCAAGCAGATTGTATAGGGGTCCTGTTGGGAGTGCACCGGGAAAGAGAACAAAAAGGACACTGGTATTTAACAGTGCTACAGCTATGCCAACTATGGGACTGATTATTAGGAAAGCTATGACTATGGGGATTTCCCACAATTGGTATACTAGTGCGGGCATCAAAGGATATGGCAGGGAGATGTATGTTAGGCTAGGGTTTAGTACAATTGCTAAGGTGGCAAAGACTATAGTTAGGGTGAGTTTTTTGGTGTCCAAGTGTTGTTTCCCTACTAACTCATGCTTTTGTTACCTATTTAAGAGTGGCTACTCAAAAAAGCGTTTGTGTGGATGTGGGTTAAAATATGTATCTTATGCCTCCCGCCGCTTTTTTCTGTACTGTTCAAACATACAAACGATTAATATTGTATATTTAGATTCGCTATGTTGTTGTATTTTTATACAAAAAAGCGTCATTTAACACTTAAAAAGCCTATTTGAGTAAATATTGTTCTAAATGATACGAAATTTAGACCGCTAACGCCCTTTTTTCCCTCAAATAGGTTCCAGTTTGGGACTAAGCCTTATAAAGCTAAAGCCCAGCTATGGCTGCTGTGAGAGGGATGGGGATTAAACCAATCTTCCCCTTTCGTTTGGTTCCTCTTCCCTCTCACAAAAAACCGTTTACCGACCAATTTTAGGATAAAAAAAAGTTTACACGCATATACACCAGACGTTAGATATATCACCAGCGCTGAAAACCCTCAGTTTAGGCGCCTAAACCTGTTAACAGTATGGCCAAGTTGGGGTAAATTATAGAATTTGGGATTAACTACATAAACCTCAAACGCACAAAATACAATATGTGAAATATGTTGACTGAAGCAATCGCCCAGTTCGCAACGTCTAATGACGCTAAAATATGGCTGGAAAACCAAACAACTGCCACCCTAGCTCCAGTACAGACACAAGCCAAAAAGCTACGTGATGACATGAACCTCGCCCTCCAGTTAGTCGCAGACGTAAGCAAACAGCTCTTTGATATCAGCAACAAAGAAATCGAACGCCACAACATGAAAGTCTACAACCGCGCCCGAGCCTTAAACAAACTCAGCCGTCTCTTTATAGAACGTTTAAAAAAACTAATCCCACCAGAACAGATTTCCTACGACACCATGAGCCGTTACATGCTGGAAATCCGCAAAGTCTTCTACGTAACAGACATCGACCTAAAGAACTGGTTCCCCCGCATCTCACCATTCTTTATTATGGACCGAAGAAAATTCTTAGCCGTTTATGAAAAAGCCCGACAAGTCTACAACACCCTAAACGACTACGTAAACAAAGAATACGTCAAAACTAAAACACTCGAAGAAGCCATATTACAGTTAAATGAATTGCAAGGTATAGAGAAACAACTCTTCACACTCCAAGAAGACCGTGACAAAATCCGTGACGAACGAGTCCCTTTGGAACAAGAAATCTCTGAACTCGAACAGAAAATCTCCAACCTAAAAAGCAGCGGCCCCATAGACAAACTCAACTTGATAAACGCCGAAATAGAAAACTTAACTAACGAACTAAGAAATGACCTGCGACATCTCCAAAAACCCTTCATCAAGATGCAGGCACTGGCTACTTCAGGCGGCGGAGGCGGCATAACTCCTGATGAACTCACCAAAATCAACCAGTACATAGACACACCCTTTGATGCAATAGTGCAAGAACCGCCTGGTTATCCAAGACTCAAAGAAATCCTCGAAAAACTCGAACGTATGATGACCAAAGATACACTTAAACTCAAGCCAGACAAGGCCCGCAAGGCTGAACAGTCAGTCAATGACTTTCTGCAAAAAAACATCCTAGACAATCTCCAACTACGATGTAAAGAGATGGCCACAAAACGCGACCATCTGCTGGCATCATCCGATCTCGATGAAATCAACCGCAACCTTGCCCAATATCAAGAACAGCTAAACCTATTCAAAGCACGCAAAACAAGTGTAGAAACCCATGAAATCGTCAAATCTAACTCATACCACGAAACAGTAGATAAAATCAGCGGATTAAAACGCATCATCGAAAAAAACGTGTATGCCGCTATAGATAAAAAAATTCAACTCACATAATCACACAAGCAAACCAACAAAATAACCAAATATTTCTCACAGTACCTCCTTTCTCAACTAACATAGCGCGGATAGTTTCTAAACAATAACCAAGCTATATGACGAATTTTTCACCACTGTTGAATCTTTTTAGTGTGCTCAAAATAAACTGATGCAACCAAGAGTACCTGCCAATTAGTCATCCTTATATCACAATGCTTCGCTTATACCTTCAGAAGGTATAATTATGGTCTGCTCAGTCGACATATCAGAGAAACCCCAGCTAAACGACCCTATCCTAATAGAAGGCTTACCAGGCATAGGTTTTGTTGCCAACATCGCTGCGTTGCATCTTATAAATGAATACAACGCAACCAAATTCGCTCAGATATTCTCTTCATCCTTCCAAGATTTCGCCATCACAACCCTTGACGGCGGTACCCGCTCGCCGATAAACGAGCTCTACTATGCTAAATGCGACGGTAACAGTCACGATCTCATTATCTGGTATGGAAATACTCAAGCACTTACCACAGTTGGACAGTATGAACTTGTTGGAAAAGTGCTCGATATATGTGCCGACTTGGGTTGTAAATTTGTAATTTCTATTGGCGGCTTCAAAAAAGATGAAGCGCAACATATACCCCAAATCTACAGCACCGCCACGGACTTGGAAACCATGCAGACCGCACTGGATTTAGGCACCAAAGTTATGGTGGGACATGTATTTGGTATTGCAGGCCTCTCGATTGGACTGGCAAGAATACGCGAGTTTCATGGTTTTTCACTGCTCGTGGATACCCCTGGGATGGAACCCGATGCGAATGCAGCACGCCATGCCCTGTCAACCTTGAGCAAGTATCTGGAACTGCCGATGAATTTGTCTGATCTAGATGAGAGTTGCGCAAAAATCAAAGAAATTCTCGAATCCTTTGGAATAATTCGAAGCCTGACAGAAGAAAAGAAAAAAGAAGAGCAGCAACTGCGCTGGTTTATTTAGGCTTTAGCCTCACTCATGAACTGCGTGTAGACTTTCTGCACGCGTTCGGCAGCTGGACCGACGCCTTCAACAACGCCTTTTTCGGTTAATTTCACCTTATCCATGACCCAGATAAAACCTTGATCTTCGTAGAGTTTAACCATGGTTGGGAAAACCTTTTCAAGCCTGCCGGCGAGCGATTTGAGGTCAAAGGGCTTTTCTGCGCTGGTTATAGACATCACGTTGGCGCCGTTTAAGACCAATCGATTGAGCGGTTTACCAGATTCATCTTTTGCATCTGCAAGTGTAAGATTTAGGCTGTCAGGGTTTATGCCGACTAGAGTGCCGTTGAATGTTTTCCCGTTTGTGGTGACAACTGCAACAGTTTTATCTGCTAACGCTGCCACTTCGGTGAAGTATTTTCTTTGCGCTACAGACAATTTGTTTTTCTCCTTAAATGTTACATGAGATTGCGTTCAAGTATTTATCTTTGATTTTGTTAACAAAGCCTAAATTGATTCAAATAGTAAAAACTAAGCACTACTATAGAATTTCGTTTTCTCTAAGAGCTGAAATTGTCCTTTAAATTAAGCCCTCTGCTTGAATCAAAATCAGATGCTGATGTGACGGAGGTATTTGTTCCACAGATAAGCCGTTGCGTAACCTGCCACGGCTCCTGTTGCGGGGCCCATAAACAATACTAGTGTTGTTAGCATTGGGCTTGGTTGTACAAAGAGACTAACGAAAACAACTTTTTGGAGATTAAAAGATTGTGGTAGAAGTGCAAAGGCAGAGTAACTTGAAACAGCAATCATAAGGGTACTGAGTGCCATGGCGGCTATGAGACGGTTCTGGTTAACTCCGCTGGGTGTGCCTTTAATTTTAAAGATGTATAGAAATAGGTCGACTAAGACTCCAAAAAGAAAGCTAAAGAAAAATGTGAAGGGACCCAAAGAGGACCCGCTAAGCAATGCTGTTAGTAAACCCCCTACAGCACCAGCATACATGGCCCCTGTTTTTTTGATAAAAAGCGCGCTTAGGGCTAAAAATACGGCCTGAACAACCATCATGAGATAGTTAAGCGGCGGCGGCAGAAACATGTTGGCGACAAAGATTATCGTTCCAAATAAGGCGATGATAAACAATCTCTGTAGCCTTTGCGTTCTATGTCCCCCAGTTTAGTATAGACATAGTGGTTCTGTTTAAAAACGTAGTCATGTCGGTTAATACCGAGGACCCCTAAAGGGTTGATAGGCTAATGCATTCACAGACTTAGCCCATTCTGTGTGATGGCCCTGTTTTCTGTGCTCGATCAAAGAAACGTTTAACGGAAAATTATAAATCTTCAATCAGATTTATGAAAAGTATTATAAATAATTGACGCATAAATGTAAATTGGGTTAAAGGGAATGAGTACTCACGCAGAAGACCTCAAACTACGGTTAATGACAATCGAACTTCTCCGCACCGCCAAATACAAGCGGAACATCACATACCGCGAGTTAGCAGCCAAAACAGGTTTGCCTGTCACGGTGCTAAGCCGCTACGCCAAAGGCCACGTCCTACCAAACACCCCACGCGCCAAACAACTCTGGCGAGTACTCACTAAACTTGTCGGCCTCGAAGCAGAACTTCGAAGCAGAATTAAATTTGACAACATTGGTTACTTCGATAACACCGAAATCGTTGGCGACTACAACATTCTCCAGCAAGCGGCCAATCATGCCCTCGCAAACTTTGCTGGCAAACGGGTCACAAAAATCCTAACCGCCGCCACCGACGGCATACCCCTAGCAACGATGGTTGCCAACGCATTAGGCGTCAACCTTATCGTAGCAAAACGCAACAAAGAAGTCGGCGTAAAAGCCTTCCTCGAAGAAACCTACATATTAGGACGTGACAGCGGTGTCACTGTTACCCTCTACATCCCCAAAGAGTCCATCAAAAAACGCGACAGTGTGCTTGTAGTAGATGATATGATCAAGAGCGGTGAAACCCAAGAGGCACTGGTCAACTTGGTTAAAAAATCCAAAGCCGAAGTTTCGGGCATATTCTCCCTTATCGCAGTAGGTGAGGAATGGAAAAAACGCCTCAAAAGCGGTGAAGACTCACCCGTAGAAGTCGTTACCCATCTTAAATCACCCTTTGACAACTCATCCTAATATTTTATTTTAACCACAGAAATGTTTAACCACAAACCCCGGTTACGTATTTATGTTCACTGAGGAACCAGCATGCGTATGATTAAATGGCAAAACGGTACCGTAATCACACCAGACCAAACCAAGTTACCCCTCCAAGAAGTCACCATAGAAATCCAAACCGTTGAACAGATGGCTGAGGCAATCAAAACACTTCGCATTCGAGGCGCTCCCCTGTTGGGCGCTGCGGCAGGCTTTGGCATTGCCATCGCAGCATACAATTCCAAAGCAAAAACACCCACACAACTGATAGATGAGCTCGAAGCCGCCGGTATTTTGATTAAACATCAACGACCCACCGCAGTTAACCTATTTTGGGGCGTTGACCGTGTGCTAAACAAAGCCAAATCGATCAACGGCACCATAGAAGAACTCAAAGCAGCTGTTATTTTGGAAGCTCAACTAATCGCCGACGAAGACACCGCCCAGAACCACGCGATCGGCAAAAACGGCTCAGTACTAATAGCAGACGGTGATACCATCCTAACGCACTGCAATGCCGGCGAGCTTGCAACCGTCGAATACGGCACCGCCTTGGGTGTTATCCGCGCAGCATGGGCGGAAGGCAAAAAAATCAAAGTCATCGCCGACGAAACCCGTCCCCTGCTCCAAGGCGCACGTCTCACCGCATATGAACTTAAACGAGATGGTATCCCCATAACTCTAATCACCGACAATATGGCCGCCCATGTCATGAGCAAAGGCTTAGTAAACAAAGTTATAGTAGGTGCCGACCGCATCGTACAGGACGCTATTTTCAACAAAATCGGAACCTATGGCGTTGCAGTGCTTGCACATGAACATAACATACCTTTCTATGTGGCTGCACCCAAATCCACCTTCGACCTCACTTGTAGAGCAGTTGATGTAACAATCGAGGAACGCGACCCAAGCGAAGTCACCCACATAGGATGCCAACAAACTGCCCCCAACGACATCGACATCTACAACCCCGCCTTTGATGCTACACCCCTTAAATATGTCTCAGCCATAATCTGTGAAACCCAAATTTACTACCCCAAAGACTACCCGACCTTTAGAAAAACAAAACTATAACCCGAAGCGGTCCTATGAGTGAACCAAAAAAACCTACACCAATCGAATTCAAAACATACGGTACCCTAACCGAAAAAGGCGTTATAGTCACCGAACAAAGCAGCATCGACCAGCTAATCAACCGGGGTTACGGCATCCAAGAAGGCAAAGTTTTCACACTGGCCTTCTTTGAAGCACTCTACCTCCAAGACAAGGGCCTGCTTGAAACCAAAGACAAAAACGGCACAATTATCGATTTCAAGAGCCTCCTACACTGCTACAAAACCCACGACGAAAACGTCTGGGTTAACTACCTCATCTACCGCGACCTGCGAAGCCGCGGCTATGTTGTACGAGAAGGGTTTGGCGGCATAGACTTTCGCATCTACGAGCGGGGAACATACGGCAAAGACACTGCCCCCTACTTAATTTTAGGCATGCAAGAAGGCCAACCACTCCCCACCAACATGCTCGCAGATGCACTACAAAAAACCCAAAGCCAAAAAAAAGAACTGATTTTAGCAGTTATGAACAGACGAGGAGAAATCGTCTACTACACAGTAGGCGAAATGCATACCCCCGTATAGCTAAACATTGAACCGCTTGGTATCGAGTAATTCTTGAACAGTCAACATCTGTATGTCCAACCCACCACGCCTAGCTCGTACTTTACCCCGTATGGCATCATCACTAAAACCAAATGCCACAATAACTCCATTTCGGGCTTTGCTCCTTGCCACCGAAGCCGCAAAGAGATCGATGCTGTTCATGCCCACGTTATCTGATTGCTTGATGGAGAGTGGATAACCCAAAGATGTAAAGCCATCGATACCAAAAGATGCATCCATCGATGAAGCTGGTTTGCCAGCTAAGCGTTTGAGTACCCATGTATTGAATTCGCTGGAGGAAAGCTTACGCAGTTTCTTCTCGTTTGGACCGCGTTTTCTAATAAACATAAACCCTAAAAACGCCACAACACAAAGCACCAAAACACCCACGGCGATTTCAATTAAAAACAAGCTATCTGCTTGACTGCTCTTAGGTGTAGGGGTTGGACGACGGGTACTTGCAGACGTGGGTTGAGAATTATCGGTGGGTTTGGGTGTTTCAGAGGGTTTATCGGTGGGTTTGGGTGTTTCAGAGGGTTTATCGGTGGGTTTGGGTGTTTCAGTAGGCTTATCTGTTGGCTCTGGCTCTGCTGTCACAGTAGGTGTCGGCTCAGACTCGGATTGACATTGTACAGTTAGAGGTATAATTCCGATGAAAAGAACAAAAACAATTAAACCTGCTAAAAATTTAGTTTTCGTTTTATTCACTACTCCAATAGTGCATATGCTCGATAATTTATCAAGCGCTTTTGCATACTATATATAACAGTATTACCTTAAAAAACTTTGGAATTTTGTTCACACCACTTTTTCTCTAGAAACTACAAGCAACAAACCAAACGTTGAAAATTTTTAAGCCCTTCCGCAGTTATTCTATACCATGTCTTGGCAAGCCCTTGTTAGCACCCTGAGTTCGAGACGGTTTTGGATTTGGCAAATCGGTGGAGCCATTATCTATCTCATCCCCGTTCTGATTCGGCTTGTCAGCGGTAATGTAGTTCTTCCAGTGCTGGGTCTTCTTGAAACACCCTGGATAGGCCACTGGATTCCCGGTAACCTGGTTGAGAAAATCTTTGTCAACGCCTTTTTCCCAGGAGCGGCCGGCGCAGTTGCAGGCGAAATTTTTCTTAAAAACCTCAATGGCCCATACCAAAACTCTAAAGAAAAACATCTACGGAGACTAGTAGGGGCTCTGCTCTGGGTGACGATATGGACGCTTTTTCAATGGTGGGGCAACCTCCAAAGCATCATCGCATCCTATGGCGGTAACCTCTTTGAGTATCCCTCAGTGTATCCGCTCAATTTTGCTCTGGCGGCTCTGTCGATTTTTACACCTGATATCGTTGACTATGTTGGGGTAAAGTTTAGGCGGCTCTCTAAACGACCCTGAGGTTAAGGTTAATATTTTTGGCGGTCCACTTTTTTGATATGTCGGTTTTCCATGTTAGACGAAAAGACCGCGAAATCACCAACCCCCATGAAATGCATCAAGTCCTCAAAACCACAAAATACGTTACTATTGCTCTCTGTCTAAACAATCAACCCTATCTAGTGTCGCTTAGCCACGGCTATGATGAAGCCAAAAATAGTCTATACTTCCATTGTGCTTCTGAAGGCAAAAAACTGGTGTATGCACAGGCTAACCCACTGGTTTGGGGACAAGCCCTGCTGGATTATGGTGTCACTGACAAATGTGACTATGCCTACACTTCGGTCCATTTTAGCGGCAAGCTGTTTTTCATAACGGAGTTAACTGAGAAATGGCATGCGTTGGAAACAATCATCCATCAAAGTTCCAAAACGCCTCACGAAAAACTAGCGGCGGTGAAGCCTGAAAAACTCGCTAAAATCGCTATGGGCCAAATAAACATCACAAACATGACAGGCAAAAAACACCAAGCACTACCCTAAACGCCTCAAGACCAGCAACCAATATAGCACCATCTTTAGGTGCCATAAAATTAACTAATGCTGGCTTAAAGTTATATTAAATTTACTCTCAAACAGCTGAAATGCAAGTATTAATACGTCTTATCATGTGTCTGAATGCAGACCATTCAAATCCGTTACCTCATAAATGTAGCGCTCATTTTCTGAATAAACCTGCGTCAGCCAATCCACCGCATCCAACCTAGCCACACAACCCGGATAGTTCTGCTGCTCATCACCCCCAACATAAACATAGTTCACCTGGTAGTGTTGCACAGTAGCAGCAAGCTGACTCTCCGAGCCCGTGTAGGCCTCATTGATGGCCTTCTCTCGCGCTTGTACCTCACCTAACGGCTCCCCATGCCCATATGGCCAGTAAACATACGATGAAACTCTTAGACGTCCCCCAACCATAGAAGGCGGACACTGAATACTGTAATAAGTCAAAAAAACAGATCCCTCAGGAGTGTTATCCCTAACCCACATACCCAACTGATATTCACTCCAACTTACCGCAGAAAAATCCGTGTTAACGTTATAAACTATAACGCTTGCCGAAGTAATGACAGAAAGCAAAACCACCGTTAATACCACAACCCTTGAGGTTTTGGACAACACTTTAGATAACAAGATACCACTTAACACAACAATAGGTATCCAAGCAAACATAAAAAATTTATACATATCCCAAACCCAAGGCGTCATAATCAATATGTTGGGGATCAAAACCAACACAAGAAACGTCAACTTTAGATACGCATAACCTGGCTTAACAAATGAAACAAGAGCTAAAATGAAGGGTATGCCCAAATTAAGGAAGTAATAGATAAAGGGATTATGCGCAAACTCTGCAATAAATGCCGAACTAAAACTTATGGAGATAGGCGGCCCACCTGCAAAAATAAAGGGCAAAGCCAAAACACTGGGCAAAAGAAAATACAGATATCCCCGATTAAGTTTACGTATGTTTAAAATAACTACAACCGCAAAAGCCACATAACAACAGAAAAACGCCACATTATGGAACGGAAAAACCAAACCGGTAAGAATGCCTGCAAGTAGAAGCCTATTTTGGCTGCTCATATCCCTAAGCAAAGCCAAAACCAACGCAAAAACCGGCAAACCCATAAGCAAAGGACGTTGCTGAAGCAAATTATCAAACATCGAGGGCAACCCAAACAGATCACCAAACTGGTAGATATAATTCTGATAAGGACTAAAAGTACCGCTAAAAAACGCCGAAAAGAGTCCAACATAACTCAACCCCCAACCAAAAACCCCCAAAACCACCGCAATAATTGCCGCCCACCTGCCATAAAACCGCGCTAAAGCATAAACTGCCACAGCAAAAATCCCTATAAACACAGCATTTAATACAGGTAGAAGCATCGGTAGATAACCATACATTTTCTCAACGATGGCTGTGTGGAAATCCACAAAGTAATGATACGTCAGCGGAGTGCCGATGTAGTTGGGGGTTTGTGGGGGAAAATTACCTTGATTTATACTTTCAATGATTTCATAGTGGAAGGGCGTATCCTGCCAATTCGACCCTGTCATGACTATGCCATATTCGTTTCCACGCCAAACACTAACACAGAGAACCGCAAGCGAAATCAGAAAAACCCCGCCGAAGAGCAACAGCGTGCTCTTCTTTATCTGAAATAGCCTTAACAGATCCTTAGGTTTTAGGGGCTCACCTTTTTTATAAACAACCAAAGTATAGAGACTGGTTAAAATCAAAAAACCCAAAAGAATTGTCCAATATGAATAACCCAGGGCCAGTGAAAGATAATAAACCATCCCTACTGAGACAAGCACGCTAAAGACAGGTACAAACGCCCATACCTCATAGACTTTTAAGTTAAAGAAACGGTAGCCGATTAAACCAGGCGCAAGAAAAGTAAAGACTAAGGCCGCTATAACCGCAAGATACCCCGAAACCACCGAAGCCACGGACAGAAGCAAAAACACTACAGAAAGCCAGTACTTCTCCAGAACAGCACTCCCGGCGGCATTAACTCTGACCTTAGTAACCCCCTTTTAATGTAGATATATCTTTCTAACATATAAAAGTGTAACATGGACTTTTGTTGCTTGGAAAAGCTTACTTAGAGTTTTAGCGGCTTTTTGTTGTCTGCGGAACGAATTTCGAGAGTGTTTCAAAAAGGATTATGAACAAGGTTCCAAATTTCCTCTCGCGAACCGTTGACGTGAAATCTGGCAAAAAGAAATATAGTTAAGTCAATCATACGCAAGCTTCTTGAAAC
>Ga0123356_10001234_pt1 | contig 28402 bp, 20 predicted proteins | sample TergutEmb28metaG_2_FD_92546 | JGI IMG/M metagenome (GOLD analysis project Ga0123356, IMG submission 92546) | Embiratermes neotenicus P3 segment gut microbial communities from Petit-Saut dam, French Guiana - Emb289 P3 | ecosystem: Host-associated > Arthropoda: Insects > Digestive system > Gut ...
CCCCCCTGATATTATATATATTTATACCTATATATTTATTATATCAGGTTAATTACATCTTTGTCAAGCTTTCCCTTGTCATCGCCAAAAAATTTTCGGGGGCGTATTGCAAATTTTTTTAATATGTGATATACTTGAAATCATAAAGACCAAAAATACGAAGCGGGGATTTTGACGATGGTGCGCACAAAAATAAAAGACATATACAAATGCCCGGAACGCTACGCGGGCGAAAGCGTGACTGTGGCGGGCTGGGCGCGCTTTATACGCGCGGGCGGGGCAGTCGGGTTTATCGAGCTCAACGACGGCAGTTTTTTTAAAAATCTGCAGCTTGTTTTCGAGAGCAAAAACATAGACAATTACAGCGCCGTCGCCGCGCAGAACGTGGGGGCGGGGTTTGTCGCCGAGGGCAGGATTGTAGAAACGCCCGATTCAAAGCAAAAATTCGAAATGCATGTCGAAAAAATCGAAACGGAAGGGGCTTCCGCCCCCGATTACCCCCTTCAAAAAAAACGCCACTCGCCGGAATTCTTGAGGGAGATCGCCCACCTCCGGCCCAGGACCAATTTGTATTCGGCCGTATTTAAAATACGCTCCGAGGCGGCATACGCGATACACGCGTTTTTTAACGGGCGGGATTTCGTCTATGTCAACACGCCGATAATAACCGCTTCCGACTGCGAGGGCGCGGGAGATATGTTCAAAGTCACGACTTTGGAAAACACCGCCGATTACCAAAGGGATTTTTTCGGCAAAAAGGCGTTTCTTACGGTTTCGGGACAGTTAAACCTCGAATGTTTCGCTATGGCGTTCGGAAATGTCTATACTTTCGGGCCCACATTCAGGGCGGAAGCCTCCAACACGCAGAGGCACGCCGCCGAATTTTGGATGATCGAGCCCGAAATGGCGTTCGCCGACCTGGCCGACGATATGGAACTCGCGCGCGATTGTTTGGTTTTTGTGACGGATTATGTGCTTAAAAGCTGCGGCGAAGAGCTCGAATTTTTAAACCGGTTTTCCGACCCCGGGCTGCTTGAGCGGTTGGAGAAAATAACAAAGGCGAAATTCGGGCACATAACCTACTCGGAGGCGGTGGACCTGCTCTTGAAATGCGGGCAGAAATTCGAATATCCGATAAAATGGGGTATGGACATTCAAACCGAACATGAGCGTTACCTGTCCGAAAAAGTTTTTGAGGGGCCGGTATTCGTGACCGACTATCCGGCAGCGATCAAATCGTTCTATATGAGAAGAAACGGCGACGATAAAACGGTCGCCGCGATGGATCTGCTCGTGCCGGGGGTAGGCGAGCTTATCGGCGGCTCGCAGAGGGAGGAGCGCTGCGACAAACTAACCGAAGCGATGCGCGAAAAAAACATGAAAGAAGAAGATTACCGGTGGTATCTGGAGCTTCGGAAATACGGGGGCGTGAAGCATGCGGGCTTCGGGCTCGGTTTCGAGCGCCTTGTCATGTATCTGACGGGGATCCCGAATATACGCGACGTCTGCGCCTTCCCCAGAACGTACGGAAGCGCGGAATTTTGAAAATATAATATTTATTAAAAGTGAGGGTTTAAAAATTATGCTGAAAGTCTATTTTGTGCCGCACACCCATTTCGACGCGGAGGTGTTTTTGACCCGGGAAGAGTATCTGAGCTGGGGTTTTTCCAATATTTTGGACGCGCTGAAACTGTTGGAAAAAGAGCCGGAGTATAAATTCACGCTCGAGCAGGTCTGCTATATCGAGCCTTTTATGGAGCGCTACCCCGAGTGCAGGAAATCATTTTTGAAATTCGTCCGCGAGGGCAGGCTTTACATAACGTGCGGCATGTACTCGATGGCGGATATGAACATGCCCTCCGGAGAATCGCTGGCGAGGCAGTTTTTGAGGGGTGTGGGCTATTGCCGCGAAGTTTTGGGCATAGAAGTCGAAATCGGCTGGACGCTCGACAGCTTCGGACATCCCCCCACCACTCCGCAGCTCATCAAACAGGCGGGTTTCAAATATCACGCGTTCGCGCGCGTCACCGACTTCGCTTGCAAGGATTTCATATGGAAATCATCCGACAAAAGCGAAATTTTATGCCACCATATGCCCTTCAGCTACGGCGGTATCGGCGGAGCGCGCGAAACCCAGGAGGCTTTCGACGGCGCGATAACGGCGCGCGCGGCCGAGCTTCGAAAATATTCCGCAACGGACGCGCTGCTTCTCGCGGAGGGGATAGACCTCGGGGCCCCGGATTTCGGCATCCCCGCGCGCATAACACAGTTCAACAAGACGCATTCGGACATAAAGGTGATTTTGGCCACTCCGGACGAGTTTTTCCGCGAATTGGAAAAATCGCGCGGCGCGCTGCCTGTGGTCGAAGCGGATTTGAACCCCACATTCCAGGGTGTCTACTCATCGCGCATCGAGGTCAAGCATCAAAACCGGTCATTGGAGGAAAAACTCACCACGGCGGAAATCCTTTCGGCGGCGGTCAAAAAGCCGATTGCGGACAAAAACTTCGGGCTCGCCTGGGACAATGTGCTGTTCAACCAGTTCCACGACGATTTGTGCGGGTGCCATGTGGACAAGGTTTTCGACTTGATAATGGGCCGCTATGAGTTCTCGGCGATCATAGCCGACGCCGTATCCGGCGAGGCGATGGAAGCCTTGTCCCAAAGCGCCGACACTTCCGGCGAAGGTATACCGGTGCTCGCGTTCAACCCCTTGGCCTGGGAAAGGCGCGATTTGGTTTCGGTGCGTTTCGGCGTCGAAAAAGGGGGCGCGGGGGATGTTTTAATATATGACAGCGCAAAAAGGCCGCTTTCTTTCGCTCTTTCAGACGTCAAATATTATCCGGACGGAGATCTGCGCGAGGCGGTCGCGCACTTCGTCCCGCTTCTGCCGCCTATGGGGTATGAGGTATTTCATATCGTTCCCATCGCCGGCGAAATCAAAAAAACCCCCGGAGAGCAAACCGTCCCGTCCGAGGCGACCGTTTTTGAAAACGGGTTTTTTGACATCGCCATAAACAACAAAAACGGCGTCATCGAGAGCCTCAGGCTCAAATCCGGAGAAGAATTGATCGATTCGGGCTCCGGCGGGGCGATGATGGTCAGGCAGCCGGACGCCGGGGATTTCTGGGAGCTGTATGAACCGCTCTACGCCGCCGCCTCGGTGCCATTGGACAAATCCAAACCGATATTTGACAATTCCGGTTCCCTGTATTCAAAAGACACGGGCGGTTTGGCTGCGGTGACAAAAGATTCAATCAAAAGCGAGTTTGATTTCGATTGCGGCGACTATGGCGGGGGCCGCTTCTCATTCAAAATCACGGTATACGGCGATATGCCGCGCATCGATATCGAAGGCCATATCGAAAACAAATCAAAAGACGCGCGCTACCTTTTCGCGGTTCCGGTGGGCAAGGGCGAAAAAATCACGCGCGGGGTCCCCTTCGGCCACACCGAAAACAAAGAAGGCGAATACCCGGCGGTCGACTATATGGATTACAGCGGTTTGAACTCGGGATTGACGCTTCTCAACGCCGGGCTCCCGGGCAACGCGGTAAAGGACGGCGTTTTGTCGGTTTGCCTGATGAGGGCAGTGGCCTACAAGATGTACAGCGGAGGCGGGTACGATGAGGGCGAATCTGCTTCGGGCGGTTTTGAGATCGGAAAAAGCATACCCTTCAGATTTTCGCTTCTGCCCCATAAAGACGAATGCGACCCCGCCCTGGCGGCGCGGGCCGGAAGAGAATTGAATGTGCGCGCAAGGGCGGTAAAATGCGAGGCGCACGGCGGAAAGCTTCCCGCAAGGCACAGCTTTTTGTCGGTAAATTCCCCGAATATCATAACCACATGTTTTAAACTCTCGCCAAACGGCTGTATACTGCGCGTATATGAGGCGGGCGGACAAGATATAAAGCGCGCCGAAATCGAAATAAACTTGGCGGAATTGTCGGTTTCGGGAGCTGCGGCGGTCGATTTTACCGAAAAGGAGCTTGCGGGACAAGATGCCGAAATTATAGACGGCAAAATATGTTTTCCGCTCGGCGCAAACGAAATCCGTTCTTTTAAAGTTGCATTTTAAAGGAGCATAAAAAGGGGCGCATAGTCACTGATTAAGGACTATGCGCCGCCGTTTTATTTTACATTGATATTATCTGCTGTTATCTGCTTTTTCTTTTGAAAATCAGGGCTCCGGATGCCGCTGCCGCCGATAAAACCATGAATATCGCCATCGCGTCGCCGGTCTGGGCCGCTGCGGGGGGTGTAGGCTGCTGCGCCGCCGCTGCTTCCTCTGCCGCTGCCGCCGCCGCCGCATCCGCCGCAGCTTTGGCTGCCGCTGCTGCCGCCTCGGCTTCTGCCGCTGCCGCCGCTGCTGCCGCCGCTATGGCGGGGTCGGGATAGGCCGCCGCAGGGTCGACTTTTCCGATTTGCAGCGCCGAATCGCTGTTCGGGTCGTAACCCAGGTCGTCGGTTATGATCATGCCCGCGTATTTCGCGAGTGGTTCCCTGGTTATAACTTTCAGCGCGTGATCTCCGGCTTTCAAATCAAAAAATTTCTTTTGGCCCGACAAATAGGCGTTGAAGCCGTCAAAGCCGAAGGGCGCGTCCGAGTCCGCGCTGTCGTCCATGATTTCCTGCCTGGAATTCATCCACATCCAATACCATACTTCGTAATATTCAAAATCGGGATTGGGCTGTTCGTTTGATTCCATATAGTCGCTGGTGAATATCTCGCCGCCGTCAAGTGAAAGAAACAGCGAGTTCGCAGTTTCGTTTTCCGCCCAGGCCAAAAACCAGACGGCGTATTTCCCGTCTGCGGGAACCGAAAAGTTCACTATGGAAAAATGCGCGGCTCCTTCGTCGTCGCGCTCATCCCCCTGCAGCGCTTTTCCGCCATATACTTCCGGTTCGTCTATCACGGCGATACTCGCGCCGGAGTTTAACTTAAAATCATCGAGATTAAACCCCTGCGTAAATGCGAGCGCCGGAGTCGCCATGCAAACCACAAGCACGGCAATCAGTGCCATTGTCAAGATTTTGTTTTTCATAATTTCGCGATTCTCCTTATGTTTTTTATTTTTATTGACGCCTTGGATATATTATAGCAAATCAAAATTACAAAGTCAAGCGTTTTTTATTATTTTCTAATAATTCCCACCCGAATATTTTGTATATTTTTTCCCAGCGTTCGGACATCGTCTCGTCGACGCTCAAATCGGGGACAAAACCGAGGCTGCGGTATGTCTTTATAGCGGGCAGCCGAAAATCGTCCGTGGTCAGAAACGCCTTGCCAAAGCCCGCTTCGCGGATGCGCCTCAGGGTCGCCGCCGTGATCTCATAGCCCAATTTCTGCCCGGAATAACCGGCGTCCGCCGCTATCATATGCACGCACGCGCCCTCGCTTGCAAATTCGCTCCCGCACAGCGCCGTGCCCGTGGCGATGACTTTGTCCCCATGCGAAATCACGAAGACGCCGTCTTCGACATAGCCCTTCGCGCACTCGATCCTGTCGTGAAAACTGTTTTTTTCCTTGAAAGCCGCCAGGCATAACTCTTCCCATTTTTCTTTTTCATCGGGGCGAATCACCCTCAGCTCGTATTTTGGCGGTATGTTCGCCTTTGGAATATCGGACATGTCAAATTTCCACATTTTCAATTGATTCATAATTATCCCTCCATTCGATTTTTTGATAATAAAATTATACCGCAGACAAATATTTTTGTCAAGTTATTTTTTATTTTTGTTGCAAACGCCGATAATTTATGATATAATGTATTGGTTCGCATATTTGAATACTTGAGTGAGGGAATATAATAGTTATGAATACAAAAATGAATTACAAAACGCAGGCGCGCGAATGGATGGAGGGCCTGCCGATCGGAAACGGGAGGCTTGCCGCGATGATTTGGGGGACCTGCGCAAAAGATACCGTCGATTTGAACCATGAATGGCTGTGGCGGGGGACCAACAAAAACCGCAAAATCGTACCGGCGGCGGAGCATCTTGCATCTGTCAGGGAGCTTTTGAAAAAGGGCGATTTTTACAATGCCACATTGGAAGCAAACAAATATTTTGGCGGAGGCGGCGGAGTGTCCTCCCAAAAAGGCAGGGTTGACCCGTATCAGACGGCCGGTTTTTTGGAATTTGCGCTCGGCGGATGCGAAAAATTCGAATGGCGCGAATTGGATATCGAAACGGGAATTTGCCGCGTTTCAAGAAAAACTTCCGGAACATCGGTTATTTCCGAATTTTTCGCGAGCTGCGAAAACGGGCTGATCATGTCCAAATGGCAATCAAGCGATAAAAACGGCAGATTTTCATGCGGTATTTCGCACTCGAGGGTAAAAGACGAGGGCGCCGCGTATAAAATAAGCGCGCAGGACGACAGGCTTGTATTCGACTGCGCGTTTGAGGGCGGAATAAAGTATCGTCTCATATCCGAAATTCAGACGGACGGAAACTGCGCCGCGGCAGATGACCGTATAAATATCGAAGGCGCCTCATATGTCAAATGTATAACAAACATAGCGACTTCGGTATTTGACCTGGAAAATGAAATCGCCGGATATCCCGCGGATTTCGACGCTTTTGAAACCGAAAAAATCAGGCATACCGCCAAATTCTCCAAAATAATCAACAAGGTGGCCCTCGAAATCGACGAAGAGGGCGCAGTAGAAGACCTTTCAATCGAAGAACGGCTCGAAAAGATCCGCGAGGGCAAGCGCGACAACAAAATGGCCGCCCTGTATTTTAATTTCGGCAGATACCTGATGGTTTCATCTTCCGTTTGCGGCGACTTGCCCGCGAATCTGCAGGGCAAATGGAACGACAGAATAGACCCGCCCTGGGAAAGCGACTACCACTTTGATATAAATTTGCAGATGAATTACCAGATGGCGGAAAAGTGCGATATGCCCGAGTGCGCCGACGCGCTGCTTGGATATCTCGAGAGTTTTTATGAAAGCGGCGCCGAAGCGGCCATGGGGCTTTACGGCTGCCGGGGGATTTATCTGCCGATACAGACGGACGCCTGGGGGATTTCGACCCCCGAATCGTGCGGGTGGGCGGTCTGGATAGGGGCCGCGCCGTGGTTTTCACAGCATTTCTGGCATCATTACATATATTCGGGCGATATCGGCTATTTAAAAAACAGGGCATACAGGTACTTAAAGGCAGTCGCCGAATTTTACGAGGATTATTTAGTCGAGGACGAAAACGGCGTTTTTCAGATAATGCCGAGCCAATCCCCGGAAAACAGTTTCAAGGAAGCGCAGGGGCAAATCGGAATGCCTGTTTCCATTTGCGTTTCGGCGGCAATGGACGTACAGCTCGCCCACGAAGCCTTAGGCTACGCGATCGAAGCGGCAAAGATTTTGAAAACCGACGAAGACCGGGTAAAAATATGGGAGGATATGCGCGCCAGGCTGCCGGACTTTAAAATCGGTCCGGACGGGCGCCTGCTCGAGTGGGACGACCACAAAAAAACGGAAGCCGAACCCGGGCACCGGCACCTGTCGCACTTATACGGGGTTTTCCCGTCCGATTTGTTCACAAGCGAGACGCGGACCGCGCAGTATCACGCGGCGCGCAAATCGCTGGATTTCAGATTGTCCCACGGCGGGGGGCACACGGGCTGGAGCAGGGCCTGGGTCGCCTGCCTCCAGGCGAGATTTGATAATCCCGAAGGTTTTTATGAGCATTTTACCGCGCTCATAAAAGATTTCGCGACAGTCAGCCTGCTCGACCTGCACCCACCGGGGATTTTTCAGATAGACGGGAATCTGGGGGCTGTGTCCGCTTTAATCGAGGCGGTGATCAGTTTTACCGATGACAGGCTCTATCTGCTGCGCGCGCTTCCGGCGAATTGGGCCGGCGGCAGCCTGCAGGGGATCAAGATCCCGGGGGGCCATACCGTTTCGGTATGGTGGAAAAACGGCAAAGCGGAAGTTGTAAAGATTCAAATGGGCCGGGAGAGCGCACTAAAGGCGAGCGTCAACGGCCAGGACAAAATTTTTTCCGGCGCCGCGGGTGAAATCACAGAGTGGCGCATTACACTGTAAAGAGAGAGAAAGAAAGGTATATCGCAATATGTTGTCCTTGGGGATTAATATAGGTTCCACGAGTATAAAGATGGTGCTGGCAGAAGAAGGGGTCCCCGTTTGGAACGCCTTGGCCGTTCATGAGGGGAATTTCGCGGCGGCGGCGGAAAAACTTTTAAAGCAGGGAAATATTGCCCCGGGGGTTCCCGCGCTTGTCACGGGAGGCGAGGGCCGGTTCATGTTCGGGCTTTCGGGCACCCCGGAGCCGCTTTGCGTCGAGGCGGCTTTGAAAACGCTGGCGATTGAAGCGGACGCCGTCGTCAGCATGGGCGGGGAGGATCTGATCGTCTACGCGCTCGCGGGGGGCAAAATCGTAAACAGTTTTTCCGGGAACAAGTGCGCTTCCGGGACGGGGGAGTTTTTCAAGCAGCAGCTGGCGCGCATGCACATGGAACTCGAGGAAGTCGACAATGTGCCCGACGACGCTGTGGTCCACGCCCTTTCCGCGCGCTGCTCCGTGTTCATGAAGAGCGACTGCACCCACCGTCTCAACAAGCGGGAGGCCACAAGGGAGGATATCGTCTTGTCGCTCTCGGATGTGATGGCGCTGAAAGTCATAGATTTTTTAAAGCGGGCAAAAGTGAGCTCGGGCCGGGTCATTTTGACCGGCGGAATAACCAAAAACCGCCATATCATGCGCTTCATAAAACAAAAAGCGCCGGAAATCGAATTTGTAATCCCGGAATCGGCCCCCGTGTTCGAAGCCCTGGGAGCCGCCGTACTGGCTCCGAAATTCGGCAGCCCCCTGCCGGAGGCCGGCCAAATCATAAAAAAAAGCGAAATCCGTTTCGATTCGCTGGGCGCTTTGGGAAATCACAGCTCAAAAGTGCTCCGTTTTGACAAGCCCGGCGGAAAAGTGCGCCCAAAAAGAAGCTACATATTGGGCGTGGACGGGGGCTCCACCACCACCAAAGCCTGTCTCGTCGATACGGAAACCGACGAAATCGCGGCGAGCCATTACGGCAGGACATACGGCGATCCGGTAAAGGCGCTCAAGGAATGCCTTCGGGTCATACAGCAAAAAATCATTTCGGACACCGGGTCCAAGGAAATCGATATACGCCTTGTGTCCGTCACGGGTTCCAGCCGGGAGATACTGGGGGTGTTTTTGGAGACCCGGGGGGTCTACAACGAAATCATCGCGCATTCGGCGGGAACCGCGTATTTTGACCCCGAAGTGGACACCGTTTTCGAAATAGGGGGACAGGACGCCAAGTATGTTCTGCTGAAAAACGGGGTGCCTATCGATTACGCCATGAACGAAGCCTGCTCGGCGGGGACGGGTTCGTTTTTGGAAGAGAGCGCCGCGGGCGATCTCTCGATTCCAAGCGCCGAACAAATCGGGCCGATCGCGCTTTTGGCCGACGCTCCGCTCAAATTCGGCGAGCACTGTTCGGCATTTATAAACAGCGACATACGAAAAGCGGTGCAGCAGGGCGCGAGCCGCGAAAATATAACGGCCGGGATCGTCTGTTCCATTGCGTCGAATTACCTGAACCGCGTCGTCGGCAACCGCACCATAGGCAAAAAGATTTTTTTGCAGGGCGGCGTGGCCAAAAATCCCGCGGTTCCTCTGGCTTTTGCCATGCTGTTGGAAAAGGAGATAATCGTACCCCCCTCCCCCGAGCTGATGGGCTGCTTCGGAGCGGCGCTACTAGCCAAAGGCAAACATTCCGAAGGGCTTTTGGACCAAGCGGATCTGGATATAGACGGACTGCTTTGCCGGGATATCGGATATGAGAGGGTATTCGTGTGCAAATTCTGCGAGAATCTCTGCCCGATTCAGGAGCTCCGGGTGGGGAATAACAAATATATGTTCGGCGGCAGGTGCAACAAATACGCCAACATGAGAAAAAAGGTGACCGAGGAGCCGGTTTTCGACTACACGGAGAAGCGGCAGAATCTGCTCTTTCGGGAATATGCGGCGCCGGCTCTCGAAGACAAAGACAAAAAGCGCGATTTTACAGTCGGGATCCCCAAGGCGCTCTCCGCGCACACGCTGTATCCGCTGTACTCCTGGTTTTTTTACGGACTGGGCATAAAAGCCTTTTTGTCGTCCGAAGTGGCGAGAGAAGGGGTGGCCCGGGTGGAATCCGCCTATTGTTTTCCCGCGGAGATAGCGCACGGCGCGGTGCAGGACTGTCTGGATAAGGGGGCCCGTTATGTGCTGCTGCCGCATTTCCGGGACATGCCGAGCTACGAAGGGGACATTCACGCCAATTTCTGCCCCATAACCCAGAGCCTGCCCTATTATATCGAAAAGGCATTTCCGGAAATACCCAAAGACAAATGGCTCCCTTTGGTGGTGAGCTTCAAATTCGGCCCCGAAAAGGCGTTTGAGTACTTTTCGGAGCTGGGGAAAAAACTCGGCTTTGGCGACGGCGAAATCCAAAGAGCTTTTGAGCGGGCCCTTGAAAAACAAAACGGCTATTTCGCGGCGGCAAAAAAAATGGGCGAAGAGGCGCTTGAAGCGGCGCGCGCGGCAAAACGGCCGGTGATCGCGCTTTTGGGCCGGGCATACAACGCGTTCACCCCGGAGGCGAATATGGGCATTCCGAAAAAATTCACCACCCGGGGCTGCTTTGTCATCCCCTTTGACATACTGCCCTTTGAAAACGAAAGCATATTTTCTAATATGTACTGGTATTACGGCCAGGAAGACCTCAAAAGCGCGAATCTGATAAAAAAAGAAGACAATATCTATCTGGCCTACATCACGAATTTCTCATGCGCCCCCGATTCCTTCATTTTGCACTACATCAAATGGACCATGGGGCAAAAGCCGTTTTTGGCGCTGGAACTCGATTCCCATTCGGCGGACGCCGGGGTGGATACCAGAGTTGAAGCCTTTTTGGATATAATCGAAGGGTACAAAAACAAAAAAGAAGAGCTGGAAAGCGAGAGATATGACAACGGCTGGCGTTTCGTGAGCGAAAAAACCAAAAACAACAAATTCGAGCTCAGAGTCGACAACGACAAAACCGGCGAAAGAGTCCCCATAAAAAACAACAAGCGGGTCAAGGTGCTGCTCGCCAATATGGGGACCATTTCCACCGAGTACATCGGGGCCGCGCTGCGCAGCTGCGGAATCGGCGCAAAAGCGCTGCCCGTGGCCACAAGCAAAACGGTGCAGATAGCCCGCTCCCACTGCTCCGGCAAGGAGTGCGTGCCGAGCCATTTGGTGCTGGGGAGCGCGCTGGAATTTATCTCCGGCGAAGATTACCGCAAGGACGAACTGTACCTGCTTTTTGTGCCCATCACCACCGGTCCCTGCCGGACCGGCCAGTACTATGTGTACTACCAAAACCTTTTCCGTGATCTGCGCCTTGAAAACGTGGTGATATTTATTTTATCCGCGGACAATTCCTACGGAGAGCTGGGCTCGGGTTTCACCAAAGAGATGTGGAAGGGGCTGGTGCTCTCGGATTATCTGAAAGACATCCAGAACTCCCTGAAAGCCACAGCCGAAAATCCGGAAAAGGCGCTGACCGCATACGAAAAATCCTGGCGGGCCCTGATGGACTCGGTGGAACACAAACCGAAACAAATCTGGAAACAATTAAAAAATCTGGCCGCGGATCTGACAAAGATACCCATAAAGAAAAAAGTCTCCGAGTGCCCCAAGGTGCTGGTAGTCGGGGAGATCTATGTGCGCCGCGACGATTTCGCAGTTGGGGAGCTCACAGATCTGATGAGCGAAAAGGGGATTGTGGTAAAAGTGGCCGGAATTTCCGAATGGATTCATTATTTGGATTTCGTGAGGGAATACGCGCTCAAAAAGCTCATCGGCCTGCGAAAAGCCGGAAAGCGCCTTTTTTCCGGGCCCTGGTGGGAACAAAAGAAACTGAGCCTCGAAAAATGGTGGAAGCACTCGGTGGAAAAAAAGACCCTCTCAATCCTGAACACGGACCTGATCCCGAAGACGCCCCACGACATGCGCGAAATTATGGAATACACCCAAAAATATTTCGTGAACTTAGAACTCAATTCGGAGATAGCCGTCTCCTCCGGGTCGGCGGCCGCCGCCATGGAGGCCGGATATTCCGGGGTGGTGAACATAAGTCCTTTCGCCTGCCTGATCGGGCGGGTAATCGAAGGAATTTACACCCCCTGGGCCAGGGAGCGCAATTACCCGGTGCTTTCCGTGGAGGTCGACGGCAACTTGCTGCCCCCCAATATCATAAACAAGCTCAACATATTTATGGTGAACGTGCTGCGTTTCGGCGGAAAAGACGACATATCTCCGCTGCTTTGATTTTGGGGCAGACACAACTCTGTGTCTGCCCCCTTTTCCAAAATTCACGTGATGATTTCGACGCGCTGGTGCTGGTAGGCATAGGTGGGCCCCACCGCGCTTTCAGACCGGAAATCGGTCCAGGCCATATAGAAGGATTTTCCGTCCGGAGCCAGCCATGCCGGCATGAACTGCGGCTGATAGGCCCTCGCTTTTTCATCCCCTCTCGGGCACCACTGTTCTTGCTCAAACACCTGCTTCCAGGGCCCCCACGGATAATCCGACACCCAGCAGCCCAAATAGCTCGGTTTTTCGAACCAGTCCTTGTTTTTGCCCACTCCCATACCCCAGTTGAGCATCATATACTTTTCAAGCGGTTTGTTGTAAATCAAGCTCGGGTGCCAGGCGTACGGATGCATCCCGAACCCTTCGGCGCACGCGGTGTTGACCCAGCCTTCGGGGAATGTGCAAACCGCGTTTCTTTTGTTTATGTCGGGGCTCCATTTGGCCTGCTCCCCTTTTCGCGCCACGAAAAACTCATAAGCGCCCCTGTCGCGTATTTTATCCTTGGGCACGCGCGCCATCACCAACTGCCGCATGGTGTCCTCCGAATTGCCGTTCGGCGAGTATATGTACACATACCCGTCCGTATTCCACTCATAATTCTGCCCCATCTGCAAGACCGAAATGAGCGAAAAAGCGCCGTCGCCTTCTTCGTAAAACATCATGTTTTCATGGCTGCGCTCTTCGAGGCCCTCAAAATATACGGGCGTTTTGTCGCGGTTGTACCATGAAGCGCCGTCGTCGGGCGAATACATCAGCTTCGCGATCGAAAACGCGTTGTGCGTCCAGCCGAATATGAAGCGAGGGGCGCTTAAGAACTGATATATCTCCGTGCCGTTTAAGGCCAGTACGCCGAAGCCGAAATATTGGCTGCGGCGCAGCTGCCCGGGGCTGTTGTCATATTTCAGGTTCGGATAGTTTGCCATATACTTGAATTTAAAGTCGTCCGGGGCGCCCTCCATGATAAAAAGGCGCGAGTTGTTGGCGACCCCGTCGCCGCATTCGGGGCATTCGGAAAATCCGACGCCGTCGCAAAGTCCGGTGTACTGGGAGCCGTTCGCGGCCCAGGTGGTGTGCCAGTTGTCTCCGCTGCCTCTGGGCATTGTTTCGGTTTCATCGCAGAGCCTGATGGTTTTTATTTCCATGATATTGTTTTTCCTTTCCTTGATTTTGTATTATTTTACTATACTTCATCGATTTTAACCGATGTTTTGTTTTTGCAGGATATTTCGACGGCTTCGACGATCTGGGCGCATTTCACCCCGTCCTCAAAAGACGGGCATGTCTCTGTGTCATTTGCGATAGCTTCGGCGAATTCATACAGTTCATGCACGAATGTATGCTCGTAGCCGATGACATGCCCGGCGGGCCACCACGCTTTCATATACGGGTGGACCACTTCGCTGGCCTGTATGAGCCGAAACCCCTGCGTTCCCGGTTCGTCTTTCGCGCTGTGGTAATGCAGCTCGTTCATGCGCTCAAAACAGAACTTCAGACCGCCGTATTCGCCGTTTATTTCTATTGACAGATCGCTTTTATGCCCCTGGGCGAAGCGTGAAGTCTCAAATGTGCCCATGGCGCCGTTTTTGAACCTGGCGACAAAGACTGTGGCGTCGTCCACTTCGACTTCCGCCCTCAAACCGTCCTTTTTCGCGCCTTCGACGGGGCGGGTTTTGACAAATGTTTTTTCCATGCCTGCCACAGATTCGAATTCGCCGGCGAGAAAACGCGCCAGATCGACGGCGTGCGAGCCAAGGTCGCCCAGCGATCCGGAGCCGCACAATTTTTTGTCCAATTTCCAGCCGAGCGGGACGTCGGGGTCGATGAGCCAGCTTTGCAGAAATGACGCGCGGACATGAAATATTTTCCCTATTTTGCCTTCGTCTATCAATTTCTTCGCGAAAACGATGGCGGGGACAAAGCGGTAATTGAATCCGATCTGATGTTTTACCTTGCATTTTTTGACAACTTCGAGCACCTGGCGGGCCTCTGCGAGATTTAGGGCGAGGGGTTTTTCGCAGAACACGTGCTTGCCCTCGTTTGCCGCGGCTATAGCGGCGTCTTTATGCACCTTTGTCGCCGCGGCTATGTCTATCATGTCGATATCGTTTCGCCGGACCAACTTTTCCCATGAGGTTTCATAACTCTCCCAGCCGAATTTTTTTGCGGCCGTTATCACTTCGTCCTCTTCAAGCCCGAAGATGGCCTTCATGGTGACCCGGGCGGACGGATCAAAGAACATGCTCATTTTGCGGTAGGCGTTGCTGTGGGCTTTGCCCATGAATTTATGCCCGAGCAGCCCCACGTTTATATTTTTTTGCCCCATTTTTGTTTTCCTCCTGTTTTTAAATTTTTGACAAATACTTTCAAAAGGCCATCGTCAGTATCAGAAGTTCCGGCGACTCCAATAACTTGCGCACTTCTTCCAAAAATTGCCTCACGGAGGCCTTGGTTATTTCGCGGGGGTCGAAATGCACGCTTATCTCCGCAATGTCCAAGGAGACGATTTGGCGGTTTTGGCTCGCCGCCCTCTCTTTTACCGGGCCGATTTCGATGACGCCGCTTTCAAAGCCGTCCCCCAACCCCGCAAGCTGCCCCAAAGGTTTTTCGCCCGCGTTTTTTATCGCGGCTTCCGCTTTGTCGCCTTCAAACATCGCTTTCACCGAAGGGAATTTTTCCGCCGCCAAAAAGACGCATTTCAGCGCCGCGTCGATAAATTCCACTTTCTTCTCTTTGTTTAAACAGGCGTTCAGCCTGTCCAGAAACAAAGCGCACGGGCCCGCATTTGCCTCGACGCCGATGGAGCGGCAAAAGGCAGCCGGCCCTTTTTTTGAAAGCTTTTCGATATGGGCGGTCACGTCCCGTTTTTTTATGACCCCCGACGGCAAACTTGGGTGAATATCCGCCAGGTTCAATTTGTGTTCCGCGGCGATTTTTTTGGCGAGCGGCGAAGCCAATAAACGGGCCGGTTCGGGCTCTTTCGGCGCCTTCGGCATTGGTTCGCCCGCGGTTTCGGGTTCTGCGGGTTCTGCGGCTGCCAAAGGCTCACCGGGGGGGAGTTCTTCATCCATTTCGCCTATATACGCCACAATCTCGCCGGCCACGGCGCTCTCGCCTTCGCCGTACTTCACCGCGCGCAAAAAGCCCGCGCAGAAGCTCTCCACTTCGAGCGTGGTTTTGTCGGTTTCTATTTCAAACAGCACATCCCCGCGCCCGATTTTATCGCCCGGTTTTTTATGCCACTTGCAGATATACGATTCATCCGTGGTCTGTCCGCCCTGGGGCATGGTGATTATGTACATACAGTATATTTACCTCACAAGCAAAGCTTTGCCGGAACTTTTAAACGCGTCCATATATTCTCCGGCTTTTTTGGCCACCGCCGCGCGGCCGCAGTCGATCATATCCTCTTCCCCGCCCCATCCGATTGTTATATGCGGATTGATCTTTGCTATATCTTTTTCCTTATAGAATCTGCCCGCCGCCTCGATGTATGCCCTCTTCAGCGCGGTGCCTATGTTGATTTTCGATATGCCGCAGGATATGGCTTTTTGAAAATCCTCGCCTGAAAGCCCGGTGCCTCCGTGCAAAACCAAGGGTACCGGGATCTGCTCACTCAGCGTATTCAGCAATTCATAATCCATTTCCGCCTTTCCGCTCTCGAGAAGGTGCACATTTCCCACCGCCACCGCCAAGGCGTCGATTTTTGTCTGCTCGACGAAATATTTCGCCCGGCTCACATCGGTATTCGCGCCTTTGGTGCGGCTTCCGGTTTCCAGATCGGCGCAGGGGAGCTCGCCTATTTCGCTCTCCACGTCGATATCCAAAGCATGCGCCACCCGGCATATCCGGGCGGTTATTTCGAGGGTTTTTGAAAAAGCCTCGCCGTCCTTCTGGTACATAACCGCCCCAAACCCCGACTGCATTCCCCGGTAGACCATATCCTCCGAATCCGCCTCGTTTAACAGCGCCGCCGCGGGTATTTTGGAATGTCTTGCGGCCTCTTTCGCCAAGGCGCCGTAGAGGCTCACGTCTTCGATTTTGGCGCGGCGCCCGCTGTTTAGAAACTGCCCCCCGAACCCTATGATGACCGGCGAGTTTTTGTTCTCGGCCGCGTCCAACACGCCCAGCATGGCGTCCATGTTGAAAGCTTCGAAATATCCCACCGCGTATGAGTTTTTTTGGGCGTGCTGAAGTAATTTTTTCATGGAAACAAGCGGCATTTGATTTTCCTCCGAATTTTATCAATATTTAACTGATCAGTCCAATTCAGTCCAATTTTTCATATGCTTCTATGGTCTTTTCTATGGATTTTTCCATAGCTCCCTGCATTTTTTCAAAAGTCGAGGCATAATTTGTTTTTCTGTCCTTGCCGAAATAGATGATCGTATTGGCGAAATTCCCGAAATTGTAGACATACCCTATATCATAGGCCACATTCGACAGTATGATGTCGAGCATCTCCTGGCTCTCGTCGTCGCGAGCATACTTGCCCCGCAGGTTGATCTCGTAATACGCCGGCTGCAGCGTGTATCTCGACTCGGCGCACAGGTCCTCGAGGATCATCCCGGTCCTCTCGAGGTCCGAAGCGGAAACCGGCACCGACAGGCCCGGACCCGTGTGGGGGTTGTTGTTTGTTATGTAACCCGGCTGCTCCTTGTCTAATTTGGGCAGGGGCAGTATGCCGAAGTCGGTTTCCATCCCCCTGAGCCGCTCGACCACCCTCATCCTGATCCACGAAAACAGCGCCCTGTTCTCCTCCATCATTTTCACCTGCTCGTCATATACGGGAAAATCCCCCACGTGTCTGTGAAGATTGATGAAATTGTCCTCATCGAGCGCGAATGTGTCCAAAATATCCGTGATGCGGTAACTTCTGTCGGAACCGAAAGTGATCACGGGATAGTCGTCGGAATCCTTTCCGCCCACTTTGTCCCCGCCCGAAATGATAAACGACATATTCGTGTCGGCTTGGGCTATGCAGCCGAACAGGTCGTCTTTTATATACATTTTGCCGTCGCCGTTTACATCCTTCGACACTTTTTTGCTCATCTCGATCAGCTTGTCGAATGTCCACTCGCCGTTTTTAACCAAATCATAGGGATTTTCGAGCTCATACTCCTGTATCAGGACTTTGTTGAATATCATCGCCTCCATGGAGTCGTTGTCCAAAATCATCAAATCCCCCTGGATCAAAAACAGCTTGTGCATAATCGAAAGATCCCGGACCGCCCCCTGGTTCCACCAGGGTTTGCTCAAATCGAGGTTTGGCACGCCGAACAGATCCACGAAACTCCCGCTCTGGGCCATGGAAGTCGATTCTATCAGGCCGGTGAGCACCGCGTCGTAAATATCGTCCCCCGCTTTGTTTGCCTGATTTACTTTTGCCGGCAGATCGGGATGCACTATCGAAATTTCCTTTATCGTTATATTGTACTTCTCTTCTATCTTCCGGTTTCTGTCATAGACCGCGTCGTTCACCACGTCTCCGTTCGCCTCCTCGGCGAACAGATCGCGCTGTTTCCATTCGGTCCAGTCCTGATTGTCCACCCACCGCGAGGCAAACGTGAATTCACCGCCGAAGTCCTTAGGCTCCAGGTTCGGGTAAATGCGTTCCTCGGCGGTTTCTTTTTTTGCCTCGTCGCCCGAATCGTCTTTCACCTCTTTTTTTTCGCTTTCGTTTTCATCCGGTTTCGCCGGGCTGTCGCACGCCGAAAGCACCCCGAAGGCGAACGATAAAATCAACAAAGCCGCCAAAATCTTTTTTGCCATAATCTTTTCCCTCCTCATCAAAAATGGTACTGCCTTTCATTGTTCCATCAGAGCCCTTGCCTCGGCCGCTATCCGCTTTGCCGATGGTATCACGTAATTTTCCATAACCGGCGCGAAAGGGATGACTGTGTCAAGCGCCGCCACGCGTTTTATCGGCGCGTCCAAAAAATATATGAGCTCCTCCGCCGCGTGCGCCGCGATCTCCGCCCCCCAGCCCCCGCGTTTGGTATCCTCTTCGACGATCATCAGCCGCGATGTTTTTTTCACGGATCCGGCGAGCGTCTCATAGTCGAAGGGCACCAAGGTCCTCGGGTCGATGACCTCGAGGCTTATGCCTTCTTTTTCCAGAATTTCCGCCGCTTCCAGGGCGCGGTATACCATCAGAAGATTGGCGACGACCGTTATGTCCTTTCCCTCGCGGCGTACTGCCGCCTTGCCGAACTCTATGGTATAGTCCCCTTCGGGCACCTCCCCCACGGGCGAAAGCGCGGATTTTTCGGCGCGGTTGCCGGAGCTTCCGTACAGGAGTTTATGCTCGAACACCATCACCGGGTTGTCGTCGCGGACGGCCTGTTTCAAAAGCCCTTTGGCGTCGCAGGCAGTCGAGGGGCAGATCACTTTCAGCCCGGGTACATGGGTCAGAAACGCCTCGAGGCTCTGCGCGTGCTGCGCGCCCCTGGTGGTCGCCCCCACCGGAATCCTGAGCACCATCGGGACTTTTGCCGTTCCCCCGGACATATATGTCATCTTGGCCGCCTGGTTTACGATCTGATCCATCATGCACAGTATGAAATCGCCGTACTGCACATCGGCGATCGGGCGCATGCCGGTCATGGCGGAACCGACCGCCGCGCCGCAGATCAGTATTTCCGAAATCGGAGTGTTTAAAATGCGCTCGCTGCCGAACTCCTCCGCCAGACCCAGGGTCACCGTGAACGCGCCCCCGAATCCCCCCGGTATATCGATATCCTCGCCGATGCAGTACACCCTATCGTCGCGTCGCATTTCTTCGCGGATCGCCTCGCGCAGCGCCTGCGCGATCGTCATCATGGCCATTTAGAGGTCACCCCCCTTTTGGTAAAATATGTTTGTCAGCGCGTCCTCAGGTCTGGGATCCGGGCTTTTTTTCGCGTATTGTATCGCCTCTTCTATTTTTTCGTCCGTTTTTTTGTCGATATCATCCAAGGCGGGTCCGTCGGCTATATCGTTTTGTATCAGGTATGCCCTGCACCTTCTTATGGGTTCTTTTTCAAGCCACATCTGTTCCTCTTCCTTTGTCCTGTAGCCGCGCGCGTCGTTTCGCGAATGGCCGCCGATACGGTATGTTTTGCACTCGAGAAAACTCGGCCCCTTGCCTTCCCGCGCTTTCTTTACCGCCCGGGACGCCGCTTCGTTGACTGCGAAAACGCAGTTTCCGTCCACCACTTCGCCGCTCATTCCGTAAGCGGCGGCGCGGTCGGCTATATCGGTGAGTTTGCAGGTCATGGAAATGGGGGTCGAAGCTCCGTACAGGTTGTTTTCACAGGCGAAAACAATCGGCAGCTCCCAGATCGCCGCGGCATTCATCGCCTCGTGGAACGCGCCCTCGTTTGCCGCCCCGTCCCCCAGAAAACAGACTGTCACGTTTTTTGTTTTTCTCATTTTGCACGAGAGCGCCGCCCCCACCGCGACCGGCATGCCTCCCGCCACGATGGCGATCGCCGGGAAGGCGCCCACGCTCATGTCGCCTATGTGCATCGCCCCGCCCTTCGCGCCGCAGCAGCCGTTCGCCTTGGCGAACATCTCGCACATCATGGACTCCAGGGAGACGCCCTTTGCCAGCGCGTGCCCCGCGGGCCTGTGGGTGGAGGTCATATAGTCCTCATTGCCGAGATCCCACAGCATCCCCACCGCGCACGCTTCCTGGCCGTGCGACTGGTGGATGGTCCCGGGCATCGCGCCTTCCAAAAACAGATAATAGATCCGCTCCTCATATTTTCTTATGAGCACCATCCGCTCGTACATGCCGAGCGCTTTTTCTTTTGTCACTGTGTAATTTTCGTATTCCAAATTATTTTTCCTCCGCGGTCATATCCCGCTAAACAGATCGGGGCGGGTTTCTGCGTACAAAAATGCCGCGCCGGCGATCGCGTTGATGTTCTCAAGCGGCGTTTTCGGGCATATGTTCGCCCCGTCGGAGAGTATATATCCGGGAAGCGGGCCCAGGTGCTCCAAAGTTTTCATCACCTCGCCGCGCACCTCGTCCGCAGTGCCCGTCAGCATGAGCATGGGGTTGATATTCCCCATGAGCCTTACCCGCCCGCCCATGGTTTTGGCTATATATTCCGGTTTTACCTGATATCCGAAACTGTCGAACGAATTGATGCGCAGCTCATCGGTCAGCGCCGCGTGGAGGTGGCCGCTCGGGCCGCACATATGCATGCTCCGGTGTTTTTTGCCGAATCTTTCATAGAGCTGTTTGTCGTAGGGGACCACAAATTCCAAAAACATCTCCCGGGACATCACCGTGGAGCTGTCCTCGGCGATTCCGAAAACGTCGTAGGCGCCCCCGCGCGGGTCTATTTTGCGGATATGCTCTTCGGCCTCTGTTATGCCGTCGGTGATCTTCTGCAAAAATTCTTTGCAGGCTTCCGGTTCCTCGAGGCACCACCAGTAAAAATCCCCGCCCACCAGATCGATTGCCACCATATGGGGCCCCAGCGCCATCAGATTTATCGGGGGCACATTTACTCTCCCCGGCTTGCCGCGAAAACTCAGCTCTGTATCTGCGGCGAGCTCCTTCATCCGGGCGTGCCATTTTATCACCGTGCCGTACAGGCCTTCTTCCGGGCCCGGTATCTCAAAAGCTTTCATTTTGTCTATTGTATCTATAACCGGGACCGCCTGCAGCGTTTCGTTTTCCGGCCATTCGATGCATCCGCCGAAATGGGATGCCGCAGTCACGTTGTCGAAATACGGATGCACGGAAATCTCCGGGGCGCTTATCATGTCGCTTTGTATATTTTCCGCCAGATACTTCGCCGAGCGCAGAAGAAAATCATACTGGGCGTCGGCGTCTTTGAAGATATCGCCGTATTTTACGCCCATCGCCTCCGCGAAGTACCGGGGCACAATGCAGAATATGACCGGGACCCTGTCGAGCCTTTCCCCCTTTGCGCCGGCTTCAAGCCGCCGCCGGCTTTTTTCGATTTCCTCCAACGGATAATCAATTTCAAATTTCATTTTTTCCACCTGTCCAATTTTTATTCACTTTCACTCAACCGATATATCGCTTGCCCATTTTTCGATTCTGACGTTCGCGAGCTCCAAGCTGTCCAATTTTTTTCCGTTAAAAAAGAGATTTTTTATGCGTATGCCGCTTGTATCGTTTTGCTCGCTTATGCCCCCAAACACCGATTCCGGAACCGGAAGCCCGTGGTCTGAAGTCACATATATCCCGTCAAATTCTATATCGCTGTTTTTGCCGTGGACATGGCCGGGCACGAGTATGTCGTGATAGTAGGAATGCAGCTCCGCGACCATCAGAGGGGGAAGATGCGTCTTTGTTTCGGGCTTGTATTCCATTTCCCTGAAATTCTGATAAACCGGCGGGTAGCAGTGCCGGGAGTATTCGACCCGTATATTTTCAAAATGCACCTTGTGCACATGGGCGTAGCCGCTGTTTTGTATATCCATTGCTATATGCGCATTGTGGATGAGGTCGCAGTCGGCAAATATGATATTGCGGAATTCGTCCGCGCAGGTCTCCGCGCCTATCTCAAGGCCCCTGCCCCAGTCGCACCAAACCACGCATTTTTCCACATATATATTTTCCACATTCGGGGTTTCGCGGCCTTTTCTCGGAAATCCCTTCAATACGACGCAGTCGTCGAAGCAGCGCAGAAAACAGTTGGAGACCACGGCGTTTCGGCTGTTGCACAGATCAAACCCGTCGGAATTGTATCTCCACATCCCGATGGCCTTGGCGTTGTTTATGCGGATGTTCTGGCAGCAGTGCGTGGTGAGCGTCCATTCGCTGGCGTCGCGGAATATGACCCCGTCCACTTCGATGTTGGCGCAGTCGCCAAAATGCGCGCATGTGCCCTTCGGTCCATCTGTTTCTTCGTTGGAGCGGTAAAATTCGCTGTTGTCGAGTATGCCGTGCCCGATTATCCGGACGCCGGAGGCCCCCCGCGAGCTCACCGAGGTGTGGACCACGGCCCCGCCGTCGATGAAAAGCGTTTCCCCGCTTTTCAGCTCTATCTTGCCCGGCCTGTGCACGCCCGGGCCGAAGTATATGATCCCGGGGTCTTCTTTTTTCGCGCCGTAGTCTTTGACCGGATTGATAAAAATGTGGAGCGCGTTGTGGAAACCGTCGGTTTCAAGGGTATAGTGGCCCGGGCCCTTGAACAAAAAACTCACCTTGTTGCCAAAGACCGAATATTTCCCTTTTGTTTTGGAAAGCGGGCGCATCACCGCCTCCTCAAAACCGCGGATCGCCGTAATTTCCATTTCCATTTCCGCTTCGGTTTCGGATACGTCAAAGTACGCAAACGAGGCCGTCTCCGTCTGCTCGATGGGCCTCTGATAGCCCGGCCATACGGTGTTAAACGGCACGGCGGACACCCTGCAGCCATATACCCCCACATTCTGCCCGTTCACCGCGATTTTGTAATCCTGCGAAGCCGCTTCCCCTTCGGGGATGGGATATGTGATAATCATAAATATACCTCCCGCTGAAAATAATTTTGCCGCATGGTTGTATTTTAACACATATTTGTTTTTTTTACAAGCTTTTTTGATTTTATTTCACATAAAATCAAATTCGTCAAAATGTGTTTACAAATTCTTCTTATTATTCGGTTTTTTTATGTGTATAATATTGTATATCCGATGTAAATATATCAAAAATTGGGGGAATGTATTTTATGTTTGACAGATCCGTGCACAACGATTTAAAACGAAAAAACAAAATATTGGCTTTGTCGGTGGGCGTTTTCGCGGTGATATGCTCGGCTGCGCGAATAATCCTCACGCGCTTTTACATACATGAAGACGCGCATTATTACACCGAAAAAGCCGGCGCGCTGGTTTTTTCCGTGGACTATATAATAGCTGTCGGCGTTATTTTGATATATTTGATCTCGTTTTTCGCCTACAAGCGCAAGCGCGAAAACCACAACTACAAAGAAAGCGCGGAGCGTTTCGTACAGGGCACCCAGGCCGAGGTGTTTTCCGCTTTTTTGACGGGGTTTTTGTTTTTCGGCAATTCGGTCTTTCGCGTGTATTCGATTTTAAATCCGGTAAACAAGCCCGAGCAGGCGCCCCCGCCTTTTCTCACGCAGCTGGCGGGGTATATCAAAGAGTTCCCTTTCGATTTTTTTATCTTTTTCGCCTCGATTTTGAGCGCCGTGTATTTTTTTAAAACAGCCGCGTTCAATTTCAATTTGGGCGAGGGCGAACCGGAGGGCGATAGGGAAAAATACGCCCCGGCGCATGTCATATTTTCGTTTATGCCGATATTGTGGTCGTTTTTAAATATATTCAAATGTTTTTTCGATATGAGCAAAAATGTGCATTCCCCCATCAGGATATACGAGCTCATGAGTTTTCTGGCTCTTTTGGCCTATTTCGTGTCGGAATCGAGGATCTTAGTGGGAAGGCGCGAAACGGCGAGGTTTTTCACTTTCGCGTATATTTCCGTGATTGTGGCGGCCGCTTCCTCGCTGCCGAATCTGATCTGGTCGTCTTTTTGGATACTTTCGACCAACAACGACCAGATCCTCTACGCGACACAGCTCGCCATCGTGACCTATATTTTTTCAAGGCTCTATTCGCAGATAAAATACGGCAGGTTCCTGCTTCAAAGGTAGAGGGGCAGGGGGCAAATGCCGGTGGTTTATGTAAATGTAATATATATTATGTATAAAAATGTGTAAAATATTTTGGGAGGATTTTCTGTAATTATGAATGTATCGGAAAACAACAATTTTTTCAGGGAGAGTTTCAGGGGGTTCAATAAGGACGACGTCGCCGAATATATAGCCAAACTGAGCAAAGATTACACCGCGAACGAAGAAAAGTACAAGGAGCATATCGCCAAACTGACTGCCGAACTCAAAACCAAAACCGAAGAAATCATCGCTTTTACGCCCGAACCGGACGACCAAACCGCGCGCTTTGAGCTCGAATCGAAGTATATGGGTGAAATCTACAGGCTGGAAGGCGAATTGAGCGGGAAAGAGGCGGCAATAGGCGATTTGCAGTTTCAAGCCGAAACCCTGAGGCAGAAATGCGGGGACTTGGAAAGAGAAAGCGCCGCGTTGCGCTCCGGCGGCCAAAAAAACGATTCCGAGGCCGTAAACCAGCTTTCCTTTCAACTCGCCGGGACGGAATCGGAAAAAATATATCTGTTCGGCCTGATCAAGAAAATTATTTTGATACTTGATATCGGCAGCGCCAAAGGCAAAAATATCGACCACGCGGCAAATATTTCGGATATAGCCCCGAAATCCGTCGTATCGCAGGAAATAGAGAGCGAGCTCCTCGAGCTCGTCGACTTGCGCGAACGGTTCCCGGAACTCGAGGAGGCGAATGCCGCACTCGGCAAAAAAATCGCCGAGCTCGAAGCCAAGGCCGCCGAACTCCGCGCAAAACCCGCCGCGGAGAGCCCGGTTGTGTTGTCCGATGAGCAGAAAATATACGAGAGCATCACGGCGGATCTCGGCGGGATCATTTATTCGGCGAAAAAGACGGCCGAAGACATAACAGCCAAAGCCAAATCCGACGCGGAAAATATCTTGGATCAGGCCAGATTCGAATCGGAATCGACCGTGAGCGGGGCTTTGGTAAAAAGGGACGCCGTCATCGAGGAAAACAAGAAAAACATGAAGGAGTTCAAGGAAAAATACGAATTCATCCGAAAAGTGCACGCGGACATGCTGCAAAAATACGAAGAAATTTCGGAAGATTACGCCTCGCGCCTTTCGGAAATACGGGACACCATAAACATTCTGTACGACAGCGTGGATGAAGCGTACTTTTACGACAACTGAAATCCGGAGACACAATGAAGACGATATACACCCACAGCATAAGGGAGGATATACCCGGTCTTCTCGCGGGAGAGGAATTGTATCTTTGCGGCGTCATGTATGCCGCGCGCGACGCGGCGCATAAAAAGCTTCTGGAATCGGAGCTTCTCCCTTTTGAAATAAAGGACAGCGTGATTTATTATGCCGGACCCACTCCCGCCCCGAAGACAAACCCCAAAAATCTCGCGGTGGGTTCCTGCGGGCCGACCACGTCAAAGAGGATGGATATATATACGCCCGCGCTGCTGCAGATGGGCCTTGCCTGCACGATCGGCAAGGGCCCGAGGAGCCCTTTGGTGTGCGAAGCGATGAGAGAATGCAAAGCGGTCTATCTTTGCGCTGTGGGAGGCGCCGGGGCGATTTACTCAAACTGCATAAAATCCGCGAAGACAATCGCCTTCGAAGAACTCGGCTGCGAATCGGTCAAAAAACTGGAAGTCGAAAATTTTCCCGTTTACGTGGCTTTCGACGTGCGCGGAAACAGCATATTCGCGCGATCTGAAGACGAAAAGAGGCGCCAAGGGAAAAAATGAACACTGACAAAAAGCTCAGTTTGATTATACACCTGACGGCTGTGTTTGTCATGGCGGCCGTCGTTTTGGTCGCGGTGTTTGTCTACAGGGAAAATATATTCGGCACTCCGAAAAAAATACCGCCGGATCCGGATCCGCAAGAGGCCGAAATATCAGATGAGAGCCGGACGGTTTCCGCCGAAGAGGAAACGCTTCCGCCCGCTCCGGAGTATCCCCCCGACGACTATATCGAGGCCCCGATGTCGGATTTTATCCGGCATATGTTCGAGACGGCGGTGGAATTGCCGGGCTCCGCGCGCAAAATCGAGGCTCCCCCGAAAGGGCGCGGCCTTGATCTGCAGTACAAGGCGGTTCCCCTGAGCGAGCTCATACCCGAGCCTTTCGAATATTTCGGGGACATTTTGCTGCTGGGGGATTCCGTCACCACGGGTTTTGAGCTGTACAAGGAAAAACTGATGTTTTGCGGCGAAGCGGTTTTGAGGGACATAGCCGTGGTGGCTGTGGGAAATTACGGGGTTTACAACGCGACACGGGACATTTCGGGCGTCCATCCCATATTAAACGGCCAAAAGGCGCTGCCCGAGGATATAATCGCCCAGAAGCGGCAGCAAAAAATCTTCATATGCCTGGGACTCAACGACCTCGTCTGGCAGACGCCAGAGGAATTTCTGGGCTATTATTCGGAGCTTGTCGGCAGGATAAAGGCCAAAAATCCCGGAAAAAGCATCGCGGTGATGTCCGTGACGCCCTGTGTGGCCGGACAAACCTCGAGCGCGCTCGACAACTATGCCATATCCGAAGCGAACAATCTTTTGTTGGAATACGCCAATGAAGCCGGCTTGTATTTCATAGATTACGCCGCGGCGCTCAGGGACGGCGAAAACAACCTGGATGAAGTCTTTTCATCCGACGCTTACACTCATTTGACCACTCAGGCCTATGAACGGCTTGTGGAATATATGCTCTATCACCCGGTGAAATAGGTGAAATTTAAGTGAATTAAAATAACGGAGGAGATAATCAATGGCGAAAATAGGGATCACCATGCGGTTTTTGCTGATTGCGCTCTGCCTTGCGGCGGCTTTGTGTTCCTGTTCGAAGAAAGAAGAAAGCGCGGCGGTTTTGGATCTGCGGAATTTGGTGGGGCTCATAGGGGAAAAAATCGATTTGTCCGAAACAGTCGAACGCCTTGAGCAGTATCAAAATGACTGCGGGATATCGGCGGATGAAATAGTGTGGATGACCGCGCTCAAAAAAATCGATGTGAGTAACGTCGGCAATGCGGAAGTTTTGCTGTTTGTCGAAACGGCCGACGCTGACAAGGCAAAGGAAATCGAAACCAAGTTGAAAACATACAAAACCAACAAACTCAACGAGCTCAGCAATTACAATATAAACCCCGACTACGAAAGGCAATGGTACATAGTCGACAAATCCGAAATCATAGTCGAGGGCAAATACGTGTTCTGGGCAGTCGACGAAAAAGACAGCGAGATAAATGCGATAATCAGGGATTATATCAAAAGTAACAAATAATAAGCGGAGGTGTCATTTTATGGAAAATATCGCCCGGCAGTATCAACAAAGAGCCGGCAGGGTCGCCGATTGCGTGGCGCTGAAAGAACCGGACAGAGTGCCCTTTATCCCCGTCATGGAGGCTTTCCCGGTGTATTACGGCGGCAAAACCATAAAGGAATGCATGTACGACTACAAAAAAACAAAAACTTGTTTCGACAAATTTTTCCGGGATTTTCCCCCCGATCTCGGCTGGGACCCGATTATGATTTTCCCCGCCCAGGCGCTCGAAAAAATCGGCATAAACTGGTTTCGGTGGCCGGGGATGGGGATAGAGGCGGAAAATGTCATGTACCAGTACATAGAAGACGAGTACATGAAAGAAGACGAATACCCGGAAGCGATACGCGACATGTCGAATTTCATGAATACAAAATGGATCCCGCGCTCATTTTCCGCGATGCAGGGTTTTAAAAAGCTGTATACGAGAAACGCGATGTGGTTCGGGTTTCTGGGCACTTTTTCGGCGTTCGACGACGAAGTGATAAATTCCATGCAAAACGCCGCCGACGCGGCGAAAATAATCAACGAATGGTTCGGGTATCTCGGGGATTACAGGGCCAAAATGAAAAACGCGTTCGGGGTGCCGCTGGCCTACGGCGGCTTCGCCTATGCCCCCTTCGACATGCTGGGGGACACCCTGAGGGGGACCCGGGGGATACTCACGGATTTGTACGACCAGCCCGAAAACGTGCTCGCTTTGGTCGAGAAAATCGCGGATTTTGCCATTGAGGACACGATAAAAGGAGCCGAGGGCGCCGAGTCCCCGTATGTCTGGTTCTGGCTGCACAAGGGCGTCGACAGCTTTATGTCGGACGAAATGTATAAAAAGTTCTACTGGCCCACTTTGCAAAGGTATATCGTCGAGCTGACGAAAAAAGGCATCGTCCCGGTCATATACTGCGAGGGCGAATACAACACCAGATTGAAATATCTCAAGGATGTGCCCAGTGGCAAAGTGATTTATGATTTCGAATGGACCGACATGGCCAAAGCGAAAAAAGAGCTGAAAGATATCGCCTGTATCGCGGGCAATCTGCCGAATTACCTGCTGTC
>Ga0123356_10001235_pt1 | contig 28358 bp, 27 predicted proteins | sample TergutEmb28metaG_2_FD_92546 | JGI IMG/M metagenome (GOLD analysis project Ga0123356, IMG submission 92546) | Embiratermes neotenicus P3 segment gut microbial communities from Petit-Saut dam, French Guiana - Emb289 P3 | ecosystem: Host-associated > Arthropoda: Insects > Digestive system > Gut ...
CATCTAAGTTTTTCAATTTCGCGCCTAATCGCCGAATGACATCCGAAATCCCGGCAATTATGTACTTGGACGTACACCGCATACCGGGATTTCGGCGTCATCGACAATTATTCATCGAAATTGAAAAACTTAGATGGGATTTTTTGAGATTATTTATTATTCTAGCAAACGCGATGCGACTAATGGGTTTTGAGCCAGCCGGCGTCTTTTAGGACTTGCAGGCCAACGCCTTGGATGTTGCCCGCGGCGGCTTCGGCCGCGATTTCTTCGCGCGTGTAAAATTTCGCGCTTAGCAGGTCGGTAGACGGGGTCGGCTCTCCGCCCGCCCAGTCAGCGCGCCAGTAGATTATCACGCGGTGCTGCTGGCCCGGGTCGATAATCTGATAAGTTCCGAACTGACGAAGATTCGTGATTTCAATTCCCGCTTCTTCGCGGATTTCGCGGCGCGCGGTATCGTGAAAGTCTTCGTGTTCGTTCACTCCGCCGCCTGGGATAATTAGGGTGCCGTACGCCGGCTCTTTGCCGCGTTTTCCAAGTAAAAGCTTGTTGTCTTTTTCGACCATTGTTGCCGCTCCGATCCTAATATTAGCCATATCAAATCCTTTTTATCTTGCATAGTTTTCGCACGGGGCAGTTAATGCAGTCCGGTTTTATCGCCTTGCATATATAGCGTCCGTGCATGACCATGACGTGGTTCGTCACCGCATGGTACTTGCTCGGAATAATTTTTTCAAGATCCAATTCCACTTTTTCCGGAGTCTTGGCGCGCGACCAGCCAAAGCGGTGCGCCAGGCGGAATAAGTGCGTGTCGACGCCGATCACTGGCGCGTCCCAAAGGACGTTCATTATCACGTTCGCCGTTTTGCGGCCGATTCCCGGAAGCTTCATAAGTTCGTCCCGGTCGCGCGGCAGTTTGCCGCCCGTCTTGATCAGCGCTTTGGACGCGCCGACAATATGCCGAGCTTTGTTGTTGAAAAACGAAATCGTATTGATATATTTTTTGAGTTTTGTGGCGCCAAGTTTCGCCATTTTTTCCGGCGTATCCGCGATTTTGAAAAGAGGGGGAGTAATTTTGTTGACTTGTTTATCGGTGGCTTGCGCGGACAGAATCACCGCGACCGCGAAGGTGAATTCGTTTTTGTAATAAAGTTCGGACAGTTTTTCTTCGCTGAATTTCCGCCGCATTATTTCAAAGTATTTTTTTGGGTCAATCAAGCCGCACCCCGCGCGGGTTGTTCAGCAATTTTATAAAATTTTCCTGGTGCGAGATTATCAGAAACGCCGCGCCTTTCGCCCGCATTTCGTTTATCGTATCCGCGATAAGTTTTTGAAGCGCAGCGTCCGCGCCCGCATCGATTTCATCCAGCACCGCAAGTTTCGGCGCGGCCAGGATCAGGCCCATCAGCGCGATGCGTTTTTTTTCCCCGCCCGAAAAGCCGACGTTGACCGACCTTGCAAGCCACGATTCGGGGATGTTTAATTTTTCGCGCGCGGCGTCCAGCCTTTCAAAAAATTCGCCCGCCGACAGCTCTTGCTTGTCGTTGAATTTTTTACGCGCGTTCATCGAATGCTTGAGGAACGAGGTAAGGGTAAGGCCCGGGATTTCCGGCACGTTCTGCGCCGCGAAGTACACGCCTTTCAGCGCGCGGGTCGTAGTCGGATCGGTAGAAATATCCGCGCCTTGGAATAAAATTTCGTCCGCGGATATTTCCAGGCGCGGGTCGTTCATTATCGCCGCAGCCAGTGTAGATTTTCCGGCTCCGTTTTTGCCGCGGATCACCACTATTTCGCCATCGCCCGCGGATAGCGAAAAATCGGTTATGATTTTTTTTGCGTTTGCGGACACGTTTAGGTTTTTTATTTCAAGCATTTTATTCCTCCAATGCCAGCTTTATAAGATGTTTGGATTCCACCAAAAATTCCATCGGAAGGCGCGACAGTATAGGCGCGGCCATTCCGCCGACGATCAGCGCCGTCGCGTCATTGTGATTTATGCCGTTCGCCGCAAGGTAAAACAGCGCGGCCTGCGGAATCGCCCCCGTGCTGGCTTCGTGCGACGACAGGTTTCCGCCGTTGTTGTGGACGACCGTCGGCAGCGTGTTCGCCGTCGCGTTCGCGCCGATGATTTTCGTATCGCAGTTCGCCGCGCTGCGGGCGCCGCGGGTCGCGTTTCCGAATGAAGTCAGGCTTCGGAAAGTTTGCGTCGAATTTTCCATTGCCACTCCGACCGACATGATGTTCGAAGTCGAATTGTTTCCGATATGAATCATCTTTGTTCCAGTGTCCGCCTGCTGGCATGCGCGCGTCACGCTTAGTGAATAAAAATCCGAGTGCGAGTTTTCGCCCATAAGAACGCTGGACGGGTATTTCCATGTGATCGCCGATCCTATCTCGACCTGGGTCCACAGAAGCTTCGCGTTCGCCGCCACATGGCCGCGTTTGCTGACGAAGTTAAGTATTCCTCCGCGGCCCTGTTTGTCGCCCGCGTACCAGTTCTGCACCGTCGCATATTTTACGATTGCGTTTTCTTTTGCGATCACTTCGACAACCCCCGAATGAAGCTGGTGGTTCGGCCGGCGAGGAGCCGAGCAGCCTTCAAGGTACGATAACTCTGCGCCCTGGTCCGCGACGATAAGCGTGCGTTCGAACTGTCCGATGTTGGCGGTGTTTATTCTAAAATAGCTGGCCAGGTCGACCGGGCATTTCGTATTAGGCGGCACGTAAACAAATGTTCCGTCCGAGAATACGGCGGCGTTTAGGCATGCGAAAAAGTTATCCGCGGGCGGCACCACGGTTCCTAGATTTTCGCGCACAAGGTCCGGGTATTTTTGGACCGCTTTCGAGAAGGGCAGAAATATTATTCCCTGCGCTTCAAGTTCTGCGGATAGCGTCGTGCTTACACTGCCGCTGTCTTCGACCATGTCGACCGCCATGCCCATCAGCGCCGCCTGTTCGTGCTTTGGGATTCTTAGGCGGTCGTAGATTTCTGTTAAATCTTCTGTAGGCGCGACGGGCTTGGACGATTTGAAATAGGTCAGGGCATTATAGTCGATCGGGTCGTAGTTTATTTTCGCCCAGTGAGGCTCGGCCATTTTTTTCCACGCGACGAACGCGTTCAGACGCCAGTCCAACAGCCATGCCGGTTCGTCCCGCAGCACGGAAATCTCACGGATTATGTCTTCGGAAATTCCGGGCTTAATCTTTGTCATTCTTTGACGCCGCCGCCAGTTGCTGCGCCGAGGACAGCACCGTTATAGACTGGCCAAGCAGACCGTCCGAAAACGCCGCCACAAGTATTCCGTCGGGATCCAGCAAAGCTATGCGTTCCAGCATTTTTTTTGCTTTGAACAAAAAAGCCTCGGCATTATTTGCGAATTCGGAATCAAGCTTGATATTGCGGCGAAGCTGTTCCAGCACGAACGGATTCTGATTTTTCGCGTCGATCAGGCCTCCGGTCATTCTCCAGATATTATGTTCGAAAGTTTGTCTGGGCTGAATTTCCAGGCGTTCCAGAATCGGAGTCAGATGGTGGCTTAGTTCCTGGTAGACTATATCAAGGTTATTAATAAATGAATCCTGCTGGTTGTAGGTCGCAAGGACCGTCTGCAGATTTTTCAGCGCGGCCGCGTTCGATTCGGAAATTTTATTCGCGCGGTCCAGTTTTTTCTTGATTTCGCTTGCCACGCCTATGATGACGATAAGCAGCGCCGCTATGATGTAAAGCATATAAAGTTCGGTCATCAATTGATCCTTTCCGTTTGCGGGATTATAAGACGGGAAAAACTAAAAGACAAGACTTTGTTGATTTGTACTTGACAAAAAGATAAATATGTTGCAAAATGTTCTTACGAATCGAAAAAATGTAGGAGATTACAATGATGGCATTCGAAAATCTGTTGAAAAATAAGACGTTTAGGCGTTTGGCTTTTATCGCTTTGACTCCGATTATGTTGTTGGCTATGGCTGGCTGCGGAAGTAATTCCGTGTCGGGCATGGACGGCATAGCGGACGAGCCAAGCTGCATTCCGCGCGACCGCCAAAGCTATATGCCTTCGTGCATAGCAAGCTGCGTAGGTGGAGGCCCGAACCCGGGTAATGTTGATAACTGCAATATGTGGTGTAATATCAGCTTTGAAAATCAGTGCGCCGAGCAGAGGGCTTGTAACGGCGGACGTTAAAATTTTTGGTTGACGAAAGCAAAAATCCATTATAGGATTGTATATGCAAATCAGAAAAGGGAGTTTTCGAGATGAGAGTATCAAGTAATAAATTGGCGGTTTCGGCAAGACGTTTAATGGCCGTTGTGACTGTAACCGGAGTTGGCGTTTTGTTTATGCTTGGCCTGGTGGGTTGCAAAAACAATCCTGTCGCTCCGAACATCGAGGACGAGAAGTGCAATGCCGGTTACTCGCTGGTAGGCGGCCAGTGCGTTGCGGACGAGGTCGAGTGCGGTATAGACGAACAGCCGACGACGGACGGAAAAGGCTGCGAGCCTTTGAAGTGCGGCGAGGGCAAGATACTTGTGCCCGGCAAAGGCTGCGAAACGGACACCACCGGCAATGGCAATGCCAAGATTGAACAAGCTTTGGGTATGATTGCGGACGGCGGGCATTCGGTGTCGGCGATTTCTGTCGCCACGGGTTTGTCAGCGAATGAAATTATAGCGATGCTTCCTGAAAATCTGCGCGTTTTGGCGGGCTTGCATAATGATAAAACGGTTGATGAATTGGAAGCCGCGCAGCTGGAAGCTTCGAGGGCCGAGGCGAGCGAGATGATCGAGAACGGCGGGCATTCGGTGTCGGCTATTGCCGCTGCGACCGGTTTGTCTGTTGCTGATGTTGTTGAATTGGTGTCTGCCGAACTGCGTAATTTCGAAGGCTTTAATAATGACGATACGATCGACGCGATCAAGGCCGCGCTTGAAGCCGCGGAAGCGGAAAGGATTAAGGCCGAGTGCATTGAAGCCGGAATAGCCAACGATTCTACGTTGGGTGCCATTATAGGAGATTGCGGCGCGGTGGCGGCGGATTTTGCCAAAGTTGATCCCAGATTTGTTACTTTTTGGAAGCATGTTAAAGATACGCTTACCATATCGGAAAACGTGGCAAGGTTTGATACAATGGAAGAAATTGTACTTAGAATCGAGATTGGAGCGTGCAATGTTAGAGCAATTATGGAGGATACCGGTTGGACGCAGGCAGATATAGAAGCTTTTCTGCCCGAAGGTTTAGTTGGTTGCCCTGGGTATAGCAGAAATACTGAAATAATGTTTGCAAGGCAAAGCTGTATTATTTCACAATGATTTATGTTTCACGTGAAACATAAATAAAAAAGAGAGCTGTTGCTCTCTTTTTTATTTGAAGATTAAAAACTATAGTCGACGCCATAGCAATTAGAAACGTCCCATTCATAATCGTCCCAGCACCATCTGCATACATTATTGCCATTTGATTTCATGGCTATACAACAATTTTGTGATTGTGGTTCTATGGTATCGGCGCACAAGAGACTGAATCTGTCCGCTAATGTGTTATAAGCTTCTCCATTTCGGCAAAAGAAGTTTGGATCTGTGCAAGGTACGCGGTTGTTTGTTCCCGTACATAAGAATCCATGATCTCCGGCGCAGGATGTGCAGGCTGACTGGCCTGCGTTCGACCAGACTCCATCCAGGCATTGAGCGCGGTGGGTTCCGTTTGATGCGCCGCTGCAGAACCAGCCGGCTTCGCATTCATTGCAGACTTCGGCGTTGTGGTAGAAGCCCGCTTGGCAGGTGAAATTGGTGCCGTCGTTGCAGGTTGCGTTGGCAGGACAGGCGGTGCAGCAATGGCTTTGGTCACCCAAGCATCGTCCGCCGGACCATATGCCCGGCGTTCTGTAGCTGTTAGCAGGACAAGAAGTCGTGACGGGTACACATTCGGTTCTATCGGTGTTGATTTCGGTGCCTGTAAGACAAGGGTTGCTGGATTCGAATACACCGTTTGGGCTTGCTGGGCAGGTGGCCCCTCCGCTTGGGCAGTCTTTGCAACCACGTGGGGAGACACCAGTGTCCCACCATTTGGCTGGAGCTGGACAGTGGGTACAGTTGGCTCCCGCGTGTCCGTGATCGCAAGGGCAGGTATTGTGGCTCCATGTTCTTCCAGGCAACGAGCAAGTGCAGCCCAGCCGGTTTGGATTTGCAGTAGAGTTCTCTACACATGCGACGCAGTTTGTTCCGTTCCAATAGTTATTGGAGGTGTTGCATCTGATGCAGCCAAGGTTCTGGTTGGTGCCGGTATAGGTCCCAAACCAAAAGTTTTCCGTATTGCATACGCAGGCCGTATTATTCGCATTTAGTTTAATTCGGTTTTGCGGGCTGTCGTTGCAGGTATTGCATTCGGCTCCGTTATTTATCACGAAGCCGGCGCAGGCGTTGCATTCGGTTGAGGAATCGGTTGTGTTGCTATATGTTCCTGCTGGACAGGATTCGCAGTTTACTCCTACGCGCCGTTTACCCTGAGGACAAGTGTGGGCAACGCACGCATCATTACTGGCGTTCAATATCCAACCGTTCATGGCGTCGCAGATAAGTCCGTTTGACGCGTCGCAGCGTTCGACCCCTTCGGTGCCGGCGGCCGGGCAGGCGTTGCAGGCGTTGACCAAGAAGAATGTATTTCCTTCGCAAGGCTGGCAGCCGGTCGAGCCTGTGCCATCAAGAAGTCCCCCGGTCGTTACGTTAGGAGGAAGGCATTGGCGACAATGGTTGCGGCTTAGACCGATGGTCGGTTGGAAGAAGCCTGGCAGGCAGGGTACGCAGTCACTGCCTACGCGCTGCTGGCCCGTAGGGCATAAGGTTTGGGCATTCGGGTCAAATAATCCCCCCCATGCGCCGCCCGGGCAAATAAAGGAAGTACAAGAAATGGGATTGCAAGTGTAAAAAGGATGTCCGCAGTCACCCCCCCCTCCGCAAACATGCGAAGCATAAGGGTCGCCGCCCAAAGTATTGGCATAGGTCATCATGTGGTTTAATTGATTGTTGGATAGGCCGGATTGGCAGGATCTATTTTTAGGCCATACGCGCAGCCAATCGGTAAAGGATAAAGGCGGACTGTCCGAATCCGTTTCAAACGGAAGAGCATTGGTATTGGCTATGTTTTGCTGCCCCGGTTCGCCGATTATGTTCAGGTCCGATTGATTTCCCCATAGCGCGGTGAACAGAGATATGTCCCCCTTGAGATTCATCGAATTAGTGAACGAGTTGCGCAGCGCGACGACCGAGTGCTGAAGTATGGTTCTTGACGGGATGAAGTCGACACCCGTAATTTCATCGAAGGTTTCGATGAAAAGTTTTTTCAGCATTTCGCGCGCGACAAGCGAATTCACGCCAAGGGCCGTATCGTTTTCTATACCGCCCGCGGCCGCGGCTTCGGCGCGCAGCGCGTCTATTGCGGCGTCTCCGCAATCTTTCGCATAGCAGCAGCTGGCTCTGTTGCCCCAAAGCGCGCAGGTGTTGCTGTTCCAAGTGTTGACAGGCGACGGCACGGGTTGCGCGCGTGCGGATTTGGAACTTGTATAGAACCAGCCAAGAACCGTTTCAGGAGCGGTTTTGAGATTATTTTCGATCGCCGCGCTGAATATCGCGTTACCTTGTCCTTCGAACAGAGGCCCGTGCCAATCGCCCCATATATCCCTTATCACAAGATCGATGTTTTTGCAGTCGTCGTGATCGGCGCGATCCGCAGTGCATTTGAACGTTTCGCCCGCGCAGGCGCGGACTTCGCTTAGGCAGGACGCTTCGTTAACCAATGTAAAATCCGCCGCGCTGTTCCGGTTCTCGCCAACCATTCGCGAACGTTTGTCGAACGCAAGCTGGCAGAACCCTCCGAGGATCTCGCACGCTAAATCGCTTGCGTGCCACATGCTTGGGTCGCATCCGCTCCACAAACGGCCGTCCATGCCCACGCAGTCGCGCATCAAGCAATCTTTGCCGACTTGGAGGCATCTTTTGTATATCAGTTGGCGTTCCTGGACAAGTATTATGTCTTGGATATGAGGCCTGTCCGCCGCAAGGATCATTTGGCAGCTGTCCGTTATGTTCTGGCAGATCAGTCTTTGCGAGCGTAAGCTTTCCAATTCCAAAACTCCCAGCGCAAGGTTAGAAACGGCTTCCAGTCCCGCGCGCGCCTGGCCAAAGCAGGCCGAAATCAGTTTGGTGCAGTCTTGGCGCACCGCGTCAACCATGCGTCTTTGCGCGACGCGTATATTGCCGATCGCATCAAACAGAAAACTGTTCCATACCGCGTCCGCTTCCCTTTGACACGCATCCAGCGCGCTGCTGACCATAGGACGTTTCGAGTTAAGCAGTCTGCGGAAGTTCGTTTCGTTGCCGTCAAGGCTGCTTTCCAAGAGGTACAGGTTCGGCGTCAGGATCGGGCGACCAGAGTTTCTGTTCACGAACTGGCCGGTTACGTCTATGCAAAGCTCGTACTCGGGGCCGCAGACCGCCGGCAGGCGCATTTGCTCTTGAAGTTTGGCTTTGCAGGCGATCGCGCTGTCAGAATTGCGATCAAAGTCGGCGGCAAGCCTGGCTTCGTCAAGAAGAGCGCCGCCCTGCGCCACTTGCTGCAGCGCGGTGTCCGCCACGCGTCCGTAACCGCGCTCGATCGCGGCGCAGTCCTGTTCGATCAGCATCATGTACGCGCTGCGGGCCATTTCTAAATCCTGGTCGCTGCATTCGTTCGCAACCATTCTGCGGCAGGACGAATGCGTATAGTCAAAAAGTTCACGGCCGAACAGTTCGCGCGCGCGGCTATGTCCGCCAAGCCAGTCATCTGCGACGGGCGCATTCATGTCGATATTCAAAATTATCGCTTCCGATACCGTAGCGCGGCCGCCCGGCATGACGCCTTCCGCTATGCCGTCAAGAAACGCGCGGTTCGCAGTGCGGTCGCGCTGTGCGGTAAAGGCCGCTTCGCCCGCGGTGGCTTCCAGCGCGGCGATGGCCTGATCCGCCGTCGCGCCCACAAGCACAAGGTTTTCCTGATGGTCTTTCAGACGGTCCTGAGCGGCTTCGATATTCGCTTGAAATCTGATCAGATCATGCACCCGGGCCGAGCAGGCGCACCGGCGAAATTGAGCGTCCCGCGCGGCGCAGAATTCATCCATGCAGGAAAAGTACGCCGCGCGGCAGATTCCGTAAGGGGTCGCCGCTTGCATTTGATCCGTTGCGATTGCGGTTCGCGCTATGCCCGCGCGTCCGGCGGTTGCGCCGCGGGCCGAAGTTTGTGCCGCGCTGCGGGCGATTCCTGGTTGCGAGCGCGCGCCTGCGGCCGAAACGGCCGACCGACCGCGCAGTGCGTTGTTTATTGGCATTTCACCGACCATGGGTTGAAGTTGCCGACCACCGGGAATCTGTCCACGCGCGATAGCTGTGCGGGTTTGCGTCGCGCCGGGCGCTTGGCGGGTTGCGACTTCGCGTTCCGGCGTTGCGCCGCGCGGAGTTGCGTCGGCGCTGCGTCCCCTTGGTTGAGGCGCGGTTTCACGCGGGATCGCCGTGCGGGCTTGGGTCGCGCGCGATTCAGAGGTCTGAGTGCCGCGGGTGGCGGCAGCCGGGGTGGTGCGGGCTTGTTGCGGGGTTGTGCGCGCAGCGCGTTGCTCTTCCGCCGAAAAACCGACAGAAAACAGGCATGTTGCCAGCAAAGCAAATGTTAATACCTTCCTCATTTGCGCGATCTTAGCAAAAATCATAAGGGCGGGTCAAAGGCAAAAAGTAAAAAATAATCCTAAATAAAATCCATTATCCTCTTGATTTGTACGAATAAAATGTTATATAGTGTGTGCATTATCCCATAGATTATCAAAGAGGTTATTATGTCATTGCCATACATGCCAAGCTCGACCGCCAGATGGCTGGTGGAAAATACCGCCCTTACATTCGATCAAATCGCCGAGTTCTGCGGACTTCACGAGTTGGAAGTAAAGTCCATAGCAGATTCCGAGACGTCCAAAGTACAAGGCCTTAACCCCATACTTTCCGGGCAGATCGACAAGGAAGAAATCGAACGATGCGAAGCGGATCCCGCTTTGCGTCTGCAGCTGAAAGAAGGGTTTGTAAACAGCAAGGAAAAAATCGCCAAGAAATTCCGGTATACGCCCATGAAACACCGCCAGCACCGCGGAGGCGGAATATTATGGCTGATCAGAAACTATCCCGTGCTTAGCGACACCACGATCGCCAAGCTTATGCGTTCGACCAAGGCAACCGTATCCATGATGCGAAGCAAAACCCACAAGTCATACGGAGATACTGAAATTTCAAATCCCGTCGTGCTGGGGTTGATTTCAGGGGTCGAGCTGAACGAGCTTGTCGAAAAAGCGCAGCGCCGGGCCGAAAAGGCAGCCAAGGAACAAAAAATTGATGAGTAAAAATATCAGCGCGACCGCGAAATTTCTGATCGACAGCCTGCCGCTGACATTGCAAAAACTTGCCGAACAAAGCGTTCAGGACGGTTTTGTCGCTTTGGACGCGCTCCGCGCCGCAGTGATCGCCAGCGACGATCCGGAAATAAATTTCGACGAAATAAAAGATTTCTTTAGGAACGATTTAGAGGTCGAACTGGCCGAAGATTCGGGGCCTTGTGCAAAAGACTCTATGTTCGGGGACGAACTTGACGACGAGAGTTCCAAAAAGGCCGATATAAAAGACGACCAGTCGCAGGTCGAAGACAGCGACGATTACGAATTTTACGCTCAGCAGCTTATCCGATCAAACGTCGGGGCGATAAACATCGGACAGGATTCCGTTCAATCATATCTGCGTCAGATCGGACAGGTTCAGCTGTTAAGCAGCGCCGGGGAAATCGCCATAGCGCAGCGAATCGAAGTCGCCAATAATCTTGCCATATACGGACTTTGCGAAAACCCTATGACGATCCGCTTTATGCTTGACTTGTACCACCAGCTGCTTGAAGGCCAGATACGCCTTAGAAACATAGTCAATCTTGAAAACATGTATTCATCCGAGGCCGAGCTGAAATCCGTCCAAGAATTGGACGAGGCTTTGCGCGCAAGCGGTTCCGAAGACATAGAAGATTTGGTCGGAGAAGAGAACGAGAGAATAGCTTCGGAAGAAGAGGAGGAAGAGGAAGAAGAGACCGCCGAAGGAGAAGAGAAAAAAGAACGCGACGGAAAGAGTTCCAGCGGCGTGTCGATCTCGTCGATGGAAGAATCCTTGATGCCAATGGTCTTGGAGCTGTTCGCCGACATAGAAAAGCAATTCAAGCAGATCGAGACGCTTCAAAGACAGCGCATAGACATAATGACCGGCGCGATCAAGCCCGATCCCGCAATCGAGAAAAAATACACAAGCGTAAGAAATTCTATGTTCGACAAGGTGATCAAAATTCGCCTTCACGACGACCGGGTGGCCGAAATCATGGAGCGACTGACGTCGAAATCGACTTTGCTTGCCGGATTAGAGGGAAAGCTGATGCGGTTGGCGACGGGATGCAAGATCAAGCGCGAAGAATTTATGGAACAGTACGAAGGACGCGAACTAAACAAAAACTGGGTCAAGAATTTGGCGCGGCTTAAAAATTCCGCTTGGGACAAGTTCGTCAAAAAGCACGAGAACGACATAAGCAAAGTGCGCGCCGAGATACTTGAGATAGCCTTGGCCACGGGACAGCCGACCGGGGAATACAAGCGCGTCGTCGAAATGGTGCGGCGCGGACAGACCGAGGTCGCGCGCGCCAAGCGCGAAATGATCGAGGCGAACCTGCGACTTGTTATAAAATCCGCGAAAAAATCTTCCAGCCGCAGTTTGGGATTGGAACTTTCCGACCTGGTGCAGGACGGGAACATCGGTCTTATGAAGGCGGTCGACAAGTTCGACTACCGCCTTGGATATAAATTTTCGACTTATGCGACGCACTGGATTCAGCAGGGAATACTTAGGTCGATCGCGGACCAGGCCCGCACTATCCGCATACCGGTTCACATGATCGACAATATTCACAAAATCAACCGAGTGTCACGCCAGTTCGTACACAAGCACGGACGCAGCCCGACCCCGGAAGAATTGTCCAAGATAGTCTATATGCCGGTTGAAAAAATTCACAAGGCTTTGAAAGTAAACCTTAAACCCGTGTCGCTGGAAGGACCTTTGGGCGGCGACGACGACAGCTCGCGGATGGAGATAATAGCCGACGAAAACGCGCGCGATCCGTTCCAGTCCGCCGTGCAGAAAAACATCCGCCAGGTGTTCACGAAACTTTTGGCCGAACTGACTCCGACCGAAGAAAACGTTCTGCGCCAGCGTTACGGCATGAACACGAACCGCACTTTGACGCTTGAAGAAGTCGGCGAGCATGTAGGCGTCACGCGCGAACGCATACGCCAGATTCAGGAGAAGGCCATTCAGAAACTGCGCCATCCTACACGCGCCCGCAAACTGCGATCTTTTTACGAAGAGTAATAAAAATGAAGTTTCTTGATGTCGCTAAGATTTTTGTAAAGGCGGGCGACGGCGGTAACGGCTCGGCTCATATGCGGCGCGAAAAATACATCGAATACGGCGGGCCCGACGGCGGAGACGGAGGGCGAGGCGGAGACGTGATATTCCGCGCTAGGCCGAACGTCAACACTTTGATAGATTACCGCTTTAAGAGGCATTTCTTGGCGCCGAACGGCAAGGCGGGATCCAGCAAGCAGAAGACCGGCGCAAGCGGCGAGAATCTTGTATTGGAGGTTCCGACCGGCACGGTCATACTTTCCGAAAATCTTCAGGTCGAGTATGCCGACTTGGATCAGGACGGCGCCGAGTACCGCGCGGTCAAAGGCGGAAACGGCGGATGGGGGAACGTGCATTTCAAGTCTCCGACCAATCGCGCTCCGCGTCAGGCTAACGACGGTTTGCCAGGAGAAGAACGCACGGTGGTGCTGCAGTTAAAGCTTATCGCCGACATAGGGCTTATCGGATTTCCGAACGCAGGAAAATCCACTTTGCTTTCGGTTATAACCGGCGCGCGGCCGAAAATCGCCGATTATCCGTTCACCACTTTGGCTCCGCAGCTTGGGGTCATGTACGCGCACGATAAAGAATTCGTTATCGTCGATCTGCCGGGACTTATCGAAGGTGCGGCCGAAGGCGTAGGGCTTGGCGATAAATTCCTTGCTCATGCCGAGCGCACGCGGTTGATTCTGCACTTGATCGACGGCACCGAGGAAGATTGGGCCGCAAGGTACAAGGCCATTCGGCACGAGTTGGATTCGTACGGATTCAATCTGATCAACAAGCCCGAAATAGTGGTCGTGAACAAAATGGATTCAGTGGACGCGAGCGACTGGAAGGCGCGCATGGCCAAATTAAAACGCGCCGCCAAGGGACGCGAGATAGTATCAATTTCAGCAGCCGGGCGGCTGGGCCTTGACGAGCTGAAGGCTGCGGTCGAAAAAGAGATGGGGAAGTAGAATGGATTTAACTTTGGAATTTTCAGATATACGCGAGGCGATTGACACGCTTAGGGGGTATCTTTGACCCGGCCAAATTAAAGGCCGATCTGGCGGATTTGGAAGCCCAGGCAAGCGATGAAAATCTTTGGAATGACGCGGACAAGGCGAAGACCGTTCTGCAAAAAAAATCAGCCATAGAAAAAAAGATAAACGATTTCGAGTCGCTGGTTTCGGATTTTGCGACGCTGAAAGAATTGTACGATCTTGATAATAACGACGCGGATGTCGCGGTTGCCGTTTCAGCCCTGCACAAGCGCGCTTTGGCCGCCAAGGACATGACTTTGTTTTCCGGCGAGGCCGACAATAACAACGCATTTTTATTCATTCAGGCCGGAGCCGGCGGGACCGAAGCGCAGGACTGGGCCGGAATGCTGTACCGTATGTATGTCCGATGGGCCGAACGGAAAGGATTTGCGGTAGAAGTGATAGAAGAGCATCACGGCGAAGAGGCAGGAATGAAATCCGCCACGCTTCGCATAATCGGCGACCGTGCTTACGGCTGGCTGAAGAACGAAGTCGGAGTGCATAGGTTGGTGCGCATATCGCCGTTCGATTCGAATGCGCGGAGGCATACTTCGTTTTCTTCCGTCGACGCGTGGCCCGACGTATCCGACGACATAAATATCGAGATCAATGACAAAGACCTGCGAATAGATACCTATCGTTCCAGCGGCGCGGGAGGACAGCACGTCAATAAAACCGACAGCGCCGTGCGTATCACGCACTTGCCGACCAACGCCGTCGTGCAGTGCCAGACCGAGCGTTCGCAAATTCAGAACCGTGAGACAGCTATGAAAATGCTGAAATCGAAGCTGTACGAGCTTGAGATGCGCAAGCGCGAAGAAGCCGAAAACGCCGCGCTTGCTACGCAGAAAAAGATCGAGTGGGGCAGCCAGATAAGGTCGTATGTGTTGCAGCCGTATCAGATGGTGAAAGATCTGCGCACCGGGGTCGAGCGCACAGATCCAAATAATGTCCTTGACGGCGACATAGACGATTTCATGATCGCCAATCTGAAGAAATAAGGACAAAAAATCCCGGCAAGGTTTTTCGTTTGCGGTCTATATCGTCCACTACGCTTCGGAAAACGAACCCTTGCGGAGGCACAATAGTCCAGGCGCGGGTTCGTTTTCCTTGGTATTGAACGATCTATCCTTGCAAACGCGACCTTGTCGGGATTTTTTGGGTAGTTATTTTGATTGACAAAATAGATCGGGGGGGGGTATTATGCAGTAAGTCGGGAGGCTTTTATGATACATTGCAGGATATTTTACAGCATCGAGATAGCTGCGCCTATAGGTAAGATTTTTGATGTGATTACCGATTCGAATTTTACTCCGAAATGGGTACCGGTTGTTGTGAGCGAAACTAGGATAGGCCCTATGCAAATCGGCGCGGTTTTGACCAGTCAGCTTACGAACGGAGAATCGATCGAGATGACCGTGGATAAATTACAATTTCCTACAGAGTTCGGCTTGGCGATCGGCGAATGGCACGAAGAGTACCAGCTTAGTCCGATAAATGAAAATCTGACCAAGATTAGAATAGCAGAGTGGGAAGGTGACGAAAACGATGTTTACGGCGGATTGCCGACAAAACTTGCCGCTTTGAAAAGGCTTATAGAACAAGGCAAAGGCTGGAACGAGTAATAGATTCGTTATTAAGCAATATACAAATCAACCCGCAAACTTAAAGAGTTTGCGGGTTATTCTTTTTAATTCGGCATATTTGACTTTTTGCAGCCTTTGCCTTCCTTCATCATATCGGGCATTTCGACGCCGCAGGATTCAAACGCCGCCTTGGTGCATGCGCGCGCGGCTTTCATCGCAGCCTTGGCCGCTTCATCGTCGTCTTTTTGGAATTTGGCTTTCGGGCAATTGTGCTGGGCTACGCAGGCCTGCTGTTCGGCGGTCAAATGATCCGATGCGCGCCAGATTTTCTTTTCGGCAAAAGCCGCCACGGGTATTGTTGCAAACGCCGCCAGTATTATTAAGTTTTTCTTCATGGGTTTCCCTTTTTGATTTAGTTGTTAAATTTTCCCGAGCGCGGGAAGCCGACCGGGACCGTTTGGCCTTGGGTTCCGCGTTTTCCAATATAGGGTTTTATATCGTCCAGCTTTGTTGTGCCGCGGCCGGTGGTCCAGGTCAGACCCGATTTTTTCGGGAAGACCGACGCGTCCACGGTATAAGTTTTTTCCGCGTTGTATTTCTGCAGCACAACGCCTTTGCCGCGCGCCATTTCCGGGATTTCGGCCAGGTCGATCACAAGCAGTTTATCGTTCGAGCCGCTGAAAGCCGCCATAAGGTTGTCGCCGTCCGGAATTTCGCGACACAGGACCGCCGGGTTTTTCGAGTCCGCATTCATAATCTGTTTCCCGTTCTTGGTCTGCGCCAGGCAGTTGGATCCGTCCACGATAAATCCGGTTCCGCGGCGCGCCATTAACAAATATTTCGCGCTTTGGTTCAACGGAAACGCCGCGATGATTTTTTCATGCGCGCCAAGGTCGATCATAAGTCTGACGCTTTCACCGAAACCGCGCGCGCCGGGCAGCGTATTGGCGGCCAGCGTGAACATTTTACCTTCGGATCCGAACAGATTTATTTTATCCACCGTGTTGGCGTGGAACGCGAATTCAAGCGCGTCGCCGTCTTTAAACTTCATATCGTCCAGCGCGCCAAGATCAAGGTGGCCTTTGGCTGCGCGTATCCATCCAAGTTGCGACAACATTATAGTCAGGGGTTCTTTTTCGATAAATTCATCGACGTTCACCGCCGTTTCCTGGCCCGCGGGCTGCCATGCGGTGCGGCGTTTTCCGATAGCGGTTTTTTTCGAAAATTCGTTTTGGATTTCCTGGAAGATTCCGCGCATTTCCTCGTTCTGTTTTTCGGGGCTTTTTAACAGCGCGTTCAATTCCCTTTGTTCCGCGCGCAACGCCTTGTCCTCTTTTTTGATTTCCATTTCTTCAAGTTTGCGCAAGGACCTTAGGCGCGTGTTCAGCACAAATTCGACCTGGGTTTCGGTAAGGCCGAATTCCGACATAAGCTGCGCTTTCGGATCGTCTTCCTCGCGGATTATTTGTATCACGCGGTCAAGATTCAAATACGTGACCAGCAAGCCCGCCAAGACTTCCAGACGGCGCGCGATATTACGCAGGCGGTGTTCGGCGCGGCGCGTCAGCACGATGCGCTGATGCGTTAAAAATTCGACCAAAACATCCTTGATGGGCATGACGCGCGGGCTGCCCGTGCTGTCCACCACGTTGAAGTTCATATTAAACCGCGATTCCAATTCCGTGACCGCGAACAGGTGCGCCATAACTTTGTCCGCCGGCACGTTCCTGTTTTTCGGAGCGATCACTATTCTTATATCCGACGCGGACTCGTCGTTTATGTCGTCCACCAGCGGCAGTTTTTTCTGGTCGATCATTTCCGCTATCTGTTCCACAAGACGGGTTTTCTGGCCCGCGACCGCATAGGGAATTTCGGTAATAACGATTTGGTATTGTCCGTGCGACAATTCTTCGGCGTGCCATTTGGCGCGTATGCGGAACGCTCCCTTTCCGGTTTCGTAATTTTTTACTATGGTTTCGAAGCCGTCGATCAGCACTCCGCCCGTTGGAAAATCCGGACCGATCAGCTTTTTCATAATCTGCTGGGTCGTAGCTTCGGGTTTGTCCAGCACAAGCAAAAGCGCGTCGATCGCTTCGGACACGTTGTGGGTCGGGATATTCGTGGCCATGCCGACCGCGATGCCGGTCGAACCGTTAGCCAGCAGGTTCGGGAAAGCGCCGGGCATAACCACCGGTTCGTCCGTAGTGCCGTCGAAGTTCGGCGCGAAGTCCACCGCGTCGTCTTCCAGCCCCTCCATTATACGCATGGCGGCCTGGGTCATTTTTGATTCGGTGTATCTGTAAGCCGCCGCCGGGTCCCCGTCTATGTTTCCGAAGTTGCCCTGGCCGTCGACAAGCGGATACCGCACTGAAAAATCCTGCGCCAGACGGACCATGGCGTCATATACCGACGTATCGCCGTGCGGGTGGTATTGACCAAGCACGTTTCCTACCACGGCCGCGCATTTTCTGAAACCAGAGGCAGGGCCAAGCTTTTGTTTAAGCATAGAAAATAGGATGCGACGATGCACGGGTTTCAGACCGTCGCGAACGTCCGGCATGGCGCGCGCAACTATGGTCGAGACTGCGTATGACAGGTAACGCTCGGACAGGGCGTCTATAAGTTGCGAAGAATCTATATTTTCTTTGATTTCAGGCATGGAACCCAGTATAGCCCAAATAATAAGGGCAGTTCAAGGATTAATTATGCGCGCACGAGGCAAGGTGAGGGGCAACAAGTTTGTTTTCCGCGTCCGTTAACGGTTCGACCGCGATTATAAAGCAACGCGAGTGATCCTTGATCATAAACACCTTGGTTCCGGTTCTGCGGCCTTGCTGCATTTGCTGCATCTGAGCCGAGGTTAGGAATGGATTCTGGGTTGTAATAGGATTGGTAAGCGCAGCCTGCACGACTTGCGATGCGGTTGCGAAATCATGTATGGCATAATTGGAATTAACGGTCATAAGTATTTGCGTTGCTCCCGCCGCTTTGCCAGAGGCGCCGCCACCACCGGAACCCGGAAACGCCGTCGCGCCGCCCGATGCCGGGGCATTCAGTTTATTAGGATCGGTGAAGGCTTGGTTAAGCTGATGGCTTACCAGCGCCGTCGCCGCCTGTTGCAGCAGAGTCGGGCTTGTATCAACGCGATGCTGGACCGCTTGGAACTGCATATTTTCACCGCATGCCGCATTCATTCTATTTACGAATCCGGCCGCGATCGTGTCCACTCTTGTTTCCCAGCCGGCCGCTTTTTTCGACGCGTCCAAACTGATCAATTTATTCACCCAACCCCATACGTCGCCACCCACGTTGCCCGCGTTCAAGAATTGCTGGACCATGGCGCGGCTTCCGCCCAGGACGCCCGCGCCGCAGCTTGCGGTAAGCATGGATTCAAGCAGGCTGGACGATTCGTTCGCATAGATCATAGTGGTTTGATGGCAGGACAAAGCTGCCGCAAGTTCGGCGCGCGCATCCATGCAGGCCGCCGACCGCTGTTGAGCAAGACGTCCGGCCATCATAGACATAGACAAGAAATTCATAATTTCCTGCTGCACGAACGGAGGACAAAGACGCGCGACCGTATTAACCGGGGTGCCTTGCGCCCTTGTGACTATGTTATATTGCGGCATCAGATCCGTGAAATCGCGCGATATGCAGAGCAGGGCCCAGTTATAAAGCTCTCCCTCGCTTGCATATTGGCAGCGACCCTCGTAGACTCCCGGCACTACGGTCATATCGCCGCAGTATTTCGCAAGGCATTCGTAAATCCTTTGCCTGCAGGCCGTGTCCACGTCCGGGGTATGAGTCATATAATGTTGCTGAAGCTGGTGCTGGCGAAAGCCGGCGGCTTGGCCCGCATGCCCTCGCTGTTGGGAATTGGATGAAGTTATGACTCCGGTTTTTGATGCGCCCGGCGTATTCGCGCCCATATTGGCGGCCGCGCCAATTGGCGCAAGCGCCAATAAAACAAACAAAAGATAGTTTGGTTTCAACATTTTCCCTCTTACTTTGCATTCTATCAAAAAAGGGAGCCCAGCGCAACTACTTTATAAGCTTTCGGACTATATCGGGGATGTCATCGGCTTTGACGCGTTCCTGCTTCATAGTGTCCCTGTGGCGGATCGTAACCGTTCCGTCTTCAAGGCTTTGGTGATCGACCGTTACGCAGACCGGAGTTCCGATTTCATCGTGTCTGCGGTAATTCTTTCCGATATTGCCCGAGTTTTCGATCACAGTGCGGCCAAGCCCAAGCGCTTTTAGTTCCCCATGGATTTTTTCAGCCAAAGTCAGAAGTTCCGGCACGTTGCGCGCCAACGGTATAACAGCAGCCTTTATCGGCGACAGGGTCGGTTTCAGTTTCAGCACTACCCGGCTGTTGCCTTCGCCAAGATCTTCTTCCGTATAAGCGTTGTCCAGCACCGCGGCCATGCAGCGGTGCGTGCCCATAGCCATTTCGATCACGAACGGGATATAGGTTTCCCCGGTTTGCGGGTCGCTGTAAGAAAGCTTGGCGGTCGAGTCTTTGTTTTCCATAACTTTGGCTTGGATATTGAAATCCTTTTGATTTTTGGTGTGGCTGCCCAGGTCGTAGTCTTGACGGTGGTGGAGGCCTTCGACCTCTTCAAATCCAAGTCCGGCGAATTCGTATTGCAGGTCGAACGCGGCCTTGGCGTAGTGCGACAGTTGCTCGTGCTCTTGCTCGCGAAGTTTTTCGGCCGGTATGCCCAGCGACACCCACCATTTTCTGCGTTCGGCCTTCCAGTATTCGTACCATTTCATGCCTTCGGAAGGGTGCACGAAGTATTGCAATTCAGCCTGTTCGAATTCGCGCATGCGGAACACAAAGTTGCGCGGAGTTATTTCGTTGCGAAAAGCCTTGCCGATCTGCACAAGTCCGAACGGAATCTTGCGCGAGGCGCTGTCCAAAACGTTTTTGAAATTAATAAAAGTAGTGGTCGCGGTTTCAGGGCGTAGGTACGCGTTGATTTCCCCGTCCGTTACCGCTCCGACCGCAAGGCCCATCATAAGTTTGAAGTCGCGCGGCGCAGTCAGGTCGGTCGAATTGCAGGCGTCGCATTTCGTTTGGTCCTTCATATTATCCTGGCGCATACGGATATGGCATTTTTTACACTCGACCAGCGGATCCGAAAAACCACCTTCGTGCCCCGAGTATTGCCAGGCTTTGCGGTTGCTTATCAGCGCGGCCTCCATGCCGTCGATATCGTCGCGTTCGTAGACCATGCTGCGCCACCATGTTTCGCGGATATTCTTCATAAGTTCGACCCCCAGAGGGCCAAGATCCCAAAATCCCTTGAGTCCGCCGTAGATTTCCGATCCTTGGAACGCGAAACCGCGGCGTTTGCAAAATGAGGCCAGATCTTCAAGCGATTTTAGTGGCATAACATATTCCTTTTCGTTTAGCATGCGTATTATATAGATGAATTGTAAAAATGCAAATAGAAACAAACGGCATCATAATCGGTCTTAGAAATTACGGCGAGAGGGCTTTGATAGCCAAGGTTCTGACGCAAAGCCACGGCGTATTGGCAGGGATCATACGGGGCGGACAGACGTCAAAACGACGGCCGATGACCGGAATGCAGGGCGAAGTCGTATGGAGCGCGCGGCTGGAAAGTCATCTTGGCGCCATCCGGTTTGTCGCCGGGCGAAATTTGGCCGCAATGCTTATGAACAATGAGGACACGCTGGCCATAATGAATTCCGCGTTCGCCATGATCGCGGATTTTCTGCCCGAGCGAGAAGCGCACGAAGACGTGTATTTCGCCACTTTGAAGTTGTTGGCTGGCAATCCGGGAGTAGAGGATTATTTAAAATGGGAGACAGAATTGCTGGCGTCGATAGGGTACAGTCTTGATTTTTCAAAGTGCGGCGGGTGCGGCGTATTCAAGGATTTGACGCATTTGTCACCCAAAACCGGACGGGCCGTTTGCGCCGCGTGCGCCGAACCTTACAAGGACAAGTTATTCGCGCTGCCTTTGGGGATAGATCAATTGGGACATTTCTTTGGGATGTTCGCGGTCAAGAAATTGCCAGTTGTCCGCAGCCGGATTTTATGATATAATCCGGGAAGTAGGAGAAGAATCATGTTTAGATTTATTTTAGTTTTGGCGCTGGCGATTGCGCCGCTTGCGGCCGAAGCTTCGGTCGTTCGTAACACAAAAGCCGCCAACAGACCGATCGCGACGCCGCAATTGAACCGCGCCGCCGTGCAAGTCAGGACTCCGGCGACGATAAGTAATAATGCCGGCGCGGCAAGGCTTGCCGTCACGCAGATGTTGAACCAACAGCAGAAAGCCGGCACGACGATCATAAACAACAATCCGGCCAATCCAGCGCCCGACCTTACCGATATTTGGGACGAGATAAATAATTTAAACAGTGAAGTGGTTTTAATTTGGGCCGCGATAAACAATATAGATATAGACGTAGACTTGGACGGATACGCCACCGAAGAATGGGTGTTGGAACAGCTTGCCGGGTTGTCCCTTGGATCGGGAGCGAAAGGCGATCAGGGAGAGCCGGGTCCGCAAGGCATTCAAGGAGAGCAGGGAGTTGCGGGACCAGCGGGGCCGCAGGGAGAACCGGGGACTTTGGCCGATCTGCCGGACAATATAGTTTACTATAACCTGTTCGATACGAACAAGCGCATGATCGGAAGCGAAACCGTCGGGGACGTTTTTTATGTTCAGACTCCGCCGCTGCCTTAATTTTGTCTGTATATTCGCGATGATGCCGTTCGCCGCTTCGGCCGCGGGGCTTGTCGCGAGCGTCGAATATGCCCACGAATATTTGCGGCATAGGCACGATATAACGATCGCCGCTAACGCGCATCCGAAGCAGATCATCAATGTACACTATCTGCTGTATCTTGTGGACAGGGCCAATGACGGACGCACAAGTTATTACGCAGGGCCTTTTTCTACAAAACAGATAGCGACCGATGTCGCGGTGCGCGATGCGATTGATCGCTTGGTGGTGATACCTGAAAAATGCCCGCTGCCGGATCCTTGGGTTCCGGGAGCGTGTTGGGGCAATATAGTGGGACAGGGAAATTTTTCTTGGGGAAACAACGCTTTTTTTGACGCATTCCTATCCGAATTTTGGACGCCGCCAAGGGATACGAAACTTCCCGACGATTTTATGAACTGCGTATACGGTTACCAGCCGAATTCGTTTTTATCCGGAATGTTTGGAAATTCGGATTTGACCGAGTTGCCCGAGTGTTTCCTGGCGCATATAACCGGATGCCCTTGGACTTTGCTTAACGCCACGTTCAGCAGTTCCAAGTTGGAATCCATACCGAATAATTTCATGCCCGCTATGACGGAAATGATAGACGCTCGGGATAATTTTAACACGACGTTCGCCGGCACGCAGATACAAAGCACCGGGGATAATTTCCTTGCGAATCTTGAAAGAATCCAAGGTTGGTCGTCCAGTAGCGGAGGGTCGCATTTCTATGCAACGTTCGGATGGACAAGCAGACTTAGTTCGATAGGCAAGAATTTTATGGGCAAACTTCGGACGATAGACAGCAGCTATCGGGATTTTCAAAGGATGTTTTCGCAGACCTCGGCACTGAAGACCTTGCCAAACGATTTTTTCAAAAGTCTTGAATCAATAAACAACAGCGAAATGATGTTTGATTATATGTTCACCAATTCGGGTTTGGAAACGCTTCCGGATAATTTATTTCCTAAATTAGAGGAGATGAACGGCGGCAGAAATAATTTTGCCGGCGCGTTTTCGAATTCCAAGCTTACCTTGGTTGGAAAAAACTTTATGCCAAGCCTAAGGGTGGTGACCAATAACGATTTTTTTATGAGGATGATGTTCGAGGGGCTTGACTCGCCGAGCGTTTCAATAGGAAGCGGGTTTATGAAAAATCTTAGGCAAATCACGGGAAGTTCGTATTTCATGAACAATATGTTTTCATGGTATTCGGGCGGCGTAGTTTTACAAGACGATTTCTTGGAAAATATAGAAAATGTCATGGGCAGCGCGAATTTGATGGATAGTACTTTCGCAGGAACCAATATGACCAGGACGCCGAATAATTTTCTTCCAAAAGTCGGAGGCGACGTCGCGCCCGGGTTCTTTAGTGGGACGTTTGGAAACATATCCAATCTTGAGACGGTATCTTTGGGGTCTTACTTTGTTTCCGCGCCTTCTGGAACGGACGTCATGAACGGAACGTTTTCAAAATCGGGCAACGGATCGTTGAAAATTTGGCTTTGGTATAACACGGCGCTTGTTCCGGTTATAAACGAAATGTGGAATTGGCTGCCCGGTTGGTCGGATTATACGATTGATTACATAGGCTCGATGGGATTAAGCGCCGATAGGGTGGAATCAATTCATGTGCCGGCGAATCTATTAGACGCTTATAAAAATAATCCGAATTGGGAAGCGGTTGCGGATAAATTCGTGGCAATTCGGTGCAGCGATATACTTGGCGCGCCCGCGAACGGCGTGCCGCACCGCGCGCTTGCCGAGTTGCAGACCGTAGTCGGCGACGTCGGCGGCGCAAAATGGGCCCAAGTCGTGGCCGGAGGGTACTGCGAATAAAGTCCTTGATTTTAATTTTTAGCGGTGTTAGATTTCGGCGTTAAAAACAAAGGATGAAAATCATATGACAAAAAGAAATATAGCTTTGACAGCGATCGGCTTCGGATTGACCGCAGTGGTTTATGTTACTTTGAACGGTGGAAAATTGGTAAAACTGTTAAAAGTAATGGTAAGCGAAGGCAAACAATCTTTCAGCGATTCCATGAATCATGTTCATACTTATGCCAGCGAAGTGGGATTGGAAGAAACTAAGAATATGCAAATAATAAAAGAAGAAACGCGGCAGGGATATTGGAACAGACAGTAATTAAAATCCCCGGTAAAACCGGGGATTTTTTATATGCACTTGACCAGCCAAAGGTCATAGTTTTCGTCTTCTAACGGATTCGCTCCGGGAGAGCTTTGCAACATCCAGCCCGAGAATACGCGGGATTCGCGGTTATCGTTCCCCGTTTTATTTATTTGAAAAAACGCCGAGTAGTCTTCGGGTTGAAATTCAGGAGCGGCAAGGCAGGTCTTGACGGTTATGTCCAGTTTTTCAAAATTGGAAGTTTGTCCGACCGGAAGCCGCAGCTGTCTTGTGCGGCCCGAGGTCTTATCCAGCACCCGCACCAATGCGAAATCTTTTTTTACCATGACTTCCCGAGGGTCGACGAACGGCGCGGCTTCCTCTTCGATCGCGGATGCGTGAAAGGGCAAAAGGAAAAAGGTAAAAGTTAAAAGTAATGATAAAAGTTTACTCATAGCGGTTAGGATATCCCCCGGTCAAGCCGGGGGATGATAGTTTTATTTATTCTGCGGATTTGGTGGTCAGTTTTTCACGGACGCGAGATTTCTTGCCCGTAAGCTTGCGAAGGAAGTACAGTTTCGCGCGGCGAATCTGGCCTGCGCGGACTTTCTCGACGCGATCTATCGCAGGCGAGTAAAGCGGGAATTTGCGTTCCACTCCGATGCCGTAGGATTCTTTTCTGACAGTGAACGACGCCGCGCTGCCCGAACCGCTTAGCGCTATGACCAGGCCTTCGAACAGCTGGGTGCGGGTTTTTTCGCCGTCCTTAATTTTTACGTATACTTTGACCGTGTCGCCGACCGCAATTTTGGGAGCGGGTTTGCCGGCAAGCTGTTTTTCGATTTCTTTCTTTTCTATCTTATTGATAAGGTTCATTTCTTTTCTCTTTTTGTTATACCGATTTCTTCGCTTTCGCACTATCGGCGTTCAGTAGGTCCGGCCTCCGCTCTTTCGTGATTCGCGTCGCTTGATCGCGCCGCCAATCATCGATGTTTTTGTGGTGGCCGGACAGCAGGACTTCCGGGACGTTTCGTCCTCGCCATGCTGCGGGCTTGGTGAATAAAGGGTATTCAAGCAGCCCTGTTTCAAAACTTTCGTCGTTCAGACTATCCGTTTTGGACACGACATTATCAAGCAGCCGGACCAAAGTGTCAATGAAAATCTGCGCCGCAAGGTCGCCGCCGGACAGTATATAATCGCCTATCGAGAGTTCGATCATCTCGTACTCGTCGATTGCGCGCTGGTCCAGCCCTTCGTATCGTCCGCAGATCAAGGTCAGATTATTTTCCTTGGAAAATTCGCGCGCCATTTGCTGGGTAAGTTTCGCGCCGCGCGGCGAAAAGTATATGATTCGCCCCCGGGTTTTTTCCGGAATGCTATCTATCGCGGCGGCCATGACGTCCGGTCTTATGACCATGCCGGCGCCCCCTCCGAACGGAGTGTCGTCGACCGAGCCATAGTCGTTCACCGCAAAATCGCGCAGATTCGTGGTCGCAAAGGACCAAATGTTTTTTTCAAGCGCTTTGCCGCTTAGGGCCCCGCCGTTTACGCCGGGAAAAAATTCCGGAAAAAGGGTTACGATATTGAAATGCATTTTTTTTCCATATCCACCTTCGCGCCGACGAACGAGATCATTTCGCCGTTTTCCAATTCCAAAATATCGCCCGCTCCGAAATTGTGGGCGGCCACGACTTTTCCCAGGAATTCATTGCCGCGGTACGCATCCATTCCTATCAGGTCGGAAATGTAGTAAGTATCGTTTTTCAGGTCGGGCAGGGCGTCGCGATCGGTAAAAATTTCCGTACCCACCGCCGCTTGGGCCGCATCGCGGTCGTATATTCCTTGGACGTTGGTTATGAAAGTATCGTGTCCCGCCTTGCGCGGATTTTTTATATTCACCGGGGCCAGAGCGCGAAAACTATCAAAATCATTCGTAAAAAATTGACCGCGAAGCTCGCCCTTAAGCCCGTGGGCCGTGGTAAGTTTCGCGATCAAAACTTTGTTATTGTCCGACAATTAATTGGCTGTAGATTCAGCCGTGATAGTTTCTTCAACCGGGGCGGATTCCGCAGCCGGTTCAGCCGCGGGGGCTTCTTCGGTCTTGGGTTCGGCAGCTGCCGCAGCGGCTTGTGTTTTTGCCGCTTCTTCGGCGGCTTTAGCGTCCGCCTTGGCTTTTTCTTCAGCTTCCTTCGCCTTGGCTATTTTGTCGGCTTTGTCCTTGATTTTCAACAGAGTCTTTTCGGATTGCAGGTGTTTTTTGGTCTGGACCGGCACAGCTTTTTTCGGCAGGACGCCCGCGTTCGCCAGGAACTTGTAGACGCGGTCTGATGGTTTTGCGCCTTTGCTTATCCAGTCCTTAATGCGGTCGATTTTAAGCACTATGCGTTTATCGCTGTCCTTGGGCTGTTTCGGATCGTAGGAACCTACGCGTTCAAGTATATTTCCCGAGTTGCGCGCGTTGCGCTTATCGGTGACCACGATGTGGTAGTAGGGGTTTTTCTTAGCGCCATAAAGGGCCATTCTTATAACAACTGCCATTTTATTTTATCCTTTTTATTTATTATACGCCGAAACCCGATCCAAGAGCGTATTCGCCAGTTGGATTTCCGGAAGCTGACCGCGTCCAGTGTTTCGAAATAGCAACTCTTTTGGGATTTGCAGGGGTATTTTATACTAGCAATTTTAAAAAGTCAATATTATAATGGGCACCATGGCGGGTGTAGTTCAGTGGTAGAATGTCAGCTTCCCAAGCTGAAGGTGTGGGTCCGATTCCCATCACCCGCTCCAAATAAATCGATTTCTTAATAATATTAGGCGCTTGACAGGGCGGCGGTGAAAGTTTTAGCATTTACGCAAGGAAGAGGGCGGAGAGAATCAACAATTAAGGAAGGAATTCGCCGTGTCCATAAAAGTATCCATAATTTCTGAAAAAGACGTAGCCCCCGAAACACTTGCCTCGCACGGGGCGAGGATTTGTTATGAGGCCGTTACCCCCCCCCTCGACCAATTAAAGCTTATAGACGTTAAGGGACGCTTGTTCGGTACGGGCCACCATACCACGCTTCAGCACAGCAGTTTTACTTTTTTAGTCGAGGGTATGTCAGTGTCAAGCGTATGCATGGGGTTGCACGTCGCGACGCCGTTTTACAACACAAGCCAGCGAAGCGGCAGATTCTCAAGGATGTACGATAATCCTAATCTTACCGAACTGCAGGAATATCTTGTCGAGTATTTTCCGGGCGAAGACGTTCCCGCCGCGATGAAGTTTGTTGAAAAAGGGCTTGGACTGTATTCGGACAATATAGCAAGGCTTAGAGAAATCGCTTTGGAAAAAACCAAGATCGAGCGCCCTTATGCAAATGAAAAATATTTGGCGACCAATGTGCCGAAATTCGCACAGGAGCAGCTTAGAGTATTTGTGCCGTTGGTAGCGCCCACCGCTTTGGATTATTCGATCGATTTGCCGACACTGGCCGCTTTGTATCGCGAGGCATGGAGCCCAGAATTTCGCGAAATAGTATCTCAGATGGCCGCGCGCGTGGTCGAACGATATCCGGAACTTGAATATATGTTTGAAGAGGATAAATTGGGGCGTGAAAACTGGACTCCGATAGATATTGCTGCTGTTCCAAAGACTATGACCGCACCGTCGCTTGCCGTCACCAACGTATGCTATGACGATGATAAATTCGTAATTCCAGCGATGAAGGACGCCGTCAGCACTTTGTATTTTACGCCCAAGTATTTGATTAATACCCAGATGCACGTAGCGGCCCAGGTGGAAGTTTCGCTTGCGACCATGGGGGACGATCAGAGGCACCGCTCGATCAAGCGCAGCGCGCCGCAGCTTACCGGAGCGTTTTACGTTCCGCCGCTTGTCAAGGAAGCCGGGTTGGAAGAGCAGGCTTTGGAATTTATCACCGACTTTTATAATCTGGGGGAAAAAATATCGCTTCCGATGATGACTTGCATAGCCCCTTACGGCGCGATGGCCGCTTATGGAAAGAAGATGGATCTTAACGCGCTGCTTCACGAGCAGGGCAAGAGGACCTGTTGGTGCGCGTCCGCCGAAATACATAATATCGGCACGCAGCTGCGCGCGCAGCTGGCCGATATGATCGGCGAAGATTCCAAACTTGTCCAGGCTTTGGCGCCAAGCTGTTACGCGGGGGAATGCCGCGAGGCCGTCCGGTATTGCGGACGAGACATCCGAGCCGACAAAGCCGCCGATTACTTCAAAGCCCGCATGGTTTAGGAAGGACAAAAAATCCTGAAATGTTTTACAAATCGGTCTATATCGCCGATTAGCTTCGAAAAACCAACACGTCGCGGCAGCCTATTAGGCCTACGCCGGTTGGTTTTTCTTGCTTCTGGGCGATCTA